>JAAUXT010117877.1_pt1 | contig 18411 bp, 25 predicted proteins | sample 7278171 | NCBI WGS metagenome assembly JAAUXT01 (sample SAMN14350112, study PRJNA611818) | marine sediment metagenome | isolation source: surface marine sediment (1.8m) | place: French Polynesia: Moorea | collected 2018-08 | reverse complement strand
GGCAACTGCTGCAGGTGCATCAGGCGAGGGTGGGGGGGGGCAACTGCTGCAGGTGCGTCAGGTGAGGGGTGGGGGCAACTGCTGCAGGTGCGTCAGGCGAGGGGGTGGCGGGCACTGCAAGTGAGGAGTGGGTGTGTTGGCGTGGGTGGACCAGGGCGGGGGAGCTGCTGAGTGGGTGTGGCGTTGGGAGGGTGGGAAGGGTGAGGCTGGGGCGGAAGAGCAGGCGGTCAGGCAGCACGCTGTGGGATGGGCAGGCACTGTAGGTGGGACTGGGGTGGGTGAACACAGGTGCGTCAGGCAGGGTGGGTAAACACAGGTGCGTCAGGCAGGGTGGGTGAACACTGGGATTCGGGTGTGGGGTGAGGCATTGGAGTGCGCGGTCAGGGTAGCTGTTACAGTGTAGCACGCTGTGGGGTGGGTGGGATGGGCAGGCACTGCAGGTGAGAGTGGGGTGGGTGGGTGGGTGGTGCTGCAGGTGCGTCAGGGTGTCCTGTAGATATGGGCAACGCACGATGGGCAGCTTCTGCGTAACTGATTGACGGACACCCCGTCTTGGGGTTCGGGCGCCCCCTTCATGTCGGCTTCAGATATTTACTCAGTGCTTTGTGCCCAGTGCTTTGTCATGGAAACTGACCGTGACATTTGTGTTCCAGCATGAATTCATCACACAAGCCAAACCGTGCACCATTCTCCACAAGATGATCCAAGAAGCCAAAGAAATCCACGAAGCGCAGTCGCAGGCCAATCAGAACGAAGAGGACTCGGTAAGTACACGTGCACTGTACCAAGTACACGTGCACTCAACCAGTACACGTGCACTGGCGCTCACTGGTGTTTGACCCACAAATCATGCACAAATCATGTCAGAAATCATTTCTTCACCCCAAAAACTATGACGTCACTGAATATTGTGCCTGGCCATTTCGTGTCACGTGTTTCTCATGTCCTTCTTCGACAGCGGGTTTCTAAAGAGAACGGAGAGCAGGAGGCCCCCCGCCCGACGCAGGTCATTCTCTCGGAATGCTGCCCTCTTTAGTGCATTCGCGTAGAAACTAACGCCGCGTCTGTTTGTTTCGTGCCGCTCTAATTCGGCCTGTTTGACGCTCGATGTGTGACGTCACGCGCTACGTCACCGTGTTCAAGCGACGCCCATTGATTTGCATGTCATGTGAAGCTGGCTGTTGTGTCCGTGTTCTGGAATGACAGCCGTTCTTTGTTGCGAACTGAGGGAACACGTGAATGCATCTGTAGCTGCATGGTTAGACTCCCCCCCCCCCTGCCGTTTGTCACGGCGCCGTGTAAATCCCGACCCAGCAGTACACACACAACACACACACACACACACACACACACACACACACACACACACACACACACACCAAAGAGGGTTCGGCCCGCCTGAAGGAATCCTGGATCCGCCCCTGGAATCGTCAATAGCTTCACTAATTGAGCATGGCGTTGTGGCGTCGCGTGCCAACCCAGATCGTTCCCTTGCCGTTCGCTGCATCCGAATCCACATGAATGTGAATTGTCAACATTTGAGTTGTGTTCGGAGGAGACACCACGTCACTGTTGCTGAACTTTCGTGTCGACTTTGGTGGTTCTGCATCACCCGTGAAAATAGACATTCCATCAACACGGTGCACATCACTTGGGAAACGCACATTGGGGCGTGTTCGATTTGAATTCTCCTTCCGTTACGCTCCATTTCCCTTGAGGCTGACAGAAGACATTGCATTTCGGCCTTACCTCCGGGTTGAATCGAACGCGTCCCTCGTGGAGACATCTGTGTGTCAACAACACAGCGCAGTCCCTAGGAGAACACGTGGTTGCGCAACATACCCCAACGCACGTGTCGAGTTTTGCTGACGCAGCGGTTTTGTTGCAGGAGGAGGAAGAAGAGCCGGAGAGCGGGACGATGATCAAGGATCCCGACCGCTCCGGAACCATGGTCGCCAACAAGGACTCGGGTGCGTCCACAACTTCCGGTTTCCTCCTCGGGTCGCAAGCCACCAGGGGGCGATAGCGATGCGTGTCGCGCGCGTCCTGCTTGGCAGCGCGGGAGGTGTTACGGAGAGAGGGGGTTGGAGGCTTGAGTTTGGCTTCAGCTGGTTTCTCAGACCGCGGCATCTCAGAGGCGCGTGTCAACACAAGAGTGTTCTTGTTTTCTGCAGAACACCTTCCAACAAAGAACTTCGCTCCAAAAGCGAAGTAACCACATTGAAAATGTGTGCGTGTCTGGGTGTGTGCGTGCAGGTCTCTGTGTGCGTGTGTTGCACGCATACCTCGCCACATTACAGAGAGCGGCACGGTGGTGGTGAAGAGCGTTGTGTGCGTGCGTGTGTGTATGTGCGTGTTGCACGCATACCTCTCGACATTGCAGACACGATGGTGCGGAGTGAAAGCGGCACGGTGGTGGTGAACAGCCGTGTGTGAGTGTGTGTGTGTGCGCGCATGTCGGCCTTTGTGTGCGCGTGTGTTGCACGCATACCTCTCGACATTGCAGACACGATGGTGCGGAGCGAGAGCGGCACGCTGGTGGTGAACAGCCGTGTGTATGTGTGTGAGTGTGTCTGTGCGTGTGTGTTTGTGTGTGTGTGTGCGCGCGCGCGCGCATGTCGGCCTTTGTGTGCGTGTGTGTTGCACGCATACCTGTCCACATTACAGACACGATGGTGCGGAGCGAGAGCGGCACGGTGGTAGTGAACAGCGAGGTGAACACGCTCGTCGACTCCGAGCTCGGCACCATGGTCATCAACGAGTCGGACGACGACGCCACTATGAAGCGTGAGTGCCGTGGGGGGGGCGGGGCATCAGGGTGGAGCCACAGGTCACCAGGTTGGAGCCACAGGGCACCAGGGTGGAGCCACAGGGCACCAGAGTGGAGCTACAGGGCACCAGGGTGGATGGAGCCACAGGGCACCAGGGCAAATCTGAGGGGTACCAGGTTGGATCCAGGGGGCACCAGGGTGGCACCAGGTGAGGTACCAGGGTGGATCCAGGGGTACCAGGGTGGCACCGGGTGAGGTACCAGGGTGGATCCAGGGGGCACCAGGGTGGCACCAAGTGGTGTACCAGGGTGGATCCAGGGGTACCAGGGTGGCACCAAGTGGGGTACCAGGGTGGATCCAGGTCTTGCTGATCCAAGAGGTCTTGAGGTGGACCCTGAGGTACCTGGTTGGATCCAGGGAGATCCGAGACAAATTCAAAGACACCAAAGGTGTGTCAGCAGGGTCGTTCGGTCGTCACCTGTGTTTTGCATGCCCGGATGCTTGTCGCTGCAGAGCACTCGGACTCGACCGGCCCGTACCGCCCCGCCTTCCTCGACCACTTCGAGCGCAAGGAGCAGCAGAAGGACGCCGACCGCGCGCAGAAGGTGCGTGTGTGGGAGCGCACAGGGTGTGCGTGCAGGATGTGTGTGTGTTGACGGGTGTGCGTGTGTGTGTGTGTGCGAAGGATAGAAGTGCGTTTGTGTGTGTGTTTGTGTGTGAGTGTATGTGTGTGTGTTGAGGGATGTGTGTGTGTGTGTGGGGGGGCACTCGAAACTTAATTTGACGTTCACGTGAGGCGATCTACAAACAGAAAGCTGAAATCTCGCGTGTCTCACCCACCTGGGATATCACACAGTTTCGTCTCATACTTGCAGAGTATGGTGGACGGGCCTGTGCCGACGCCTCCGGCCGCCGCCCCGACCGCCCCCGCCGCGGCGCCGCCGCGACACACGCCGCCGTCCCCGCGGCCCGCGCCCACGCCCGCGCCCACGCCGTTCCCGCCCAGCGCGCCCGGGATGGGCGGCGGGGGCGGGTTCCACCAGTTCCAGCGACCCTTCCTCGACGGCACCTTCGAATTTGTAAGTCTCATTGAGGCCACGTATCAAACACTGCGTCTCTTCATTGTGAGGCCGCGTGTCGCGCAGTATCATTCAGTGGTTTGAACTCAGCGCCCGTGGCGTTTCTCCGTTGTGGAAGCAGGGAACACATATCTTGCCGAATTTCGCCAATGACATTGCAGTGGCGAAGCTCTGGTATTCAGGTGCCTGCTCACATGTTTCGCTGAGTGTCCACGTGTATTTTCCACGTGACTTCTCACGTGTTTCCCAGCGTGTTTCCTCGGGTATCAAGTGACGTGTTTCCCCACGTGTTTCCCCACATGTCACGTGTTTGCCTACGTGTTTTCAGCTGGGTCAGCAAACGTGTTTTCTCACGTGTTTCCCACGTGTTTACCCACGTGTTTCCCACGTGTTTTCAGCTGGGTCAGCTGAGCGTGGAGGAGCTGCAGCAGCGCTGGGGGGCGCTAGACCCGGAGATGGAGCGTGAGATCGAGGACCTGCGCAAGCGCTACCAGGCCAAGCGCCAGCCAATCCTGGACGCCATCGACGCCAAGAAGAAACGCCAGAAAAACTTCTGAGGAAACGCCGGGGGATTGGAGTCAGTCAGTGAACTCTTGGGAATCCCTGGTGTTGGTGGGTGAAGGAACGTTGGACAAGCGCAATCAGCGACAATCAGAGACTATGCTGTTGGTGCGATCAGGCTTGACTTCAGTCTTGAGACAAAGATGTCGTCGGTCAAGGTCAACCCTCGAAGTGTCAAATGCAAGGATGTCTCAGACTTTCAATGACTTGTCGAACAGCTGTTTGGCCTGTGACGTCTTCGGCGGAGAAACGTGTGAACTGGGTCAGTTGATCACGTGGGCGAAGTTTGTGGGTCAGAGCCGTGAAACACGTGTGTGTGCGTGTGTGGTGTGCGTGCGTGCGTGGCTGCAGCAGTGTAATCCTGTGTGCGTTGAGTGTCAGCCGTGAAAGCAAGTGCAGAGCACTGCTTGCACGGGTATTGAAACGTGAATGCAGCTGAATCGTGCCTTGGAGCATCCGACTGTGTGTTCTTGCAGCCATAGATCCAGGCACGAGTTTCCTGTCAGCGTGTCCTGTGGCATGTGATCACTGATTGTGAAGTTCAAGGTCAACTGTCTCGGGCGTCGGTCGGTTCGGTTTGTGCCTCACACGAAATGTGTTCTCAACGTGAGTGTCACAGAGTTGACATGGATGTGTGGATTTCCGCACACGTGAAGGTTGGACAGGGTGCGAGCCGGTCGAATTTGTTACCGAGGTGCTGTGTGCGATTTTTGTTTTGCTGTCGTATGGGTAAAAAAATTGGAGATTTCGTCCCTTTGTCAGTTTTGTTGTGACAGTCATTATCACGAACACAAACTTCGAAGCTCTTCTCGGGAAGGTGCAGTCCGACAGCCGAGTTGTGTCCGACAACACGTGACCCGATCCGACGTGTCGCGAGGTGTCGCCACCTACCGAGCGCGACAGGAAGTCCACTTCGGCTGCCCTCGGCAAAATACGAAAACGAACGAACTTCGACGGTGTTCGGACTCTTGGATCGGCTTCAGTAATTCGCCCGTCGGATTTGACGAACTCGACATTATTTTGTTGTTTTCGCACGTGTTTTGTTTGTGTATGGTGGTGGCAAGTGTGTGTGCGTGTGAAGGTGCATGATGCGCTGTGTGAGATCCTTGCCTTTCGCGTGTGCGAGTTTGGAAACTTGACATGACTTTCCCTTGTGACTTCTTGTTTCGTTGCGCAAAAGAAACGGCGGTTCTTTCGAAACATTTCTTCAAGTTGCCTGTTTCAACAAATTTCAGGAGGCGGGTTGAGGGGTTGAGGTTTTCTTCGAAGCGTGGGGGGGGGGGCACAAACCCACGGTTCTGCTGTGGGCAACCCAACTGGGAGGTTTGGTGTGGTGGAATGGAAAACTTGCGCCCTTAGGAGCGAGCCTGTGTTTTGGCGTTGGGGGGGGGGGAGAGAGGGCACTGAAGTGATGTCCTGGGGTCGTGGACGGGGGGGGGGAGTACCTTCCCCACATTTAGGTTGGTCCCACCTCACCCCACACCCCAACACTCCTTGACGTAATGCCACGGGACGCGCCTGTGTTCAAAGTGTGGTGTTCTTGTTTTGAAGGTGAACCCAGGGTCTGGGTCCACGTTTCAGATGATTATTGTTGCTTCAGACTGCCATCTACCGTTCATGATTTGACGCCTGCGTGAGACGTCTGTTCAGAGCAAAAGTTTCATTGACATTGACAGTTGGTGCCTCGTGTGAATGTGAAGCTGTGACTGTGACAGAATAAATGGATTTGAACTCTAAATTGCTTTTCAAGCAATGCTGAGAAGGACAGAGCTGGTGGTTGCCTACCATGCGCCCCACCCGGGCCCGACTTGAACCCCCGATCCCCCCTCCCATCTCTGCTGCCCAAGCCCTACGCGAGCCCGACCCGCGCTGCCCCCCCCCCGCCACCCAGCCATGCTCAGTCCCTGACCTGCCCACCCAGCCTCTGCCTCCGCCCCACCCACACATCCCCAATCCGTCCTGTGCAGGAAGGTTCTCGGGGTCTCTCCAAGATATTTACACTCAAGTTTTTGTATAAACTTTTGTGTGGGTTGAAGGAATCGAGCGTCCGCAAAATGTTTGGCCCTGAAGCAAACAGAAAATTTTCTCTCGCCATAAATGCCTGTCACTTGTGAATTTGCTTTCGATGGAATTTCTGGATTTGCAAGACCGCTCATATTACGAAAGTTCAACGGAAAGTTCTTCCCCAGGAACAAAATCTTTGGCGTAGTCTCACCGTGGCGTAGTTTGCCAACACCCTGCAGCGAAGTTTCGCCTGAGGATATGACGTCACAATTTCGCGGACCCCAAACAACTTCAGCTGGTTCCGTCCGATTTTTACTGCGATCGGGCCGCTTCGACTTTGTGCAACGGTGCAAACGCTTTTTGGTCTGCTGTGGGAGCAAAGAAGGGGTCTGAATGGGCAATTCACTGCTGTTCTGAATTTGGAGACCCAATAGTCTATGTCCAGAGCAAAACAGTTCATTGGTCCTTGTCAGCAAAAGTTTGTTGCTGTTTGATTTGTCAATTGAATTTGCCTCCAAAAATATTCACCAATTATTAAACCAGTAAATTTGCTGGTATATTTAAATGGAACATTTTTTGAAGATTTGCACATGTATATAAGAACCTAAGAACGGGTTTTGAGAATCAAACGACACACTTTCTTAAATCTCACACAAACAAGTGGTTTCAACCAATTGAACCCAAAATGCAGACTGTCTTGGGTACATGCAAATTGTTAGATTGACATGAACAAGAAATCAACATTCATTTTGATGAAACTGAAAATCGAACGCTCCCACATCACGGGCGCCGCGAAACTGCAGGGCTTCCCCCACTCACTCCAAGATGGCGGACGACTCAAAGTAGACGTGCGCTTGAAAGCGCTTGCTATTTTCCCAATTAACCATGGATTAAACATGAATTTTGGATATCCAAGCATGTAGGCGATTGTGGGAGCACATGGACCTCTAAATGAGGGCGAAACAGAGGTATTTGATTGTGGCGGGGGCCGTTTTGACCCTGCTGGGGCTGTGGAGGATATTCGGGGACTCAGAGGACCCGTCCCAGCACGGGCACATCGGTCTCTTCTCGTGGGCTCCGGCCGCCCTGGACGCCCCCAGCTTCATGGGGCAGGATGACTTCCGGTTTGACCAGGACCTGACGCTGTCTGCGCGACATCGCCGTGAGGTGCACTCCAGATCTGTGCAGAAGAAGAAATGCACCATGGAAACTTGCTTCGACTTCTCTCTGTGCAGGTGCGTCGCCTCTTCATGTTTCATCACTTTTGCACTGCAGAAAACACCCTTTGTTCAACAAGAGACAAAAACTGCCGTGTGTTTTGAAGGTGGAAACTTGTCAGAATGAAGGCTGTGGCGGAGAAACCATCGTTTCCGGTCTGAAACCAAACAAAATCAAAATTTGCTGTCTTATCGCTATCGCTATCGCTAATCTATGTAGAAACCAACGGTCCAGCGGGGACCACAGTATCAAGTTGTGATGAGCTTCTCGTCCGAATCACACTTGTCTTGCAAAATAACGAGTATTTGCCAGCGAAATTTGTCCGGCAACAGTTGGAACTTCTTTCTTTTCGCTTGCCTTGTCAGCGAGCTGTTTTGGACAAGTTGAAATTCTCGGAAAAACCGCGCGCTCTTCGATTCATTTTCCTCTGATTTTGAGAGAAGCGCAAGAATTTGAGCAATTTTGCTCGACTCGAAAACAGCAGAAACAAAACTGGGAGTTGCAAGTCGGCGGAATGTGGCCTTGGTGCGGGGCTGCCAACTAGACCGTGCAGTGTGTTTGCCGTGAGTTCACGCGAGGGCAGCGAGTGTTGTGGCTTCTGGCTTCACCAACTCCAACGCTCTTCAGCAAACATGAGTGCGTGTGTTGAAAAAAGTCTGCGTTCTGTCTTTCAGGAATGGATTTTACGTGTACGTTTACCCAGTCGAAGAGCCTGTGTCGGACGCCTACCAAAGCATCATCACTGCCATCAAAAACACGCGTTTCTACACCACCGATCCGAAGAAAGCGTGTATTTTCGTCCTCTCCCTGGACACCATGGACCGCGATGTTGGAAGCGCCAACTTCGTCAAAGACATACCCACCAAAATTAGTAAACTGCAGTACTGGCGCGGGGGCCAGAACCACATCGTGTTCAACCTTTACTCAGGCACGTGGCCTGACTACAACGAGGACGACCTGGGATTTGACACTGGAAAAGCGATGCTGGCCAAAGCGTCGGCATCCGAGTCCTACTTCAGGGAATCCTTTGACATTTCGTTCCCCTTGTTCCATAAGGAACACGCAGCCAGAGGCGGGGAGAAGGCAAGTGTCACGGAGTTGCGGTTGTTTGAAAGCAGAAAAGCGTCTGTCAGAGTTGAAGAGCGAGTTTAGATGCCCTTGTCAATATGGGACAGTTTGGGGGCAGATCCAGGGGATGGTCAAAAGGGGGGGATTCCACCTGGGAGGGCGCGCGATTCCCCTCACACACACACACACACACACGCACACGTTCGCGCCCAAGGCACACAGATTCAGCTCTGCAAGGGGGCAAGAACTCACAGACTGAAGGGAGATACAAAAATTTATGCCTCATCCAGCAGTCCTCAAATCACAGTCCTGATACTCAACTCCGTGCGTATTCAACACCAACTTTATTTGTTGGGTGTGGAAGCCTGGGTGACAGCAGCACGCATCACTGACCCCGACGCTTTCTGTTTTCAAACAACCTCACGTGACCCCCGCCCCACGTTCTGTGTCCCCAACAGGGACAGCTGACGGCCAACACGGTGCCTCCAGTGCGCAAATACACCCTCGTGTTCAAGGGGAAGCGCTACCTGACCGGCATCGGATCTGAGACGCGCAACTCGCTCTACCATCTCCATAACAACCAGGACATCATCCTGCTGACCACGTGCAAACATGGGCGCGGCTGGAAGAAGATAGAGGACGAGCGCTGCGCCAAGGACAACGAGGAGTACGACAAGTAAGTCACGTGGAACTCGGCTTCACAGCGCATGCGTCATGCGTGGCGCTCATTGCGCAAGTGCGAGTCTCTTCCCACCAGCGGATCCAGGGTCGGAGCAGGGAGGGGGCGACCCCAGTCTGAGGCAGTGCCCAAGCCTCAGCAGCTCAACTTGAGAACGGAAGGGTCAATCAAGATTCATAAAGCGTGCCACAAAGAAGTTGGGGATGGGGGGGGGGGGGTTTGGGTGTCTGGTCCCCTGGATCCGCTGTATGTTCCGTTGGGTTCGGAGTCGAGCTGGTTGTTTTGAGCTGTTTTCGGTGTGACAAACGAGTTTCCGGTCGAACATTTCTGCAGTGTGCACGGGGCTGGGTGGAAATACACCTTTGTGCAGAGAGTGGGGTGGGCGTGGCTTGTGAAGGTTCTGTGGTGGCGATGTTGGAACAATAAGAGGGCGGGGCCTCGGTGGGGGTGGGGGGAGGGTTGGGAGCTGGTGTTCCGCACATTGCAACAGGAGGGATTCGTCGCTGAAAAATTACGTGTTTTGAGTGCAAAAAGCCATGCAAAGGGTTGGCTCGATTCCAACGTGAGTGTTTTGTTTGTCACGTCTGCGATCTGAGGAACATCATAATTTTGGGGAGAAGCGGCAGGCAAGAAGTGAGTTTCAGCTGCTTCTGAACAGGACGACGAAGCTGGAACGAGGTCGTGTTTTGCGACTTGTTTTTCCCAGATTCCCGAGTGTTTGGTGTAAATAACTTCTATGAGAACGACTGTGTTGACGCGCGGGAGCAGTCTCGCAAATTTGCGTTGGTGGCAACACAGATAGGAATCTGTCAGGTTTTGAAGCAGTCTCATGCAGGGGGCGGAGGCTGGATTCAGGGAGAGGGCGTGGCTGGTGGGGGGGGGGAAGGGGAAGCACCCAACCGTGACAAATGTTGACATGCTTGCAGCGTGAAGTGCAGGGGGTGAATAAATTTGGGGAGGGATGTCAGGGGATCGCCCCCCGTCCTGAATCCGCCTCTGGATCTCTTTGATCCGGAATCACTCCAGTGCACGAGTACCGATTATTCTTGTGAAGAAGCCTTTTGCATTTTCACCGCGACAGGCCATTCCAGGGAAGCGCAGTTTTGTAGGGGACAGGGAGGCCAGTTTCACTCTGGACACCCTGTGTCGCTGGTAGGGCGCAGCGTCCATTGCCTGTGCAAGAACAGACTGGACCATGTTTTTTTACACTCGCTTTTGGGTGTCATGTCAAACTTGATGCCCTCGCATCAAAATTTTGATGCCAGCGTCAAAAATTCTGACGCTGCCCTGCCTGTGTGAAAACCCACATTGACTGTGCAGGGACGCAGCGCGTGACGCACCCGGCGCGTCACAGCTCTGAGTCGCTCTCCCGCGGGCGTTGCGTAGTGGGCGCGGCGCCTCTGATCTCTATTGACAGTTTTATGTGGAGTTCTTGAGTGCAGATCTGTCGCTCTACGTGGCAGTGAGTGGTAGCTTCTCATTTCTGCCTGAGATCTGTTTTTCTCAATCGAGCCATCGAAACGCAGGGCCAGCAATCTCTTTTTTTTTTCCCAGGAACAAGAAAATCATTGACACGAGATCTTAAACGCTGAAGGCTCGAACAATCGACCTCTCCCCAAACTGCACGAACTTCGCTTTTTGTATGACAGGCGAGGCGCGGTGCGTTCTCATGAAAGCGCTCCGCATTAGGTGTGGTTGGATTGCCGCAAGAGGAAGAGGTTTGGCCCAACTCGTCACAATCACTGAACTTTAACAATCGCAGTCCTACATGCTGCATGTGAACCACCGAATTGTCCTCTGTTGTCGGCCTGGGCACGATCCGTGTGCAAATAGAGGTGGAGTCTTTCTCTCTTCTTCCTCTTCGGTTTGTGAGAACTTTGCTGAATTTTGGAGGTCGTCAGTGTGTGTGAAATTGCCTGTTCGTACAATGTTAGCACGATCACGCTGGGAGACGGACAAACCCCTGACGTTGCAGTTTCGTGGAATTTAGGGCAGTGTCAAGATCCTGTAGATTTCTACCCTGATTCACAGTTTGTGGTTCTGCAGCCATGGCAACGCGTTGCCGTGGAACGGAGCACCCCCGGGAAGAGTGAGTTTGAGTGTGAGTGTGGAAAGAAGTGGCTCTTTGGGACAACCTCAATTTTTCCTTGTGATGCATCCTCGTCATAGTCCTCACCGTGGGAAGAAAATTTTCCACCCGTCGCCATTCGTGGTGGAACTGAAACTCCACATGGTGACCACGTGACGTGAGGAAAGTTTGCAGCGTGCACGAGTTGATCAACGTGACTCTACATGACAATTACGGATGAAATTAGATGAAATTCTGTTTTTTTGAGTGGGTTTCACATGACATCCTTCCACAAGGACTTTTCACAATCTTTCAGTGACGTCGTCTGGGTGGGTGGGTGGAGAGGGGCAGAAATAGCACAACAAAAGCAAAGGCAGGTGAAGGAAAGCTGGACAGATTCCACATGTTGTGCTCGTTGCTCGAAGTGTTTGGTGGGCCCACGAAGAAAGAAATTGTCGGGTCACTCGTCCCTTTTTGCCACAGCCGTGTTGTGTTACTTGAGCAGCCGTGGGGCTGACGTGAACTTTTGCGTATTTTGTGTCCCCAAACAACGTGGAAATGCGTAAATGTGTCTTCGCATTCAGTGACGTGCGGTCATTTTTTTTTTCTGGCATCAAAAATTCCATCATCAGCTGCAAAGAAAATTTTTGACGCCGACGTCAAAAAAACAACCGCGCGTCACCTATGTGAAAACCGCTTCGAGTTCGAAAACCTTTCTCTCATCGCTCTCGTACGCTTGTTTTTCTGCCGACTGGAGTGAGTTGAGTGAAGAGAAGATCCGTTTTCCCTACGTCTCGTAAACAAAGCGAGTATCATCTCGATCCGCTCACCGGGACTTATCTCTCCCGCCGCACAGGTGATCACAGGATGTTTGCCAAATATTTATTTCAATCAGAGGTGATGTGGAGATGACGGCTGATTTTCGTTGAGTCGGAGGAGTGAGAGATCTGTGTGTTTTGCTGGTTTCTTCTACAGAGATGGATGGACAGGGCCGTTTCTTCAGTTCATCGCTTCATGAGTGTGTTGAAAGATAAGGGGTTTTCACATTGGGTGACGCGCAGTCGTTTTCTGGGCTGACGTCAAAAATTCCACCATTGGGTTCAATGTTGAATTTTGACGCTGACGTCAAAAACACGACCGCGCGTTACCAAAGTGAAAACCGTTATACTCGTACAGAAAATTATCTTTTGTGAGATCAGGGAGCCCAACTTCAATTTCAAGAATTTCAAGCACATTGAAGTGAAAAAAATCCACCCACAGTACAAAATTTTGTGGGAGGGTAAGTTAATTTTCGTGAGCCCAGGGATCAGGCCCTTGACTCCGCTGTGTGGGAAACGGAAGGTACTGACATGAAAGGCGACGTGTTTTTGCGTACTTGTGGTTTCGATGTGTTCATTCACTGTGGAGAAGAAACAGCCCAGCATTTTGTGGAGTCTTTTGGCAAGGAGACCGAGTTTTACATGGGCCCGTTCGTTTTGTCACGCCCTGTGTACCCTGTGCACTCCTGCTCCACTCTGGGGAACACGGAGTATGCGCCCTGGGCACAGAGAAAAAGAACGCTCTGAGGTCATCGTGTGATACTCAGGGGCGTCGACGCTGGCTTGACTCTGAACAGCGTGCAATAAACACTGTTTAGACTTGGAGGTTTGCTTTCTAAAAATAAGCTGGTTTGAACTGGGGTTGAGAATCAATCCTGATGACACGTAATATGAATATTTTCGCCTCGACGCTCTGTGCGCGACTAGCCTTAGGGAGACGGCGAGCACGAAAAACGAACGCGAAAAACGAACGCGCTCACTTCAATTGTTTCTCGCGAGCTCAGCACGTAGATCTGGGTCCATCTCCAGTTGAATCGCCTTGATACAGTCACCTCTGTGTAGCCACTGCGAATCTAGCAGGAAATACTCGAGTGAAGAGCTCCAAAGGAGCTTTGCTGCGGCTTCTGTAGACTTGAGTCCATTCCACAGCGCAGTGGAACTGGAGATACGGATCTGCCGTGTATCCGCATCGCGTGGGAAAAGCCCCCTATCCCCGAGCTGTGCGCCACAGATCCACGCGACACCGAGACGTCCGATCAGACCGCATGACTTCCGGTGTGGGGCGGAGCCATGATGGCGTCAGGGAGGCCGGGGCCTTGTGTGTGTGTGTGTGTGTGTATGTGTGTGTGTGTGTGTGTGTTTATGTGTGTGTGTGTCTAATGTGTGTGTGTGTCACGTGTGTGTGTGTGTCCAACGTCTGTGTGTGTGTCCAACGTCTGTGTGTGTGTCCAACGTCTGTGTGTGTGTCCAACGTCTGTGTGTGTGTGTTGAGGTGGTGACGAGGCCGAGCACTACAGTGTTTGCGTGTGCGTGTCTATGTGCGTGTGCGGGGCCCGGGGGTGTCAATTTCGATCAAAATACGAGGAGTATCCAAATATTCTGAGAATCAACATGTTCACGGGCGTGCAAATTGACACGGTTGGTTGACCTGAAACAAGAGCTGACGAGCAGAGTCCATTGCCCTTCGCGGAGACGCATGAACATGCTGAGTCTCAGAATATTTGGATACATCCTCGTATGCAAGAAACCCACCCCAACCCCCAAAAAATATAACACAACGTATTTCTTCCAAGCAAACGAATTTTTGCAAGACAAACACAGATTCAGGGGAGTGAACGAGTTTTGCATGGGTCAGTGAACGGGCTGTCAGATCCACCTCTGGATTTCCCCGGTGAGAGCTGATCCAGCCTCGTCGATCCCTGCGGTCTGCAGAGAAGCCCCGTCAGTGCGGAACGGGCCGATCCGTTTCGCCACGTGGATCGAATTACGCCGACGTTCAGCACCCGGTGCAACCTGTTCAAAGTGCAGTGTTGGAGATCAAGTGTTCGCGGGGTTGAACCCAACGTACGAGTGACGTGGCGTCCGTGTACGAGTCGACTGGTACTACGCCATTGTGTTCAAGGCGTTTACACATCGGGTGACGCGTGGTCGTTTTGTTGGGCTGACGTCAAAAATTCTGCCTTTGGGTTCAATGTTAAGTTTTGACGCCGACGTCAAAAAGACGGCCGCGCGTCACCAATGTGAAAACCGTTTCAGACAGAGGCGTGACGCGTCGTACACGCGCCTGAGTCCCAGGCGGACCGAGTGCGTTCGTTTTCGAGGCTCGAGCGGACGGTTCGAAGGGATCTGGCTCACAGTACTGGCCTGTACTCGGCACAGAATTTGAACGTGGCGTCAACGGGTGCTACGTCGTCACGTAGACGTGACGCATGACGTGCTCGTCTGGGCGCGTGATCCCAGGGCCGTTCGTTTTCAAGGTTCGAGCTGACGGTTTTGTGTATACTCGCCACACAACGTTGAACCGTCAGGTTCTTGCGTCCGAATCATGGGCACTCGCAGTTGTGGCACGCGTAGATGGAAGCCCCGTCCACACGAAGATGAGCAATGTCGCACTGGCCAGAACAATTCACCTGCCCATCCCTGAGCTGTTGGCCGCAGAACCAGAGCAACTGCACACGTGTGAAGCAACACTCCACGTTGAGATTGTCCCGACGTTGGTGTGCGCAAATACAGTCCACGGCGGGCGGTTCTCCGGGCGGCCGGGCTTTCCTCTCGGGGGCGGCTGGGCGGATCTCCCGGGGCGGTCGGGGCTTCTCCCGGGGCGGCTGGGTGCTCCTCCCGGGGTGGGCCGGGCGCTCCTCCCGGGGCGGCCGGGCCCTCCTCCCGGGGAGACCGGGCCCTCTTCCGGGGTGGGCCGGGCGCTTCTCCCGGGGAGGCTGGGCGCTCCTCCCGGGGTGGGCCGGGCGCTTCTCCCGGGGAGGTTGAGTGTTTCTCCCGGGGCGGCCGGGCCCTCCTCCCGGGGCGGCCGGGCCCTCCTCCCTGGGAGACCGGGCCCTCCTCCGGGGTGGCCGGGCCCTCCTCCCGGGGAGACCGGGCCCTCCTCCCTGGGAGACCGGGCCCTCCTCCGGGGTGGCCGGGCCCTCCTCCCGGGGAGACCGGGCCCTCCTCCGGGGTGGGCCGGGTGCTCCTCCCGGGAAGGCCGGGTGTTTCTCCCTGGGCGGCCGGGCCCTCCTCCCGGGGAAGGCCCGCCGCTCCTCGCGGGGAGCTCAGCGGCCCCGGGCACGGGTAATTCAATACTTGACTGCGTAAATTAGATTTTCATATTCATGGCAGCGGGACCTGTGTGGAGCCCATTTGATGGGGCGCCATTAGCATTGAAAACGGCGCGTTTGTGCTGAGGCTGAGAGGGGGTTAGAGCGCCTGCCGTACTGACGACTCTGTGCGTGCCGAGGGTGTGGCGCCGTCCTCGCAGCACGGAACAGATGGCAGCAGCGCCGTCCTTGAATGTCAGGACAGGGTTGGGCCTGCAGCGTCGTCTTGGCCTAGTACATACAGGACATTTTGATGTTGAGGCACAGTGAGGCTGCAGTGTCAACGTTGCATCTTAGGGTATAACTTCTTTTGCAGTCTGGAGAGTACGGTGCTAACCTGACACCTGAACACAGAACAACACTCTGGCTCCACACTGAAAATTCCACCTGCAGTGAAACAATATTGCAGCCCACACAAGCTGTGTCTGTCCTCAGGTGCTTCCGCAGTAACGTCCTGCAGGAAGGGTCTGTCAATGACTCCAATGTGACACTATGGTGCCACCGCCTGTTTCACGCTGAGAGGACGGCGCCGCAGCACCGTCGCGCAATTCAGGGTTCCTCCACCGCTCCTTCTTCTCCATGCAAACGAGTGCAGATTTTAGATTCGACAGGGGACCAGTTGTCCTGGTTGAGTCGGTTTGATCAAGGCAGTTTGTAGGGGAATCGAGAACAGACGTTCCGTTGAGGGTTCCAGGACCCTCCAGCAGACGCGTGGACAAAGTGGTGCCAAGTCGTTCTGTACATCTACCGCTGCTGTTCTGTGTTCTTTGATGTGCTTTTGGCAGCCCGAACGAAACTTGATCTTGGCAGTCGGGGACTGTAGAGAAACGTCCACAAGTTTTCGCATTTGATGCCAAATTTACCACAAAACTGTCAGAATATCAAACCTTCTTTCGTCTGTTTTGAAACAAAATGGAATCAGCTACGAGCCATGTCAATATGCTGCGCCGTTCAACAGAACGTCGCTGTTCTGTTTTCACGAGCCACGTTTGCACGTTGCACCGTTGAGCTGAACGTCACTATTCTGTTGCCACGAACCACGTTTGCACGCTGCACCGTTGAGCTGAACGTCACTATTCTGTTGCCACGAGCCACGTTTGCACGCTGCACCGTTCAGCTGAACGTCGCTATTCTGTTACCACGAGCCACGTCTGCACGCTGCGCCGTTGAGCTGAATGTCGCTATTCCGTGTTGCCACGTGGAGGGAGGTTCGTTGAGACATGAGTCGATGAACCCGTCAGGTCCCTGACCTGTTACACAAGCAGAGACACAAAAGACCATGTGACAACCTGTGTAAAGGGCATTCAGCCCAGTGCTACAGGCCGCGAGGCGTGCGCGACATTTGAAGCCCATTGAAGGTGCGACGTTCAGCGTCTGCCGACCATCCTGTTGACGATACTGCAGTGGAGTGTGTGTGTGTGTGTGTGTGTGTGTGTGTGTGTGTGTGTGTGTGTGTGTGTCTGTGTGTCACTGTGTGTCTGTGTGTGTGTGTGTGTGTGTGTGTGTGTGAGTCTGGGTGGTGTGTGTGTGTGTGTGTGTGTGTGTGTGTGTGTGTGAGGCTGTGTCAGTCTATGTGGTGTGTGTGTGTGTGTGTTACTGGACACGTTGTGTGAGGGCAGGGGCAGGGTTCACACTGGGAAACGGTGGAAAGAGGTTGGTTCACACTTGGAACTCGTTTGGTTGGACCGGGACGTCTGGGTTCACACCAGATCATGCGTTGTGCGTGTGTATACAGTGGGAAGGTGGGTTCACACCAGAAACCTTGTGTGGTGCGTTGCTGGAGAGGGCTTTGGGCTTTGAGGTGAAGATCTTGTCCCACATTTTGGGAAAATTTTTGGAACACAGTGTATGAGTCGCACCGAAGTAAAGGACGCACCTCAACTTTCACCTTGATTTTCTTGTGCCAAGGTCTCCTTCAAACAATGGTGATGTCAAACACTCTAGTTTTGTTGCTCACATAGGCCGCCAAATCTAGTGTCTTTGCACGGGCCTCAGTTTCAGTTTCGTTTTCAGTTCTTCAGACAGTGAGAGGATTAGCAGTGCCGCCATGTCGGGTGTCAATTTTGTCTGTCGCCTGGTTCTACCTGAAAAGGGGCGTAAACTTTGTGTTACTCAGCCTAGAATTCGCCAAAACGTGAACACGAAAACGCTGCGTGTGAATTTCAGGTGGTGGAAGTGGTGGAGGCTCCCTCACTCGTTGGGCGCGTCTTGCATTGCACGCTCGGTCTGAGCCGTGAAACGTACTCGTAAATCCACTGCTGCTGAAAGACGTCTGAATCCGTCTGGCCTGCTCCACGCTGGGTGCGTCAGGAGTTGGGTTCACGTGCTGCTGCGTCGTGGGGTGGACCCAGCGTGTCTGGAGTGTGACCCCCAATCCACACCGCGTGCGTCAGCGCACGACGCACCCGCTTTTATGACATTCCACACATGAAAATGGTTGAAATCCATTTGCAATCAGTGACATAGCAAACTGGTGTGTGTTGACTCTTGATACCCATTTTTGGTGCGCTGTGACCTTGGTGTGCGTAAGCGTGGATGCGCTTGGTGTGGAGTTAGGGAGACGGGAGTCCAGGCGTTTCCCGTGTGAAACGACCAAAGTGCTTTCAAAGCGCCGTGGAGTACTGCGATCGTAAACCACGTGGTAACGTCCGTACGTGGGCGAGGGGCGCGAAGTGCAGCTTCCACCGCTGCGGCAACAGCGCCGCTCGCTGTGTGAAGTTCAGGCGCGAGTCGACAAAGGGCAGCGCAGCCGAGGTGGGGGAAGGTGCGGGGTGCGGAGTCAGGGGCGAGGTGGGGAAGGTGTGAGGGGTGCAAACAGGGGGGGAGTCAGGGGG
>JAAUXT010062323.1_pt1 | contig 18412 bp, 24 predicted proteins | sample 7278171 | NCBI WGS metagenome assembly JAAUXT01 (sample SAMN14350112, study PRJNA611818) | marine sediment metagenome | isolation source: surface marine sediment (1.8m) | place: French Polynesia: Moorea | collected 2018-08 | reverse complement strand
GGGTCAACTCAGCGATTTGTGGCCGCAGAATAGTGTCAACTCGTCCTAATTCCTAAGTGCACAAGGTGATACAACATGCACTGCACCGTCAGCATTGGGATCCCCCTCGTAAGCACAAAGTCAATTGAAAACGATTTGTTGTCAACGTATTCAAGTGGGGAAACTTTGCTTGTCGAAGACCTGTGCAGAGTCAATTCGTGTAGATTCTACGAGGGTGATCCCAATGCTGGCGACCGGGCAAAGCATGTTGTATCACCTTTAGAATTAGAACGCCTGTTGCGCGCTCATTTGTCGACACGGACAATCGTTCTGATATTTGTATGTAAACAGGCGGCAGCATTGGGATCACCCTCGGACATTAGAACAAACCTTGAACTACCCCATTGGCACACAACAGCCTCACATCACAGAAATGTCCTGCCGTCTGCAAATTGGATAGCCGACTCATAATCCAGCGAACATAGTCAAAGTGGTCGCCAGACACACTCGCCATTTCGATCTGAAATACATTTGAGAGCACAACCAATTGAAAATCTGCAAAGAACCTCAAATATCGCCCAAAATCGTAAAGTTTTTTGACGCGTACGGACATTGAAAAGAAGTTTTATCACGCCAATCTGACAGCAATATTCATATAGTTCCCTGAATATGTGCAAAACAAAATTCCAGTGGACCTGTATGGTAAAGTACAGCGCTGTTTTGGTTCTTCAAAAAATATATCTGTTTCACCTCCGTGAACAAGTTCTTTAAAAATTTCGCGCACAAATTGCGCACGAGCCAGAGTCGCCATCTCGCGTTTGGTTTATGATTTGTCAAGATGGGCGAAAATTCAACAGACTTACAGCTGACCAAAGCGATAAAAACTGTCCACAGTTTGAGGTCCAGCGTGACCAGTGTTTATGAGAAACTACAGAATGGAATCTCAGAAACGAGGGACCCACAGGGTCGGGAGAAAGCGTTTTTGTCTGATCTCCAACAGCGATTGGTGGATGTGAACGAAAAACTTGGGTGAGTTCGAATCTATCCAAAATCTATCGGATTGTCTTGTGGCTGCAGTTCATGTTGCCTGTGGCAATTTTGGTCTATTTTGTGTTGTCAGGGAGGTGGAGAAGTTTGGCAACTCGCTGGCGACACCGACAGGTCAAACTAACCTTGGAAACAGCAACATGTTGACCGTGGACCCAGTGCTCGACAAGAGTGCGCTGTTCTCTCAGCTGAACGAAGCGTACAAACTGGACAGCAAGGTATGTTTTGAAGAGAAAGCCACACTGGACAGGTCAAGATTATTTTCGCATAAAAATTGATTCTCGACTCGACGAGTGTGGCCATACTAGTCGTGGGGACAAAAAGTTATTTTTATGTGAAAGAGAAATGTCAGGAGAGAATTTCTTTGGCCAGAGCCACCCTGGCGATCAGGTTGGACCCACCAAACCAACTGGTGGGTCAGAGTGCGGTGTGTTTACCCGAAGCGAATTGACGCATCAGTTTTCGCTTGAATTTTGAAATTGAGGAAACTGACGTTCCTGAGTGAGATTTGAGAGGTTTCGCAAAAGGACAAGAACTCACGGACTCTGAGTTCAGTTTTCTTTCAACGTTTTGCAGATGAGGGACCACGCTGGATGGGCCAACCAGATGCTGTTCCAAAATTCACTGAAGCGTTCCAGCGTGCCATCGAGCTTGGGAGCGAAGAGAATGCGCAAGGCGTTTCCCAACTACCATTCCATGCCCACCCAGTGAGTGAACGTTTTGCCACCAACTTGCTGAAAACAAAGACGCGTCGTCAAAAAATTTAAAGGTGAAAGTTTTTAGAAGAAAAATTATCGTGGCTTTCGCACAAAATTTCATTCAAGTGTCGTGGGCGGGCACCATTTTGAAAGTCCTGACGAACAGTTCCCCCCCCCCCCCACCTCCTCAAAAATTGTTTTTCGAGTCTCGAGGTACATTCTGTGCCTCCGAAGTTTGTTTCCCCGTTGCTAAATGTCTCACATCAGCAATGAAGGTTTGCAGGGCAACATTGATGATTGCGCTAGGCTCGAACATACGAGTACAGGTCCTTTCTCCGACATATAATTTTCGCGCAAAATGGTTTGGCAGGTGGTGTGGCCAGTTATGCCAGTTATCGCTTGTCCGGTGTTGTCATCCCTTAAGTGTTTCATGTGACTGCGGTTCACTTCATTGCAGGGATGTGGACAACCTGATTGGGAAGATCACCAGATTGTATCAGCAAGAAATTCACATCGCTTTCTCGAGACCAATCGGCAACCCAGCCGTGCTTCAGGTTTGTTCTTTCAGCCCACATTGTTCCGAAAGAATGCAATCAACCGATTGAAGTCTTCACAAATTGGCCCTGTGAACAACGAAGTGAAGAAAACTTTACGTGTTGGCCTGAGTAGCTTCTATCTTCAAGGTTTTTGGTGTGACCAGAGGGCAAAAGTGTTCGAATGACTCTCCGCGTTTTCTTTTCAGCTCACTCTGAACAACAAGACTATGAAGGCAATTGTCGTGTTGCGAGGCTTGTTCATCGAACATGTGATCGTGCGCGGATACGATGAGGAAATGCATCTCGAAAACGGCAAACTCGATCTGTGGTCCAAATCCAAATACGAAGTGTTCAGGAAGGTGCGCGATGTCGAATATGTTTTTGTCATCTGAAACGAAAGACCTAAATTCCGTATTTGTTCGCAAACATGCGGTTTTGATGGTTTCCCTTGTGTTCACAGAGAGCTTGTTTTCTTCCAGGTGACGGACAACATGTGTGCAGCCATGGTGCACTTCTTTTCTCCCGCCATTGCTGACATGGCCATCATGTCCTTCGTAAAGTGGGTTCACACGTACAACAATCTCTTCGCTGCTCCATGCAAACAGTGCGGCAAGATACTGCTGGACAATCTGCCTCCGACGTGGAGGGATGTGAGAACTTTGGGAGCTTTCCACGAGGCGTGCAGATTGTAGTGAAGGAGAAAATCACTTTTTGATCCACAGTTGACGTTCTTGTCTTGTGTGGGAACATCACGATCAGGTGCAGGATTTCCAGTCCGTGACTTACACTGCGCGCTTCTACAGAGGTTGTCCTGAAATTGGAACAGTTGATTTGCTCAGGGGCGAATTCAGGAGGAGGGAACCCAACCCCCTGAAGGGCCCGACCTCTGAAATGTGAATTGTCCCCGCCCTCCTGTTTTTGCATTGCAGGCACTTTATTTTCCCTTTGGCGTGTTATAATTTCCAAAGTTGAAGCTGTCCTGTCCTGAGTTCGCCCCTGGATTTCCTCACGTGGAACCGCTCGTTCGGACTGGCCGTGGTTTGGATTGGCCCACCAAGCACAGTTGCATGGATTTGCCAGGAGACATGTGTGCCAGGATGGTGTTGTTGTGCCACACTGAGATGAATAAAGGACGAATAAGCAAATGCGCAACTTTGACCAGCGACATAAAGCTACAGACTTCAGTGGCTGGGAAACGCGAACTGTTGAACGGCCAGAAACAACTGGAAACGAAAAACCATGCTGTGGAGATGCTGCCATCTTTCGGTGTCCGTGTGGAGCGTTGCAGCGGTGAACATTTTCTGCGCTCCATGCCCATGCCAGTTGTTTTGTGCAATATCTAATATCTTCACTGGTTTGTGTTGGTGCCTGTGGTAAGTTTTGGTCAAGTCAACTCACGCGGACAATTTCGTTGGAAGACAGAGATATGTTGAGTGCTATATCGGCATTGTCAAGACCCAGCACTGGCTGAAATGACTCACGTCCGTGCCCTCGGTTAGACTCTGCCGATCTGCAATTCAATCGCGATCCGGATCGATCGTGCAATCACTGTGGTGCCAGGAAATATCTGAGTCCAGGTGGGAAGAGCATGGATATTGAGGCAAAGGGCTTGTACGTAAACTTTGCCTTTTCGGCATGTTTCCAGCGGGGTCCTTGCCCTCCATAACCCCTCAATTCGTTTGCGCACAAAGTTGCCAAGGTTTCTGTCCAATTTAGACTCGAGGAATGGCCCGACTACTTCTTCCATTTCCCGCTGAGGTTGCGTGGATTCAACAACCCAGGTTCTGTTGCAGATCTGTGAATGGAGCTGACGTTTCTTGGAACCGCCTCGGCGTATCCCACACCCACCAGGGGCGTGTCGTGCATTGTGTTCAGGAATGGTGGGTTGCCAATCGGACAGGGTTGAATGAAACTTCAGCACGGGCGCATGTGTGTGTGTGTGTGTGTGTGTGTGTGTGTGTGTCGCACACGGTGTGCGCTCTGCGTTCGTCCCTGGACAGCATTATTCAATATGAATGGACCTCAGGTCAATTTGTCTCCAGTGGCCAACATTGGCTTGTTGCGCCGTTCAACTGCTCTCCTTTCGCCTGCATTTCAGACGGCACATACTGGATGTTCGATTGTGGAGAGGGCTCGCAGATCCAGCTCATGCGAAGCCCCATTCGTCCGGGAAAAATCTCTCGGATCTTCATCTCGCACCTTCACGGCGATCACGTACGGTCAAATTTATTGTGTCGCCCTGTTTCGTTTCAATCTTTTGTGCCGATTTAGTGACTGCGAAGTGTCTGGCGACGTCGACGCGGCATAAAGCACGAAGCACAGTTGAGACACGTTCTTTTGTTGCCTCAGAAACCATCCTTGTACTCGTGTGACCACCATCAAATTTTCGTGAGCTCACACACGTGTCTCGAATTGCAGGTGTTCGGTCTGCCAGGGCTTCTCTGCACCATCAGCCAAAAAAGTGTCGGCACTGAGAACAAAGCGACGCTGGAAATCTACGGTCCTCACGGTCTCAGAAAATTTATAAGGACGTCATTGTCATTGTCCAGGTACGTACATGTTCTTTTGTTTCAGAAAAGAATGTTTGGTGCGAAAAAGTAAAAAGCAGACGGTGGAAGCAGGCACTGCTGCCACGTATTTTCTGACTCGCTCCCAACTGCAAAGTTCCGCTTGTGTGTGTGTGTGTGTGTGTGTGTGTGTGTGTGTGTGTGTGTGTGTTGGTGTTGCGTTTCAAACTGAACACAGTGTCACATTTGCAGGTCGATGTTGGGATTCAAGTTCCGCGTGCACGAATTGGAACCTGTGGATGATCAGTACCCCAACCACTGGCAGGTGAGAAATTGTTCTTTTTTGTCATGTCTGGTGTCAAGCCTCATTTTGTCTGCCTTGGGTGAAAGAGGACCAAACTTGCAGTTGTGAACTGTGGCAGGGAGATCTCCGCTGAAATATAATCTACAACACTGATTCACTCGTTGTGGTGCAATCAACAGTGTCCAACTCTTCCCGAGTGCTGTTCTCCGTTGACATTTCGGTCTCAGTCCACGCCATTTTGCGGCCAGCGGGGCTGCCTCGAGGTTTGATGTCAGCTGTGTCGTTCAGTGGCTTTGAATCTTTCGCATCGCTTGTCTTGCTTTCCGACACATGCGCGACTTTTGCTGGAGAATTTGTTGCTTGAGCCTCTGAGGATGAAATTTTGACGAGTTCAGGTTCAGTATCTGAAGCTTTCTGTACAAAGTTGTGGGTCGGTAGCAGGTCCACGGCGACTTCCAAGTAGCGGAAAGTCTTGATGTTGCCTTGGTACTCAGCCACGATGAGAAACCCAGCCGGGTCGGTTTTGATTGCCATCGGCAGCTTGATACCATCGTCTTTGGTGAGAATAGATTTCTCGACAGAACCTTCGCACGACAGTTGTTGTATCCTGTGGTTGCGGGAGTCGCAAATGAGAATGTTTTGAAATGAGTCCAAAGCGGCACCGTTCGGTTGATCCATCTGCAGTTTCCCCCCTCCTGAAAAAGAAAGATGATTGTGTATACAGAGCAAAAGCATATCACACACGACGACGATGCTGTGCATTGTACTCGGATCAGAAAGGGATTATTATTACCTTTGTTGTAAAACTTCCACATGAGTTCCCCGTTGACGTGAAACGCTTTCGCCGCGTGTTGTCGCCAGTCGGTGACGACGATGGTGCCCGTGGGTCCGCAGGCGATGTGCGACGGGGTGACGAGCTGACTCTTAAAGCTGTGCAGCAGTTTAGTGCCGCTCTGGTCGTACACGTAGACCATCTTCCACACATAGTCGCAGACCAGGATGTCTCCCTTGTAGTTTTCCGTAATAGCGCAAGGGTACTGCAGGTCCTTGATAAAATCGCACACAAAAGTCCCGTCTTTGTGGAACAGTTTGACGCAACGCAGGGAGCTGTCACAGACCAGGATGGTGTTGGTTTGGTGTAGAACGGTCACCCGGTTCGGATCCTTCAGGTTGCCTTTGCCAACTATCATCTTGAAACGACCTTCTTTGTCGAACATCTTGAGAAATTTGTTGTTCTTGTCGCAGACCAGAACATCCCCATCTGTGTTGATGGCCATGTCTGAAAAGTAAACAGAAAGGTGTGCCAAGAAAGCAGACGTGACATTTCTCTCTATTTGGCCGTGATGAATCCCAAGAGGTAATTCGTGGAACTTGAACGAAGCGACCACGCAACAAACGGACATCCCTTTGTCACCACAGTCTCACCGGTGACGGCGCATGGCATCGAGTCGAGCGCAGTTTTGCAGCTGAAACTGGCCACCTGGTGGGGACTGTCGCAGAACTTGAGCGGATACTTCTCGCGATCCACGATGCTGATGTCTCCGAACAGGTGCGAAATCAAGTACGTGCTTGGCTCTGGAAGACACCAGGGAGTCCGGTTCAATCCACTTCTGGTTTGCCGTTCAAGCTGAAGGCCACAAGTGCGTGATTGGCCGAAAGAGCCCACTGGCTCGTGGTTCGATCCCAGTGGCCCAACGCCGCCCCTGATTGGTCGGGGCCTGGTACCTGCGGATTTGAGCTCGAGCGGGAGCCAGAGCGGCGGGTTCGAGTTGACTGCGTCGTGCAGCGCGCAGATCTCGTCGAACACGTCCTGCTTCTTCTCGCGGAAACTCGTCTTCTCCGCCGCTGACCTCTGCGCCAGGTCGTACCTGCGGGCAACACGGCTCTGTTTGGAGCTCTCCCGTCTCGTTATCAGCCGCTTGCGCTGATATTGTTTCACCCGCGTATCCGGCACCTGTCCGATGTCCTCTTGCTAACTTTGTCTCCCCCTCCCCCACACCCACCCATGGTCTTGTCCGAAAGTTGGACTTATCATTTTGTCCATTTTTGGGTCTTATCTGCATGAAAGCTGTTTGAAAGTTTGCTTCCTCCCCCCTTTACCCCACCCCCCACCCATAGTCTTGGCCGGAAGATAACTGGTTATTTTTGGTCATTTTGAGTCTCAAGCAAAAGTTATCCAAAAGTTGTCCAGTTTACCTGCTTCCCCTCCTCATACGTGCTCACAGACATTTTTCTTGCATTCGAAGGACACTGTGTCAATGTGGTCAGTACAGAACTGCTGACGCACCCTTCCTGCGCGAGCTGCTCGAGCCTCGCGTACGACGCCTGCAGGTTGCGCGTCATGTTCTGCGCCAGCGCCTCGTGCGACGCCATGAGCTCGTCGAGCCGCCGGCGCATCTCGCCGGCGTGTGCCTCGATCCGCTCGAGCATCGCGCGCTTCTGCCGCTCGATCGTCTGCTCCATCTCCGCTCTGTTCGCCTTCAGCTGCGACTCGTACCTGAAGCAAGATCAGTCCAGACTGTGTGTACGCTGCAGTCACACAGAAGGTTTTGGTTATTTATCTCGGCTATGTTCTGAACACCTGCTGCAGGTGTCTCTTGTGACACATCGCGCAACATGTTCAGATTTCATGGGCCTCTGTTTACTGCTCATCGGTGATGGAAGGTTTGATCATCAATCGGCAAAACCAAAAGACAGCCTTTGCAACAGTGAACACTGCTCAATCAGTAGACTGTTGCGCTTTGAAAACGTCGCAAACTTCTACGAGAAAAATCGTGCAGGTACCTGCACCACTGGTTATTCGCATCCTGCAGACTGAGCTCGGTGTGGCCGACCTTCTCCTGCAGCTCATCCAGGCGGATGGAATCGTCCAGACTATTGAAAGCCAAGTTGATGAACGCGAGCTTGCTGCTTCCAGACCTGCAAATCAAAACAGTTTGGGGTTTCCATGGTGCAACAGTGACAGGTCGGTCTTGTGACATGCAACGTGCAGCAATGGCTGTGGATACTCACTGGGAACCTTGGAAGCCGAGCTGGAGTTGGCGTTCATCGTTCGCTCCGTACGACTCGTCGAGGGGACTGAACGGCTCGGGCGACAGCGGCGGCGGCGGGTCCCACGTCTGCACCGGGTACGCCGGGCCCTGCTCCTCCTGGTGCTGCAGTTTGGGCTTTACCTGGGCAGTTGGCATGAATCAATGGTTTCGTGCTTTATTTCCTTTCGACTTACGGTTAGCATTCTTGCCCACTTTGGTCCCGACGAACGAAATTCGTGCGTGTTCTTGCGTGGGGAGATCATGAATGAGCTTGAAAGTTTTGCTCGTGCAATGTTGACATGTTGGAAATGGACTTCCTTACCTCAGGACTGTTGCTCGCCGACACATCAGGGCTCACTCTGGCTGTGTGCAGCGGACTGTTCTTCGTGTGCAGCGGGCTGTTCTTCATGGAAACAACAGGACTTTTCTTCGGAGTTGTGGGAGCCTCTCTCAGGGCCAGAGGACTTTGACTCAAAGTTGGGCTTTTGCCTTCTCGTCCTTGCTGAGTGGGAATTTTGAGCTGCAGTTGGGGACTGCCCGCTGGTGAGTTTTGAGGAGAGTTCTTTGCCGAGACATGCGGGCTATTCTTCGCTGACCCCAGCGGACTGTTCTTTGTCGACTGCGCTGGACTTTGTTTCATAGACAAAGGAGCGTATCGCGCGAACATCTTCGATCTGAAATGAAGCCAGACAGGTCCAGAAATGTGAAGGCCAACATTGCTTTCGTGGTCGGTTCTTTCGGAATAACGGTGGACCAGAAGATAAAACGAGACGTGAACAAGGAACTCCTGTCGGATTGAAGCGTCTTCGGTCTTGAAAAGGGATCGTGTGTCCTGTGAGTTGCTTGAATCCGTCGTTGTTCAGTTTTTGCGCGTCCACGAAGTGGCTGAAGCGGGCTGAACACAAAACACCCTTGTGTTTGTGTGGATGTGGACAAGTACCAAGGGAACCACGAGCCTCACCAACTGGTGGAAGCAGATCCACCACACTCAGTGGAGGGGACAGAGACACCTCAGCAGAACTCAGGCCAGATCCATCACACCAACTGGAGAAGCCTGATCCACAGCTGGTGGTTCCAGGACAAATTGATGCCCGAAACTGACTTGAAAATGGATGGCAGACACCCTTACCTTTTCCGCTTTCATTCAAATGTAGATTTGCAGCTTCTTGTGAATTTTTTGTGCTGTGTGGAGGGCAATGCCACGTACGTACACGTACTTTGTTGCTGTGCAGTATGGTGCTCGAAATTATCACGCAGATTGATTTCCACCTCGTGAAGCGTAGCAAACACGCACCAGAATCGATATTACTTATTCTCTGCAAAATCCATACAGGTGGCCCAAATCCCAATCCTGCATAGATCCACTTGAGGTTTCCAGCGTACATGTACAAGCCTCATCTCCTGCTGGGACAACATGCTGTTCTTGCAAGATTTGAAATCTGATGCGATTGTCCATATCGCACATGTTTTCACAGCTGCAAGGTCGCAGATTACCACATTACATTGACAATTTCCGGTGGAGAAAAGCAGCGTTGCAATGACTTTGGATTGTGTCCTACCTGCGTGGTTGCCTGGGGACAAACTGTCAACAAATGCTTGGCATGCTTGAACAGTTTCTGTGCAGCAAACCTGCATTGATCCCCTTGTGCGTGGCTGAAGAGTTCTGAGCAGCAAAGAAGTTGTTGTTTCTCACGTGTGTGTGTGTGTGCATGTGTGTGTGTGTGTGTGTGTGTGTGTGTGTGTGTGTGTGTGTGCGTGTTTGCCCGGCAATGGGGCCACATTCCACCCCGCCCCACCACCACCCTGGCAATGCACTTGCTCCCCACTCCTGCTTAACTTCGCGCATAATGTGCCACGGTGCTTCCCAAGGCTGGACCCTTGTGTGTGCATGTGCGTGTGTGTATGTGGGTATGGAAAACGGAAAGGACGTATCGTAGGCTATGCATGAGTTCAGTTTGATTTTGAGTGCCTTTCGCATTTACAGGAATGGCCTGTGGACCACAAAGCGACTGAGCGCCTGCACCCTTGTGAAGAACTGGGCTCGACGATCCGTGCTGACCAAGACCACGTCTGGCATGTGTGAGAAGCCTTGGCCCATTGCTGTGTATGGTCATGTTTCATCACGGACCAATTTGGACACAAGTGCGTGCGTGGAAATGTTTGTTCTTGGGTGTTTTACAGATGTGAGGATGACCAACATATCGTGCGAGCCAGCAGCCTTCAGCACTGGATTCCGTCCTTCGGTTACGTGGTTCAAGAGAAGCCGAAACCTGGAAAGTGAGTCCCGATTGTCCGCAATGTTCAACTGAACCGCGTGCGCATCTGGGATGTTGCAATTTACACCAGTTCATTTTCAAGAGCAAAAAGTTCATGTTCGGTGTTTTTCCTGCAGGTTGGACACGAACAAATTGAAAGAGCGCGGTTTGAAACCTGGTTCATGGTGCAGCAAACTGAAGGCTGGAGAAAGTGTGGAAACGCCAGACGGCCAAATGGTATCCTTGACGACAGGTATAGCTGTCGGAAAATTTCCTGCTGCGCGATGAACCGCACTTGACTCGCACAAGATCCACCCCGCGGAGGTTCTGGGCCCGGAGCGGCCTGGTCGGAAGGTCGCGATTCTTTGTGACACCTGCCGCAGCGACAGGCTCGTCTCCCTCTGCCAAAGTGTCGACTGCCTGGTGCACGAAACGACTCTGGAGAATGAGCTGGAAAAGAACTGCCTTGAAAAGATGCATTCCACTCCAGGTTTGTTTTCCTGTCGGACTGTGTGCGCGAGAGCTACAACAGTTATTCTTCTGGTGAATCAGTTTCTTCGACGTACACCAATGTGTTTCGCTTGCAGAAATGGCTGGGAAATTCGCAAAGGAAGTTGCTGCAAAGTGGTTAATTATCACTCATTTTAGTCAGAGATACAAATCTCCGGATCAAGTCACCTCTCAGGTAAAAGTTCCACGCATGCTTTTGTGGGGAAACGAGGAATTGGAAGCTGCACTTCGGAAATGTGTTCTGTCCTCGAAATTCTCTTGAGCGACGAGTAGATCCACCTTGGTGCGCGCTGCTGGAAGTTTTTGTGCACCGTGTTGGGTTGGACGTTCTTTCAGACCGACTGTTCTGTGGAGAAACTGGTGGCCCAAGCTCGAGAAGCGTTCGAGTGTGAAAACGTCATTGCTGCCGAAGACTTGAAAACATTACCTGTGCAAACTGTATCATGACGGCAAATATGCGAACTCGTGTTGAAATCAGTGATGGAAATTCTGTCGCCTTCATGTCACATCTGTTGCTGAATTTTATTTCAGTCAATTCGATGCTTTAAAATTTCGCATGTTGCGAGTCTTGCATCAGTGTAGCTAGTCTCGAACTGGAAATAAAACGAATGGAAACTGACGTCTTTACTGTTTATTTCTGCGAAATTCAGAATATTTTCGGACAAAAACTGTGCAGATATTACTTCATTCGATCGAAGTCAAACAGGCTGAACTTCATGGAAAATTCCACCGCACAGTGAAAGAAAATCACGAAATGATAGAAAAGTGAAAAGTGCACTCCTGAATTGGTAAAAAGTAAACAAGTAAGCAACACACAACACGCAAAATCTGCACAAACACGGATCCCTGGGATTCTCATCGGTCCTTTTGCAAATTTGAAGTTGTGCTCAGTCCATTTCGGAATCTTGCTGCGAGATCTTTCAAAACACGTAAAATCTGAAATCGCAAAGCGCATCAAATGAAAACTGCAGTGAAGCGAATTGTACAGAAAGTCTTGTGGAGAGTTTCCCTGGTATTTTACTTGTTTATAGGTCCAAGCAGCTCAGCTCGGACCTACTGAGGTATTCTCTCCGGCCGGAATCCCTCCACAAGACTTTGTGAAACACGGCACGACAAGCATCTGGTTTTGCCGAAGTCAAAACGAACTGCACAACAGCTAATCTGTTGAGTTGCGGCAACACACATAACAAATGGGCACTCATATGAAGACGAAGTTTCAATACACCATTGCGAATCATCTGAAAACAAAAATTGACTCCCCTCTCTCAGTTCAAAACAGAACAGAACGAAAAACTCGAAAAAGTTCTTGACCGACACCGGGATGTACCTTTTTGCCCGCACTTGTTCGAGTTTTCCTCTGAACAAAACGTACACAGACGTAAACACACAAAATTTGCTCTTTTCATATAAAAATATTCGGTTTTTTTAGTAGCTGCCTTTCAAGAGTCTCACCTCGATCTTCCCCCTCTCCACCTCTGAATTGTCTTTTTCTCAGATTCCTTCAAAGCGTTTACATATAAATTATTTGGCAAGTAAGCTATCAACCTTTAGTGAACGAGTAGAAATGCAGTGTAGTATCACATTGTTGCCTAACTCCTCGTCTCGGACTTATTCCGCTCGTGATATTTCACCAAAGTGTCTGAACAAGCTTCGCCAGAGCAGTCCTCTCCCGAAAGTCGTGCCAGCACGGCACCCACGACGCCAATTTGCTGCCTCGTTGATCCCAGTTTCTCAAGGCGCGTGAAATTCCAAAGCCGGATGTTTCTTTCCTTCCTGCCCACAACTCAACCTCCTCTTCATGCTACACCACCAAAGTTTCCTCACCAAAACACAACACACAAACTGTTGAAATTTGGTTCATTTCTCTTTTGCTATTCTGATATGAAAATGAGAGATTGGGGAAATAAATTTACCTCAAATTGCCGAAACTCTTGCTTTTGAGCTTTTATTCTTCGCTTTCATATTTTGCCAAAAACCCACAAAAAGCCAATAACAGCGTTTGTTTTCTTTTTTCGCAGTTTCCCAGAAATATAAATGCGAGTAAAACACAGTGCCACCTGAGCATGCCCGTGATTCATTTTACAGGCTCTCCATTTTTTGTTCCGGTGTGTTACAACTTGTTAAATTGCGTCCCACTTCTGGACGGCCAGCAACACGAGTCTTCTCAATTTCGCCCCGACTTTGGATTCCCGCCTCAACACTTCGAACTTCCCTTTTACACTTGAGCGAGAACGGGCACTGTTGTGTCTTTCCTCACCTGTGTCGCCTCGGTGGAAACAGGTTTATCCTCGCATTTACCTTGTCAGCTGAAAATGATAGCGCACCCACCACAAGATTACACTGTATCTTTTTGTTTTAAAGTGAAACACCTATCCTCTTAACATCTACTGTAATTGTTGAATGTACACAAGTGATTTTTCGTCTTGTTTGACCATGCTCGAGGATGCCCGTCTGCCCTCTCCACAGCGCCCTACTGCACTGCTCTAAGCCTGCAAATTGTTTGAATTCAATGCACCGCTGATAACGATCATGTGATCCAACCCACACCATGAGAAACAATTAGCCCTCGCGAGGCTTCACAGGACTTTGCACAGCTCGCACAACATCACAATTGCGCGTCGTCTTCAAAGCTGCTGGGAGCTTGCCGCACTGGCCGCCACTGGTCTGCTTCCAGCGCTCAAGCCTCGACTGGGCAGTTGCGGGCGATGTGGCCCACGACGTTGCACTGGTGGCACCTCTTCTCCTCCCTCGACTCGGGGCACTCCCGGGCCCAGTGGTCGTGAGACCCACACCTGAAAATAGTGAACCAGGTTTCACGCGACTGGAATTGAGTGAAAGAATCCCACGAGGATGCGACTCAACAGTTCACATTACGATGTTCCGGTCCGAAGGTTGTTTTGTAATGTGACACTCATCAAAGCGCACCTGTAGCAGGCATCATCCGACGTGTCGCAATCCTTCGAGATGTGACCCGTCTGGCCGCATCTGTAGCACTTGCGCGTGTCCGACTCCTCCATGCGGTCGGGGCAATCACGCGCGACGTGTCCGGTGCCGTGGCAGTTGTAGCACGTCTTCTGATCCGCGTTGGGACAGTCGCGCTGGATGTGCCCAGTCTCGTTGCAGTTGTAGCAAACGCCTGGGATGCGAACACATATTCCATTGCAGCAACTGGACATGGTCAAGTTGTGCACGTACAAGCACCGGAGCGCATTTGCCTCAGCAAGACTAATCAGAACCTCCATCTGTTGGTCAGGTACAACATCAAGTTCTCATCACAGGCAAACTTTGCAGGACGACTGTACAAGGAAGTTCGAAACTTTCCCTCCCCCACCCCTCACAAGGAATACATTATTATGCGTCTGGTTCTCTAATGGCAACACAACCTGAGGGTTTTCACCTTTCTCCACCACCCACCACCACAACCAGCCTGTGCCGTTTCTTACAGCACCACCCCGTGAACAACCCAAGAGTACCAGCAGAATAATAATGCCCTCACCAGAATCAACATCTTTGTCACAGTCCTTTGCTATGTGCCCCATCTGGTTGCACTTGTAGCATCGCTCCTGCTCTTCACGGCAATCTCGAGCAAAATGCCCAAATCTGTTGCACTTGTAGCATTTCTCTGAAAAAAGTTCCCATACCACCTCGTGTGACACATGCGTGCAAACGAAGCGCAAGCTACCTCCGGTACCAACGAACACGGTTCTTGTGCATTTTGGCGTTATGTTTCGGGACCACGTGTTTCCTTGCTCACCATTCACCAAACAACGACGGTGGAACTTAACGATAAGTGAGACACAAAGCCAGCTTTTTCTTCCATGTTCCTTTGCTGACACGAAGACCACATTCTGGGAGTCACACAACTCACCGTTGCGCATTGGTCCCCTGCCGCGGCCACCACCTCCGAAGCCTCCGCGGCCACGTCCGCCGCCGCCGCCGCCGTCACCACCGCTGCGGCACTCGCGGGCGAAGTGACCCGGCTTCCCACACTTGTAACACTTGTCGCGATCACCCATCTTCAGACCTGGAAGTTTTTTTCTTAATTGTTGGAGCAGGCACGCACGTGGTGCGGTTTGACCGTCGAGGTCCAGCTCAAGATCTAATACTCTAACGATGTCTTGGTGTCTTCGCGTGTTGTTTGGCAGACTCGCGTGATCCCTGCTGGTCTGGATCTTCCAACCGGTGGAAGTCAAAAAGTTCCTGTTCGGTTTTCAGGTTTCTGGCCACGGTGCCAGATTTCACCCAAACACGAGAACCCTTCAAATCTTTGCTCCTTTTCGCGATTCTGAAGCAAGTGACATTTAATATTTTGCACACCGTTGGAATTTTCACGATATGTCGCTCGACAGCGTCAAGCACACTTGTGACCATCGAAATCAAGTGTTCGACAGTTGCTTCACGTGGTCCACGAGGAAGTTCTAAATCTGTCCCCGCGCCACATGGCCTCATGTCACTCCTCTATTGCCAACGTTCTCCTTTTCCACGTCCCGTCACTTGCATTTCTCACATCCTGATGCCAACAGTCACATTATTACTCCCATTTAAAGGCTGAAAACTCAATAAAACGACTTACTTTTGAGAAGAAATTCAAAATTTCCTTCTTCGTACGAGGAATAACGCAAATATGGCTTCTTCACGTGGTCTTTTGCACACGACCCGCTCGTTGCCCGGCGTCACCGGAAAAACGAAACTGAGGGAAGAACACAAGTGCAGAAGCTGAGACAAACCGTTGCAAAAAGTATTTTCACGCGCAAAACGCGCGCACGGACATAAATATTCTAAATTGAGTGTGAACAAATTTGAATTCATTCATGTCTTTCCTCCACTAGATCTTGATCTAGATCTACATAGGACCTGACATGTTGTTCACCGATGCTGACCTGCATTTTGGCGATGAGTGAAGTTTTATTCATTGAATCAAACATTCGGAATATTTCTTATCACTTACGTGCCACCCCACCCCCACCCCCAAATTTGGGGCAATTCTTGATCGCATGTTGACGAATTCTGTTTGAACCATGACATAGATCTATTCATTGCCTATAGATGGCGGGGTCACAACGGTCATATCCATGTCTGCCTGTTATAACAAGAAGCAGTGCTCAAGGCAACTGCAGTGCCAAGTCCCTTGCAGCCTCCGTAATGTCGTCAATTCTTCCTTGTTCATCAATTCTTCCTGGTCCTCCTTGTCCTCCACCACTCATGCTGTCCGCAGGGGGGGGGGGTCCAAGGGGGTCTGGCTGCAGGGGGGGAGGGGGTTTGGCCATGGGGGTCTGGCTACAGGGGGCTCCACTGGGGGGCCAGGGGACATTTTGGTCCAGCTGCCATAGACTGCACTACCACATGGTGCTTCGCCCTAAAGGGACTTCGCACAACTATCCATCCTCGCAGTGAAATGAACAAATTTGAATACAGTACATCCTACATATTTTGACCCCGGTCAGTAGGTTGCCCCCCCTCAATCAGTCAGATTTTTCGTGCCTCAAATTCGCCCCATTGGAGAAGCATTGTGGCCACCCCTGTTTGTTCATATCCTCTTAATTCATACACCCCTCTTGATTTGTCTCTTTTTATTTTTTTGCTCAATTTGAGTTTTTTGTCCCCAAAATTCAACATTTTAACATTTTCGACTCTTACTGCCAGATCTATCTATTTACTCCTCTTAATTCAATAATTTTGCATTTCCAAGCCTTGTGTTGAATTAAGAGGACCCCGATTAGCAAGTCACCCTGCTTAATCAGTCGGATTTTTTGTGCATTTTCCCTGTCAATTTATGCAAGACCGACTGCAAGTTCACAAACACTTGAGGAAAATCCTGCCCCCCCCCCCCCCCAAATATTTCTGTGTTCTTAATCTGTGGCCCAAGACGATTTGAATTCAAAAAGAATCAAATCTCTGTCTCAATTAGGACCTGAAATATCAATTGTAGAATTTTTCCACAGCAACATAATTCTTCCCTGGCAACCACAATGTAATTTTCAGATCCTATGGTTCAAGATGATACAACTGCAAAAAGAAGAAATGATTTGTCACAATTGGAAGCTAAGATAATGCTTCCAACAACATACTTGCCAAGCAACCATCAAACAATTTTCAAATTCTGCAGTCCAAGAGATGAAAATGCAAAAACAAATTGAAACTCTGTCTCAATTAGGACCTGAGATATATCTTTCACAGAATTTCCCAAGCAACAGCATTCTTCCCCGGCAAGAATTCCAGCATTTTGACATGATCTGATCCCAGTGATTCATATGCAAAAAGAATTGAAACTCTATCTCAAGAAGGAACTGAGATATGGATATTTGGTGTCTAACAACCTCCACAAAATCCAACAATAATGAAAAAGAATTATTTTTTTGAGTTTTCAACTTTGGATCCTTGTGGTATCCACACTTGGGACCAAAAAAGATTTTCAACAAAATGTCCATTACTACCACCAATACCTTCACTTTGACCACAACAAGTTCACTGCTTCTTGAAAGCCCAGCAATTGTCCACAATTAGTCAACTTAGATCCTTCACAAGTTTTCAACCATTTCTGAGCTGCAAAGCCATTTGTGTGACCACACCCAAATTTCATGTATACAAACTTTTCACTTTTTTGAACCTATGAATCCTGTGTGATCCATTTTGAAGACCTTTTGAACCATCTTCAGAGGTCATAACACACCTCTTGGAATGTACTCAAGTAAATTCACTCATCTATCCAACACCCCAACTGATACTGTTCAACTTTCATCCAGTATAACCAAAGTAACTAACACACCTGTCATCATATGCCCTGACAATGTTTTTAAATTATGACACCTAAATATGATCCCAATTTTCACCTGACCATGCCACATGCAAATCCTATTTGTGTCACGAAGCCACATCAGAAATTCACAAACTTGGTATCAATCTGGAGCAAATCATATTCTTCATCACAAATCACTCCCAAACAAAAATGAAAATACATTTACACCATTATTATTTGCCCATATATTGACCCACATATTTGATACCATGGTGGCTTGAGTTGAAATAGTTGCAACCTCATTTTATTGCATGCACATTGTCTACACCCAAGGCCCTTTGATTATGTTCATCTGAAAGAAATTAGATCTTTTTGTAACCACTGATGGCAGTCACCACATTTCTTGGCTATGAGAGCCCAAATCACAAGAACTGTACTCAGGCAGCCATAACTTAACAATGTCTTGGCCAATTCACAAAAACTAAACACCAAAATCTTCCTCTCAATATCCTCTTCACTCTACTAAAGTCCAACAAGGTCCACAAAATCTAAAAAAAATAACTCCATGGAGTTAGCGGTGATTTGAACCCAATTATCACTCAGATGATGTCATTCCCATGCAAAAGTAGCCCAAAAGTAGCCCAAAATGCATGCACACACATGACTCAAACAAACACTACCAAAGAAGTCATAAATACTTTCCCAAACTACCATAAAAAGGAATTAGCAATCTGTCGAAAAAAAATTCCAACTTTTCACAACCCATCAGATAAGCAAAATCCATTTTTCAGCCCATATGAGCCATCAT
>JAAUXT010020606.1_pt1 | contig 18415 bp, 16 predicted proteins | sample 7278171 | NCBI WGS metagenome assembly JAAUXT01 (sample SAMN14350112, study PRJNA611818) | marine sediment metagenome | isolation source: surface marine sediment (1.8m) | place: French Polynesia: Moorea | collected 2018-08 | reverse complement strand
TGCTGCTGACAGGAATTTCCTCCATCAAATCATAACAATGGACGAAACTTGGGTGTATTATTACAACCCCTAAGCCAGGATGCATGCCTCAGAGTGGCTGCCAAAGGGTGCTAATCCCCCTGTGGTCTGCAAGAGAGAAAGGTCCACCAAAAAGGTCCTTTTGATCACATTCTTTGACCAGCGGGGTTTGGTGCACCGAGAGTTCCTGCGCAATGGAACTGTCACCTCTCAACTTTTTGTGGAAATCCTGCGCAGATTTTGCCAAAACCTGAGGATTAGAAGACCAAGAAGGCTCTTCAGGAATTTCTGGCTCCATATGGATAATGCCTCCCCGCATACTGCTGTTCCCACCAAGAACTACCTCCTCCAGACAGGCACCCAAGTCCTCCCCCACCCGCCGTACTCGCCTGACATGGCACTGAATGACTTCTTCTTCTACCCTCGCCTGAAGCACTTCCTGAAAGGCAGGCATTTTGGAGATGCTCAGGAAGTTGAAGATGCTGTAGATGAAGCCATCTCGCACATTCCACCTCTGGATTTCCAGGAGACAATGCTCAGAATTTGGCCCAAGAGGTGGGCGCGCTGTGTGAACGCCTCAGGTGCATACTTTGAAGGACTTGGCCAGCAGGAGTAGGAGAATTTTGCACGTTTGGCCAAGATTGTACAGATACTGTTCCTGTTTTGAGAGTGTCAGGCAATGTTATTGTTTATGCTTGGGTCACACTTGACCATTGCATAACACGTTCCTTGTCCATCAGACAACATTGCATAACTATCTGTGTTAAATGGTTGACCCTTGTCTGCTTGGAAATAAAGTCCTTCGGGTCAAAATCCTGCCAGAATTGCAGAACCCCTCGTACAACATGTTCACTCGAACGTTAGAATTGCAAGTCTCCTCGTATCGACCTGCTATATCCACTGAACTTGTGGTGCTCAATGCTGCACCCACCACTGTACGAGGATGTTTCAACTTCTGGCAAATGAATTGCATGTACGAGGATGAATCACTTGTTCTTGGGATTTAACATGCTTTCAGAGACGATCATGACGAAGCCATTTGACACAGTTTTCAATGTCTTTTGCTTCTTGGAGTCAGCAGGCATTGTAGTCTGTTGTGCAATGATCAGAGCAGTAACAGACATGAAAAATCCCAAGAACAAGTGATTCATCTTTGTACGAGAATCATGATCAATTTGCCTCCTGTGTACTGACAGAACAGTGTCAACTCTGTGTCCAACAGTATGAACATGACCGCTCAACATGCAATTCATTTGCCAGAAGTTGAAACATCCTCGTACCATGGGGTCTTAACAAATCTTTTGTGGAGTGACTTGAGAACCACTTACCTACTGTTGCCCGTGGGCAATGCGCCAGATGAGTCTGTCGAAATTTCTATTGGATGCAGGGCCCAAATTAAAGTACTGAATCACAGCTCTCAGCACCCGGGGGTGGGTCTTAGCCAACCCCTGGGCAGCCGCCTCTACCTCAAGCTTCCTGACCATGTTCTGGTGAAGAAATGAGAGCAGATTGATCTCTTCTGGAGCAATTGCCTGCTATACATGTCCTGGGTTGGCTGCCATGACAGTCAAAGAGAGAAGGAAAACCTCAAAGGTTACATGACCAGCCCCTGGGGGGGGGAGGAATGCTGAGTAATTACCAGCAAAATAGCAGAATTGTGATATTGTGCATCTATTTCCTGTCTAATGTATATAATTATTGTAAAAATATTCAGAATAATTAAAATTGGCTGTAGAGGCCAGCACCCCCTGGTGGGGGAGGAGTGTGGTGTGATACACCAGCTGTGAATTTAGAACCACTGGCCTTTAGATGGCACCACTGTACTCAATAAATACGGAGGTTCCCGCCCTCGGGGACAGTCTCTCCTGAGATACCAACCAGTGCGTTTGTGATATCACTACATTTGTCACCAGGACACAAACTACCCCACCCACCCGCACTCGCCACCAAAGTGGTCACAAAAACTGGGCGCATGATGTCGATGAAAACACGCGGTCATCATCGGGGTGAGTCGACAAGACCCAACGACACCAAGGAATCGCTGTCTGAAAATCATTGTCCAAAGACAATTCGGCTCTGCCGGAATTTCGACATATGGGACAGTGGACGTGGCCAGATGACAACTCTCCTTCCTTGACTTTGGACAAAACCAAACACTAATTGTCCTGATGTATACTTACTTGTATTTCTGATTTACAAAATGAACCCTGAATAAACACCTTTTTTTGACAAATCGCCGAACAAACGCGTTTTCTTTCTCATTCACTCAAAAACACGGGTCAACATGGCGCGACCATGCGGTGTTTCACCTACGAAACAAACGCCAAAGTTGTGCAGAGCACGGAGTAACGCTTCTCGTGGAATCAACAATCACCCTTCTGTCGAGAAATTCAAAAGCAATCGTGTCAAATACTGATTGCTTCCATGTAGATCTATTTTGTTACTGTTTATGAACAATTAGATCGAGCACTTGAGTTTTCAGAACAAGATCATTTTGGAAGCGCGCACCTGCAGCGGGTGCCATTTGCTGACGCAGGTCATGAGAAAACTGGGGCAGGCGGAAAACTCGTCAGGTAAACATTCCTTTTACAATTTTGAGTAATTTTCCTTCTTGTTCTCAAGCGGTGGTCGGTGTGTCGTGGGCGTGGTGCTTCAGCACCATGGATAGGTCAAGCAAGCCCAGTTGTCAACCAAGTTCTGGTGAACAGCGCAGTTTTAGAGTGACAGTCCCTGTGCGTTCGACTTGTGCTCATCGTGGGACATCACACGAGGACTTGTGTTGCCGAAGAACTTCAACAGATTCCTCCAACTCGTACAAGTGATTGTCCACGCAACATTTGAAGTCTGTGCTGGTGGGGGTTGAATCAGTTTTCGTCACGTGAGTCACGAAATTTCAAAGTTCACACTCGGTCACACACCACCTGGTGTGACTCACCAAATTGAGCAAACAAAGTGAGGTCGTTCTGACTTTTGAACACTGTTTTGCAGAATAGTGTGAGTTGGGCGCTTGAATCTCCCTGGAGGAGCAAGATGCGGCCGCGGACGGTGGTGAGCCAGCACGGCGCTCAAGCTGTCGAGAACGTGGCCGACCTGCTCACCTGCCCTGTCTGCATGGAGAGCTTCGACGACAACGATCGTCAACCCAAACTGCTGCCCTGTCATCATTCCTTCTGCAAGTTGTGCCTGCAGCACCTTGTGAGCCGCCAACCCCACATCGATTGTCCGACTTGTCGTCAACGAACTTCCATGCCTGACCCGGAATCGGTGAACAACCTGCAGACCAACTTTTATCTGACCAACATGAAGGATTTGTTGGGTGAGGGCGCCCGACCAAAGGTGAAGGTCTGTCGGAAACACGGCCAGAAAGAATTAACGTTGTTCTGCAAGACCTGTGAAGTTCTCATCTGCATTGACTGTGTGACTGGAGATCACAAGGAATCGAACGGACACAACACTCAACCCCTGCCTTTGGCCATGCAAGAACAACGAGCGTTGCTGAACATCGAAATCGCCAACGCTCAGGAAACGATCATGAAAAGCAGAAACCGACTTGCTTCGTTGGAGTCAGAACTTACGAACTTGTTCATTGCCAAAGACGCTGTTGTCAAAGAAATCGACGACACTTTCGACAAATACATCGAAACTTTGATTCAGCGGAAGCAAGTTCTTCAAACTCAGGCCAGCGAGGTGTACAAAGGACGGAAAACAGTCGTTTCCAACGCCATTGAGGATATAAAACGAGATGAAAATACCCTTTCGGCCCTTATCGAACAGTGTCAAGAGGCCTCACAGAGCGAAAACATTTCAGACATTTTGGCGTATCGGACGAAAGTTGGGACCAAGAGTGGGGAAATCAGACGACGGGAGCAGACGGATGTTGGCAACAACTTCTTGCAATTCCAAACGGACGAGAGTCAAGACGCATTCCTCCAGATCTTGCCAGATTTGGGAAGCATCGAGTTGAAGAAAGCTCTTCCCTCGGTGGTGAAGTTCAGCGCTCAGCGTTCTGTCGCCAGCCTCTTCACCAACATGAATATGACGGTGAAGAGCATCAGCGGGGAAGATCTGAAGAACTACCCTATTGAGGTTGAGATACAAGACGTGTACGACGACGAAGTACCTTGTCTGTGCCAGCACAGAGGCAACGGAAGGTACGAGCTGACGTTTCGTCCGCAAGTCTCTGGAATGCATCGCCTGAAAGCCAAGTTCCTGGGTCGCAGTATTCCAGGTGGCTCGTACATGTTGAATGTGCAGAGCAACAACCCAGTGATGAAGATCGGAGACAGAGGTTCGGGCCTCGGCGAGATGGAATACCCCCGGGCACTGACAACCGACAGCAGAAACAATTTCTACGTCGTTGACACCGGCAACAACCGCATCCTGAAATACGACAAAACTGGGAAGCTGGTGTTTGGATTCCCGATTTCTGAAGACAACGACGCGTTATCCAGCTGCGGCATCGCCTTCAGTCCTGCTCAGAACTCGCTGATCTGCACCGAAGTGAACGTTCAGGAAGCTGACTTGGCCTACGCCCACTCCATCCTCGTCTACAACTCTGAAGGTCAATTGTGCAACCGACTGAGCTACCCTGGCACTCTGAAACGAGCGCTGTCTGTCGCCGTGAACAGCCTCGGACACATCATCATCGCTGATTTCCAACTTGACACCATCTTCATTTTCGACAAGCAGGGCCGACTTCTGCGCAAATTCGGAGAGAGTGGGTCCGGCCCTGGACAGTTCAACAATCCAACCTTCCTGTGCATTGGAGAAAATGACTGCATCATCGTATCTGACGGAGACAACCACAGAATTCAAGTGTTTGACAGACTGGGTAAGTTCCTTTATCAGTTCGGCTCCAGAGGATCTGGCAAAGGTCAGTTCGAGATGACATTTGGCGTTGCTGCGGATCACCATGGCAACATTCTGGTTGTTGATGGGGGCAACAAGCGAATCCAGATTTTCAAGAACGGGGGCGATTTCGTGTCTTGTCTTGAGAGTGAAGGAGACAAGATGAATGCTCCGCGCGGCATCGCGACCACTTCTGACGGGCAGGTGTTGGTTGCCGACAGGGACAACCACTGCGTCAAGAAGTACAGATATCTCCTCTGTACGTCAATATGAAATTGTCAATGATGTCTGCACAAAAGTGCCACAACAGACGCGACGTTTGCTATTTCGCTTTTCCGCAAGGCCACTTGTAATTTTGTTGAGCTGTAAGGGCCTCAAGATTCTTCTAGTATTTCGCTTGGAATTCTGTGGAATATCATCTTTTTGGTCAAAAGACGCAAACAAAGGTGCCATTCCCGAGAAAGCAGCTTCAGACAAATTAAACTTTGTGCTTTTCTCTGAAATTCATGCGTTCAGCACTTCGGTCATGCTTGTGTCAGTTTTGTCATTCTGAAATGTACGGGCTCTTCAGAGTTTTTTTTATAAAATTGTTATTTTTTATAAAATTGTTAGTTATGTTTGCCATCTGTACATTATTTTTTTTGGAACCAGTGAAACTTGTGCTGTTGGATCGTACGTGTCGTGTATTTCTGTGATTTCATGTTTGAAAGTGAACAGGCTTGTTTTGTTGCCATAAATTCGTTGATTGCGTTCAATCAAAACACAGAGAATGTGCCTGCATAAAAATACTGTGTATGAGGGGTTTTAGTTTTGTATACAGATTTTAATTGGAAGCTCGGGTGAACAATGGGTGCGTAATATTGATTGTTGAAGGAAATATACAAGGTATTCCATCCAACCAGACACAACACGAGTTCGTTTGTTGAACAACTTCACGCACCGAGACACGGCACGAATGCCCGTCAAAAATTCATGAAGTCGTATTCTCTTTTCATGGCAAGGGTCACTGTGAGTAAACTCTGGTCTCCGTCCCACTGAGCTCGCCCATTTTTGCTGTCGACAGGCTGAGGCAAGTGCAGTCCCAGTTTGCTGGAATTTGAGAGATCACACCACAGTTGTTGCCCGACACTGATTTTCGGAGTGCAGATGAACCAAGAATGAAACGTTGGTATTGGTGATCAATCGGACTTACAACTTCGGAGTGCGGCAGTCCAAGAATTTGTCTTTCACATCAAGCGTGACATCAGAGTATTTGGTGTCTGGTAGTGTGATCTTCACCTGTTGGATCAACGAATGAAGGTGAAATGTTTGAAGCATTGTTTTGGCTGCTAAAATGTGGTCACAAGCACTGCGCTCATTTTGAAATTGGTCAACTCACAATCATGTTTTCACAAGAAGCAGTGGCAGGAGTTTTGTTGGACATTCGCAGAAACATGTCTTCTGATGTGACTGCCTGTTTGTAAATTATATCATATCTGCAAAGGAGAATTTGTACTCTCTGGACCCATTGCTTTTTATTATTATTATTATTATTATTATTTGTTCTGCACAGTTTTGTTCTACTGACATTTCTTCTCATTCGAACCCTGGAAACAATACGCACTCAGGTTGCTGTCGTGTGTCATAGATATCGTCGAATTCAGCACCATCGGCCACTTCATCCTCATCCCAAATTTCTTTGGCGGTTTGCTCTTTTGTCTTCTTCACTGAGTCTGTTGAGAAATTGGAATGAAAAAGTGAAAGACTGAGATGACAATTGATTTGGAAGTAGATAGTAGACAATGACTCTGATGTGCTCCCTGTGACCTGCTGAGTCTGGAGTTCTTTTCTTTGCTGGACCGACGTCTCCTGGTCCCATGGCGGAAGCTGTGCCGGTCTGCAAGGCAAAATTCGCTGACGCTGTGAAAACAGGGTCAGGTCAATATTACATTGTTTTGTTGGGATCAATCACAGGGTTGTATCACCTTTTTCGGCGAATCATCCTCGCTGTCGGATTCGTTGCTCGTCCTGAGCAAATCTGCCAAAGCTTTAACATCAATGTTCATCTTCTGTTCTGGATTGTGTTCTCAGGCCCTGCACCTTCAACAACGATGAAAGAAGTGTTCACTCTAGAGTCTAGACCAAAACTTGTCAAGACCAGAGTCTGGATTCACCATCTCAGGCCAAAGTTGGATTGTCCAACCGCGTTCGTTTGTGTTTGTGTAGATCTACCACAAATTGTTTATTATAAGGATTCGGACGCCAGACTGCTCAAAATCCACCAAAATTGCACTGAAATGCTTGGTTGTTTACACGTTACCAACCTGCTGGACGCCATGTTTTCTGACTTCAGTGGAGAGGAAATGCCGCTCTCATTGGCAGAAACGAGTAGTGAATTTGTCTACGAGTTGGCTCCATCTGTTGTGTGTCCGTTCGCGCCGTTTCTTGGCGCGAGTTGAGTAGCGCGAATCAAGGCAAAAGCCCCGACCTCGGGGGAGGGGCAGGAGAAAAGTGTAATTTGCCCCTCAAGAGCGACATGTCGCGTGCTGTGACGGAGACAGTTGTCTAGATCTACACTCCATTGTGAAAACATAACGTCCAAATATTTGGACGTCGCGCTGCTTTGATGACGTCAAAATGGGCTGTGAATTTTGAAACGAAATCTCTCAGGAGCTTCCATTGCACTCAATTTTAACAGACCCCCCCAAAAATGGAAAGTTACAAAAATGAAAAATCAAACATTCTTACAAATAAATGAACCCAACTCTGTTTCCACTATCTATTTTGAACAGTTTCAAAAAGTCTCAAATTTACATACCTCACTTTTTGTTTCAAAAGCACCAAAATAAATACTGAAATTCACAAACCTAAAAAATCTAATAATTTCATGCAAATTGCACACAAATGAAAACAACTTTTGCCCAAATAACCATTTTGAACACTTTCAAAAAATTTGCTATTTTATTCCTACCTTTGACCCCAGCTAAAAACAAAAAAAAAAATTTGAAAATCAAAAAATGAATGCTGCTACTCAAACCCCCAAACAATATGCTACATTTCTTCAATACACTTCTTTCTCCAAATATTTGTACTTGATGAGATACAGACCCATTTCTACATCCATACCCTAAATTTTCTATACTTCCAAATTTGAACTTTTTGACCTTAAGAACCTCAAAATTCAAAGTTCTCAAAATCCTTCTTGGCACACTATCCCCAACCCAAATTGAGCCAAAAGAGCCCAAAAGACCTAAAATTGATCCTCATCTTGACTATGAAATAGGTGCACACATACTTTTCATTAACCCTGCCTGTAGGTGATTTGATTTGGGTTGCTTTGATTTGGGTCACTTTTTCAAGCGAGCCCAAATTGCGCAACCCTCCTCAAATCACCTGAAAAGAGTTCTGGAGCGCCCACCTCAACTGTTGATGCTGACAATAATTCTGCACAGTTTCGCATTTTGTTCTTGATCTGCAGTAACTCAGAAAGAGCTTCAGTCAAATAATGGACCTTACCTCGGCTTGGGCAAGTTTGTCATTCCTTGAGCCGGTATCAGTGTTTGTTGCCCTCTTTTCAATGCAATATTTGGTTTCTTAACTGGACTTTGAATACTAGGGAACAGTTTAAAATTTGATTGAAAGTCAACATGTGAGTACAAAAATGGGTATCACAGGCAAACAAACTATCACAGACATGGAACAAACAATCTGAGCCAAGGCAAAAACAAACTGTTTGTTTGCCTTGGCACGTTACATTTGTTCCTGGATATCAGGCAAACAAACTATATTAATCGCCCGTCCGTTTTGAACAGTCAAAATTCAATAAACTGGACAAACAAACGCCGTCTGGTTAAGAAACGGATCTTCTTAAATTTCGTCTCGCCAAAAATGCTCGGAGGTGACAGGCCAGGTCGTATGTGTTGTTCCCCTTTGCGACAGTTCATAAATTGTCAGGAACTGCATTCTTGTTTTCACGCATTTGTTTGTTATTTGAGCCCTTCTTGTCAAGAAAGGTGAATAGCCCACTTGGCTCGCTCTTTATTTGGTTCTCACAGCATCAAGGCGCACGAAGATTGTCGGTGCCATTGGCTGTCTCAGTGTCGCAGGCCGTGCAATGAAGGCGGAATAGCGCGACAAAAAGTGAAGAAAATCACGCTATTTGACAAACACAACTTGCCAGAGTCGTTCAGTCTCTCAGTGCTGGATCATTGGAATGCAATGAGGTGTGCCAGTGTTGCAAGAAATGCTCAAGCAGAGCAGGAAACTGAACATTCGTCTGCACGCAGGGAATCAATGTCTTCAATAATGTAAGGTACGAACACAATGCATCGTTACATTGTGACTCATACAAAGGAAGCAACAGACTTGGTGACTTGAGAAGTTCACAAATGGTCTCCCTCAAATGCAAAAGGAGAATGTGGGTGGTGCCTGGCTCAAAGCAAAACACTAATCGCACGACGATGTCGTTCTCTGTGACGGTCCCAGGCAAAAGGGGAAGGCACGGTCTTGAAGATAAATTGTCTTGCTCTTGTTCCTTGTGGCAATGGCAGAAACAGGGACCTTAGTCGTGGGATTGTTCGCAAAGGTTTCAAACAGTCTTGAAAATGAAAGTCAGTGAACCACCCAGGGCACAATGCGTCGTTCAATTTCATTTGCACAGCGGCGCACAAGGACACACACGTGAGTGTTGCAAATTCTACATACCCGGGTACATGACAATTGGACCTCATTCGTGCTGGACTTCTGCTGGGAGTGCTTGGCAAGATCAAACAAGAATTTTCACATTGTGTTTGAGGTTGAATGGTTTGTTGAAGACAGTGATCTATAAAACACGAGGCGCAAATGCACGTGCGTCTGCGTTGCAAATTGAGACTTTTATTCACAGTCTCTTTTGGAAATTCTGACGGATTCAACTCAGAATGTCACAAAACTGCCAACACGATCTGAGGTGACAAACCGTGCGTTGAATTGATCTGTTCAACACAAAAGGAACACTCAATCGTTGATGGACCAGAATTTCTCTCTGCATGGGAAGCAATGTTTGTCTCCTCGCTGAAGGCGAAGCTGCTGATGGTTTTGATGTCGGCGACTGCAGGCCTCCTCGTGCTGTCCGCGGTGGGGAGGCATCCACTGGGAAGGTGTCCACCGGAAGAAGTGCTCAAGGGTACGCACGTCTTTTCCACGATGTCTGTGCAAACGAAGTCTGTGGGTACACGCGTCAAAGTGCTTTTGGCCCTTTTCTCTTGAAGAGGCGACTTGCTAAAGCGTAGGCATGTGTGTTGCAATCAGTCTTGGGTGTCCAGATTGTGTCAAACCCCAGGGTTACCCTTCCCCCTGGTTGAAAATGTTCAGACATTTTCAGCCAAGCCTCCCTCCCCCCACCCCAAATAAAAAAGAATTTGTTGAAGCTAACTCTGCAGTTATCTTAAATTCCAAAATGTGATCAAGCTTCCAAATCTGCGAAAACTATTTTCTCTTTCTCGGCCCCGCATCAAGAAAGCTTTTCAAGTAAATTGTGCGATAAGATATTCAGCACTGATGGTCTTGGCACGAACGCGGCGTCGGTGGGTCTCGACCCCGTCTGGTGTTCTTGTTTTCGCATTTGCAGGTCAATTACCACGATGGGCAGAAGGCTTCACGAAAGAAAATCGTCACAAGGCCCGTCGTCTTCTGCTGATCTCCAAGCGACCTGCAACCAAACACCAATGGCCGTTCGGACAATTCGTGGAGGAGAGGTTCGAGACAACTTTCCCTTGTCGCTGAACTTCGCGCGATCGGAGACATTCTTGTCACAAGACACGCTGCACACGTGAACAGTTGGCATTTAACTCCACATGCATCAACTCACACGATTCTCTTTTGCAGAAGAGCTTGCTCGGAGAAGGTTTATGACAGCGAAAAGTTCCCCAAAGTTTCTGTGGTGATCAGCTTTCACGATTCGGAGAAGGTTTTCAACATCCTTCACACAGTGGAGTCCGTGCTGCAGAGAACTCCAGAGCATCTGCTCCAGGAAATTCTGCTCCTGGATGACAACACGCGAAACGGTGCGCTCGTACGTACAGTTTGACTGCCAAGCAGCATCGGCGTGTGTGGATCCCTCTGAATCCTTTGCCACCGCGAAAATGTAACAAAACAAAACAAAATCTGGATGGCCACGAAGTAATTAATTTTGCGAGTTTACTTGGCCAGAAAAAAATGTTTCTTCTGGAAATACGAGGAACGACTTCACCTCAGAGGTTGCCCGAAATGCATCCTGGCTGACTCTCAGCGCTTGCCCTGTAGAAAGAACAATTTGCATGCACCTGATCAATTGGTTTTTGTCCCCTGCATGGTCTCCATGATGCACGGCCCACACCAACATTTGCGTGATTCCTCACGACCGCACAGACATTGCAATCATTTGAAGCCACTGCACATGCACAATGAACTGTGATTTCTTTGCAGAGGATTTGCAGGAAGTTCTGGCTGATTCCATTGAAAACGACATAAGAATGAATTCGACAGTGAGAATCGTGCGCACGAAGGCTCCAGAAGGGACGGAACCGACAGGTCTGATCAGGTCCCGACTGCGGGGGATCAGCCAAGCGAAGGCACCTGTGTTCGTCGTCTTGGACAGTCACATGGAGGTCCAAACCAACTGGTAATGTGTATGTCCAGTGAATTCTTACATGGTGTGTGTGTGTGTGTGTGTGTGTGTGTGTGTGTGTGTGTGTGTGTGCTGGTTTGAACAAGGCCACTGACATGTTTCGTGACCTGCAGGCTCGAACCACTTCTGGCGGAAATCACGAATAACAGGCGCGTTCTCGTCGGAAGTTGTCTTGACTGGCTGGATCACCTGGAAGGTATGCGCAAGGGTGTGATAATGGTAATCCCGTGAGTTGGCAACATGAACATGCACTTGCCAGTATATTCTATTTCAAACTCACAGAAGAAAAGAAGACCAATTTGCACACGTTCTCACCAGAACACATTTGTCGGAGGAACAACACTCTTGAGCACGGGTCCGGTCGTTGCAACTGCGCGAAACCAGCCGTTCTGTGTTCGGTTGTTGATCAACCCGTGGATGCTTTCAGATGGTTCATGGAGGTACAGACATGGTCCGAGCACGTGGAAAATTGTCTTTGACTGGTCTCTGCGGTTTGAATATCAAGACATTTCGCTTGCAGCAAAACAGGCGAGAGAAAAGGACTTGACCTCGGCACTTGAGTAAGTCTTTGTTGACGCCGATCTGCCCAAATCTGCGACAAGGCTTAAAACTTGAACATCCGCGCACAAAAAGGGAGCAAAAAAGGGAAGGAAGTCTGGCTACTTTGCAGGAGTCCTGCCACGGTTGGTGGTGCCTTTGCAATGGACAGAGATTACTTTCTGGAAGCGGGAAGCTACGATGAAGGAATGAAGAAATGGGGAGGAGAGAACATTGACCTGTCCGTGAGGGTCAGTGATGTCACAGTTCTACAGGAACACAAAGTCAGTTTGTGAAAAATCCCTCCACAAGCTGAAGGCGCAGGTGGTTCTGATTTGCGCGGCTGATCGCTTCATGTTGTGAATCGAAAGACGTCGAGAAGTTATCGAACGGATTGTGACTCTTCTCATGCAGTGAACCCACGACAGGGGTCGGGGACACTTGACCGACCAGGGTCAGACCATTGGAAGGGCTTTATTTCCCGGATTCGGGGCACCTTGGATCCACTGGGAATCATTCATTTGTGTCACACTGTTCTTCTCTGGACGAGCAGGTGTTCTGATGCCTGCAGGTGTGGTTGTCGGGAGGCCGCGTGGTCACCGCGCCGTGTTCGCACGTGGCGCACATGGAGGAGCCGGGCAGCCGCGCCTACCGCGTCGCCTGGGGCAACGACGTCGTCTCCAACTACCGCAGGTTCGCCGACGTCTGGCTCGATGAGTATGTCAAGTACTTCTACTGGTACCAGCCCCAAGCAGCGGTGAGAAACTTGATTTGTTAACACACAGTGTGTTGTTGTGTTCAGGGGTTTCTGTTTCTTTTTCACGTTTGGCTCAGTCGTGAATTAGTGGCCACGAGTTTTCGTCGTGACTTGTCTCGTTCAGCTCAATGGCTGCATGAACGACACCTGCTGTTTCAGGATGTGTCAGTGGGTGATGTGGAAAGCAGAAAGATTCTCAAGAACCAGTTCAAGCGAAACTTCACTTGGTTCCTTGAGAATGTGTTTCCTGAACTTGGAATTCCGGACAGAGGCAGCTTTGCCTACGGCGGTGTAAGTGTTTTTTCGTCTTCTTCTTTTTTTTCTTTCTGAGTACTAGAGCAATTTGAAATTGTCAAAGTTCACACAACATACGCGTGGCAGAACACAGAGAAACTCTTCGTTTTGGCTGCAGGTGAAAAACTTGGGAACAGACGAGTGTTTGTTCAAAGAAGATAGTTCGAACGGAATTTACTGGCTCGCTTCGAGGAAGGAATGTCTTGAAAAAGCAATGGACGAAAACGTAATACTGCTTATCCTGTATCCGTTGATGAATTGTACCTGTTTTTGTGAGGAAGTATCTTGATGTTCATTGTGAATTGTAGGGCCTGTTCTGGAACAGACAAGGGGAGCTTCGCCTGCCTCTCTACGTGGCCAGATTCGAAGCTCCGGGAGGTTTGACAATGTTCCAGTATACAACGCTGTACAACTCGACCACTGTGAACCACTGGATTCACTGGAAAGATGGTCCACTGCTGGAAACCAGCAGCAGATTGTGTCTCGAGGCTCAGACCAATGTCCAGATGCCAGTTATGACGTATTGCAATTTCGATGAGGTTCGGCAGAAGTGGAGATTCCAGTACTACACACAGGAGTACTCCAGACTTGCAACTGGAGGAGCACAAGACTCGTTTCCACATCTGATGCAGCAAGTTCTTTTTTCCGTGGAGCACGGCCAGACAACTAAGTTAAAAGCGTTGGCCAAGCCGGCACCTGCGTCCTGATCCCCGTTGAACACGGTTCATCTGTGGTCAGGAAGAGTACTGAGATTTACAGACTTGTCAAGTTTGCTGAAGAGACGTTTTGCCTTCATATTGGGTTTTGAACTGCAAACAGTTGCTGTCTGTTCGGACACAGCTGTCGACAGATGAGGTGGCTGGGCTCTGAAAATGCTGACATGCAGCTCTGGTGGGTCCAGGCGGGTTAGAACCACTTCTCTGAATCTTGATTTATCCCCCCCTTCCCCGGGCAGAAAATAAACTTCGTGATGTTTGTTCCCCTTTACGTCGAGGGCAAGACCCAGGTCAACAGTTGGGTCTTCCTGCTCGAATTCTTTGTCCGTTGATAGAGTGTAGACACCCGATCAAAGTCGCTCAACTGGTTCTAGTGATCTGAACTGTCCGGTGCTGGAGACAAAGTTCTTGCGAAGAAATTTGTCTCCTTCCTCGTTTCAGTGAAGAATAAATTGGGAAGACAAAAGTGTTTGAATGGCGGCACATTCGTCATTGATGTATAATTGCTCAGACTGGAGCGGCACAGTGCATCAAAACTGACGTGGATTCAAAATGTCGCAGCAGAGCAGTGGCAATAGGTGCAACACGAGTACTGGATGACAATCAATTGCTTGCTCTTCCGTGTTCACGCTGTCAAAGTGAAATTATAGAGCACAAAGAATGATTGAAAGAAATCCATTCTGGTTGAATATTGTATTCATGTGTTGGAGCGAACAATTAAAAGACTGTGATCTCTGCTTCGCCATGCTCCCATGAGACGCAATTCAGGCACAAAGAGAAGAGGACAAAGCAGAGTCCATGACAGACCCTGTTTAGGCCGGTGTCCATGCTCTAATAGCGAGTGATGATCCTGGACACATGGACTCTAATCTGCCGCAAATATCCTCAGTGAGGACTGCATGCCGCGCGCGCCATGCATGCATGTGGCAAAAAAATCAAGCAGGGGCACATCCAGGTAGCTCATGCCCAATCACATTTTGTTTGGTCTCATTGCGTGGTTGTCTGCCTCCTTGAGGCCGCGCGAACGCTGAATCTTCTGGTATGTCGAACATGAAGCGATTGTATGCACAGACGAAACCGTACTTTGCCTGAGGTTTGTGTAATTCAATTATTCAGAATGGTTAATAAAATGATGAAGCCCCGGGCATTCGGCGCGTCGTAAAATTCATACGGGACAAATCTGACCTGCTGAACGCAGCAACCGGAAGTAAAAGTCCGTGCACGTGAGTTTGTTGAAACGCCGTCTTCGGGCGGGTGGTGCAGCTGTCACCGCACTCGTCGTCAACAGGACGAACGCGCGGCTGCATTTGCGACAGATCTCCGGAGTGAAAACCCTCACTGCATGCGTGTGGTTTGTGCAAAACACGATTCATCTCAACGACTGCATGAATAGTGCCACAGACTGTATTCGATGTAGAGTGCGTTTGCTCATGCACTCAACATAAATGATTGTTCCGTGGATAATGATGAGAATGGGAACATAGTTCATCAAACCACAACAAATTTCGCTTTATCAGCACCCATACATGGAAGTGCCAATCCTGCATGCAGAGATGGTGAGCACGCGGAGAATGAAAAGGCGCATTTTGCGTCTGGCTGCCAAGATGCGGTTACGTCACAACAACTGGTGCATTGAAATCACAGGATTTGAGTGATCCTCGCACCGATCGCATCTGGATTCGAGTCACGCCTCCCCGGCTGAGCGAATCGAGTATTGCGGTCGCGCCGAGTGTTCCCGCTGCGAGGTTCCCGCTTCACGCGCAGCTCAACAACGTGGATGGATGTGAAGCTGCAAGGCAGCATTTCCCATGCAGTGAGGATTTGTTCTGCAGAAGCAATATTGGAAAGAAACCAGATTGTGCAGGAGCAAGAAGGACGAAGGCAGGTCTATTGACTCCTGGCTTCTCGGTGAGTTATCGAGTAGGTCACGCATGTCACAGACAGAACGACGGACACACTTGGCAAAGAGTATCGTCGCTTTCTGCAGGAAATTTCTGAAGAAAAATGTTGTTTTCTGCTGCATGAAGATCGCCCTTTCGCGTGAGTACAGCACCAACTCCCATGGATGCAGCTGCAGGCTGAGAAGGATTTGCTTGCTTTCAAACAGCTGGCTTGCTTTGTATATCAGTGTATACTCGTGTATACGCAACATCGTGGCTCCCTGCAATCCATGCAGGGTGGTTTTGGATTCACAACTCTCATGTGTGTGGATTTTACAGCTAACAGAACAAACCTCCTCAGTGCAAAGTACTCGTACATACAAAACGTAATTTTGCACAAAAAGTCATTGAAGGGCACGTCCTGTGTGTTTGGGCCATGGCAGTGATGTAAACAAGTGTATTTTCTTGGTTTGGGCACGCACGCACTGCAGGCATTCCAAGGTGAGTTTGTCTCAATTTAGGTTGGTCACAAGTTACACGAGAAAAAGCTGGAAACAATATTTTTTTCAACTGCTCTCGTACGCGTTTCATTTTGAGGGCAGCATGTCGTCTTGTCTGGCATTGTGAAAAGCGAAGAAAATGTCTGCTTCAAAGTCAGCGTGCCATGGAACGAATGAATGAACAACGTGCACATTTGGTACTCGTACAGGACGTGTCTGCCAAGAAAAGGGAGTCCTTTGTCAGGAAGAGTCTGGCAATTCAAAGTATGTTGAACCCACAGATTTCAATGTGTTTTCTCTCGGAGAGAGTTTTTTTATTGAAATCTGTGGTGAATGAACCTCAGAATGAAACACATGTGATGTGAGAATATGTTATCCTGCCGGAATTGCCGTGTACATGTATCACTTTCATGCATGTGCTTTCCTCTTGACAGAGGTGCTCACAACAGCCATTCTGGAACCTGACTCCAACATACGTACTGTACGGGGAAGGCCATGTTTGTGATTTGGACGTGATTAAACAGGTGGTGCACAACAGAAAATAAGAGCGGGATCATTGAGGCTGACAAACAGAGCGCATCTCCACATTCCTAATACGGTCATTCTGACAAAAGTGTGTACTGCTTTTCAGTCAGACATCAAACATATATACGCAAGCAAGCTATGTTGCATCAAAATGTTCTGTTTTTCTTCTGTTTTCCAGATTGAGCAGTCTGCATGTGTGCAAGTTCAACAAACAAAGCGAAAATGCAAAGGATTGGTCGCACGCACAGTTTGATTTGTGGACATAACGTGATGGGATTGCGAACTCGAATATGAAATTGCTTGCAAATGAACAAACAAGAGGACCTGAAGCCACCGGAGAGGTTGTCCAAACTCACGGTTTGTTGCACATCAAATCGTCTGCTTTCCACAGATCTTTTGTAACAATGGAAATGGTTCTGCACAAGACTTCCTCCACAATTTCTCCAACTTGTGATTTTCTTGCTTGAAAAGTGATCGTGACTGAATCTGCGCTTGAAGTCACAACCAGGACAGAAGAATGATAAAGCTGAAACTGTGACATTGCAAATCGGAACGAAGCTCAAAGACACCTCGCACCCGGAGACACGTCACGATGAGACGACAAAGCAGATGGACCACCATCGTCGGAGTTGTTCTGATCCTGCTCACCGCGTTCAACGTTTACACCATGATGTCAATTTACAGCCAGCAGTCCTGTGCTGACATTCCAATTCCAGGTGAGTTTGGCGCACGAACTGCTAACATTCGAGTCTTCCATGTCCCTATATACAGTACACCTGCATGTGCCTGCACCTGTGATGTTGCAGGTTTGCAAGCGCGCGGCTCGCCTGTATTCTCGTAAACTTTGTGCGAAAGCAGCAGAACTCGTATGCAAATTTATGTCCCGTGTACGTTGTCGGAGTGTCAGAAGTACCCGGTTGTCAAAACTACCCATGGGCACTTTCCACTTGACGATCATCTGAGTGAAAACTACCCAAAAGCCAGGGTCAAAAGGTCAATTTAAGGTACTCCAAACAACACACCATTCAGGTTCAATGACAGAAAACACATGTCAAAAATACTTTTGATTTAAACATCCACTGTCATTAAACCTGCATGGTATGTTCTTTGTCCAGGTTCAATGACAGAAAACACATGTCAAAAATACTCCAATGTCATTGAACCTGCATGGTGTGTTCTTTGGAGTACCTCAAACAGGGTAGTTTCCACTCAGACGATTGTTGAGTGGAAAGTACACAGTTACATTTCAACACCAGGTACTTCTGACCCGCCAACAACGTGTATCTGTGGTGAATGTGGGGTGGGGGTGCATATTTGACAAATGTTGGTTTGCCTGCCCACTGAGGCATTCAAACAACAACAATTCTCAGACATGGTTGGCCACAAGTGATTTTCAGGTGATTTGAGGTGGGTTGCATGATTTGGGCTCAAGTGAGCCAAATTGGTGCAAGCCAAATCAAAGCACCTACAGGCAGCATCTTCCAAAAGTATGTGTACAGCAGTTTGATGGTCAAAATGAGGATCAATTTGGGATCTTTTGGGCTCTTCTGGTTCACTTTGGGTTGGGGATAATGTGCAAGGAAGGAATTTGTCAAATTTGAATTTTTGGGTTCCTGAGGTCAAAAAGGTCAAATTTAGAAGTATGGAAAAAATGGGGTGTTGATGTAGAAATGTCTCTGTATCTCAGAAGGTACAAATATTTGGTGAAAGAAGTA
>JAAUXT010115156.1_pt1 | contig 18420 bp, 11 predicted proteins | sample 7278171 | NCBI WGS metagenome assembly JAAUXT01 (sample SAMN14350112, study PRJNA611818) | marine sediment metagenome | isolation source: surface marine sediment (1.8m) | place: French Polynesia: Moorea | collected 2018-08 | reverse complement strand
CACTCCAAAGCCGATAAATGTGAAGTCTCCGATCACCGTCGCCCTGCCTCCAAACAAACCAACCCAAAACAATCCTAGATCTGCCGCAGCGAATTGATTGCCAGGGTCACACCCCCTGGAAGACCTATTGCTGTGACTGTGCTGCGTCCAAACGCAATGTTTTCCTGTGACATTCAAGAGTTCGCTTTGGAAACTGCGATCAACACGAGTTCCACAGCGTTCGCAAGGAACCTGAAATTCTCCAGCGCAAGTGCGTGTTTTTGTGCCAGTGGCAGTGAAGGACATTCAAAAAAGAACGACAGAAACTCACTCTGTTGTGGCTCTCAGGCCAACCAAAACTTATTGAGGCTCATTCTACATTTTATTTCTTTTGAGTCGAAACGTTGCGTCCATCCCAACTCCAATTTCAATTTCCAGAGGACAAACTGAAAACTACGTATTCACTTCTTGTAGACCCACTCAGGGTTCCACCCACAAAACACGTGCAGATGAGAGGACCCTCCAACTCCAAAGCTGCGTCGGAAGGGTGCTGGGACACACCCGCACACACACCCACACCCACACCCACACCCACACACACACACACACACAAAAGCATCTGGACGGACGGCGCTGTTGTGATCGGAAAAGACGCAACAGCTCCTCGAACAGCACGCTGAGTCAGCCGAGACCCTTCTGACAAGATAAGGACGTGTGTGATGCAAGGGTCGCCTTCAAAAGGAACTTTCGCTTTCACATTCGGCCACGCCATAGCTGTCTATTGCAGACCTCGGTACATCGTCAAGGACTCCTCAAGTTACCCTGGACAGAACACAGAACACTCACAACAACAAATCCACTTCCATTTGAACCCGAAACTGTTTGAATGTCTGAATGAAATGTCCCTATTGCAGCCCACGAATCGATTCACGTAAAAGCATTCGATTCTGCAACGGAAAACCTTGAAGAAAGCACAAAACAAACTACAATGTGGTGTATGGTGTGGATTAATAATGCAGCAAATCAAAAGTTACACGAGTGTCACACCGACATTCACCCTAAATTGGACCTGTTTAACCAGGAAAGTTGTCAACTAACGGTGAACGACGTTTTGCAGACACATCCAACGATCGTGCATCCTGAATTCTCTTTGTCTTTTTGAACCCAACAGATTTCTTCCCAAAGATTAAAACCAAATTTCTCCGCTGAATGTTTCTCAACGTCTCTGTAGTGGTGCCCCGGTAGATCTACTCTCGCAACGAATTGGTCTGTCAACACCCACCAACACATACGAGGGAGGTCCAGGAATATGCGGTTTCTGTCCGGAAAAGTCCACTTTTCGGTGCACTGTTTTTTTCTTGGACGTTGTGAGGAATGCTGACAAGTGTCAGGAGCAAGTTTTGAGAGTGGAAGAATTGTGTCACGATGCCAGACAATGGTGTCAGGATCGATCTAAGTTCAGTGGGTGCACGGCAGTCGGCATTTCGCTACCGCAACAAGCAAGTTTTGCGGAAATGAAGACCGCAGTGTTGAAAGTTTTGCGGCAGATCCCACCAGAAGACTGGGGCAGTGACACAATTCTTTTCACTTCCAGACATGAGCAGGACACATGTGAGCATTTTCGGACACGTCCCGAAATTTTCGGGCCATGAAAACCCGCAAATTTTGGGCCAGGAGCCGCATATTCTAGGACCTCCCTCGTACGAGGCTGCTTTCACTTCACGGGTCACAGTCCTCAAAACCACATTGCAGACTGCCCATTACGTTAGAATACGGTCAAGCGCTCAAGAGTGTAAACAAAACAAAATCGCGGTCTCGCCAGAAGTGAAATCAGCCTCGTAAGGAAGAAAATTTGCACACGCGGAGGCAGCTTCACCTGAGAGGAGACTTGTACTCACTTTTTTGACAGTGTTCCGAGTTCCAGCAGAGCGCCTTCGTCCCCTTCACGTTGTCCTCGTACGTCACTTGTTTCGCTGGGCACAGTCGCTCGTCGTTCTCGCCGGTCGGGCACACGTTGACGCACTCGTCCGGCTTTTTGTTCCCCACAATGAAGTTGTCTTCCATACGAATACTCGAGTGCGTCAGATTGCTCCAGTCTATTGTGTCCACGTAACACAACTTGGCGTTCTTCTCAAGTCGCACAGCACCGCGTTCGATGCGCACAAGACTCGCGAGCCCCAAGTCCTCGAGATCGGGCATTTCGAACGCAACCAGGGCGTAGTTGAAGAAAAGACGCCGCCCTCGAATGATGCTCAGGTTGGGGAACATTTTGGTGATGGTCTTGAGTCCGTAGACGCGGTAGACAAGGAGGTAATCGGTGATCTCGGTGAGTTGGGGGAAGACGATGTCATCGTACTGACTCGGGTCAGCGTAGTCGATGAGCAAGATCTGCAGGAAGCCCTCGATAACCGTGCAGTTGGCGAGTTCGCGGAACATATCCACAGTGTTACGGATGTCCTTGCTCCGACACACTGAAACATACGAAAAGGACACATTTTGTCATTGGCGTTCAACCACAAACGCAAGCGCGAGTCAAATCTGGGTTACACACATGCACACACACGCACGCACACACGCACGCACACACACACACACACACACACACACACACACACACACACACAGATGTCCCAGTTTGGAGCTGTTCAGAGCGATCACCTCACACCAAACCGGACAAAACCGTCGTCTAATTGCTCCGTCGGGTGTTTCCTTCCTTGTCCCCCCCCCGTCGCTGAAGAAAGGGCACTGTCCAATCGTGGTACGTGCGGGAGGCAATCAGCTTACGGCTCAGGTGGGCAGGAACACCTGACAATTTGCACAGAATTTCTCCTCCACGCTGTTCAAGTAATATCATCAGATTGCCCTCGCAGACAAACTGGTTTGTTTTTTGTTGTTTTTTTTTTGCCAGGAAGAGTTGTGGTGTTCACACAGGTCAACAAAAGCACGGTGTCGAAAATGAACTCGCAAAGCTCGTGTTCACGACAAAAGAATTCAGAAGACCCATATACCAGTATCTCCTGGTGAAAACACAAAGCGTAGCCGAGGAATTTCACAAACTGCTTCCCAATCAATCAAACAAGCCCATTGCAAGGGTGTGAGTTTCCTTGTTCACCAAGGTGAAATTCTGGAGTTCGCTGCACTGTTTTTCAGTTGACCGGTATTGGGAAGCAGGGTACGAGTATCAGGTCTTCCGACGAAATGACGCGATAAGGAAAACGGTTGACAAAGGACTCCCGTGCACGAGAAAGAAGTGAAATGGGGGGAACCAGGCAGGTTTGGTGGTACAGATCTCCAGGTTCCTCTTGGGACACGACGTGCCCCATACGTAGTTCGATCAATCACGTTCGCCAGAACGACTTGGGGTGTGTGGCGATTGTGTGCAACAAATGGCAAATGATGTTTACTTCGCCAAGGTGTCTGTTCCTCAAATTTCTACGAAAACAAGATATCAGAGATCAACGAACTCGCGGCGTTGGCCAAATATTTTCGATGGCTTGATTGAAATAGATCAGCAGCTTTGACGAGGCTTTGATCGCGACTGAAGGGACCCCATTATGTCGTGGATTAAAGGCACTAATTAATACCATTTGCGTTCCAGGTTCTCCCACCACGTGTTTTGCTGCCGCAGCCGAATGTCACGGGTGACTCCCATGTCCACAGGTTTACGTACTGCGTCATATGTCCAACGTTTTTTGATGCGTCACACAGGGATCGATAACTACCATTTTTAACAGACGGACACGGAAAAAAGATCTTAAATGTGTTAACGCAAGGACACTACTTAAAAAGGGGTCAAATGGGAAGATTATCACAGTCGGGAGTCCATGAAAGTGCCAGATCTTGCGCCAAAATCACATGTCTACCAAGATCAGTTAAAATGGGCGAAAACAAGTGTGTAAATTTTGCGAAAGCGGTGAAGGTCGACAGCGGCTCTTCCCGAGCTGCGAGAGCGATCCGTCACCCACAGGTCTTATCGCGTCGACTCGAGATTGCGCGACCGCTTCCGAAATCAACACCTATTTTCTTTTGCAAATTGTGCTGCTCCTGCCTCATGGTGGTTCCTCGTTTCGCTGAATGTCCAGGCAGGAGTCGCACACCAATTTGTGAGAACGTTGTTCCCCACACAAACAGCGCACTGACAAACGAGTTTTTGCACCCGCCGTTTCACCTGCTGGTGGACGCGTGCTCTCGGCTGTGTGTCACAAACTGCACGAGACTGAGAACCAGCAGCACTGAACAGGATTGATTGTGTCGTGCTCGTGGGAGCGTATGCAGGGTTTTTCCACAAGAGTCCACTGGGAGCGCGTACACGACAACACTAGTTCTCAGACTACATATTCGGCAAATCTCAAAAACAGTTTTTTTTGTGATGTGACGCACGGACGCAACCGCAATTGGGCGCGTTCCATTGCAAAATGGGAGAATTCAAAAAGTGCACACACACACACACACACACACACACACACACACACACACACACACACACACACACACACACACTGTTGACCACAAAATGTTTTGCCATCGACTTTTTTCTCGTTTTTCGTGTACGAGTATGTGAGTTCAAGCGAGCCTCAGTTGCTTTTTTGTTTCTTGTCGTACTTTGGCCTCGAACGATGCGAGTACATTTCATCAGTGTGAACAGGGGAAGGAACAATATTGTGTGATCTCGGGAAAAACACTCAGTTCATGTGGTCAGTGTGGTCAATTGCGACTGAAACAAATAAAACACTTGGTCGAAGGTCGTTTGGGAAAAAGCAAACCCCAAGGGCCATTGTCAACAACCATGGATGAAGTAAACAAGTTGCTCTGCTTCATTTGAAAATGACTATGGCAAACCTGATTGGACAAAAAAAAAAGACTTCTCTTGAAACAACGTCACTGCCCCCCCCCCCAATTCCTCACAAGAAAGTGTTTGTTGCTCTCGTTGTCTGAACACAGACACACTGATGTGACCAGCAAAATCTTATGTTCTTCGTTGCACACCGTGTACGCTCGCAAAAATTCTTATCTTTCCTGATGCCGTGGTCAAATAACACTGAGTGAACCCTGACAGAACATTCGAAAACAACACCACCACAACGGTGGTCCGTGCGTCAGTTCTGTGTCAGATAGCTCCTTGTTTGGTCACGATGCGCTGCCTGCAACACGCAACTGATATCGCAGTGGTCTACGCGATGCCCCTTTGGGGAAATAGTTTCCACAAATAAGCCACACAAAATGTCGTTGAGGCATCGAAAGTCCAAAAGTAGACTCTTCTGAACGGGAGTTATTCTGCGTCTGGCCATAGCAGTCACACAGAAGACTGCATCCAGCCAGAAAACACACATTTTGGCCACAATTCCACAACAATGGGTCTCGTAAATTGTGTGTGTGTGTGTGTGTGTGTGTGTGTGTGTGTGTGTGTGTGTGTCTGTCTGTCTGTCTGTCTGTCTGTCTGTCTGTGTGACAGACAGACATTGAGGCCAACTTTGGGCTTCGCGCAGAAGTTGACATCAGCTGGAAACTCCACGGAGCTCATCGCAAAATGCAGATGATTTCACTATCGGATCTTGTTGTGCATGTTCGCTGTCACAAAATCAATTCAAATGATTTTTATCTGTTCCACATCACAAAATGTGTTGTTTTTGGAAGCTGCGTGCCACAAAGATCTTGAACTTCTTTGATGCGCGCGCTGGAAAGCAAGGCGGTGCGATGATCGAAAGAAAAATACCGCAACCGGACATGAAGTCAATGGCAGTATGGAAGTTGTGGGCAAATCAAGAACAATCTGCAGAGTCAGCAGGCTTTGGTCTGACTTTGCAACGGATAAGAGTTTCACCGTGTCGGAAGTTGCGAGTTGGCGCCCCACCGTTGAGTAAGGTGCGCACGCACGTGCGGACGCACGTGGCTTCGTCCACGTTATTCTGCAGCTCTGTGGAAGTTTCAGTCCCATCGGTAGATTTTCGTGAAGGACAGCTTCTCAGCTGGAGTCATCCCACTCCCACGTGACGAAATAATCAGGGTCGTTTCGTAATGTCCGAAACGCAGGCTGCTCCGCACATCCTGATTTCGTTCACCAAACCAAGGGAGGCGTCAAGACAGGCATCACACTGGTCACCGCAACAAGAACACCAGTCAGAGAACCAGTCTGAATCGACTCCTGGCCGCACAACAGACCCCCTGGGCTGAACCGATCGAGAACTGTTGCCCAACGGCTGACCACAGAAGACTGAAGAGTTTTCCACAAGAAAAAGCTGTCAGTCTTAACACAAGGACAGCGCAACCCTGACAGTTCCACGGAAGGAAGCTCTGTCGCTTTCGCATTGTCACAACACCTGCACGTGCCTATCTCGTGTAGAAACGAGTTACCCTGCTGCAACAAGAAGGCTGGGCATAGAGAGCGCGCGGTTCCACACCGTTGGCATTGTGCACAGCCAATTGTCTCTACATAGTCAGCATCACTCCTTCGCCAACTTTGCCAAAAAAGAAACTTGCGCATTTTGGCCTAAAAAATTTGTTGGTTGACTTGCCAAACCAGCTGGTCAACTGAATTTCGGGAGTAGCGGTTGGGGGGGGGGGTTACTTTGGCACTGAAAATTCTGCTCAGAATTTGATGTTGGTCATTTCCAGTGAAACAAAATTTCAGTTGGTTCACTCACCCCTCCCCGTAAGTCAACCAAGCGCACAGACAGTGGACATTGATCTACCCATGGTGTACGCGGAAAGCGGAACAACGCCAGTGCTCGGACGATCACACAACTCAAACCAAAGGTCTCAAAAAGCTTTTGTGTGTTGTTTCATAGAACCCATTTTTGCAGGTTTTATTGCCAATCAATGAGGCGTTGCGACCAACCCTGATCGATTTGGTCTGCCGGAAGTCCACACCTGGATCACTGTCACCCTGATCACTTCTGAAACAGAAGTGGTTCTCGATGTAACTGCGGGTGCAGTCTCCCAGCAGCGGCAGGTCACAGCGTGGCATTTTGTGTGCAAGACCGTTCAGTTGGTCTTCTTCCTCCTCCTCCTCTTTCGATGTTTCTTCGTTTAAAATTCTTGGTGCAAAAGTTCGGCTGGCGCATCATTCGCAGTGAGCTGTGTCCGAAATTCTTGCGCGATGTCCCTTTGGAGCAGAGCACCTTGCGGTGGTTCGATACAAGAAAGGTCGGTGATCTGTCCCTCCCCCCCCCCAAAGGCCCCACCGACGAAGACACAGACCGAAAACCACACTGCAGCTGCTGGCAGTGTCGTACGTAGCATTATCTCCAAGGTTTGATTGCGGAAAACGCTCAAACCTCAACAACGACCTGTGACATCAAAACTAACTGAAGCTCGGCAAAAAAGTGGCTTTTTGACCTTTGTGAGTTGACCCTCGAAAAAGTTGACCCTCGAAAGGTGAACAAAGCACTCGTACAGCTTGGATCACGATGCCACACGATGAGCGGGTGGTGGGGGACCCTGACCCAAGTCAAACTTCTCTCGGTGTGCCAAAATTGGTCACTGAGAAACTGTTATTTTAAAACCAAAATCTCAAATTGTCAAAATCCCCTCCCCTTTCCACCCTTGGGATCTTGGACTGTGAAGGGGAGTCCTTGACCCGACCCTCTTGGTGCGCCCCTCTCCGTGCGTCGTGCGCCCTCCCCACTTCCAGAGCCCTTCGATCCTTGCACACAAAGGCAATGTCGAGAACATGCAACCACTTTTTTTCAAGATGTAGCTGCACAACCGAGCAACGATCAAACAAACTTCCTTCTCAAAGGCTCCAAATCAGAACTGCGTAGTTCTTGTAAAAAGGGCAACCACGTTGTTTACGCTCTCTTCCCTTGTTCGTTTTCGGCGAACAAAGGAATCTCACAGTCAATGGAGGGTCAGGCAGTGCAAGCTCTTTTCTCTGCCTCTGGCCAACTGACCAGTTTTCTTCCCCGTCGGCCCACCCCTCGTATTGCATCAGCTGACAAGTGGTCAACAAACAAATTGACCGACTTTTCATCCGTTGACCAGTAAATCTTCAGACCTTGAAACACTCAGCTTTGCACGTACGTAGCGTCGGAGACTTGTGCACCTCAGTGTCAACATTGGTGATTGACAACAGCCAGACTGTAGTCTGCTCACAACTCACGGGAAGTCCAACAAACAGCCAAATCTCGGCCCACCAAGATGGTTTTCAACTCCCGCGGTGAGTGCTTGACAAGGCGTTGTGGCAAAATTAACCATGCCCCTTCGGTAGACACAAGCGGATGAAGACAACACTATGGTTTCTGCGACGCTATTCCTGACCATGCGCACGCAACGTCGCACCTGCAGTCACACGTGGACCTTCATGCAGAACCTCATTACAAGAGAAACCTTCCCAGACCAATTACTGCAAATAACAATCAACAGCTTTTCTTTTGCCCGCTCATCTCCCGCCACATTAGCTCGGAGATCACTCTCAGAAACGCTTCCACAAAAAGATAAGGGGACTGACAATTTTGACCTGAAATGGAAGGAGTGTTTTGTGCCCGGCAGTGTGATTCCTCGTAAACTGCGTCCAATCAAAAGCGACATCTTGAAGATCCCCGTCTAATGTTGAGACCCATGAGATTTTCGTACAACAGCTCCAAAAAGAGCAACAATGGTTTTCTAGTTCCAGTCTGTTCCCGCGCGCTACTTTGCAGATGATTTTGTTGTTTGTGTTTGAACATCGGATGGTTGGAGGAACAAAAACATTTGGCGCACAAGCTCAGGGGTGAAACCAGTCAACAGCAAGGTCTATTTTTGAGTGCCAACGAACCATTGAGAGATCCGCACCCCGAGGCAGCAAGAGAGTAGCAAGATTTGTGGACGGATGGTTTTTATTGCTGTTAATTATTGGACAAGCGCACAGCAAAAGCACTCGAGAAACCTTTGCCGTGGGTTATTTTTTTGCGAAACGAGGTTTCCTGCAGCGAATGTCCTTGGCATCTTCAAAATTTCTTCACCCGATTGGCAACGAAATGTCAGAGGTGTGTACTCGTAAACCAAAACACATTTGCCAACAGTGGACACAAAACTCCAGCTTTTCCTGAATTTCTGCGACGTCACCCAAATATCAGAGAAATTGGGCCCCGAACAGTCTCAGATGGGCGAATTATGGCATGCTGAAAAGCCACCGCCAGATTGGCTGACGTTGGCTCACTGACCTTTTGTGTCTCCGTGTGATCCCAAAACAGTGCCCCCCAGAAGGGAATTTACGACCACAGACAAACTCCACACACACACACACACACACACATACACACACACACACACACACACACACACACACACACACACACACACACCTTACGAATACCAAATTGCTCTCGGCGCAATAACTTCTTTGAAAATTCTCGACAAGAGAAGACCACCCCCCTCCCCCGGCCAATTCCAGGATTGTTCAAGAGTAAGATGCCCTTTGAATGTATTGGCGACTGTGTCGCGAAGTCTTCTTTTGCGATACGAGGCGACTTCATGAAAGAAGCCGAGACACACGCGGCAAGCGCGCCCCTCTAATCTGACCAGCGGCTGAGCGGAACTGGTCAGCCAGTTGCTGCCCAGCTGAGCGTAAAGGTCCTCACCTATTGACCCTTTTTCACGAGCCAGACACCCAAACAACTGGCCGCAGCCAGCCAATGGCGCGCTCTGAGCCCAGCAGGAGGTGCCGCGCAACGCAAACAGCCGGCGAATCCCGGGAGGGACGCCGTACCTGGTACTCACCACCACAACACCAGCACAAACATCGTCTGGATGACGGTTGCGAAAGACAGCTCTCAATTTGCATGTGCCGGCAAACTCCCTTCCATTTATGCTTGCGCTTGGGGTCAAAAACCGGACACAAAAGTTCAAAGTTGTTTTCTTCCATATCAATGTAAAACTGGTGTCCACAACGGTACAACAAGAACATGTTTCGGTCTTGATACGCGCCCAGAGTACCAGTACTTGTGAAGGCCATCTTGAATTTGATTCATCAAGGCGATGTCGACAAAAAAAGGACAATTTGGAAACCTTTCGTTCAGTCAATAGTGTGGTGAGTGAAAATGAAAATCCTTCAAAGGAAATTGAACGTGGAAACCCCCCAGTTTTCTTCCCTAACACCAGCAAAATTTTGTGCGAAAAACAACAAGAAAACCAGCAGGCATTGCGGCTCCAACAAGAACACTTGTACGTGGAGACATGCGCGGAGCCGGCCCTTGTGAATCAAATCGGCACTGCGGCTCTGAGGTCCAAATGAAATGTTGCGACATCTCTGGTGTACAGGAACCAACAACCCGAACATGTCGGGGTCGATCTGATCTTCCACTCAGGCAGGGCCGAAGTGGACTTCAAACATAGGACACCACCCAGGGGTCCCACATCTAACCTCTGTGTGTGTGTGTGTGTGTGTGTGTGTGTGTGTGTGTGTGTGTGTTTGTGTGTGTGTGTGTGTGTTTGCAAGAGGGATGGGTCTGTGTCACCAAACACCCTTGCAGGTGGACCCAGTTCTTTGCGCTGAGGCTTTCAGACTTCGCCAGTGCTCAAAGAGGTGCTCAAAACAAAACAAACTGGACTTTCAAGTGGAAAACCAGTCGCGCGCCACATCTCGTACGAGTACGAGTACATCTTGTGACAAATTCCAAACAAACAAATCGTTTACAGTTGGGGGGTCAACCACAAACTGAAATTCAGAAAATTTGGAAAACTTTGAAAAACAAGATTTCAGAATTCCACATGCAGAGGGGCAATTCGTAAACTCTGAAAAGTCAGAAAACTCAGAACTTTGAAACCCCAGGGTTCCCCGATTTAATTTTCAAGTTTTCCGGACAAGGGGGGGGGGGGACTCGGAAGTGTCAGTTCATCACCCGGCCAGATACAGGGGGGAAACAACAGGTCAACCAGCCATCGCGGCTGACAAAAATCCACTGTGCACCACCCTTGTCAAGAATTACAACAACACGTACGAGAATATGCGCACCACCACCACCATCTCTGCCGGTCGATCCCGGAACTCAGGGGATGGGGGCGGGTCTGCGTAGACCCTCGGAAGCTCAAAATTGATCATTTTTCAGTGCAAGTGGGCTCCAGACCCAATCAGCCAGACGCTAACCAGACGTTCAAAGGAAACAACGACTGTCAGGGTGATTTTTTTCCATGTTTTGCAAAAGAGGAAAGAATGCAGAGAATCAGAAACTCCAACGCAAAATTTGATCTTTTGGCACAAGCGACAACGTGAGAAATCAAGCGATAATTTGATCCATTGCGACTTATCTCGTTGACAGTGACTAATCTATTATTGAAAACAAAGCTCTGCGCGTTTGGAAACAGAACTTCTTCGTTCATTGATCATCACGCTCGATGTACGTGTGGTAGGCAATGCGCACAGATCAAAATATTTGCTCACAAGCTCGCTGCACGGTTCATCCACAAACAGCGCAATGTCTACAACGCCGCGCGCCTGTCCACAGTCACCACCACAAACCTTCCCTTCACAATCGATAACCCGGATTCGCCGCGCCTCTCTCTCTTTCTCTCCCGAGAACTTGAACCGAGCAAACGCACGAACAACGTGTCCTCATGCGGTCACCTGGTGTTTGCGTGCACTGCACGCGCAATAAACTTTGTTCTCAGGCATATTTTCGTGCGCTGGCGAAAAAACACACCAGACAGGAAATCAAAAAGTACGGCCCTCTGTGCTCCCGAGTACAACAGAGCGCGCACACACCTGCACCGATAGGCAACCGGTTTGTGCACATCAATACAGGATACTTTCTTGTGCTGACGGAACAGCGAAACAAACAATGCAGATCAAACACAAAACAGTGTGCAGCGAAGAACACAAGGGAAATTTACACTGTTGCGCCCACGAATAAATCTGCTCGAAGAAACGCACTGTTGACTGCTACGCTCGTCTGTGATAGCTTTTGTTTCTTGTCCGAGGATAAGCAGTGAGACCTTGGTGTTGTGATTTCACAAACAACAGGATCGGCTGGTCAGCTGGAGTCTCGAGTCAACCACCCGTGGCCAAAAGGTTCGAGAGTAAATATGCAATTCTCACTTTGGTGTGGTAGCTCTACATCCTCATTGAAAATCTCCTGATCAAGCCACACTGACCAGAGTGTCACACACTGAGAATTTGCACTGCGAAGAACAGACCGGGTCTGCTCACTCGACGGTGGACCTGAACGTGTATTCTCTGTATTTCTGAAACACCCTCCTCCAGGAAGTGTCGAACTCCCATCACAGACCAAAAGGTCCGTTTGGATTTTCTCAACTTGCTCGTAGACTCTACAACTTTGACTGTAGCGACCGATCTCGTACCGATTGGTGGTGGGAACTGCTGTGTTTTAGTGTACACAAATGACACAGCGGCATGTAGATCTATAACGTACTCGAAGGAAATGTTCAAAGAAAATCGGTCAAACTTCGTGGAACATGGAAGGTTTCACCAGGATGTCGGTCGGTGTACGAGCGCTCGAGCGAATCTGTAGGTCGGTTCAACGCAAACAAACAAAGGCGTTCTCGATATTTCCATACCTCATGCGCTGAACTTCAAACGGTGACGGTCACGGTGACATCAGCTTGACCACTCACTCAAATGTCCACGTGGGTCTGTTTCACCCTTCACTTGGCATCAATGAACTCTGCTGACAACTAACAACGGAACACGCATGTCCGCAGGGGACTCGAGTCAAATCACGATCACAAGCCCATGCAAAACGCTCGCGATTGCCACAAATTTTGGTTTCTACTTAGCAAACAATGATGAATCCAAACAAAAACTCCATCTCCCCAACCAAAATGGACGAGCAAATTCAGCACACGAGTAGGTCAAAATGTGACTCACCAACTTCGCTTCTCTCCGCCCCCGGGGGCGGCGGCGGGCGGGGCAGGTCGCCCACCCTCGGGAGGGTGGTGTCGGGCGCCGTGACGGCGTGAGACAGCGCCATGACCAGCACGACGGTCCAGACGAAGGCGTCCAGCGTCCATCTGGGCGACGACACTGATGTTCTCCGTATTCGTCCCCACACCTTCATCAGTCCGTCACTCCGATTCCACCGAAGCATTCTGACACTTGCGACGCGCTACACTAACACCCAGCGCGACACACAAGATTGAGATCTGCGAAGGTGTTCCAAATGAATGTTGGAACAAATTTGATCGATGAATGGAACACAATCACAAAAAGCCCCCATTCAATCACTTCAGTCGGCACACCAGTGAGTCAGATACACAGATTTCTTGTTCACAGTGTTGGTCCATAACACTTTTCCACAAGGCAGGTCAGTCCACCCGTCGAATGACCATCTCAGTACGTTCTGATCAAGTCACATACTTGTGACCCATGTGCTCTGTTCATGGCAGATTTGAAACAAACAGACGTGTAAGTTCAATTGTCTGTCACCGAACGGAGTCAGTTTTCGGCATACAAACCACCATGAACTCGACTGAAATTGCTCTCACATAGTCCAGACGTCCGGCTCAACAGATTACACATACTTTTGTGCCGTACGATCCAACAGAAAGATGCCTAATTCTTCAATTTCTGAAATACTGCTTTACTCAATGTCAGGATTTTGGACGTAAACAAGCATCGAAGGCGATTGGTCCATTTGTAGGTCACGGGAGCTAGCCGCGCTCTCATTTTAGTTTCTATTCAAAATATCACATCGTTTTTCTTCGCACTGAAGACTTCTTACCCTTTTAATAAAGCGCCATATGATCATCATTGTCATATTATTTGATTTATTTCATTATTCGCTGTTGTACAGCCAGAAAATTAAAAGGCCAATTTTACGCCAGCAAACCCCCATCAAGGGTTTATCGTTCCTTTGCCGTCTTCACGCCATCACATGCGCTCAACTTGGCGGTGTGCGCCAAAAGTCAACAGAAAATAACGTGCTTCTGTGCAAAATTTCACATTTTTAATCTGATGAAAAATGTGGTCAGAGACAAACACGTGCGATATGGAAAACCATCCAGGTATTTCTATTTGCTGATCAACGTCAAGAAAATGCAACGTTTCACGCAGTCATGGCACTTGCAACTGTGATCCTATCCAACCAGTCCAGGACAATGGCTCGAAATGACCAGTCTCACTCGAATTTGATCCCTTGCGCCAAAGGCAGCTCCTTGCTGTAATTGATCGTGCTGAAAGAAAGAAGAAATGTTTTGCTTGCATTCCCTGCACATCACTTGAAATCAGGGAACAGCTTTGAGGACTTAGCCTTCTCCACAGCAACTCATGCACCCTCCGTTCAGCTTCGAACACACTTTTCACATTCGTCGCAGCCCTCACGTATTTGAAGGCCACGTTGTTTGTCGACCAAACTCCAGAATGAAATTTTGTCCAGAGTAATATTGCCAAATGTGTACTCACACGAGGCTGATCTCAAAAAGTCTTTCCCGGCTGACATGGGTTGTTTTGTTGTTCGATCAATATCATTGCTTTCCAATTGGTCAGGAACGGTGTGCGGTCGCCGAAACCGTGACCACCAAAAACTTTCGAGATCAGCCTCGTACAAGGGCGAAATGCTTGTTGTCGAGGCGCTCGTGCACTCACCAGGTGGAGCGACGCATGTACTGTTTCCACGCGTCGCTACCCGACTCTCGACCACCACCCGTGTGCTTCTCGCCACCTGCGAAAAGCAAATCAAACTCAAATTCCAAAGTTTCGGCAGAGATCCCGCGAGCGCACACCCGCAAGCGCACACAGAATGCGGCACAGGATCTGAACGACCCTCTGGGCTCCCCACTGGATACATGATGTGCAAAAGGTGACACAGAGGTAACTTGAAAACCAATTTTGGGTGGATGTATTCTACGAGAAGTGGGGCCCAACTCCAAGCGATGCCCTTCTAAGATTATCACGTGACCAGAAGCGCGAGTCTCAGATCGCACTTTCTCGAGCGCTTGAGTTCGTTTTCCCAATTTTTTTGTCATTATCCTTTCAAGATTTGCCATAAGTTGCCAGTGAAGGAACATGAATGCTGAGCCCATACCGAAGGCGCCCCCTATCTCAGCGCCGCTCGTCGGGATGTTGACGTTGACGATTCCGCAGTCCGAGCCCTTCGGCCTGCAAAACGGACAAGGGGTTCACGGGAGATCGCTCGGGACCAAAGGGATGAAGATACCCTCAAATCAGAAAATACCAAGCAAAGCAGACCGACTTCCCGACTTCATGAATTGTTTCAGAGACAAGCTTACCCAATCCACTTGAACACATTTCCCACATCCTTGGTGAATATACTGGATGAGAGACCCTGCTTCACTTCGTTATTCCACTGAATGCCTTCTTCCAAGCTCTAAAATGAAATCAAAGGCGAGGTGATTGACACTTGTGTGCACACGGCGGTGTCGAAAGCACGTCATCCTCGCTGCAAGCGCAGCCTACGGCTCAGGACTAGTTCTCAGGACCAATTTTTTTCCGTTACACAAGCGATGTAGACGGCGTTCTTTGCGGTTCTTTCCGTTACCTTGGCTTTCAGCACGTAGACGATGGGAGCGAACGTCTCCCGATGCACCACCTCCGCGTCGTGCGGCAGGTCAGTCACGATGGTCGGCTCCACGAAGTTCCCTTCCCGATCCACTTTCTGCACGGAAAACACGGTGATGTTCACCCTCGCATGCGCTCGATCCAACGTTTCTGAGCAAGCTTTTTGTGGGCCTGCACTTCCCTTGGGTCAATTCTGTTGCCTCGAGGTGCACCCAACTCAATTCCACGCAAAGACAATTCCACTGTCGAAATAAATCCCTTTCCTCTTCTCATTCCGACCCACACCCCAGAACACAAAGCACCCAAGTTACCTTGCCACCATACGCAACCGTTCCACCGGCTTTCTTTGCGTCGTTGATGGCTGTCAGATATGCGTTGATTCCCTGCTCAGAGTGCAGCGGTCCGTACAGAGTTCCAGCTGAAAAAAAAGATTTCCCGTTGAAAAAAGAACGTACACAAGCGTGAGTTTTCCCCAAATATTTGAAACATGTTTTGCTAAATTGAGTTATTGCTGCAATTATGTGTCATTGTTTGAAGTTCAAGCGCAGCGAAAGTGAGCGGTGAGATGAGAGCTTGGTTGCCAAAGGTCTCACCTTCGATGGGGTCGCCCATCTTCACCTGGGCGTACGCTTTCTTGAGCTTCTCCACGATTTCATCGTGAACCTTCTCATGCAAAATCTGAAAACACGAAAGCGTGGCAAAAACACAAGGATGATATGCGCGGTCATGGCACCAGTGTGAATCGGAGAACGGCCTCAAACAGCTTTTGCAATGTCTCCTTTTGATTTTCTCTTCAGTGGGTTTCCACCCCCATTTCTATTTGTCAAACTGTCCGACAGCACAGGAACGCTCCCTCCTCACCCCCCCCCTACCCGAAGAGAGCCGAGTACTCACGAGTCTGCGGGTCGTGGTGCACCTCTGCCCCGCCGTCCCGACGCACGCGAACAGCGACGCGCGCACCACCATCTCGGTGTCCGCATCCTCGTTCACTGAAACACGCGCACAGGTCAAAAAATATACATTTGCAATTTGGGAAACAAGAAAACCGCTGCGCATAAGGTCTATCGATCAGTGTGTGAAAGGAAAAGCTGCTGGTGACCTTTTGTATAACTGGACGCTGGAAAAAGTTCCCAGCTGGGATTTCGCGAAATCAATCAGAAGTCCTCCCCTCCCCCTTCCTGAAAAAAGAGCCTCAAAGCCAGACTTCTAAGACTCGCATGTCTCACCTATGATCGCGTTGTTTCCTCCCAGTTCCAGCAGGCACTTCCCGAATCTTTTCTGGACGGCAAGAGCAACTTTGTTCCCTACCTACATCGACAGAGACAGCTGCATTCAACTGACGCAAACTCTGCAGTTTTGACGAACGAAATTGTCCTTCGCTGCTGAGTTGTACAATGACATTTTGGAGAAGAGCAACTCACCGCGGTACTGCCGGTGAAGGAGACTAGAGGCAGGCGTTCGTCATTCGACATGCTCTCCCTGGCAAACGAACGTGGAAACGAACAGCCGTTACCAGAGTACACAAGAAATGCCATTGAAACCCAAGTACTGGTAACCGTGTCCGATCTGCACAGAGTTAGGTGGGGGGGGGGGACACACGTGCACATTGCACTCACCCGATGTCGGCCCCTCCGCACACCATGGAACATATGCCGCCCGGAAGGTTGTTTTCTTTCAACACAGACTCCAAGATTCTGCAACGGAACTCAAGGCATTGAAATATTTCATTCGCTTTTGAAGCAAATGCTCCGTACTGACACATTTCCATGATACTTGGACTCACTTGGTGACGGCTACACTTGTGAGCGGAGTGGACGGAGCACCTTTCCTGCAATCAGATTGCAAACAAACTGAAGTTAGTAACATGGGCACAATGGCACACTTCTGCACAACACCGCAATCACGTCCTGCGCCGCACTACATCATTGCGGCAAGCTTGCGGAAGTTTTGAGACACGCGGTTTGCAAATTTGCGGATGGTGTGGACGACGCACCAGAGCAGCGTGTTTCCGCACACCATGGCGATGGAGCTGTTCCAGCCGTACACAGCGACGGGGAAGTTGAAGGCCGTGATGACGCCCACCACGCCCAGCGGGTTCCAGTTCTCCAGCAGCATGTGGCCCGGTCCTGCAACGACAATATCAAATCGAGCCATGTCCAATTTGTGACGTTTACAAGTTGACATCAGCTTCTCAAATCGGAAGCTCCCGGGATTGAACCGACTCTCGTCCCGTTCTCTTTGTTAGTTAGTCAAACGCAGCCAGATTTTTATCTTCCCACAACAAGCTGTTTCGGACAAGACCAGAAAACATGTATTTTTGTAAATCGATTGACACGGTTTTGACAATCGTGAACAACAGCTGACGGGAAATATGTGCATGGATGTGACGCGTGACACTCAACACCTCTGTGACTCTTTCCTTTCATTCTTTTTCAAAAAAAAACAGTTGCTCCTCGTATTTCAAGCAGGAGGGGGAAGGAGGAGGAGCCAAAAGTTCTGTTCGATGGTTTGGTTATCTGTTGTTCTTCACCAGAAAATTTTGAAGCTGTTGAAAGGTTGCGAGCACTTTTCACGTGTGTTGTGTCCTCGTTTTGTGTTGCGATGATACGAGGGGTCCTCAATATTTATTTGCCAACTGCAACCAACATGATTGGCACCGAGCTATTTCAGAGACATCTGCACAGCCACTTTGAATCTGTCACTGGTGACCCGCATCGCAATTCCACTCAAGATCTCGCCGATCGCGCTGAACATGCTGGCAAACAAGAATGCTATGGATAAAAAGTGTGTGGCGCTATAAATGTTCAGTTTGGTGATAAGAATTTTCAGTATTTTCGAAAAATTTCAAAGTGGGTCTGGCCCCACAGTCAAAGTGGGTCTAACGGGAAATGGGGGGGGGGGGGGTTGGACCCAATTTTGTAAAAATTAACAGTGATCATAAGCTGCGGAGCAAACCGCGGAAACACACAACTGCGAACACCGTTCGGAAGCTT
>JAAUXT010045697.1_pt1 | contig 18422 bp, 13 predicted proteins | sample 7278171 | NCBI WGS metagenome assembly JAAUXT01 (sample SAMN14350112, study PRJNA611818) | marine sediment metagenome | isolation source: surface marine sediment (1.8m) | place: French Polynesia: Moorea | collected 2018-08 | reverse complement strand
CCGCAGAAGACAGCATGGCTGGTGGAGGACAAGGAGGACTAGGAAGAATTGATAAACAAGGAAGAATTGATGACATTAACGCCACTGCAACGCTGCAAGGGACTTCGCACTGCAGTTGCCTTGAGCACTGCTTCTCGTTCACGTTGCCTCTCATCCCATCCACAGAACAACTCCGGTGCTGGCGTTTGGACTTGTGACCCTCAGAATCCTCCCACTGAAGATACTACACGACCCACCTTTCACACACCCAAACTACAAGGGATCTTGACTATCATATCACAGTTCTGTGCGAAGCTACCGCGTAGTCCCGTGCACAAGACGCACCCCGACATTTGCATGTTTGCTGGAACCAAAGTCCCATGGAAACATTGGTAAAAATCATAACAGTGAAATGACGCACCCCAGTTTTTGGTGCTCAATGTTTTGAGGCAAATAGGAGCGTCGTACACAAGGGACTCTGCGGTGAGACCAAATGTCACAGCTGCCTCAATCTCATTCCGCTTCAAACTCTTCGGGGATCAGTCGATTCCGAACTCATTGCGCTTTGTCAAACGTCAGAATCAAGGGCGGATCCAGGGCCCGACCCCCGTGGAAAAATAAATTTACCCTCAAATCATGCACCACAAGTGCAAATTGTGAAACAAAGTTTTGAACACAAGATGTTTCGAACTTTGAAGTCCGCCTCCCATGGGGATCGCCCCCTCCTCCTCCTGAGTCCGCCCCTGCTCTTCTGCTCTTGAACTGGATTCACTTGCACGAGTAAAATTTCCAGTTTATCTATAACGTCCACGTGCAACACTTCATCTCATTGGTGAAAATACTCTGCTGCGGAACGTACAAATGAATTTCCCACGGCCGCGCACAACTTTTCCCATTCACACGCACCTTTCTTTGCTCAGACACAAACACAATTGGACTGTTGAACATGCAACACAAAAACACTGAACCTGAAATTGAGTTGCGCAAATACACGAATCAATCCACGAATGCAATTGAAGAATCTGAACTTGATAAAACAAAGAAAAACACCTGGCAGTTTCCGACTCACATCCCGACACACGCACCCATTATCAGATCTCGTGTTTTCTTTTTGCCCGGCACATGGACTGAATACAACTCGTTGCCTCCTCAGCACTGGATTCACACGGAAAGACTTGTTACATCATCGGCGTAAGTGGGATAATGCAACGACGTTTCGCTGAACGCCGTATCAACGCCAACGTCGGGTAGTTGTATGGTGATTGGCCAGTGCCATGGAAACAGTGTACAACGTCACCAATTTGTGGGGCTTTTCTCGACGTTGGCGTTGGCGCGACGTGCATTTGCGGGCCGTGCGTAATCTCCCTGTTGTCTTCGTACGCAGACTGTCTCTGTGCTGCCCTCCAGCAACGTAGAGGTCCAACAACCACAGCTCTTCCATATTTGGCATCGTGAGGCTTCTTCGTCCTTTGGGTTGAAAATTGTCAAAAATGGCGGGCTGTTTCTATTCGTCGGGATCGATGAAGAATGCTGACACAGCAAAAATGAGGAACACAACTCCACCAATGAGGGTGACTGAAAAACGAAAGATCGTGAGGTCAGCACATTCACTTGCAAGATGTCGCCATGACACAAAGCTGCAATCGAAATTTACAAATTTCAGCGCGCGCACGTTCGGGTCACAACTGACAGAACCACCCGCGCCCCTTCCAAAAATGTCGTACCCACCAATTGTATGTATCTTCGATCAATCGCTTTTTGTAACATGTTGCTCCCCAAGCAATGTTTGACATGCTGAGCTCTTGCACACCTGTTTATTGGGGAGCCACTCTCACAAATGGTTTTTGCACACGCAGTTGGAAGTTGTGTGAAATGGCTGTGTGTACCTGTTTTGATTGAAATCCGCTGAGCTATGAAGCGTCCTCCCAGCACGGCTAATCCTGTACAGATGGCGTGACCTAAAGTTCCGCCTATGATCACCCCTATCACCTCCTGAAACAACAAAGGGACTGTCAGGTTGCGCTGCAGTGAGTGACAGTGGCACCCAGCCCGGAACCTGGAAACGCAAAGGCAACTTTGTTGCTGTCACAACACGCCAAAAGATACGTTTGCGTTTCCAGCGTTGTGGGCCGGTTGATAGTCCTTCCCAATGCTGTATCAGAATGGCGTCCGTGGACAGGCATACGAACTGCCCGAGCAGATCTACGTTTGAAAAGTGTCTCTCTGACCCTTGCCCTCGTTTGACATTGCACACCTCAATCTTTGGGATGAAAACACAATCTTTTCGCAGGGAAACGTTTCAGATCTATTTCACACAGAAAAATTTGGCTGAACATTTTTCCAGGGCACATGAAAGGGTTTATGTTTGTTTTGAAAGAATAACTTCATTTTATGTCTGCTGCGTTCAAAGTCCGAGACCATGAATGTTGAGGTTGGGCGTCTCACCTCTCTGGCTCCCAGGATGATGGTCGCGATTTGAGACCTGTCACCCCACTCGGCGAGGAACGTCAGCGTTAATGCTTGAATGAAGATGCGAGAGAAGAGCGCGTAGAGAATACGTCTCTGTGGCGTTCTGACGATCCCTGCCTCGGCGTCGCCTGCCCCCTTCTCCGCCTGAAACAATAATTGTTGTTCCAAGCTGATTCCTTTGCGTTTGAGGCAGCGGGTTCAACAAATCTTATCTGTTTGAAATGATCTGGATGTTGAGTTGGCTCCACTGTGGTTTTCTTGACGAGTGCATTTGTCTCAAATTCATGTGTTGTGATACCGGAAACTTTTTCTCTGAAAATTGTCCCAACTTTGTTTCCGCACTTCACACACCACGTCAAGTCAATGAGAGAGACCAGACAGACTTGTCTGGAGAGGAGTTTGTCACACTGTTTCAAGTTCTCGGTGGAGGTCTACAAGTGGCTCTGCTCACAACACAACAGTCTCAACAAAAGAAATTGCGGCTGTGTTCAAATGGTCTGAGTCGTTCAAGAAACGAAAGATTTGTAATGCATACACATCTACAAGCTTTGGTTGGTTTGCCAAACAAAAAGTACTCACTTCTGCCTGTTTGGCCAATTCAAAATCATACTTGTTTCGGACCGAAACATATTTCTCAGTCAAGCGGCAAACATGAGACGAACATTTTGCACCTGCCTCACGTTTCAAAACATTGAAGTGGTGTTGAACAAAACATTGCAGATTGACCTCAGACAAGACGAAGCCGATTGTTTTGCAGCTTCTGGGGTACAAAGAAAATTCGGACGACTGCCAAGTTTCGGTTGGAGAGAAATGCTGCCTGCACCAACACGTGTTTGGACGCATCTGAACCATTGTTGAACTGTAGAGCTTGGATGGTCCTGACCCATCACGCTTGCATTCCAACTTTCACAAGCTTCATGAAAATCGTACCTCTTCGTCCTTTTTGCGAAGATCAGCTTGTACTTCTTCGTATTCTTCTTGACCTTCGTCTGCGGACATGTAATAACCTGAAAACACCCAGAGTGAAAGTGCAAACGTCTGAGACCACAGCACACAGATGCGCGCGCACACACGCCCACTGAAGCGACCGGCAGTTCTCAGACTCTCCCGCAGATTCTCGGCTGTGAAACAAACTACGTACCTTCTTTCAGCATCTTGAGACCAAAAATTGCGAACAAGGCTGACGAGGCGTAGTAGGTGAACCAGCGCGGTATCACAGTCGTGGCGTATCCCAACACCGCTGCAATACAAACGGCGATTGAATGACCATCACCTGTGGCATCAATCAGAATATTTGTGCAGTTGAAAACACAAATGAGTGCAGCATTGACTCTTGCTTCCCTTTTGTCTGTGTTACAAACAGTGCTTTTCCACTTTTCTAAGTGCTATATAGGGCAACGTGAAACGGTTGCCAGTTGCTCCGCAATTTCGTTCGCCCGTTGGCTTTCAGACAAGAAAAGACGTCGAGAGATGGCGTCACGCACCCGACATGACGGTCATGATGAAGAGCGCCGAGATGGCGCCGGCGAAGACGACGCCGCGTGAGTGGCGCATCGCCATGATGGCGGCGATGAAGAAGGTTTTGTCGCCCAGCTCGGACACGATGATGACGGACAGCGACGCGACGAAGGCGTGGATGAAGCCCATGTCGATCGCGCCCTTCCGGATCAACCCTCCATACGGGTCGTTGGCGATCATTGCGTCTTTATCCTGCAAAGAATTTCGCTGCTTGTCATTCGACTGACACGGCATTGACGTTTTTCGCAGACTACTTTTGTTCGCGACAGAAGTCTGGAAGATGGTTCCACATTCACATGCTCGACCAAAAAGATGAATGGTACTGCATTCTAAATTTTTTGATTCCCCGAAATGACTGCCAAACAGTGAAACAAAACACAATAGTTGAGTGCGATCGAACAGCTTCAGTTTTGCGCCAAACACAAAAGCAACATTTCTGTGAACACAACTGGCGACAGACCAACAATCGACTCCTGACGCCAAGTGTGATCAGTGGCCGCAAAAACAAACCAACCAAACGTACGTACGTTCACAATGAAATCCGCAAAATCATAGAACTGCCCAAGAGAAGAACACAATCTCGCATTTCTTTTGACAAACGTTCAGCAGACCAACGGTCTTCACGTTTGACAACTTTCAGTGAACGATGAAAAATGAACATCCTGAAGGACATCTTGTCCCTTGTGTCTGAATAGGACTTCAGTAGATCTACAGCGCACTGCAGAATGGCCTTATTCCTGCTTTCGAACCAAGTGGAATCTGATTCAGGTCTGGACGTGATAGACTCTAGATTCTATTCAGTTCGATCTTCTTCCTGCACCAATAAATCTGTCAAATCAATATGGGTCTTGACACAAAGAGTTTCCACACAACCAGTTATGGGCCAAAACCCAAGTGTTTCCTTCTCAGACTGATTCACAAAACAATAAGTGTAGGTCTACTCACCACGGGACCTCTCTCGGCAACAGGAATGACCTTTCCGTCTCCCAACTGTGGTGACTGCTCCGCTTCCTTTGCCATCACGCCGACACACCCCAGCAGTAACACAGTCACGACCACTTTTGTGCTGGAATTCATGGCGAATTTGTTTTCCCAACGATCTAAAATTCCACAAAGCCGTTCTGCTGAAAGTTTTGTGTCACAAAGAAAACATTTGGAGGCACACTGTAGGGAAGATGTTCGTTTCAATCAGAAAGAATCGATGTGTCCCGTCCATTTGGCTGCCATGATGTGTACGTCAATGCAGGTGCGCGTCAAACCTCTAAATCGATCATTTCGATAAAAGTGGGCTCAGCAAGTCAGCATCCCAAATTGACCTTTGTTTCACAGATATATATTGAAATATTTAAGAGCATTATTCCGTCTGCGAGTTCACGGAGTAAAACTGCCCAAAATGCAGCAATTTCCTTCTGAATAGCGATTTGAGGTTGTTGACGCCTTCAGAAAGTCTCGTGTTTTCATCACGTGACGCGAGATTCGAAGGAAATTCGTGGTCGCCATGATGGTGGCGCCAAAGTTGTCTTTTCAGTTCAAACTTTTGCTTTTTTGATACCTGTGGAAGGGTTCATGTGAAAAAATCCCGAAGAAGGTGTGCTAATTTTGATTGATGTTAGAATTTGACCCGTCACTAACTCATGGGAGTGACTGTCAGACGCTTGTCGGCGTCATAAACTTCAGCGTTCCAGGTCATTTGAAATGTTTTGGCACTTGAAAATAGACCCAAGAACTGTCAAAAGTGATGTCATTTTGCTGAAGTTTCAATATGATATTTTGGTGAGGCCATTTTGTTGTCGTTGAGCTGCAGATCGCCAGAATTTGAAGCAGGGAATGTTTGTGGGCGCGTTTCCAATGGCTGCTGAAGTTATGGCGGGCTGCGTCTGGTTTCTGTCATAAATGTTTCCTGGCTGCGGATCGTGTTGCAGATGCTCCAGATTTGTTGTCCAATCCGCTGTTCAAATGCTGATAAAGACTGTTTCTGGCTTGGGATGTGATTTCCAAATTTGTGCCAAACTGGGTTGTCAAAACTCGTCCCAGTGGACAGGTCATCTGCTGAACAATATCCCCTATTATCGCTCACATTGAGTGAAGGCTGGAATTGACAGAAAACGCAGTCGACTGAAAAGAATCTGGCAATCAGTGCTTCATCTTGTGGTCCACTAGCGAGACTGTTGGTATCTAAAACTGTTTGATGAAATTTGATGGGAAGTTAATCAGTGACAGTGACTTGTGGACAAGTGTACACACACGAACATAACTTGATTGACAACCAGCTAAAAACTCCTCCGGTGTTACTCGTACCTGGTGTGAACATCTCAGTGTGATCCTCTGTCCTTTCAGTCATGGCTTCCGGTCGACCCAAACGACAACATGCGGACGATACGGGTATGATTTGGCTGTCAATGTCTTGTCCATCCCGTGAATCATCGTCGTACGGAATGTGTTTGTGATCTGTGATGTCACTCATTCTGTTGAGCCAAAGATAGAAAGAAACCATTGTTTGCAGGAAATAAAGACGAACCTCCGACGAAGCGGTCGAGAACTGTGGAAGACGAGGAAGAAAGGAAAGGTGAGAAATCGATGACGAACAACGAATAAATTCTTCATCTTTCACCAGATGAGGCAGAAATGGTATCGAGTTGAAAGTTATCCGTCTGTCTGTGGTTTCAGGCAAGAATCCGAATGCGAGTAAGATGGGCGTCAACAAGCTGAATGGACTGCGCAATCGTCACGGGAATGACAACGACAAGCCAGCAGAGGTCAGGGTGGTGTCACGAGCATTTCTATGTTCTTCAGTTGTAGCACGTCTTCGAATCCTCACAAGAAGGTGGCAAATGTTGAAAAACGTTGTTTCTTTGCAGCTGTTTCGGAAGGATCTGATCAGCGCGATGAAGTTGGCCGACACCGAGCAACTTTCACCGGAAGAGTTCATTGCGATTGCCGACCCGTGGCGACAAGAATGGGAGAGGGGTGTTCAAGTCCCTGTTCATGAAGAAGTTATGCACGAGCCTGTGGCAAGGTGAGCGAGATGGATCTCGTATCACACAGAATGTGGCTTTGTTTTGTGATTGAGACGTGTCGTGGAAAGAAAATGCTCACATATGTCTCGTCTTTGTCAGATACATCGCGGGAAACGAGAAGCTGAACGGCCTGTACGGCTTCAAACTGTGAGTACTTCCTGTGGTGCTTATCTGCTTTGTGTAGTTTATGTGAAATAGCAAGTTATTCACGATGCTCAACGCGTGATTTTGCAGACCTCCCGGCAAGCTGCTGCACGCAGTGAAGGACAACCAGTTCCAGAAGAGTGTCCACGAACTTCACGACACTCAAAGCATGGCAGAGGAGATTTGCCGCTACGATCTGGACGAGACGGACATGTATTGGCTGGAGGCACTGAACGACGAGCGAGAGCGATGTGGTGAGCAACCAGTCAGAGCATTCCTGGTGACTGCCAGTGCGATTTGCTTTTGATCGTGTGTGATACACAGCGAAACATTCAAGCCGAAATCTCGCAACTTTGCAGGACAGCCCAAAATTGAAGAATGGTTCATGGAAAAGATCATCGAAGCGATCGAAACCAAGGTAACTTGCCCGATTTCCCAACGGTTTCTATTCTTGGCACTTTCAGTCGCGCGAGAAAAAAGGTGTGACTTGAGCAACTTTCATGACTTGTCGTATCTTGGCTTCAGTGTTTCGAGAATATGAAGACTATGATCAAAACTGTGGAGGGACTCGGGATCGAGTACGACGAGAACGTTGTGTGCGACGTCTGCAGATGTGTAAGTTCCGTTCAGTTCGTTGTGTGTGATGTTTGCAGTTTCGTTCAGTTCATTCAGTCAATTTCGTGGTTGCGTTTCTCAACAAAGTGAATTCAGCATTGTGACTTGCACTTGTGAAAATTCAATGACTCAACAATGACATTGTTTTACAGCCTGACAGTGAAGACACTAATGAAATGGTTTTCTGTGACAAGTGCGACATCTGTGTTCACCAGGTAAATTGCTTCGTTTGATGGTGGCGTTTGATGCTGTGTTTTGACAATGATCATTGCCAATATGTTTGTGTTTTTGTACAAACAAGTGCACGGTTGAGCACGCTGTTTCTTCTCGTGCTAGGCTTGCTATGGTCTTCTGGCGATACCCGATGGCAATTGGCTGTGCAGAATTTGCGCTCTGGGAATTCGTCCACAGTGCGTGTTGTGTCCAAAAGCTGGAGGCGCCATGAAGAGCACAAAGTGAGCAGAACTTCTGGGGATACATTGTCAGTTTACGTCCTGCGACCGGTTTCAGTTGAAATTTTCAAACGAGATATTCTTTCAGGAGTGGATCGAAGTGGGCTCACGTGGCCTGTGCTTTGTGGATACCCGAAGTCAGCATCGGGTGTCCCGAGAAAATGGAACCAATCAACAAGATCTCGAACATCCCTGTGAGTCCAGAATCTTCCCCTGTCAAACATTCGTGTACATGTGCTATTTTGTGCGTTTTCTGAGCAACTGAAGAGCTTGCCCGTTTGCAGATGAGTCGGTGGTCGCTGATCTGCTCCGTTTGCCGAGAGCGCGAGGGTGCGTGTATCCAGTGCTCCGTCAAGGCGTGCAAAACTTCCTTCCACGTGACGTGCGCTTTCCAACACGGATTCAAGATGGACACCATCCTGGACGAAAACGCAGAAGAGGAAGTTCAGTTGAAGGTACGGACCTGTTCCTTTGGTCAGTTGCAGTGTCTGTTTTGGCACAGAAATGTTGTGTTTAATGTGATACAAGGGAATATCCAATTCTGCTTTTCGAGGTCATGTTGAAATTCGTTGCCGTGCAGTCGAATCGGTCAGGTACAGACAGCCAATTGCTTGGAAATGTGTAGAAAATCGCGCAAAAGTTCGACAAGGGGAATGAAACATCGCGTTTTGGGAGTGCACTGGGGAAGTTTTTCGTTGCTTCTTTGCAGGCTTATTGTGCCAAGCACAGCAAGAAAGGCGGCGCAGGGGACGGGCTCTCGCCTCCGATCACCCCGAAGAAAGAGATGGAGATGACGGAAGAGGAAAGGGGCGAGCTGCGGTCACAAAGGTCAGGATCGAGTTGAAATGTGCCGAGCAATCCAGTCAGAAGGCTGTGTTCACATCTCCCACACGCGCATCACTCTGTTCCTGACACTTTGCTGTTTTTCTTTGAAGACTGAAGAAAGCAGCGGAGGAGTTTTACCTGTGCGTGGATCCGAAGGAGATCGCCACGAGCCTGAAGCTGGACGAGCTGACCGCGGAACTCGTGTACTCCTACTGGATTCTCAAGCGCAAGGTAGGGCAAACACCTCGATTCTATCAATCTGTCTCCAAACGAACTTCCAACATGCAGGAAAGGTCCATTTTGAAGATGTTCTGTGCCGTGTCGTCTACAAGATGCACTTAGTGGCCCACAATTGAACACCAAAAGAAGGGGTGGGGGGTGTCTTCCACATCAGTGAGTTTACATCGTTGAAAAAGGGGGTTGGTGCCTCAATAAGTCGAAATGTTGGTGTGCGTCTTATACACGAGAGTGTCTTTCACGAGACGGAACGCTGCAACACAATGCTGTGGAATGCGCGATGTACATTTTCAGTATGTCTCACGTTTTGCAGTCGAACTTCAACAATTCGTTGCTGACGCCCAAGTGGGACGAGACGGACGTTTTGTCGAAGCAGCAGGAGGACAGTCTGATCGCACGGATGAAGATGTTCGTGCATCTGCGGCAAGACCTGGAGAGGGTGAGTTCGCTGCGAAGTCTTCCAAGCGTTCTGCGTGTCGACAATAAACCGTATCCACCCGTGTGTAAGATGCACCTTTTTGTCCTAAAATTGAGCACCGCAACAAGGGTGTCTTACACATGGGTATGAAATTACTATTGTTTCAATGTGATCCCAAACCAGAAAATCAAGGCAAAAGTTCGGGTGCATTTCATACTTGGGTGGCGACTTATACATGGGCGAATACAGTAATTGCTTTCTTGATACCAAACCAACGGTTCGTGCGTCGTCACTGCAAAAATTTTGATTGCACTGAACTTACATTCTGATGTTTCAGGTTCGAAATCTGTGCTACATGCTGACAAAGAGAGAGAAGATGAAGAAGATGCTATACAAGATGAAGGAGGAGATCTTCTACCGGCAGCTGCACGCGCTGAAGGGGGAGAACCCGCGTATGGGCTCCCGCGAGGCGGCCACCGTCATGAGCGCTCACCGCCTCGCGCCCGCCAACACCGCCGCCGCGTGCGTGCAGCTCGGGACCTTCTACGACGACCAAGAGTTCATCATGGAGCGAGCGTACCTGCAGGACGACACGACGCCTACGGGCCCCTTCGATCACGACATCGAACACGTGAAAATCAGGCCGCTGTTCAGGCACCGGACTCCAAAGGATAAATCACAGATGGAAAGCGTGGATGATAAAGTGAAGACGTTTGAGGCGAAACACGCGGAGAGAGAAAAGGAATCGTTGCAGTTCAGGGAAAAACACCAAAGGGAAAGTGTGTTGGCCAAGTACAGTACGCGGAACAAGTCGGAAGCGGAGAAAGCGCGCAAAGAACTCCCGCGGAACGCTCCCCGGATCAAGAGGCGGGACGGACGCCTGTCTCTGCCGGCCAACCTGAACCCGAAGGTCGCGATTACAAAAAGTGTCAAGTCACTGCAGGGCAACTTGAAGGGTGCAGCGGCCGGAGCGGGAGAAACGATGAGTGCTCGAAGGAAGTCCAGGAGAACTGAGGAGATAGCGAAGGAAGAAGCAGAAAACATCAACACTGATGAGAAGGAGAAAAATCTGCCGGTCAAGATCGCCAACAAGTCTGATGGCGACACACTGGATCAACCGGATACTCGGCTGAAGGAGAACGTGCAAAGGCACCAGCTGAGAAACTTCGTGAGGAAGTTGGTGTCACCGTACAAGAACGACAGACCAAAAGCCAAACAAATCAACGGGTTGGTTCCAGGCAGCAATCTGATCTTGTCGGACGCTATCAGGCTCAAAGTGCAGAACAAACTGCGGAGATCGAGCCGGCGCCACGCTCTGCCCAACGGATTCCACGAAACCCCAGAACTGCTAAAACTGAGGGGGGCGCCTCTGGGCCACAATGACTTCAGTGTGTTGATGCACACCCCGCCAGAGCGCAGTGCTGCAAAGAAGGCGATGGCGCAAATGTCCCCGGTGAGAGAGAAGCCCAAGGAACGCTTGTTCCCGCTGCCGAAGGGTAAAGCGTCGTCGTCGTCGTCGGCGGCAGCCGGAGACGCCAGTCTCCCCGACGACGTCCTCCTGAAGCCGGCGCAGCACAGCGGTTTGGAGAGCATCAAGGGAACGAGACTTCGCTTCGACTCGGACCGAGACTCCGTCGGCAGCAGCAGAGGCCACAGGTCCAGTAGGGACACGAGTCCCGACGTCGACGCCGCCGGTTTACGCAGATCCCGCCGGTCGCTCCAGCAGAGTAAAACCCTGCTGGACAAAGCCAAGAAATCCGCGTATGACTCGGATGACCAGTCGTCTATCATTGACGTGGTGGATTCGGACAGTGACTTCGCGCCGGACAGCGAACTTTCCGTCCGGTTGACACGCAGCAGACGGAGCGAGACGGACACCACGACGACGGCAGCGCACGATTCCAAAATCTCCACTCGATCGTCAGGGTCACAGGACCACTGGTCCAAAGTTCACACCACCACTTCCAGTAGCTAGCGAACACACTTCCTGCAGAACATCATCTACTGCAAAGCATCGTAGTGTTCAGACGTCCAGGACGGTTGATTATTGGCTGTGACTGTCAGACACTTGTGTGCTGCAAGTTATTCAGACAAAAAACGGGTCCTTCTTTTTGGAAAGTGGCCTTTGGTTTCAATAGCACAAAATGGTTTCACGAGTTGGCTGACAAGATGACAAGTTTTCGTCACAAAAATCCGAATTTGCAAAAACGTGGAAATGTTGCCTTTGTTGCAGTCGAAATATTTGGCCTGAAATTTGTTTGGGTGGGTGAGTGAGTTTTGATTTCTGAAGAGATCAGATCGAGACGTCAAGAAATTGTTCGGTTGGAGTGAATGTGTACAGTTTATCGCAGCCGTGTAAATATAGTTGTTGATTATCATGTTGGAATCTTGACTCGGAATATTCCCGAGTCGAGGCTGATGCAGCCTAGGAAATAAGGATTATTCAATTGAAAAGTTTGTTCACATTTATTTATGTTGTGAAGACCAATTTTGTGTTGTTTTTATCAACAACGCACAAAAGTTTGTTGCTATTCAGCGGAAAGTTGGTGAGATTTTATCGGAAGGCTCTGTGCCTGTATCCGGCAGGGAACACTGCAACACACATTTTTTCAAGTTTCGTTGTCTTTGCACCAAAATACTGGTGCAAATATTTGAAAATTGCATTTCTATCGGAAAATTCAACGGTTTCAGAAGATACAATGGAAAGAAATTGTGTAGCACCCAATGGGGTGACACTCAACGGGTCTTTTGCAAGAGAGCTTTTGCAAGAGCACGCAATGCAGAATTTGTTACAGATATCCACAGTTTATCACGTTCACTCTCGCTGGGTTTTGTTCGTCGCAAACTTTTCTTGGTGCAGTTGCTGCTGTCTGGATTTTGTTTGAGGTTTTCTTGGTGACCTCTCTCTCCACGACAATAAACATCAAATTGATCCAGATCTTTCACGTTTCAACGATGTGTGTCGGAACTTACATTTTCTGAGCTAATTGCAAAAAATATCAAATGACACGAAGCAAAAAGTCACAAAAACAATTAATTTGCAAATTTCTAGGACAGCTTCATTGTGACAGCTGTTCCAGTACCTCCCCCCGAAAAATCTCGGTGCTGTTTTCAGGGGGAGGAAACGGAAGCGCCGTTAACATAATCCAACATGGCTGTCAAGCACTGAAAGCAAGTCGAAATTGGATTAAAAATGCAGGCCGCGGCGCCGCCCCCGCGAAAGGTAAAACACGTAGTATGTATCATTACGTTGGGTATGCTATTGTCGTGGATACTGAGTGCATTTCAAGGTGTGTTGGTGGGTGTGTCAGCAGAAATTCTTCGCTTTTAGGTGAAGCACAACGTTGCTCTGAAAAACATTCATTCGGAGCATCTCAGCAAACTGCACCACAAACACCAGCAAGAATCGGACCTCCTCGACGATCTGAAGTGAGTTGAAATCGGTTGACTTTGCTGTGTGAAAGATCAGTTGGCGACAGGAATCTTTGAGTTGGTACGTGCACTGTCATTCATGCTGTGTGCACTGCGGCATCAGTTCATTGCAATGGAGTTGCAACTTTGATCTTTGAATCCGATCTCGATCCTCGTGTGCGTTGCTCGCAACATGCACATCTGCAGTGTGCGTGACTCATTGCTGGAAAACGTAATTTTTCTGCTTCGTGTTGCGAAGAACTCGACACCTTTGACACCTCAGTGGGAATTCAGTGCGCGAAATCCAGGCAATGGCAGGGGACCTTTCGGGGATTCATTGCACCAGATCAACCTCTGGTATCCGATGTGTAACGAGATTCTCTCTTGTCTTTTCAGAGCATTCAGCCACAAACGTGCAACCATCGAGAAAGAATATGCCCAGGTAGGTGCTCTATTTTCCCTCACACACACACACACACACACACACACACACACACACACACACACACTTCAATCTTCAGTCTTGCCCCAAAGAAACGAAAAGTTGTTGTGCGACAGAGTTCTCGTCGCTCGTATCTGGTTGCGTGCAAAAAGCTTCCAGGCACAAGTTGCGCGACCATGCAGTGTTGTTTGATCAATGATGTGAGGTTGAGACACGGAGTTTTATCTTTGTTGTGAAGGACAACAATGATTTGTTGCGGAAATTGTCACCAGGTTGAGAGTTGCATAGGTTCTGGCCTTGAGTCAATGATGCTGGCATCAGCTCGCAACATGTTTCACGAACTTATGAATCGTTCCATCTGACATCAGTGAAGTACTCGAATGATTTGACTCTTTGTTCGTTGTGGATTTCAAAGGTTGAATTGACCTGTTTCTGAAGTTTCTCAAGTTCTGGCCAGACTAGGTGTGTGTGTGTGTGTGTGTGTGTGTGTGTGTGCTTGTGCGTGTGTGTGTGTGTGCTTGTGTGTGTGTGTGTGCAATTCCATTCATTCCCTTGAGCGCATAAACCTTTGCTCATCTATTCTAAACTTCCGAAGCGCGACGACTCCTTTACATTCCAATGAGCTTTGGTTATCAATGGGTGAAATCGCAACTGTTTACTCAACGTGCGAGTGGTAATTGTCAGTGTAATCTTCGCGTTAAACGATGTGCGCGGGTCGCGTCAGGTCGAACCCGTTGGATCCTAAACCCTAGGCTCAGGAATGAAATTCGCTGGGGAGTTTTTCTGAGGGATGCCACACATACATGTGATACCTGAATTCCAAAAGCACAATGGAGTACAAAATATGCTTCGGGTTATGGTGTTTGATGTGAGGGATGCTGTTCATTGGAGGTGCAATGAGAAAAATGTCTGCAAGGGACTTTTTTTCTGTCATGCTGTGAGATGAAAGGTACACCTCGTTTTGTTGACTTTAGCTCAGGTGTTGTTTTGATTTCCGTTTTTGCAACGGAAATACGAGGCATTGAAATTAGATCTACACTCTCACAGTTTGCGGTGTTGTTTTTGAAGCTCGCAGGCTGAAGCGAAGTGTCTCTCTCTCCCGAGAGTTCGATCCAATGAGGTGATGTCCTTGTGGAGAAGCTGAAGGTTGCACCGCGTATGATTTTATGAGATGGACGCGTTGAACCGCGAGGTATTCGGGGGCGCAAGATGTATCCAAATTGCATAATCCTGTTTGAAGTGCGGAACAAGGATGATGCAGCGGAGGTCGACGGGAACATGGAGAATTTCTGGTTCGCTCCATAACAAGCCCTGCCATCATATTGTGCAGACGACTGGGGGACAGAATTACGAACATCTGTTCTGTGTGTACCTCGTAAAATTATACAAGCCGCTTCCAGAAACAAGCGCCACCAAATTGACGAACATCTGCAGGGGATCAGAAAAACATTTTGTGTGCAAAAATCAAACATGTCAGCTTCCACTCCACATTTTTTCTTGTCCTGGCTAAGAAAGGCACCCCATCCCTTCCCATCCCCAGGTACTCTCGTGCACATGACCGTCTGCTGAACCAACGTGAGCAATTCTAGTCTATTTGTTCAAGTCATTATCATGAAATTAATGATGCGGAAGGGAAGAACAGAAGGAGAACGCGACCTGTGATCCAAAGGCTGCAGATCCTGCATGGTGAACCCTGGAGGGCTTTTACAACTGCTACTGCAGGGCCGTTTCCGCGATGCAGAACAAACTGTTAAGGATGAGGAAATGGCAATGAAGAAGCGCAAATGTCAGTGGACATCATCACATTGAAGACACGCAGCTTTTTCATGGTAATTTCTGTGCATCTTTGGTCCATTTGTTGTTCATCTGGTTCCAATGCCCCCGACAAAGGCAGAGGCGCTGTTGTCCTGTTGTGCACATGTGGTTGACCTCGTAGCACTCTGAGCCTGTTTGGTATGCCCTTGTTTACGCGGGTGAGTATACAATGGGCAAAAACAAAACAAAAGAGCTTTTGTACCCGCGGGAAACGAATAGGGGGATGTTGTGGCTGAGTGGAGTGGCGCACTTGCATTGCCGCCCAAACAAAACGGATTGCCAACAGACAACACTCGGCGGGAGCTCAAACATCTTCAGAGCTTCTGAAGTGGATCGCACCACACCACGCTCGTTGTGTTTGGCTCTTCATGGGAGATAGAATGTTGGGTTCTGTTGCGGGAGAGAGGAGAGAGAAGTTTTGTCTCGTGTTCAATGATGATTCATGACTTTTCTGATTCTGTAAGTGCTGAAGTCTCTCCCTGCATGTTGCAGGCTCCTAGCTCCAGCACATTGCAAGAGGGGCTGGTCTTGTTCGAGAAAGTGTCCAGTTGACCTGACTGTGCAATGACCAGGCCACAGATCCTGTTGCACACAAGATCAAGATCCTGCAGCAATAGCAATGCCAGTATTCACACATTTCTTGGCACACATGGGTTCATACTGATAAAACTTTCAACTGCTGCTTGTTTCACACTTTTTACAAAGGGAACATCCTCAGTTACTCGACGCCGTGTCGATCTACGGTGCTCGTGTTCGGTGTGCAGGCACAGAACATGTTGCACCCAGAAATATTGAGTTTGTGCGGAGGATCTTTGTTTCTCTCCGGGCTGCGGAGGAAAAACATTCCCCGGCGCTGACGCGAGGCGTCCGACAGCGGAGGCTCCGGCCGATAGCGCTGCGTTTGATCCCAGGCACAGCAAAGGAAAACCTGATCGCGGCCTAAGTGAGTAAAGCACCAAGAATTTTCACCACCACCGCAGTGGTGTCAGATGCAGGTTCCACCTGGAGGTGCAAGGGAAGCGTCGAATCGTGGTTTCAGCATACGAACTCCAGCTGTTTGGCGTCGAATCCAATTCACTCGCAAGATCTCCACCAGGGGGAATTGCAGTGGGAGGGGAGACAGGAAGTTGCTTCTCTGGAGGACCCAGGTGTGACCCGCACAATAGTCTCAGCTGATTCAAGCACGTTTGAAAACAACAACACAATGGAGTGTGAAGGAAATTGTTTTCTCGTGAGGAATCAGTCCGTTTTGTGGGGAACAGTTTGGTTGGTTTTGGTGTTGTCTGAAAGAAACGAGGGATGTGGCGGAAGTCCTGACTCCGGCGCCGCCTTCTGAGGTACGGGTTACATCCGTCGTATGTGAAAGAAAATAGTCTGATGAACCTGAAGGAGATTGGTATCCTCTGGACCCACAGTTCCACTTGTGCAGAGAAAACCGTTGGTGCAAAACAGTAAATTTTGCTGCATGCTGTTGCGCTTCCAGCGAAGCGATTGAAGCCGAAACCAGCGTCTTCGGCCATATCAAGGTTCTCACAAGCGCAATCGTGTGCGATCTTGACACAGTGCAGAGGCTCTGGACTGACAGTTCTGTGTGGAAAAAGCCCCCCGTCCGCCCCCCCCCCCTTTCCCGTGAACCCATGGAATTGAGTCTTTTTGGTTTGGAAGACAAAAGACGATCAGAGCAAGCCTCCATCCAGCTGAGGTTGTGTACACCACGAGTACCAGCTTCTCACCATACGCTTTCCCCAAAACGGTGACTTGAAATGATGTGACGAAAATAATCCTGGGTCCAGAAATATCCTTGTGCAGCTTGGTGTGATTGGGAGCGACGGCTTGTTGACGAACTTGAGCGCGAGTCGCACCCAAGGGAAAGATACACGCCATCTTTTGCCTCTGTTTTCTTGTGCTGAAATACCAATGAAACAAGACTTGGTAAAGTCATGCCCATACGTTTGCGGTGGGACACACGCACCCCGTACAATTTGATGATCAATTTTGTGACAGGAAGGTGTACCATACACTTGGGTGAATACGGTATCTGCCGCCGCAACATATTCACTCGGGCGAATCAAAGTGTGTGCAGGTATTCTCGCAGTATGGGGCCGTGGAGCAATCTGAACCGCAGCGATGATGATTGAAATACATGACAGCACGCATCGATCCATCATCAAGCCAAACGGAAAAAAGGATCAATGCTTTCTTCGAGGCATTCATGATGAAAAATTCCTGCACGCACGCACACGACTTGAGGTGGAAACGAAACAAACGCGTCTGGTTCAAGTCGTCAGTTCTTCGCAGCAGTTGTTGGTGAAATTTTACAGACGTGCAGAGAACACGCGTCAGATGTTATACAGATCTTTGTACAGCAAACAGAAGAAACCCTTTCCATCCGTTCGAGGCATGACTTCTTGCTTTGTGAAAAATAGATCTATTGAATGGTTCTCTGCATTTGTTTGGAGATCCATCTCCGCTTCTCGCACGGCCATTGATCCTGTACGAGGCTCTATCCAAATGTCTTGGGAATCATCATGATTGCGAGCACTGTCTGCGCTCAAAATGCCCTGAGTCCAAGACTACACTGAGAGCATTTGGCCGACCAGTTGCGCAATGTTTTGGTCGCTCTCTGAGTCATCTCCGCTGCACTGTTGACAATTTGCAGTGGCTGTCAAACCAGCAACATGTCAAAATGTGCGGGAATTTCGATGGAACTCCCTTTGAGGATGATCCAGTGCGTCTGCATCTGGTACAGCATGAGATTGGGGACTCCTGCTTCCAAGACTTTGGCTGATTTGAGGCAAGTTTTTTCAAACCAAGACTGCTACTCAAAAACTTCTGTGTTCCGGATGCACAAGGAGTTTGCTTCAGGGCGCAGGAAAGTGGGCGACCTCCCGCACAGTGGTTGACCAAAAACTGCATGCTCTCGTGGAAACATTGATGTCTGCAGGCATGCTGTCCGGAGAAACAAGAACATCGACATCCACCGTTTGACAAGGATTCGGAGCACCTCTTACAGGACTGTTTTCCGGATTTTGCATCACGACCTAGCTCTCAAGAAACGTACCAGCAAATTCATCCCTCAT
>JAAUXT010032008.1_pt1 | contig 18425 bp, 35 predicted proteins | sample 7278171 | NCBI WGS metagenome assembly JAAUXT01 (sample SAMN14350112, study PRJNA611818) | marine sediment metagenome | isolation source: surface marine sediment (1.8m) | place: French Polynesia: Moorea | collected 2018-08 | reverse complement strand
TGCCTTCCACCAGTCATGCTGCATGCTGTCAATGGGGTGGGGGTCCAGCCAGGGGGGGGGGGTCTGCAGGGGTCTGGGGGGTCCAGGGGGGGCAGGGGACATTTCAGTCCAGCTGCCATATACAGCATTACCACATGGTGCTTTGCCCTAAAGGGACTTCGCACAATGATGCGACCCATTCAGGTGAGGAATGTCCAAATTTGTGGTCCGTGTTACTGCAGTGGTGCTCATTACCCCTCAGCCACACCGCATGTGCCAGTGCATCATGCACCATGCACCAGCGCATGTTTGGGGTTGGACCCCATCCGCAATCATGGCACACATGCACTTCAGTGTGAACACAACCATGGACATATGTGAGACCCATTCTTGGTGCGCTGTGACCTTGGCGTGCGTGTGCGCTGGCGCACGCGGTGTGGCCCTGGGGTTACTGAAGCACGACGTCCACTCAGTTGTGACTGGCGAGCCGACAAATATTTTTCTCGCGCCGACTTTTGTTTCCCTTCGGTACGCATTAGAATTCACGCTCCCTCCCGCGACCCACAAAGGTCGGCAAGGGAAAAGTTCGAGGAACACCCCCGCTCGAGACGAAAATTTCAAAGTTGATACGGCTGTGGCTATTCTCTCAGACTCTGTTCAGGCTCGAACATCGCAATGGATGCAGAGGCGGGTCGTCCTTTTTGCATGCATTCGTGACAAAGCTTCGCCAAAGGATCTTGTCAGTTGGGCAGGTCCACCAAGAGGGCAAATAAGAACAAAATCACACTGCTCGTTTGCAATGTTTATTTCCCTTACGGTTTACAACGCTTCACATGATTCGCTCACCCAATCTCACGCCACTGGTGGACGTTTTCACACACAAACGTCGCACCAGCCCATGGACAAAGAGACGCCAAGAGACAGGCGTCCCGTCGGCCTGCTTCCCACAGAGCACGTCCCAACTCCGCATGAGACGCAGCGCCCGTCACACACACGGCAGGCGCGACACATCCAGTACAAATCGGCGTCACATGACCCGATCACGAAACAGAACAACTTAGAATAGAAACGGTGCGATAACACGTCAAACACGCCGAGGTCCGACAATAGATCTAGCAACCAAAGACGGAGACAAATTGTTCAGAAACAAATCAAAAAGCTGTTTTGGAAAAAAAAAAGAGAAAGAGAAAGAAAGAAACCACTTGAGTAGTTGGTCACCCTTATAATATCACAAGTCTCCTATGTTTCTGGCACAAGGCCGGGTTTCGCCACACGGGTGCGTCCCATTTCGTCCAGACTCTTGTCGCCGTCTCGCGGTCAGCACCATGTTTTCCCCAAAAACAAAACGGGCCGCATGTCAATTTTGTACGAGACAAGTTGAAACTTTTGAAGTTGGATTTTGCCCCTCTCGACTTCAACTCAGGATCCACCAGAGTAAAGGGGTGCGGTCTGTCCGTACAAGACACAGGGCGACGTGGTGACTTCAATGAAACGCAGCGCATTCAGTGTGTACCCGACTGAAAGGTCCCAGTCCCTTCACAAGAATGAGCAACAAAACTTCACTTCCATTTCCGGAGCATGGAAACGATTCCGCTTTTGATACAGTCGCGAACTCTCCTTCCACACACTTCAAGTGAGACAAACTTCGCAGAAAAGTCTGATGTTCTTTTTCTCCTTTTTGCCGTGTGACTGAAACACTGACTCTGGTGAACGCACCGCCTGTAAAGCAACTTGTACCCAGTTGCAAGATCTATATCCCCCCCCCTGAACCACTGGGAACTCGCAGCACTTCTGCAGGGATAGATCCAGCATGGTTGAGGTCCGACCCTCTTTCCCAGCCCTGAGGGGAACTCAAAACCGAGGACAAGGTTTGTTTCAAACGAAAGGAGGCACTTTTGTTTTTCTGGGGGAGGGAGCAAAGAATTGGAGCTGGACACAGGGAAAGGAAGGGGCACGACACCGGGAGCAGAACCCTGGGAAGGGGGGGGGGAAGACAAGCTGGACCCGCCCCACAAAACATACAGAACTTCCCTTCTGTCATCATTCTCCCGTCGCACGCTGACACGAATCACAGTGACTTGCCATATCCACGCGCCTCACAGTTCTGGATTTCAGTTCCAGCAGCTCCGATTCCCCGTCCTAAGGATTCTTCGTGCTTCCTCCAGCTTCGGCCCGCCACGACACAGTTCAGATAAACCCGTACGGTTTGGCCTGCATCATCTGCAGTCCTTTGATTCGCATGTTCCCTCAATATTCCAGGTTTACCCGTCCTGCCCAAGCGCAGTAGACACACAACACAATTTTTTCCGATTTCAGTTCCCGGCTCACAACCACTTGAAATCCGATGCTTGATGACAGATCCCACTCCCACGTGGGAACATTGCACAACATGGATGCTGACTCAGCAAAACAAACCACACGCTGACCTGCGTTGTGGTGCAACATCACTGCTGCTGACTCAACATAACATCCCACCCACTAACATCATCAGTTCCACAGAGCGCGCTGCCATCACACGAAGCCGAAGCTCTTCGTCTTGATGGCGAGTAGAAGTTTAGTCCTGAGGATCGGTTTGGAGGAGTAGAGCGGGATGTAGAGACGCGAGATGCACGTGTTGGCCGTCGGGAGATGCGAGTCGTCCGCCGGCCGCACCGTGATGCTCGGCATCGGCTGGAACCCCTCCTCGGACGCGGGCAGCGCGGGCGACGACGTCCAGAAGTACACCTGCCGTGGAAATGAGCATGTGTGTGAGTGAGGTGTGCGTGCAACGCCATCGGATGTGGGCAGGGGCAGCGTGGGGGACATCCCGCAGGTGAAATGCAGAATGTACGCGTGTGTGAATTCTGTAGAAATCGTGGGAAGTTAGCAGATGTCAACTCATCCACAAACTGAGTGTACAGAGGGACGCCAACTTGGCACAGTACATTGACTTTGCAAAGAGATGCAATGCCCTGCAATCCTGTGCAAAAGGCCTTGACCCCCTCCCCTCCACCGTCCCCTGGCCCCTCGGCCACACCGTGTGCCACACCAGCATATGTTTGGGGTTGGAACCCGTCTGTGATCATTGTAGCACACACACACTTCAGTGTGAACACAACCACAGACATATGCGAGACCCGTTTTAGTGCACTGTGATCTTGCCGTGCGTGTGCGCTGGCGCACGTGGTTTGGCTGAGGGGTAAGAGAAAAGGCTCTGCACGCACCAGGTCCTGTCGCTCCACGTTGTTCATCTTCTCGACGATGCTCCAGAACCAGCGCTTGAAGCGCTGCACCTTGTCGCCGCCTTCGCCCGACTCGTCGTTGAACGACGTGTACGAGATGAGCGTCTGCACGTTGATGTCGCCGACGCCGTTGAGCAGGAGGCGCAGGTCCTCCGCCGTGAGCCCCTCGAGCGAGCCGGCCGGCAGCACGTCGAACACGCCCAGCTTCATGCTCTGAGGGAGGGAAGTCACAGGTGAAAGAACGCCCACAACGCCCAGTAGATCAAGCACCAAGCACGTGTATGTCTACATCGTGTGTAGATGCAGACGCGCGCGCACGCACACACACACATACACACACGCCTGCGTTGCTCTTGCATTTCTTTTTATTCTTTGGTGAAGTCAGGCCCTGCGAGCCTCACGCATCAGCCAAAACGAACAGCACAGAGTCCCCAGTGCGAGAGGAAATCGAACGCGCTCTGTAACTGCGCATGCGCACGTACCTCGAGCGCCTTCTCCGCAGACTTGCAGAGCCGGTACTCCGTGTAGCGCCGCACGTACTCGTGCACGTTGGATGACGTCACCTCGATGGAGGCGCCCCCTGGGATCAGGTCCACCTGCTCTCCGCCCTGCAGACACACACGTGAAACGGTGAAGGCCATGTGGGAAAACAACAAGTTTCGCATCTCTTCCCTCTTCCCCTTCCACTTCTCACTGACCTTTCCAGACGAACTTTCTGCTTATCTCTGAAGTACCCAACACCACTGACTACTCACCCACCACCACTGCCCCCTCAAGTACCGTATTCATCCATGTACAAGTCGCACCCAAGTATGAGATGCACCCCAACTTTTGCCTTGATTTTCTGGTGTGGGATCACATTGAAATAATAGTAATCTCCTTCCCAAAAAAAGACGCATCCCTAGTTTCAGTGCTCAATTTTGGGACAAAAGGTGCATCTTGTACGCGGATGGATACCGTAGATCTGATCTTACTGCCCTGTCCACCCCTCAACCCGCCCACACACCCGACTCACCTCTTCGCTGTTGCTCTCCACGCTGAAGGTCAAGTCCAGCGCCTGGAACATGGCCGACGACTCGCACTTGTCCGAGTCGAGTACGAGTTGGCGCAGACTTTCGTACGTCACAGGGTCGAAGAAGGCCAGGTCGTACCACGTGATCTTGCGCCCGAGCAGGAACTTGAGCACGTGACGTGTGAAGAAGAGCGGACAGATCTCGTTCTGCAGCAGGCACAGCCCCATGATCCTGCAGCGCAAATCAAAGCGTTGCTTCATTCACACCGTTCCAGCCCAGCCAGTGAGCACCATTCCCCGCTGGACTTGGCTTCCTCTCACTCACCAATCGCCATTCAGTTGCCTTCCCGACCACCAAACGCAGAAGCTCACCAGCTCTTCAACAACACACTCACCTCACTCAGTACCCCCCCCCCCAACGTCCATCACCCAATCGTTCCACATGACAACCCCGAACCTCTCCAATCTGCACAAATGCACCATCACACCTCTGCCAACCCGTGCCCTTAACCCCCCCCCCACACACACACACACAGACACGCCCACACCCTCCTCACCTGCCCACGTTCCTGTAGGCGCTGACCCGCTCGGGCGACGGTTTCCCGGCGCGCGGCGCGTAGTAGCCCCGCTTCCCGGGCTGCCAGAAGAGCGGACTCAGGTCCTCCGCGTCCTCGTCGTCCTCGCTGTCAAGGCCGCCGCCCGCGCCCGCGCGCCGCCCTCCCGGCGCATGCGCGATGCGCTTCTTGTCACTTCCGGTTCCGCCCACGCCGCCCAAGGGGGCCGAGGAGGAGGAAGAGGAAGTCAGGTTGAAGATATCCAGCTCCAATATGATCTCTCTGGAATACAAACATCACTCAATGCAGCCGGTGAAAAGAACCCTGAAAAGGCAACGCAAGTATCTGCACTGTTTGTCACCCTCGCCCCCTCTCTCTCGCCACCCCACTGACCTGCCCTGCGCCATAAGCAGGTCCACCGCCTCGTCTACGCGTTGCTGGAGCAGATCCTGCGACGACAGCATCGTCATCACTTGCGTTGGCGCCAGCTCGAGCAGCATCCCCGTGACCTTCGGCGCCAGCGACTGCAGTGGAGCACAGTACAGATCACCACTACGAGTCACAAAACAATCGACCGCTCTGCGCTGCGACCACAACCAGACACGGAGCAGCGAATGCGACCAAACCTACACGAGCGAATCAATGAAATCACATGGCAGGATTCTCAAGGTGTGGAACACACAGCGCCCTTCCTTTCAGTCACCCCTCCCCTGTCAAGCACACACACACACACACACACACACACACACGCACACACACACTCACCGGCTGTATGCTGTGCACCCGCGGGTACAGCCTCTCCCCGAACTGGCGCTGCTGCGGGTTGAGGTGCTCGTTGAGCGCCGCCTCCCCGGTCTCCGACGCCGACGGCGCTCCGGGCGCGTCCGGCGCCGCCTGGAACGGCTGCGCGTCCACCGACAGCGTCCGCGACAGCGAGTAGCGCCGGGCCGAGCGGGCGGCGCGGGCCGCCGCCGTGGCCTGGGCGCTGCGGCCGCCGAGGGTCGCGGAGCCGCCGCCGCTGCCCCCGCTGCCCCCGGGCGCGGGCGACGAGGACGACGACTCCTGAGATTTGAGCTTCTGGATCAAACCTGCCAACACACCAGGCCTAGAGTTACACGGGACACGACGCTCTGGAAGCACACAACACAAATACATGCATTCAGTCTGCTCCACACTGGATGTGCTCTGCGTTCCATGTCCGTCCAGCCAGACTGAACTCGCACTGAGTTGAACAAGGACTTAACGCATGCCACATCCTAAAACACTCATCTGACATCCTTTTCTCGCAATTCGAACAACCACACTGACAACGTGTATCACTTCACTTCACAGCACTGAGGACAACAAAACTCTGGGGAACGGCACGACTCTACGTGTTCATTGAAGCGTCAAGCGTGCCCCCCCCCCCACACACACACACCCACACAGAGGAAGGCAGTTTTCACACAACATTGCACGCGTGCATTTTCCAAAAGGCCCAAACTAACACGTGTGGGGAGACACCACCCGGTGCAACGAAATGAGACACAGTCTAATGACCCAGACATTGGTGCCTACTATTTCATGTTCAACCTGAAATAGCCAAACACTGCTGTCTTCTGCTTTTAGATCCAACCTGAAACAGCCAGACACCCCCTGTAAATTGCCACTCAGAGTTTTGTTGAGTGTTTGGCCATTTCAGGTAAGACTTGAAATGGCCAGGCACCCGTGTCTTGGTTCGGGATGTCTGGCCATTTTGTCACACCGGGTCCCACCCAGGAAAGCAGTGCTGTAAAAAGTAACGCTTTGGAAAGGCTCCCCGTTCCTCCAAATATAAACAAGCCCCCCCCTCTCACTACCCAGACCATGAGACGTACTGTATTGCAGCGGCTTCCCTCCGACCAGCGTCCCCTCCAGACTCGGCAGCTTCTCCGACGACAGGATCGCCTGCGCGAACGCCACGTAGAAGCTGCGCGCGACGCCGCTGCCCTCGCCGGGCTCGTCCTTGAACGCCACCTGTCGGGCAACAGGCGATGATCACAACAGGTGAGGACAACGATGAACATCTGAGACACAATGCGAGATGCCATCACAAGTTAGTCCCTGAACCGATTGACCCCACCGCACTGATTGACCCTGCACACTCACCTTGACCCTGTGGACGCAGAGCGGCGGCTTGGCGCCGGGACGACGGTTGTACTGCGTGTTGAGCTGTTTGAGCGCGCCAACGAGCAGCGCCGCGCGGTCCCGCTCCACCTGTAGCGACACAACAACGGCGTCATGCCACGTCCAACTGCAGACGGCGTCACGCCATGTTCACGCTGGCGCCACAAGCCTCGACCACGTGATTAGAACAGGAACGAAAAGCTTGACGAATGCAGCACCCGTCTGAACAAGAATGATGGGCGCAGAGTCGCAGCGCCCAAGACTCATGCACAAACACAACATGTAACGCATCCCAGTCTCGGACCCGGCAGTGCTGCCCTCTACATACTCACCTCGAGCGTGATGTCGCGCGACGCCTGGTTGCGGATCTTCTCCATCTCGCGGCGGAACTTGGTCTCGCGCACGGGGAAGCCGCCCAGCTCCGAGATGACGGAGCCCGGCTCGAGCCCCACGTCGTCGCAGAAGACGCGGCCGAACAGCTCCAGCGTGAGGCGCCACCTCCCGAGCAGGTGGTCGTGGGACACGAGCTGCCCAATCGCGTGGCTCTGACTCCTGCCAACACACGCATGCGCGTCACACAAAGGAAAACGCAGCTCAGCCCAGACTGCACAATTTCTCTTTTGTTCCAGTTTCTCTCTGCCTTCTTGCAAATTTCTGAGATCTGTCCAGACTTTCACTTGACACACGAAACGGGGTGCTGAATCAAGCCTGAGTCATATAGTTCAACGCAAAATTCTTTGCAAACACTGCTGCTCCACATGGAGCGTATCGCGCGTTGCCAAGCAAGGCCACAGCGCGATCAAAGCCACGTACTTGGCTGTCATGGAGACGGGCTGGATGGCGAACGTCTCCACGACGACGGTGGAGCCGACGTTCTCGTTGGCCTCGACGAGCTCGAGCGGCTCCGGGACGGGGTCCGGGTCCTGCGGCGCCGCGGGGTCGCTGCGCGGGGAGAAACACGGCGTGAGACGGAGGTGCACAGCGGCGACACGGTGTCAAGCACCATAAACTCGGGTGGGTGTGACCCACCCTGCCTGCTCCCTCACCCTGAGTGGACGAGACCTCACCACACCCAACCCAGTTGGGTGTGACCCCCCTTCCCGACCCCGCTCCAACTCACCCATATGGGACACTGGTTGGCCCCGCCCAAATCACCCCAGATGGGAGCGACCAGACGGCCCCACCCAACTCACCCTGGGTGGGCGTGACTAGTCGACCCCACCCAACTCACGCCAGGTGGGTGGGACCAGACGGCCCCACCCAACTCGCCCCGGGTGGGCGTACCCCACCCAACTCACCCCGGGTGGGCGTGACTAGACGGTCCCGGCTGCGGCTGCTGCGGCGTCGCCCCGGTGCTGATCTCCTCGGCCTCCATCGCCGTCTCGTCGCGCATCTCCGGCTCGTGACTCGCTTCTTGTTCCGCTGCGTGCTGCTGCTGCTGTTGACAGAACCAACGAAGGTCAGTTCCAGTTCGCTACGTCTGCGAGCGTCTTCGTCTCCGGTGTGTGTTGCTGCTGCCACTCGGAGCCAAACCCAACCACCTTACCCCCAATCCCCACGAAGCACATTCGTGCATGGGCACACCAAGGTCACAGTGCACCAACAATAGGTATCACACATGTGAAAGGCAAAGTAAATGGGTAGTGAGTAGTTGTGTTCACACTAACAGTTCCATATATCATTGTGATTGCAAATGGGTTTCAACCCCATTCGTGTTCGGAATGTCATAAAAGTGGGTGCATCATGGGCTGGTACACGCCGTGTGGATTGGGGGTCACTCGACTGCCCCGTAATCCTGCGAGTGTCGCTCACAGTGCATGAGCCTCAGTAGCCCGACGTACCTGCGGCGACAGGGGCGGTTTGCTGGGCTCCGGAAGAACCAGGGGCTGCGCGGCGGTGGCGCTGCTGCTGCTCGCGCGCACGATCACGCTCTGCTGACTCCCCAGGGGGCGCGTGGGCGAGGAACGAGCCTGAAACAGCACCAACCACGTGGACGCCCAGACTCACCCAATTCAGAGTCTTGAAATTCTCACAGATCCCACTGACTAACGACACATCATTTTACGAAACGGATTTCAATTGGGAGCGCCGCGTGTTCTCTCAACGTCCACCAGGTGTCTCAAGTGGGACGGTTCCAGTTCAACGCGACCCACTGACGAGAAAGACAGGGAATGCCCCGTGAACCCACTCTGTGCGAAGGACAGGTCAACAGAGAACGCTTGGTTTATTTGAGCAGTTTTACCTGTACCTCGCCGGTTGACTCCGTAGAAACGCCGGCTGTATTGTCCGGCAGCACGCTGCTCTGGCCTGTCTCCATGACGACGTGTGGTGACGTGGACGACGTGCCCGGCTTGACGATTACGCTGGTTCCGCTTCCACCAGAGCGCGCTGGCGTCGCTTCGGGCGCACTGCGCGAGGCACCGTCTGAGGCGTCGACACTCGAATGCGGCACCTCCTCAAACGATCGCTGCGTAACGAAAGAAACCTCCGTCACTGAAGAACCCGAGTGTCGTGTGAGCTGTTATTTTGTTCTGACAACAGAAAGCATATTCATTGATGATTCAAAACTTCACTTCCGTTGCTCACCCGTTGTGTGTCCGCGGCTGACTGCTCCGCGGTGCACGGCGGGACCTCCACGGCCGCCGGGCTCAGTCCTCCCGCCGGGAGCGACAGCGCCTCCCCGAGCGCCTCTGCGGGGCCGGGCGGCAACTGCTCCCCCGGGGCGGGGCCCGAGGAGGGCCCGGGCGGCGGTGGGTAGGGCGGCGGCAGCGGCGCGCCGCGCGCGTACGGCGTGTCGACGGTGCGCTGCGAGAGCGCGAGGTGCCTCGGGAGCCGGTCAAACGGGCTCGGCTGTGAAGACAGACCTGGAAGTGGAGCAAACACGCGTTGGTAAGTGAGTGCGGAGGCGCCAGTGCAAATAGCAACTGCACACAGACATCCACACAGACAGACACACACAGTCACCCAGCCACACACACCACACACAGGTATGCACACACACACCACATACAGGTATGCACTCACACACACACACACACACACCCCGTCACCCCACCCCACATGACACACATACAGGTACGCACACAGGTACACACACACACACAGCCCTGTATGCACGCACGCACACACCGTCACCCATCGAGCCAAACACGCACACCGTCACCCAGCCACACACACACACACACACACACATACGCACCACCCCAGCCCCTCCCGACTCACCATCCTCCGGGACCTGGCTGAGCGGCACCTGTTGGCGCGGCATCCCGAACAGGTCCTCGCGGCGCGAGTTGGGCTGCAGCAGGTGCGGCTGGTCCGCCAGGGGGAGCGCGCGCACCAGCGGCGTCGTGAACGGGTCGGGCGGCGGGCACCCGAGGAACGTCATCGAGTCCGACCTGCGTGTGCGAGGAAGGCCAGGTTCACACAAAAGCCATTTTCAAAGCAGTGTCGTGATGTTTTACACTTGGCATCCTCTGTGGGTGTAGCTTAGCATCACAACGCCCATTGACTTGCAGAGACAACGGGAACCCAAAGCACGACGTATCCATTGAGACCCGGTGAGATCTGTTCGTGTCTCCGCGTGTGTTACGTCCGTGTTTCATGCGCTGCACCCCTGTTCATCTCAACGAATGCTGGCTTGACTTGGTGACATAGCGTCTCATGTCCACGTGTGAATCACACCTCAGGCACCCATGAGCGTATCAAGGCGAATGAAACGTGCACGCCAGGGACTGTTCTCACCTCTGAAAGAACGGGTGCCCTCGCCCCGCCTTGCTCCCGGCGTCAGAGTCGCCGTCCATGCTGTCTGTCTCCATAGCAACCGACTCTTTCACGGCGTCGTCCTCCTGCTCCTGAAACCACAGCAACAAAATGCAGACACCCACGTTTTATCCTGCTTTCTTGATTGAATTGTCATATTCAGCTGCTCACTCCAACGCGTTTTTATACTTGTCACGTCATGCCGCGTCTTCTCAGCCATATTTCCCACTGGTGGCGCCACCCGCCTCACCTCGTTATCGTTCTCGTCGTGGTCCTGCCAGCTGTGCACCGAGATGGCGTCCTTGACGGTGTCGGCGTCCGTGCCTGAGCGCATATAGTAGATGAGCGCGTCCAGCACGTAGGCGACGTGCCGCAGCGACGCGATGTCCAGAACCGGAAGTGCGTCCGCGTGCTCCTCATTGTGCGCGCGCATCAGCGACAGCGCGTAGTTGAGGAAGTCACGACGCGCCGAGTGGCCCTCCAGGGTCGCTGCAAGCGTTCAGGGAAATTGACGTTGTTGCAAACAAGGCGTTCTGGGAATGTGTGGACTTGTGCACGCGTGCATCCCTTGCCTGTGTGTGTCCCTACGCGTCGTTTGTGCGCACGCGCCCATGCTTTGTGCACGCGAAGGTGTGCAGACATGTGTGCTGCATTTACACGCACGGAAGGCCTTTCTCAACAGAGAAACTACCTATTCTGCATCACTTTGGTTGTCTTGGAAAACAAACGTTTATTGCCCCTTTTGTCCCAACAATTCCAACCCTCACAACCAAATGGGGACGGGCGATAATGAGTCCCCAGGAGCAATGTCACGTGACTCACAGGCGAGCTTGGCGGGCGTAGTGATGGCGCGTCCGCCGCGGCGCCGCGAGTCGAGCACCTGCAGGATGCGCTGGTCCTCACGGTTCGCCCGAGCGCTGCTGAAAACAAGAACACAGGTCAGCGTTGATACGCGCCGCGAACTTGTTGGGAATCTGCAGTGGACACAGCTGGACACGAGCTGACGCAGTTCATCGACACCTCCCTCCACGGCTGGGGTTTCCTTGTGTCAAAACTCCCGCTGTCCGAGTTTGACGCCGCTGCTTTCAACCATCTACCAATCCTGATTTGGGGCAGGCGGGTGACTCTTGACAGCTGGGTGGTTTCACTCGATATCCAGTTTGTTCCACCTCCCCCCAAACCGTTGCGAAAGCTTTGTCCACCTCTGAGAACGCAGCCTCAGAGTACGCTTTCCACACGTCCAGCCTCCTTCCCCCCCACCACCAAGGTCCCCTCAATAAGAACACACTTCAGTGACAGTGCGCCTCGGTGCACGCACCTGCGCAGGGAGTCGAGCAGCAGCGGCGGCCGCTCCTGAGGCACTTCCGGCGGCTGCGTCGCTCTGAAGAGAAACACGCGCGTCAAGTGAAGCTGACGTACAAACATTCCACGTGAATACACCTGCCACACACCGATATGCTGCGTACCTCTGCATACACCATGTAGGAAGCACATCTGTCTGACACATGCACACGTTTTAGTCCCTCTCCGTCCCCACCCCACACTTTGTCAACGACCTGTGCACAACACACACACACACACACACAAACGCGCACACACACACACGGACACACACAAACGCACACACACACACACAGACACGGGCCAAGGTCCAATGCATCCCTGTACAAGTCAATGGGCCTGCATCCGACTCAGTGGGTGCGACGTGGCCTTTCTCAAAAGCACACACACACAAACACACACACCACGTGCACGTACCTCTCCCGGAGCGTGCGCACGTAGCTCGAGTGCTGCGGATGCGTCGGGTGCGCCGGGTCGGTCGTCTCCGTCAGCGACTGTCCGAAGCGCAGCTGAGCCTCCGTCGAGTCCATGACGGCGATCAGCCAATCCCACGTCGGCTTCAGGTGGTGCTCCAGGTACAGCTGCCAATCAGAGCACCGCACGCTCAAGCAACCAGTCATAGCAGAGAATGCGGAAACCACCAGTCAAAACACGGAACAGCTACACAGAACACTACTTCTCACCAACCAAAGACACCGGTACAGTTTCAGAACACAGCAAAGTACATGTACTGTCATCAGGAATGTTTCTGGTGTGCTGATGTGTCTCAGAACAGCTGAGAAGAGAACTCGTTCCATTTGAATGCTCACAAACGTTCAGTTGATGGTTCCGTCAAGCATGTTGGTGGATCTTCAGAACGAAGGAAGCAGTCAGTGTAGTTGATCTCTTGGCGTCGCTCATTGCAGAGAGACTCGAACCCAAAGAGACCTTCAGTTTCTTTCTCCCATTGTATATACCCACACACAATGTGCGCTGCATGCAAGCAAGTTGAATGGGACACGCTATGCGCGTGTGTGCACGCGATGGTGTGCAAACCTCGAACCAAACCTTCATCAACCACCAGCCTCGTCACCCGCTGCCGTCCTCAGCACCACGACCATCGCCCACGTTTCCACGTCTGCTCGGTCTTGCATTATCGCTCACTTCAACTGCTTACCACCAGGTTCAACTCAAGCCGTGAGATATGCAGCTTGCGTTTCGTATTATCGCCCGGTTTGCCCGTGCTCACCTGCAGATCCATCGCCTCTTGGTACGAGATGTCCAGGACCCGCGGCAGACTCGGCGCCAGCGCGTGGTAATCGTGCAGCATCGTGAGCAGGTCAGCGATCTGCCGAACCAGGATCCCGAACGCCCGCGCCAACTGCGACGCCGTCGTCGCCATGGTGACGGCGTTGTCTTGCGTCGTGGCGGCCAGCGCGGCGGCGGCAGCGGCGGTGGCGGGCGCCGCGCGACGAAGAGGGTTCATCGAGCCCGCTGCGTCAATGTAGACGACGCCATCTGTTGTGGAGAAACTTGTCACGTGAGCTGAGAATATCACGTGAGATCACGAGGGCAGTCGATCCGTCCAACCACGAGCAGCTTGGACCAGTCATCAAAACAACGCAACAGGCAGAATGATGCCGGGAAAACTGGAGCTTCTGAGCTTGAGCAGGAATTTCGTTCAGTGCAGCGAATCCCGGTACAACTGCAGCAAGTTGACCTTCACCCAGTTCCGTTTGTTCGAGGGTTGAGTGACAGCGGCAGCCACCGACAGAGGTCGCCGTGTCAAGGACCCACGGTTCTTCTCGCACCTTCACGATCACGCTGAACTTCACGAGCAGAAGCTCAACGTGTTTACTCGGTGCTGACAAAATGCGCAGTTTTTGTGCCGACAGACGTGGTTGAAGGGCGCGCCTGCGTGAACGCAGGACTGTTTCGAGAATCACCTCCACGAGCGTGACCTATGTAACAGGGTGTGCAGGACTGACAACTGACTAGCCTGGACTGTTGACCACAGCATCAGCCAAGTGTGTACTCAGTGGTCACCGTCAGTTGAGTGTTGGCATTGATCAAGGAGCGGAAGCGCCCTCTTGCTGTAGCATCACTCACTGCATTTGTGGATGGAGAGTTGAGTTTTTTTCGTGTGAGCGGTACTTACTTCCGGTGGCGGGGGTGTTGGCGGTGATGGCGGGCCTGGCGGCGGCGCTCTCGCGCTGGCGCACCGCCCACTGCATCGTGTGCGGCGTCTGGACGGCGCGGGCGCCTCCGTGCGCAGGCGTCGTCGTGCGTCGCTCCAGCTGCTCGTCCAGCAACCCTGCAGAGACACGCAGCAAACGCGTGAGGCCTGCAGCCAAAAGGACAATCCTGACATGTCAAGTGGCTGAAGAACTATAAGCGATAGCACAAAACGTGAGCGATGATAGGGAACTGACCGAGGTCGTCCGTGTCGTCGTGCTCCTCGCTCTGCTCCGCCTCACTCTCCTCGTCCTCGGCGTTGGACGAGTCGCCCGAGTCGTCCTCGCTGAAGTAGGCGAGGCCGCCGCCGGCGTCGCTTCCGGCCGTGGCGGCCGTGACGGCGCTGCGCTGCACCGAGACGGCGTCGTGGTCACGTGAGTGCTCCGACTCCGAGTCCGACTCGGACTCCGCGAGCAGGTCCAGGTCCATGTCGCTCTCACCGCCCACCACTGCAGACAAGAGACAGGATTTTCTCTCTTGGATAGAAAGGTGTGGGCCTGCATTTCGTGAACTGAAGGGTGAGCTCAGTTCTGAAAATACTCTTCCCTCTGAACAACACAAACAAACGACTTGCAGCCATCAGTTTCCCGCACGACCACAACAGTTCCACCCAAGAGTGGATCCAGGCCGGATCAGCAGTGAGCGATAATGGGACCCCAATAGCACGTGCTCACCATCGTCCTGCTCATGCGCAGGGTTGTCGTGCTCCTGGTCCGAGTGCTCCGACCTCACGTCCTCGTGGTCCGACGACTGGTCGAGGTTCTCCGCCTCCTCCGCGATGCTCTCCACGACCTCCGCCTGCAGGGAGAGACACGTGTTACTGAGCGATAATGCAGTTCAGGCTAAGCCACAGCAGCTGCCTCAAAGCACGAACTCGAGGGCAAAGTTCCCAGAATGGCAAAGCAATTGAGGATTTAGCTTGCCACAAACGCAACACACACAGACACACACACCGCATTTGAAAGAAGCCCACTCAACACACATGCGCAGTTTTACATTCACCCCCCACACACGCACACGTGACGCACCTCTTCCCCGGCGGCGGACAGCCTCGAGTCCTCGTCGTGGTCGGGCTCGCGGTCGGCGCTGCTGCGCTCCCCGGCGTGGCTGATCGCGATCGTCGGCGTCGGGTTCTCCGGCCGCGCGAGGAACGCCGTCCCGGCCGAGTCGGCCGAGGCGTCGGCGGCGCCGCCCGAGCTGCGCGTCGGTAGCGGCTCCAGGAGGAACAGCTCCTCGCTGCCCTGAAGTGGACAAAACATCAAGCAATCAGTGGGTGTTTCCCCGGCACGCACGCACGCACACCACGACAGTCTTCCGTTCAGCAAACACCTTGACAACAAAGAGCACAAACACACGCACACGCACACATGTATCAGTCCTGCAGAACAGTGAAAGACGCAACCGCGCAAACAAGCTCGTTCGGAAAGAGCCACGGGTAAACAGTCACGCATACTTAGCCATGCCAACACACACACACACAGACACACCGCCGGCTCCTACCTCTGAGAGCACACACACACACACGCACGCACACGCACACACACACACACACACACGTACCGTGAGGGCCTCGTCCGTGCGGTTGAAGAGGGAGAAGGGCGCGGTGGGGCGGGCCACACCCATGCACACGGGGTCGATGAGCGAGCGGCTGATCTCACACAGCTCCTCCACGGCGATGTTGATGAGCGACTGGAACACCTTGCGACAGCGCGTCAGCGGCTGCAGCCGCGAGTAGCTGCCGAGAGAGGAAACCACGTGAGGACAGCGAGAATCACGTGACATCACAGTTGTGTGGAGCGCAAGCACGACGTTGTGTGTGTACGATGCTGTGTGTGTTTGTGTGTGTGTGTGTGTGTGTGTGTGTGTGTGTACGCGCGTGTTCCACTCACTTGCGCTTCTTGCCCGCCTGCGGTGCGAGCTCCACGTTGAGCACGACGAAGATGCGCGCGACGCTGCGCACGAAGCGCTGCGCGACGACGCGTGCCTCGACGCGCCGCCCCTGGATCCCCTCGTTCAGCATCTCCCGAATCAGCGTCGTCAGCAGCGTGTCCAGCATCTGGGGGCGACAGCGAAGAACCGTGAATCCTGCGCGATTTCTTCTCCCAACAAGATGTTTTACACATCAAGCCTCTCCGAAATTGACCTTGCTGCACTGAATAGCCTTTGCGTACTGAATGACCTTTTCCCACCAAGTGACCTTGCTGCACTGAGCGGTGACCTCAGAGCACTGACCTCGGTGCTGCACTTGACGAGCAGGCAGTGCGTGAACTTGTCGAGGCGCATGGTTCCACTGAGGCTCGACAGGTAGACCTGGTCCTCGTACATCACGCCGTCCGTCGGGCGAGCCGACTTGTCCCGATGACCGTCCAGCAGCATCGCCTGAACATAGAGCAGTTGTACAGTTGATTACATACAAAAGCTAAACCTGGTGCAAAAGCACGAATCTCGTGATGCCCTCACACACACAACCAAACCACGTGCCATGTGCTTTCTCGGACTACTCACCTTGACCGCCGTCCAATCGTTGAGGATACGCTCGAGCGCGCGGCGGCTGAAGCGCGGCGGCTCCAGGTCGTGCTCGGGCATCTCCGGGTCGGGGTCCGAGCCGCCGGCCCCGGGCACCCCGGGCGGCGGCGCCTTCCTCCCGGCGGCCGACCCGGCGCCTCCGCCCGCGCCCGCGGACCGCGAGGCGGCGGAGCCCCGGGGCGGGGGGCGGTACTGCCGCTGCTCCTGCAGCTGCCGTCCTACCGTCTGCACCAGGAACAGCAGGATGTTCTCCCCTCTGCGGAAAAACAGCAACAATTCACTCCTGTTTGTCCACTATTGTCCATACCCTTTTCCTTTGCATCGGATTTTCGACACCTTTGGGTCACTTTTCTTGAATTTGGGAGTCTGACTTTTGAGATGGGGAGTCTGACCTTGAGTTGGAGAGTCTGACCTCGAGTTTGTGAGTCTGACCTTGAGTTGGGGAGTCTGACCTTGAGTTGGGGAGTCTGACCTTGAGATGAGGAGTCTGACCTTGAGTTTGGGTTCTTGACGAGGTCGGTCTCGAGCAGGATGCGGTTGAGCAGATCGAAGCGCGCCGACTGGTTCCCGCTGATGAGCGAGCGGCACTTGCACTTCTCCCAGCAGTCGCAGTACGCCGTGGGGGACGTGCGCTTCAGCCTGAGACGAGAAAACAGCGTCACACGCACGCACACACTGACGCGAACACCCTCGAGCACGCACGCATACCTGCTGTCGTGCACACCAACCAGAGACGCGTGCACAAGTCACACAGCGGAAACTTGCGTGAAGCAGTACGAGGTGGTATCAAAGGATTCTGAGACCCAACATGACGAGATCTCGACCGCTCGCAAGCATTTCACTCGCGACAGTATGAGGGGATATCCAATTCTGCTTTCCGATGTCTCACTCAACATGTCGAACATTTCCACAATTTTTGACACATTTCCAAGCAATTGGCTGTCTAAACTGACCGATTTGACTGTGCAAGGATGAAATTCAACATGACCTCGGAATTGGATATCCCCTCGTAATCATGTTGAGTCTCAGAATCCTTTGATATCACCTCGTAACATACGAATCGGGTGTGAATGACTGTGTGTATGTGGGTGTTGTATGAGTGCATGGTCACGTGGTGGTGGATGGGTTGGCACTGTGACAGCATTCAGTGCGCTTGGGTACAAACGGAGCGGGCGACTCACTTGCAGTCGTGTCCCTTGTGGCAGACGCGCGCGCACTCGGTGCAGCAGCAGAGCGACCCGAGCAGGCCGCACGTGCGACACTCGAAGATGTCCTGGTTGATGTGCTCGGCGCCCGTCCACGTGAACGAACACGTGTCGTTACAGCACAGTAGGTGGATCGGGTTGTTATCGAACGCGGAGCCGGCCGGGTATAGCATCGTCATCAGCACCTGGCAACCAGCATAACAACGCGTCAGTCCGTGGTGATCACAGCAACGGTGCTTGCCTTGCAGGAGTGTCTCTGGCAAACACCCACCAGCAACACACAAATTCACGAGAAGGCAGTTCATCTGCTCCACACGAGGTTAGATTCAACTAGACTTTCAAGTGGAGAATCAGCCGTGCGCAGCGTACATGCGCAGGACAGCACTTGTGTGTGTCGAAGAATGTGTGCATAGTGTTATGTTTCTCAAAAAACAATTGCAAGCATGAAAATGTAAACTTTTAATTTTTC
>JAAUXT010019077.1_pt1 | contig 18426 bp, 18 predicted proteins | sample 7278171 | NCBI WGS metagenome assembly JAAUXT01 (sample SAMN14350112, study PRJNA611818) | marine sediment metagenome | isolation source: surface marine sediment (1.8m) | place: French Polynesia: Moorea | collected 2018-08 | reverse complement strand
CATTTGCATGTGTGCTAAATGAGTTCCCAAATTGTGAATGTTGAGTGAAAAAGTAAGAATTTTTGACAAAACAAAGTGAGTGAAATCAGAGTGAGTGAAATCAGAGGGAGCAAAATCAGAGGGAGCGAAATCAGAATTTCCTCAAATCACCGTGAGCTCCATGGAGCTATTTTTTCCTGACACCCACTCAAAACCCCAGCCCCAAGACCCCGACATTTTGCCCTTGGCAGGCAGGCGGGTAGTGTGTGGCAGGCGATCAGCAGCAGACGTACGACAGACAATTTGGGACAGGTAGCCACGGTGATTCGGGTGTGATATTTGTCTTCATCGAAAGCACCAGTCGATGTGGACTGGAAGCGCGCAGGACAGAGTGAGGAATGCAGGGTGTCCAGGAGGGCAGTTCTAGTTGTAGCGGAAGCCCCATCTCTTGTTGCGGCAGTCCCCGTTGCCTGTTTACTGGTCGTCGAAACCAGCTCAAATCGTTTGACTGAAAGCACTACAACGTTTGTGTTGTGGAGGCGGCGGGAATTCTTGCCAACAGAATTTGAAGGCAATTGTTTCTTTTCTGCAGATTGTGCCGAACATCAACTTGTGTCCGGCGGACCTTCAGATGACTCACGAGAAACCTTGGTGCACCGGAGTCGTGCGGCAGAAAGTAAGAAAACACTTCCAATCACTGTGGACGTTTTGCACAGGCGCGTTGTGCTGTGTTTGATGCCTGCTGGACTGACATGGAAGTTTGACAGCTTCGTCGTGTTTGTCCCACGTGACCAGATCGACTATGTGGGGCGGCTGCTGGCGACGCTGCCTCGAGAATCGTCGGTGGTGATCACGTCGGCGGAACGACTGCTCGTGGAGCTCTTTACTCACCACGGTCCGTAGAAGCTCTGCTTTTTTTCAGTGCTGTGTTTTGTGCAGTGAGAGAATGTGGATCAGTCGCATCTCACCCTTCTTGTTCACTTTTCTTCAGGTTGTGGGACATTCTTCAAAATTACGGAACGCATTCACAAGTACACAAGTTTGGAAAAGGTGGACAAGAAGCGACTGCTGGCCCTCATAAACAGGTTACAAAGAAGGAGCCTCTCCTTTCAATGTAGAAATATAGTTGGGTCAGTGGTGCAACATTTTCACAGACGCTTTTCAATGGTTCTTTCAGATCCTTCGGGAGGGATTTGCGCGAAGACTACTTCGACAAGTTGAAACCCAAACTGAAGACGCTCTATCTCTCTGAGGAGTGAGTGCTGTTTTGAAACGTTCACTTTACTCTCGGTTCGCAAATTTCATTTGCACAAGTTCGCGGTTACGGCATCTAGGATTTGTGCAACGACGAGTTGTGATGTTTCCTGCAGCTACAACGCAGCAGCCATCATCACGACCGTGGACAAGTGCAAAGTTGGCTATCTCGACAAGTTCGCTGTCAGCCACGCAAAGCAGGTAGAGTCCAAATAGCTTGAGCTTCGAAAATCAGCATTACTGTCTGCTGAGTTGACCTAAGTGTCCGATGAAATCTTGTTCGAGTGAGAACTGCACCGCGGAACCGACATTGAGAGTCTCAATGTTACAGGGGGTAGGGTACGGAGAAATGCTCTGGGACTGCATTCAGCGCGATTGGCAAAACTTGTTCTGGAGATCACGGCTGACCAACAGAATCAACCCATGGTACGTTGTGTCAGCTTCAACAAGAAAAACCCGTGTGTCTGTGGAAAGCGCAAGAAGCCCAGGTTCATGATCGACCACATCCGTAACATCGCATTGACTCTTGTTCAGGTATTTCAAACGGTGCACCGGAAGCACGCGGCAGGGAGAGTGGATAGTTTTCTGGTGAGTGACCAGCATCACTGTGAGGCCTCTTGCTTGTTGCACAAATTGTGAAGTTTTGCATTGTTTTGCGTATTGCTGTAGGTATGGGATCGGTGACTACAATGAGTCGAACCAGCTGATTTGGTCTGCTGTGCGTGTGCCAAACTCCTTCTCCAACACAGGTTCGTGTGTGCCGGGTCGGTGCGCGGTTGTCTCGCGCCACTGGGATGAACAGAACCAGTGACCAAGAAATCGGCGCCTTCGAAAAATCCGTCTTTCTTCGGATGTCGTTTTGCGCATCAAAAGAAGACACTAACCTTGTGTCCAGATTGAAACTATTGTTCAGATTTGTGTTGCAGGGAGTGGCAAAGACAACACGTTGGTTGAGTGACGAGGCTTGGATGCGAAACTCGCCGACCCTTAAGCCTCACAAGGCTTGTGACACCTGAACAGCAGGTTCAAATTCAGTGTCACTGTATGGTTGTAGCTGCTGAAGTTTAGTGCTCTTTTGAACGTTAGTTGAGAACTAAAATTGTAAATGCTAGCCTTTATGTTCCGGTGCGTATCAGTGATGAACCCAAAGGACTCCTGCAGAGGCTACAACCCGGTTTCATGAAGTGATGTCTGTTAGGCACGGTACTTCAGTGCATGTTTTCTGCTGAACTTTGGTTGTGAGGAAGGAATATAGAATGCTGCGTGGATATTTTCACTCATTGAGAGAGACTGTCGGCTCAACAGTCGGGAAACAGCTCAACTACACACTCGCAAAAACTGGATTGACGACCGCTGAACGTTGGTGCGTTCAGCTTCTTTTCAAGGTCGTTCTTGTGGAATATACATTCTCAGGTCAAAGCTGTTTCGAGCTGACGTTCCTGACACCTGTGTGCATGTGGTAGAATGAGAAAGGTGAAAGCCTGGAAGATAAAGCTCCACGAACGAACTGCATTCTGTCCAAATGGAGTATGACGAGAGACAAAACCCTTATTTATTTTGTTCAAAGAAAGATCAGACGCAAATCAAAGGCACAGGGTACTCTACATTTGTCTCCAAGCGGTTGCTTGTCATGTCTGCCGGTTTGAATAATGTCCTCTTTTACGTTGTTTGCGCGATGCGTACCGGTACTTTTTCCCTTGGCAGCATCATTTGAACTGCAAATATTTGTCAAGCACTTGTTTTGTTTCCTTGGAAGGGTAGCTGCTTTGATTTTCAAATTGTTCGAACAAGATGATTGGAGTTATTGTTGGATCACACAGCTGCACTGGTTGTTATCTGCACTGTTGTCTACTGTTCTTGTGCAGAGAAACTTCAGATGACACGAGAGGACGATCGAGTTTGTTCGAGTGTGAGATGTAGAATTGTGTTGTATTTTGTATTTCCTCAGTCTGTCGTTTGTGATACAGGCCGACCGTAGTCTACTCACAGCTAAAATTTTGCTGCCATATCAACAACACTGCAGATGAATGTTACGAATTTACACGGTGAGAATGAGACACAAATATTCTAGTTTTGTATTCTTTATTGCATGTTACGACCTGTTATATAGTTGAGATGTCATTGTTGTGTGCAACGACGCACACCGTAAACTTATCAGGAGTCTTCCCTTTGTAAATTGCATTTGAGCGTTTTCAAATTGGAAGAGAAAATATTTTTGTTATCACGGGCATTTCTGTTTGCAAATGTAATTCGAGTAAATAATACAATCCATAGTTGTGTAAAAAAACTCTTTGGTGCAGCAGTTGTGTCACTTTCGCTGGTACTCGTGGAAAGACCTGCCAATTGAGCGAACTGAAATGCGCTTGGCGTGAATGATTCCGGAAAACGGCAAGTGTTAGGCATACGCACCTGAAAACCAAATTCTGGTGAACTACACATATCAGCAGTTAAATTGTGAATGTTGTGTCCAGATAATTATCTGTGGCGAGTCTTCACGAAGTGTGTCCACGGTCTTCGTTGGTTCAAGTTCCGGCAGGTTGCGGGCTTCTGTGTGAACCCACTCGCGATGGAACGTTCTTGAATCTGGAAGCAGAGCAAGCTGTTTCATTTCGACCCAGAGACATCGACAAATATCATTTGTCATTCACAAAGGAACTTTGCAAGTGGACATATTGAGAACGCTTCGTTCACCCACTTGTTCATTTTGAAGGGTTCCTTTGGTCGCCGCGAGTTGTTCTTGTCATGGGCACTGACTGACTTTCTGCAAAGAGAACAGCCTGTGATTTGATACAACCACCATGGCGATTTGATGTCTTTGACGATTTGGCAACATCAAGGATGCTGCGTCAACCAGACATTTGCTGTTCTTTGAGCAGGTGACCAAATGGACGAATGACAGCAGCTGAGAAAATATTCTTACTGCCTCTGGCTGGTGTGCTTTGCGTCGCTTCTGACAGGCGAGGTCTTCCTGGGCGCACACTGAGGTTCGTTTTCAACGTGCTCCCCGTACGGTTCTCTCGGATGGTCAGAAGTCACCGGTTCATCCATGACCCAGCTGTGGGTTGTGAATATGTTGATAGTTCAGTTTGAAGTTGCTTGTCACCCTTCGACTGTTTCACTCATGTCCAAACCGTCACGGTATTTTGTTGATCAAAAGATTCTTCAAGAACACGGCGCATTCGGCCGTCAAGTCATCTGGTTCTGAGACAAAAAAAAAAAATTCGCTGACTGGCGCTCACCCATTTGCGTAAGGATCGTGATTCCTGAAATCCTTGTGCTCCGGCTGCTGGTTGATGTAGTCTGGCGGCGCACACGGACCCTCTTCGGCGAGAGCCTTTTCCATTCTCACTCCATAACCGTTTGGTCGCATCTCAGGAATTCTCTGTGTTTTGTCCTGAAAGATACGATTGCTTCGGATCAACACTCTTCTTCGTGAAGATCGTATTGTGATCTTGGCACAAACGTTCATGCAGAACGAGAAAAATTTTGTGGACGTGTTCAGTGAACACAAGCAACTGTACCGTCGGGTTGGCGTCCCTTTCGAAGGCCGTCTGGTCATCAAAATGAAACACAGATCGCCTGGGTTTGTTGCCACCCGATGCTGCTGCAGTGTTAGTTGGGGGCGGGACCCTGCGACGTGGCTGGTGCACCATGTAGTCAGGCAAGAGAAATTGGTACGGCTCGCTGCAGGAATGAGAAAAGTTCAATGACTATTTATGGTCAAACTGTCATTTTGTTAGATCTGCTTGTCTTTCACAGAAAGGACACTCATGTCCAACACAAATCGTGAGTGAATGAAAAAGTTCACTTGCCCAGATTGAGAGTTCGGCTGCTGGGAAGAATCTTCGATTGCATTGTCTTCAAGGTAATACCAGTCGCAGCGTGGATAACCAACGGGTTTGTCCGGAGGGGGTTTCGGCGTCCTCATTCTGCCAAAAAGAACAAAAAATTTCGGGTTTACATTCTTTATCTCAATTGCAAATTGTCCAAGTTTCTCCCCGCCCCCACACACACGTGTTTTCTGCGTGTTGGAGGGCAACTTCATTGTCCAAATCAGGTGTTCCTCAGTCAATCTTTTTGACGGTGGTTGAGCTTCAACGTTTCTCCTTGTCCAGATACCGGTATTATTGAGCAGTCCATTTCCAATTGATGGGAAAACGAACAAAAAGTTTTCGTGGACTGCACTGTCATTGGAGTGAACATGTCTGTTTATATGTCAAAAGTGACCAGCAGGTTCAAACCTCAGTAAATCTGGTCGACCTCCCTGCTTTGCTAGAACGACGTATTTGCTGTCCGAGTCTTTGATCCAGGTTCTCCTGAAAACGTAAAAGCACTGTGTAAGTCAAAGATCTTTGCACAACCTGTTGTTTGCTTGTCTTGCCCAAGAAACACCAAAACTTCGGTCTGAGGCAGGTCTTTGTGTGTCACAGTGCTCACTTTCTCTCTTCCTCAGTGGTCGGTTCTATGACTCCGTTGAGCCCTGGTATCTGGGAAGGTGGCGGAGCTCCAACTGGAGGGGCATCTTTCCGCTTCGCTGGGGCGTGATAAAACCATCCTGTGCGAAGAAAAATTGTGCTCATCGAGTTGGAACCGAAAAATTGCAATTTCGTCTCAAATAACGGTTGACAACAAATTTACCTGCTTGTTTGAGATTCAGACTGTTATATGCCATCACATTAATAACTGAAAGGCAGTATAATATGATATTCTTCGATAAATTCCCCTGAATTTCAACTTGTGTGTCGCTGTGTGCATCACCAGTAACCAATGGCGACCATGTCCTGTGTGCCAGAAAATATTCTTGTTGACGTGGATTGTTTCGTGACACACTTCGCACTCGATTTCTTTTATCGCCCAGGGCGTGGCGAGGAAATTATACGAAAAACAGTGCTCATGGAGTAAGCGTTGAGGACATGAAGATATGGATCAGTTTGAGAAAAACATTCTTGCCGTTTCTGTTGTTGGTTGCCGCTAAATGCTCTTTCGCATCGGACAAACTGCATTTCGGTTCGGACTTCGAACCACTTCACAAAGAAGGCCACGTCTATCCCATGGCAGTTGTCCTGTACGATGAATCAGGGTTGAGTCCGTTTCACAAGAATCTGAGAGATTTCGACTTGGGGGAAATTAAAATTTCCATAAAGCAGAACTGGAAGGATATTGGTGTTGCGGCTGTCGTTTGGGAGGCGGTGAGAGTTTTTGAACTCCGCACGTTCTTGCCAAGTCCATGCAACGCTTGGTGGTGCATCGTGAGAAATGTTGAACGATTTTATCGTGAGGATTTTGTGGACAGATATTTGTGTCGTTGAACGAGCGACATGTGGTTCGCAAGCAGCACCATTCACTAAAATTCCCAAGAGATTGGTGAGCAGATGATGTCACAGTCATGTTGACTGTGAACTGTCGTGAGTGGTGTTCGTTTGATGTGTTGCAGGCTGTTGCACTCGGTGATTTTCTGGTGCAAAACCCAACGATTGTGAAGCACAAAAGGGTGTTGGAGCTTGGAGCTGGCACGGGATTAGCAGGACTGGTAGCTGCAAAACTGGGTTCGTTTTCCAAAACTTGTTGAATACAGAACATTTGGGCTCACTCCAAAGCAGTGCGCTTTGAATATTGTTGTTGTTGGTTTGGGCCGCAGGAGGAGACGTTGTCTTGACTGACAGAAAACAAAGTCTCGGTGTGTTGGAAGAAAACTTGTCTCTCGCTGCTGAACAGGACGAACTGCGCGTTCGAATTCGAGAACTGAACTGGGGAGAGGACTTGACCGAAGAACTTTCCAAACCTTTTGACGTCATTGTGGGTGAGTGAAACTAGAAATGCATGCAGACACCAGTTGATTATCTATTTTGATTTTGAAGTGTGATTTCGACTTGTCAATTTGTTGATCCTGAGTACTTGTTCTCTTTCAAGGAGCTGATGTCATTTACATCGAAGAGACTTTCCCCCTTCTGCTGAAGACCCTTGTTGATGTGTCAGACTGCAAGAGCCACATTCTGTTGGCTCAGAAGATTCGTTACGAACGAGACGAGAAGTTTCTCCAACTTCTTTCGGGGAAATTTGTTGTTCGTGAGTTGGACTACGAAGCCAAAACTGGCGTGCACATTTACACTGTGAAGAGAAAGTGTTAGAAACAGCCCAACAACAACTTGTGCAGAAGCTGGATTCTATGCTGCGGTCCATGGGATCTACTGTGACACTCTTCTGTTCCATGATTCCAACCGAAAACTTTTGTGAAGGACCATGGATGCTTACTTGTTCATCTTTGCGCTGGTAGACAGCTCGTTCCTGCTGTTTCTCAGCGTTTACTTCATCATCACGCTGTCTGATCTCGAGTGCGACTACATCAACGCCACGCAGTGCAGCTCAAGGTGAGTACAAATCTGTGTGCACCGACACTTTTGCTTTCCTGAGACCGACAGGTCAATGCGTTTGTTGTTTGTTATTCCTGAGATTCTCTTCCACGCTGACAGATGAAACCAAAGGTATGACTTGGGGGGTTTCTTTGCAGGTTGAACAAGTGGGTTTTGGTCGAAGTCATTGCTCATTCTATCGCCACCGTTTCCATGCTTGTCAGCTTCCACTACGTCCTCTTCCTGTTCAACGTTCCTATGTTTGCCTGGCAGATTTACAGGTAACCCCAGAGTCCCTTGACTCTTCTCGAGGTTCTGGACACAAGTGCGGTGCACGCCAATGACGGTCCACACAGTGATTTCCACCGCATTCGGCAATGTAAACTGTCTGCACACACAAGTGAAAGCCTTTTCTTGTCTACAATCAAGGTACATCAACAAACCCTCTGGTAACATCGGATGGTACGACCCTACGGAGATCTACAATCGACACAAGTTGAAAACTTACATGAAAGAATCTCTTGTGAAGCTCGCGATATACCTCGTCCTCTTCTTCCTTTATCTCTACAACATGATCGTTGCTCTGATCTCTCACATGAGCTCAGGTTAGTCAGTCTGAAGCAAGAGTTTGACGAGAATCATTCTGTCCAATGAAAGACTTTTTTGTGACGATAACGTTTGAATTTCATTCATGAAATGTGTGCCGTCAATTTCAGATTGATTGCTATCTGACTGAAGGACTTGTTTACGTCACGTGACATCGGCACATCATTCGATGCGCGCGCACCTGTCACGGCACAAATAGTAACCTGGGCATGTCCAGGATTACGTACGAGACGTTTCAGGAAAATGTGACTCGTATTCACGAGATTTCTTGCAAATTGAATGACTTGTGGAGCAAAGACACGGTTGAAGACACGGTTTATCTGAAGAAAAGGGTGAATGTTTTGCTGAATCTGGACAAGGATTGTGACAAAGGGCCAGCAAGCGAAGAAGCTTGTGTGGATATTGAAATTGAACAAGACGGTTGCTGTGTTTCGGATTTCCAGAACACGAAGGTGAGGAGGTCTTCGTTGAAACTTTTGCTGGACCCACATCCTGTGATGTTTGTCGTTCACAAGTTACCGTTGTTCTTCAGGTTTCTTGTTCTTTTGAGTACCACGTGCTGTACAGCGTGAGCTATCAGGTTCCTGTTCTCTTCTTCAACGCCTACCAACCTGGTGAGAAACCAATAAAATGTGGCAGGTCTGTTTGTTTTGAAGCTGCCTGTAGCATTTCAGATGTGTCGCCAAAAGTATGGTTTTGTTTTCACAGATGGTAGTTTGTTGAGCTTGAAAGATCTGTGGGACAGTTTGCCTGAACACTGTACAGAGCGACTGCAACACGAAAAGTGGACCTTCATCACACAACAGGTCAGATAGAGCCAGCGTGTGGTGTTGGCTTTGAAAGTACGTGAAATGCGTTTCAGTGAAGCTCGATGGTCAGAAATGTGCAACTTTCTTCCAAATGATTTGCAGGAACATCCACTGTTTGGTCGACCGTTCTTCCAGCTTCACCCGTGTCACACTGCCACTTTTATGCAACAAATCAATCCTGCGAGGTCAGTGAGAAAGGGATCTTTGTCACATGTCAAAGCAACCAGTCTCGTATGTGGCTTTGCCTTGGGGTTGTGTACATATTACTTGTTCACATTGTTGTCTGCAGAAATTACGTGTTGGCGTGGTTGAGCTCCGTCGGACCCGTTGTGCATCTCGAGATTCCGCTGGAGTACGCCAAGCTCGTGGCAGACGGATACGAGTGCATCAAAACCGACTCTTGACTTCCAGTGAACTCACATATGCTTTGTGTAAAAATTGTGAAACTGCAGCTGTGAAGCGTGACACTTGAAGTGGAACTGTGATTTGTACTCAGTTACCTGCTCAACTATTGAGGACAATTTTTGTGACAATGGAAGGTGAGAAGGAAGTGATAATTTCTGCTCCCGGGAAGTTGATTCTGCACGGAGAGCACGCTGTGGTTTACGGGAAGCGAGCTTTGGCAGGAAGCCTCAATATCAGGACGTTCTTACGCCTGCGTCAAACGTGCAGTGGTGTCGTGGAGCTGAATCTCCCGGATGTGAACGTGCACGCAGAGTGGCTTGTGGAAGAGGTCAAAGAATTGAAATGTCGTTTGAAGAAAGTGGATTTTGCGAATCCGGGTGCTCTGTCTGAGGAACATCTGTCTGCTCTGAAAGAGTTCACCAAAATCGACGTCGACAGTATCGAGACGCGTCACTTGGCTCTTGTGGCGTTTCTGCATCTCTTCACGTCGTTGCTGCCGAACAAAAAGTGAGTGTATGACTTGTCAAAAGTGCTGTCGATTGAAAAAAGATGAGCAAAACAAGTGCGCTGGAAAGGGCTGGCGAAAAAAACCAGCAAACAATTCACACAGTTGATGAGTTTGCTACAGTTGCTGGTTCCTCCTTTCACGTCAGGTGGGAAGCAGGTTTCGAGGTCCAGGTGGGGTCCAGATTGCCCCCGAGTGCGGGCCTGGGATCTTCGGCCGCCTACTCGACCTGCCTTTCTGCAGGGCTGCTGCTGCTGGCCGGTCACATTGCCAAACCAATCACTGTTGAAAATGAGACTCATTCAGCGTGAGTATCTTTGGCCGTGTTCAGGTTATCCAATCTGTGTCAAACGTTCACGCTGTCGATTTTCGTTCATTCTTGCAGTTGTGAGTTCAGCAAAAACGTTCATAGTTTCGAATTCCGCCGCAGGTGGACGGACAGTGGAGATCTGGAGATCATCAACAGATGGGCTTTCCAGTCAGAAAAAATTCTCCACGGGAAACCGTCGGGCATCGACAACGCTGTCAGCACGTTCGGTGGAACCGTCATTTTCCAGAACGGTAGGGGTTGGTTTTGGACAAAGAATGTGACCGGACATGATTTCTTCGGAAAAGTTTTTTGCTCGTCACATCTGTAGATCTAATGAAGGTGTTCGCCTTTCAGGGAAAGTCACACCTGTTGAACGAACACCTCAGCTGGATATTTTGCTGACCAACACGAAGGTGCCCAGGAGCACGAAGCTGTTGGTTGCTGGTGTGGCAGAACGGTGAGTGCTTGTGCAGGTGTTTGTTACGGGCCTTCATGGTCGTTGCTGTTAGTGCACTAAAATTGTGTTCCACAAAATCCTGTTGCCGAACTGTCTGACGTGCTGTTTTTTTCCAGCCACAAAAAGTTTCCGGGGGTGATCGACCCTTTGCTCTCGTCAATCGAAGAGATCACCAAGAAATGCGAAGAGCTCTTTTCTCTGATGCTTGACAACTCAGGAGACAGTCTCAGCCAGGTGGGCGGTAGTGCTTGATGTGACGTGGAGAATGTTGACGCGTTGGTCGACTTGATGTTTTTTTTGGTCGACGAAATGTGTTCTAATGCACTTCACAAGCCTCGTTTTCAAATGCATTGCACACGAGTGTTCGGGTTGCAAAAATGTTTTGGACTCATGATTGCAATTGCTGCACGTCATTGTCTGTTGCAAGTCCTCACAAGAGGAAACTCACAAACCACTGTGTGCACATGTGCTCAGTTCTTGTCACAACAGTGGCGCTTGCACTGCTCAGAGACCGCGGGTCTTCAACATGTAAAGTTCTTGTTTCAATTTTCGCACCCGGTTTGATGGTCAAAATCAGCAGGACTGATATCTGGTGACGAAGTCGACATTGGATGTTTTTGTCCCTTTTTAGGTGCTGGCCTACAGTGACCTGGGAGAGCTGATCGAGGTGAATCAGAACCTGTTGGCGGCATTAGGTGTGAGCCACCCAACACTGGAACGGGTGTGTCGTCTTAGTGAGACGCACGGGATGCGCTCCAAGCTGACGGGAGCCGGTGGCGGTGGCTGCGCATTCACGCTGATTCCTCCGGGTCAGTGTGCTTGGTTTTTGCGTTGTTGTACAAGAAGACATTGATTACAGTGTCAAACGAGGTCTTGCCAATTGCCCTTCAAATCACACGAGCGAGAGGCAAAGCGTTTGGAATCGCTGCGGTTTTCATTCAGGAGTTTTCTTCGCTGTTTCAGTGAAGTTCACAATTAACGCCAGTTTGTCGTCCCTCGTCTGTGGTTACGAAGTTTTCTTTTGTCGACATTGCAGGAACGAGAATGTCGGACGAAGAACAGTTGGTCAAGTCCGTGCGCGATGCGGGGTTTGATTGCTGGAGAACCGAGATTGGTGGTCCCGGGGTGACGTTTCATGACTCACGCTGCAAAGACACTCGACTGCCAGAGAGCTTTCTCAAACCACAGTGATTCAACAAAGCTGAACCAGCTGCGTACATATTCAAGCCATTTTGTCCCAAATTTGAGCATTGAGCATCAAAAGAAGGGATACGTCCTGTTGTGTTTGTTTTGGTGGGTATCTGCGATCATTGGTTGTGGCGTCAAAAGTTGGGAGCGTCTAAAAACTGCTGCGTCTTGAAAATTTTTAGATGATTGTACCAGTACTTGTCGAGTGCATAACACGAATGAAAAGTGATTGTGTGGGGTTCGAAGAAAATAATTTTGTTTTGTTGAGACAGTCGAGTGCATAAAGTTGGCGCGCAATGGTTGGACTGAACCAAGTCCTTTCAATTCTTGATATCTCGCCACTGTGATGCGTACTTTTGAGCCGAATGTCACTGGTAAATGCGTGGATTGTTCTGTTTGATGAAATACAATATTTTTTCACTTCCAGTTTATTCTGAACACTTCTTTGCGTTTTCCATGTCAAGTGACACAGCCAAGAGATGGAGTTTTTTGGCAAGTAAATCGCAGCTTTTCGAGATCCATATCGAATCAATTTTGTGCAATATTTCCTGCAAGTAACCTTCCATCTTGAAAACTTTTGGAATACGTCACGCAGTGGTGCACACAAACATCAAAGGAAAGTTCGCAGAAAAACCATCACTGATGTCTACCGCATTTCTTTTGCGAACCCGTTGGTGCGCAGGCGCTAAAGTTACTTCCGGCATCAAGTGCAGAACAGAAACAAAGATTTCTTTTGGCATTGTGCAGCGTCAATTTCGAAGTATTTGGTTGGAGAACGCGATGTAAGAAATCCTAAAATGAGTTCAAACCGAGCAGACGTAGGAAAGGCTGGAACGACGCACGTCAGTTTCGTGTGTCAGCGATGTTCTCAGCCTCTCAAACTCGACCACTCCTTCGCGACAGTCGATTCTCGACTTCTCGTAGAACTCACAGGTGAGGCAGCTGAGTTTTGACAAGAATCAAGTCATTGAATTGAAAAATTCCCGAATGGGAATGCGAATGTAGTGAACAGTTAAATTTACCTGGATCTTTCATTTTCAGCTCCTCTCACAAATGCCTCCGACTCAGAAGGAGAAACGGTCGACTTGATTCCTCCGATGGCAATGGTAAATTTCACGAACACAAAAATTCACCACACACACACACAATTGAAATATTCCGATACTTGCCTTACTGTCACAATGTTACACAGGTACAACGCACACACACACACACACACACAGAGGACACACATTTCGTGATTTCTTGTCAGGTGCCGTTTCTCTTGCAGAAGGTAGAGGAGGAACAGGAGTCGGAGGATGTGTCCCATCGAGTGATAGAGCCCGCCCGTTTCGTCTCCAGCGAGAGCAGCGGATGCGGCTTCACGTTGCTCGGAGAGACAGAGCCAGGGCACATGGAAAACCTCAGTCACAGACTCAAGGTAAGGATGGTCCAATGGAAATTGCATGCAGAGATATTTCAAACATTTGGAATGACAGGCTTTTCCCCGTTCTCATTCTGAAACTTTGTTCGTCAGGTGACCAGTTCGCTATTTGACATCTTGTCCGGTCAGTCCGAGGTGGACCATCCTTTGTGCGAGGTGAGTCACTGATAACACTTCAGCTTATTGTTGGTGACCCCGCTTCGCTAGGTTTCGTTGGTGCACTTTTTGAACGGGCTTGTTGTCATCGTGGGATGTTTTTGGACACACATGTACGTCTGACAGCAGAGCTGCAAAATTTCTCTGTCATGTTCCTTCAAAATGTCTTCTCTCTCAGGAATGCACAGACACACTTCTGGATCAGTTGGATCAACAGCTGAAAATGACCGAGGACGAGTGCAAGGATTACCGAGACTATTTGGAGAAACTCAGCCGAAGAGATGAGGAGGTCGACTCCGACGCACACGATCACGAACTCAGACAGGTATCATGCCGAGTCAGTTCTTCGGTACCATTCACCAAGCAAGCACTTTGTGTTTCACATGTATGATGTGTCGTGTTGTGTGGGTTGCTTTGCAGCTGAAAGCTGATGAAGAGGCTCTGAAACAGCAGCTGGAAAGCATTGAGAACGAGCGAAGTCACCTTCACGAGCAGATCAACACTGAGAAGGCGGAAGCGAAGCGTCTTGACGACGAAGAGGACAGGTGCGACGTTCATCTGTTCATCCGTGTGTTGCCAACAATCACTTCTGTGTGTTCAGGTTATCTCAACCTGAGTTTTAGTGAGGATGTACTCGTTCTAACTTCTTTTTGCGGCAGTGATCAGGGAAAAGTTGCATTGGGGAGGAAATGGTCACGTGTTGTGATTGAATATGAAAATAATGTGCGCTTGTGTGTGGCCTGTGTGAAACCACAACAGAAAGATCTTGGGGGTTCGAAGACCTTTCTGTCCTTTGTCCCAGGTACTGGCACGAGTACAACGAGTACAAGCGTCAGCTGTTCGAGTACGAGGACGCACAGAAGAGCGTCGACAACCAGCTGCGCTACGCGCAGGCGCAGCTCGACAAGCTCAAGAAAACGAACGTCTTCAACGCCACCTTCCACATCTGGTCAGTCGTCTGTTGTTTCCGTGGGTTGAACACGCATTGATCAACATTTTTGGCCAACATGAGGTTGCTTCCCACTCAAGAACTTCAGCCCTCGTTCCCATTGATCAGCATGTGTGTCTGCCTTTCTGAAACTCTGTCGGAAAGTATCGTCTTCCAAGACGTGAAGTTTGTTTGCACGTTTTGCAGGCACAGCGGACACTTCGGAACAATCAATAATTTTCGACTTGGTCGATTGCCCAGTGTGCCGGTGAGACTGAACCTTCATCTTATCTTCGTTTCAAGATCAGACTCGCTGCGTTGAAAGTCTCTGGCACAATGTGAATCCTTTGCTGTCCTCACCAGGTGGAATGGAACGAGATAAACGCTGCCTGGGGCCAGACCGTCCTGTTGCTGCATTCTCTCGCCAAGAAGATGAACCTGACTTTTGAAAGGTGCTGCTGTGGGGTGGATTTTGAACTCGAAGAAATTTCGCGGGTGTTTCACGCAATCAATTTGTCTTTTACCTTCTCCCGTTCTGCAGATATCGACTTGTCCCGTACGGAAACCATTCCTTCGTCGAGTCGCTGTCTGATAAATCCAAAGAGCTTCCACTGTACGGAACTGGAGGTTTCAGATTCTTCTGGGACACAAAGTAAGTCTTGTCTTCCATCTTGACAAACTTCAGACAATCGATTTTGATCCTCATGCAACCAAATGTTGTGCGTTTGTGGTTGGTTCTGAGAAACTTCGCAACGAACCGACCTCTTTTTCTGTGCTGTCACTCTGATGCGCTTTGTTGTCTAGTGTGGCAACCACTTGCCCGGTGGCAGCGAACTGAAACAATGTTACTTTCATGTTGCAGGTTTGACCAGGCCATGGTGGCGTTCTTGGACTGTCTGCAGCAGTTCAAGGAGGAAGTGGAGAAGGGAGACTCTGGCTTTTGTCTACCTTACCGTATGGAAAAGGGCAAAATTGAAGACTCCAGCAATGGCACCACCTATTCTGTCAAGTAAGCTGATCGCTGCTGTTCTTCTTTCGCCATGAACACACGAAAATCCACCAGTGTTGAGGGGACCACGGTTATTTTTGTCCCGTGCACACATCATGGTGGTATTGAAGGTCATGATGACCCTGCTGTGTGGAAGGGATAGTGGGGCGGGGGGGGGCATAAATTTTCCAAGTTTACCCCTCTCCTGAAGGTTTTCACGCGCCGACCCCTCTTCTTGTTGTTCATGGCACGGTTTTGTCGTCGTGGTGGTCTTGTTTGCAACGAAGTCTCACAGCGTGTAAGACACGTTTCTCGAAATGTGTCCTCTTGACATCCTGTTTTATTTCCTCGGCAGGATTCAGTTCAACTCCGAAGAGCAGTGGACGAAGGCCCTCAAGTTCATGCTGACAAACCTCAAATGGGGTTTGGCGTGGGTTTCTTCTCAGTTCGCAAACAAGTGAGCGCGATACCGGTAGCTGCCGAAGACGGCGGTAATTGGTTCTAGTCAATTTGGTAGCCGGACTGCCTTGTGAGCATTGAAACTGGCATCGAGTCATGAAGAGTACGAACTCTTGCTGCAGTTCTTGTCTGTTCTTCAACATGCCCGTGTTCCACATGTGCGATTTGTTTTCACAAATTTTATTGACAAATAAAGAAGTTGGAAACCAAAATTTGGCGCTCAATATTTTCAATGAGTAAAAACCTTTGGGGACGATTCAAGCAAAGAATCTGCAGTCACCAAAGTGACACCAAAGAACGAGATGTAGAAATTGACATTTGTTTTTATTAGAAGGATGCCCACTGTCAAAATCAAAACAACGGTGCACAAAACACGGGTGACACGGAAGATTGACAACACTCAGGTTCGCTCAAACTGCTCAGGACTACAACGCAAAAGTGATGGCGGTGTGCGCGTGCGTCGGCTCCCAGCGACAAACAAGATAACACAGAGACGCTGTTTTTGCACACAGGAAATGAACAGACACATGACAGAGCATTACATCGAAGTGAAACCTTGTTTTCACTTTGGGAAAAACAACGTCTGCGTGTTGCGACGATTTTCCACTGATGTGGTCTTTCAAACTGGAAATTGTAGAATATTAAGTCTGAAGCTTGTACATCCATCAAGTTTCTTTGCGCGTACTGCCTGACAGTGTACGAAGCACCTGGTCTGCACGCGAAGAGATCGTGAAGGGATTTTACACGACACCAGTCGATTCACTTGGAAGTGACACGACAGATGAACGCATCTAGGAAACTGGTTTCCGTGCGACACTTTTGGTCGGGCAACAAGCCGAAACGAGCTTGCTGATGAATGAAAGAGGCATGAGCAGACTCAGCAGTCAATCGTACTTGAGGAATCACACCACACTGCGATCAAATAAATAGTGCAAAGCAGCAAATGTACACACACACACACAAAAAAGACATCTTTCACGCCTGCCTTTCTGCACAACTGCAGATCCGATCATAAAAGGCCACAAGTACAAGTCTTTCTAGTGACACTGGAAAACTTGAAATTGAGACAGTTTGACATATTTGAAGTCCAATTCAAAGTTGAGCAATCACAAGAAGAGTGTACAAAACAGCGCATCAAATTCACCGCAAAGTGTTAATCGACATGTACGTCCACGCGGACGTCGTCTGTCTCGTGTTGCCAGTGTGAGAGGCAGGAATGACCCCGGATAGAATCCATCCCCGGTGATTTCTACCGTCTCGTACGAATAGGTGTCACAGTTACCTCTGGGCCAAGATCAAATGCGAGGTGATGCATGTCTGAACAAACGCGTGACAGCAATGGCCGCATTTTACCCACAGATATTCAATCTTCAGCGCGACTAATCTGGTTTGCCTTGCACCCTCTGTGTGCCGTCCGGGGCACATCTCTACCAAGAGCAAACACAACGCTGTTGTTACAATTATTTCTTTTTTTCGGGCAAGAAACCCAAATGTGGTCACAGGAAATGGTTGGCCACGTTCCGTAGGAATTCGATCTACATACACACAACACAAGAAATAAGTTATTCGAAAAATTAATCACTAGCAAATCCCATTCCCGAATTGAGACCAGATTCCGGTGCAAAAAGCATGACCGTGGCCCAAGAGTTCTCTTTGGGTCCACTCAGAGATCGTTTTGACACCCAACAAGCAGGTTGATTGAATCAATGCTTCTGAAAATGTTTGAAAATAGTATTTTCTCTCTGCAGACCACAAAAACCTTTCGACTTGCTTCCAGTTACGGACCCAAATTTCTGCAAGTTAGTTTTGTGCTGCGAGAAATAGACACTGTGTGGATTTCACAGCTGCGCGAATGCAGCCATTGACAAAAATGTGCAAATGTCAGTGCAATAAAAATAACACGGTTCATTTGGCAAGAGATCATTGCATGAAGGTAAATCAACCAGAATCACATCCACAAACATGCGAGCAAATCTCATTTGGTGAAACGTAAAAGTGAATCATTGAGACCTTCAGAAAAGTGTAACCTGCAAAAAAGTGAGAGCTAGATTCTACAAAACAAGCGAGACCAACACAAAAGTGACATCAGTGAGACCTACAAATATTGGGATTCATCTTGTGAAAATTCCCACAAAAATCAGTTCTGATTCCGTCAAAGAATCAACCGAGATCACAACGTAAAAATCTATTTTCTGGTGTTCAAACAAAAATCATGCGCTTCTGTTCACACCATCAGATACAAGAGATAAACAATCACACGAGTAACAGTTTACAAAGTCTAATGATTTGGCACAGTTACGTGGAGGAAGTCTCACACAGGATATGACAAAGTTCATGACATTGGTCATTCGATCATTTCACATGCTCACAATAAAACTCTCGCTCCCATTTTCGATCAGCCACAAGTCATCCTTTCACCTTCCTCACAGAAAACCCGGTTGTACTTGCTGTCAAGAAAGAAAGACGCGCCTTTGGTGTCCAAATGTTCCAATTTACAAGCGTTTGTGAGCGAAAAATGGTCTTGGATTTCAGTTCAATAAATAGTTGACAAAAGTCATCACAAGCTTGCAAGGATACCAAGAGACGCCCAGTTCTTCGGAAGTGTGTTT
>JAAUXT010055157.1_pt1 | contig 18429 bp, 19 predicted proteins | sample 7278171 | NCBI WGS metagenome assembly JAAUXT01 (sample SAMN14350112, study PRJNA611818) | marine sediment metagenome | isolation source: surface marine sediment (1.8m) | place: French Polynesia: Moorea | collected 2018-08 | reverse complement strand
TTGTAGTATAGTTTATTGTAGAGTATGAGTTGGAGCTCAGTGGTTTAGGCTACCTTCCTCTACGGTGTCACAAGCTATTGTGTGTTGGCAGTCTGGGTCATGTGCCCAGCTAAGGATAGTGGCTCCATCTAGGGTAATGATATGATTGGCTGTGGCTATGCTGTGGCTGTGGCAGTACTTAGGGGGTGGTCATGGTAAATATATATAACAGCAGCACGACTTGGGACACGAGATTCAGCCATATTTAGAACCAAACGACAGTTTCTTCTCATTTCCCCACAAGACAAAGCCATTGTAGGAGGGTAAGTACAGGTGACGTCGGTAAGTTTGATTTGAACCGTATCTGCCAACAGTGACCAAACGCATCTGATGAAGGGTACTTGGTATCAGTACTACGTACTACACGTATTGTGGGGAACCGTTTTGCTGGTGCGTGCGTGTGCGTGCGTGTGTATGAGTATCGTGTGTGCGTGGATACGATACGCGATCGCGAACACAGGGAGTGGGGTGTCTTGTTACCAACAGAGAAACACTGAAAGCAAAACGACCCACAAAACGCAAAATTAGCGGGTGCCCAAAATTTTGAGAGCAAATCGAGCTTGTCCGACGTGGCGCATGAGTGTGAGTAGTCTAAGGCAGGTTTGTTTGAACCTTCTTTGTCCGAACAAATAGGAGCAAGTCATTGACTCTGCGTTTGTTCTGTTGGTCATTGCTTATGATGACTTTCCGACATCATGTGGGCAAACCTTTGTCTCACCTGATAAAAATGACAGATAAAAATAACAATGGGGCGATAGGAGATCGCAATTATCAGAAAATAGGACACAAAACCCGACCTTTTGTGCCACCCTTCCAATGTGTGGCACAACTTCCCCCTTCGGAGTTGTAGAGCTCACGATCACTGCCACATGCACGCACCGATGAACACGAATATCGAACACGAACAACTTGGCACCCGAAAATTTTGAGAGGCACTGTGGTTTGGTGTACCCTGATTCTGGAACTGGTGGCACAGATGGGGCCCTACCTGCACCACAAACAAGCAATGACCCGGCGCGACACCCACTGAACTTTTGACTGTCATCAAAGCACTTTGCGAACAAGCGAATGATTTGCTGAAGTTCACACAGAAAGAAGACCTGTCTACGGACGGTTACGAAATGTCAGGATTGTTAAACGATGATCCTTGTTCGCAAGTGTGGTATTTCTGCCTACAAACATAGAAAAATTGGGTTGAGAATAGAAGGGGGTTGTCTTATCAGTCGGTTCCAAGTTTTGTGTGATGTCGGTTTGTGTTTCATTGAGAACTTTAGTCCAGTGCACGTACCGAAACCGAAACGCACTGATGATTTGCCACAGGAACCCATCTGCACCCAGTCACAATAAGACCTGTTCAATGCTCTTTTGTTCTCTTGCGCAGGTTTCAGAATGGGGGTGGCTGCAGGGGTCCTGCTGCTGCTGCTGACATTGGTGGCGCCATCTCTGCAGCGTGAGTTTTATCCCACCAGGATTGTCATCCTTGTGATTGTGATCAGTCATCTCTATATTCGTGTTGTTGTTAGTTCCAGAGGAGGCGACCATCTGCAGATATTCGTCCGCTCCAGTGACCATTGATTGCGGCAGCAGTGCTATCATAGAGATTGTGGAACACCACATGGTCGGGGACAGGGAGGCAGAAATGCCTCAAGACGCCTGCGACCCCTCCAGACTCAACCAGCTCTTCCAGACAGAGCATTACTGCACTGAACATGTACCAGACAAGGCCACATTTTACCCAATGTAGGTTCTTCCAGTGGGTTTGGTTGGTTCGGTGAGGAGCAATGAGCAATTGCCTATGATGAAGACAGCCCAGAAAAAGTCAGTGAGCAGTTTGCAGTGTTTCTATTCCAGATGCTACGGAAGAAACGGCTGCATCCTGACCAGATCTGGCTTCAGCAGGACCGGTCTGGCGCCCGGCTGCATTCCGAGGGCGCTCAGGATCTACTATGAATGCCGCCCAGGTTGATTTCTCTCTGACTGCACACAACCTCAATATATTCTTTCTGACATATGGTATTATTCTCTTTGCCTCTCCGTATCACTTTGAAACTGTTCTTTTGAAGTCCAGGTGCTGCATTCAGAAATTAAAGATAAGAACTGTACCCATCTGCTTTGCAAGGAAGCAGTATTTCCTTGTGAAGTTAACAATGCTTCCAGGGCAAAGAATTTTGGGATCAGCAAGGAACAGGCAAACAATGATTTGACCAGCTCTGAACCAAACACATGTGTTTTATTCTCAGTCCTGACCAACTCTGCGCTGCTCCTGCACCAGTCTCCAGCTGCAATCAGAGCCCCAGCGGTGGACGTCTTCAGTCCTCACTACCCCTGCGACCCTCCCGAAGGTCGTTATGATGTTGTCTGCACGTTCACCCCGCACAGGTGAGGAACAAATCTGCTACATCTCTCTGAACAATATGAAACACAGTATATTGTGGTTTTTGGTTCTCCATTTGGCTTTCAACAACAGAATGTTCACACTCCAGCAAAACAATGCCTTTTCAATTGAGAAATGTTTTGTCCACCACATGACCTGCCGTCCTTTCCTCTTTTCTTTCTTCAGAACACAGTCGTCGTCCAACAGGGTGTACTACCAAATCACTCCTAAGTTCCTTCGGTGCGGACACAACGTGATTGTGAAATTCGACAGCAGGATTTTCAGATATTTCTGCACTTCAGCCTCCTCCCGGACTCCACACTGGAACATGGCAGCAGCGGTCACTGGATGGACAATGAGTAGTTTGGAGCTGGGCTACACTTCAACTGACATTGGTCCTCCCTCCAAGTTCTGGTTCACAATCAAAGGTTTGTTGGTCCGCTACAAAAACAGCTGGTTTCATAGTGGTGACCTAGAAGCTTCTTTACAGCTTTACAATCTTCTGTTTCAGCATTTGAAGTTACCCAAAGCTTCAGTGCTATTCCGGCGGAGATGACCGTCTCGTGCGCAGGTCAAAACTCCGTCCCACAGCCGGTGAGATACGCATCACTTCAGCACAAATTGCTGTCTTGCCAGAGTGATTTCCATTCCTGACACATTTCTTGCACCAAAGCACCATTTTCTTGCGACATTGGGAAAGACAAGACAAAGACCCCGAACGGTGGTCTGTCATTTCCCAGAATCAATTATCCATGCCCAACAGCAGCATCATGGTGGACATGGAAATTCTCAGACGTGGTCAGCCGCGGGCCCAGAAACCAAAGAGATTCCACACCAAACACTTTTCTGGATTTTTTTTGTGTCAGGAGATCAATTTTGTCTGATTCTGAAGTTTTCTTGTCTGTTGTTTCAGACGTCGTGTCGGCCGTACACAGCCGTGAATCCAGGGACCACGGCCCCCACTCGAACCCCACCACCGCCACCAACACAACCACCAACACCCCAACCACAACCCTCTCCCATGACGACCACAGTCACCCCTGAGGCAGCCACCAGCGCCCGTCGTGGAGAGGGGCTCACTATGGATCCCGGCGGAGAGGGCAGTGCACCGGGCGAGGAGACGGACTCATCTTCCTCTGACAACAGTACGTACACCAACGCAAATGGGCGATAAATCATGCACACACACGCACACACGCACACACACGCACACACGCACACACACACAGTAAGTCAAAAACGTGGTCAAGACACAGAATCATCTTCTTCAAAGAGTATGTACATCAGCAAGCACTGCCACCAACCCAACCTTCATAATCTGCACCACCTCCCATGCCCAACCAACACCACTTTCCTCGGCACTCGCCTCCACTCCCGAGCCGGACTCCAGCACCACTAGATCTGGAGTGGGAGCGGATGGAGAAGATGGTGATCTGTGTTCTTCGATCCAACAACAAACTCGTCAAACTCGTCAACGATGGGGGTCTGTGGACCCAGAACCAGCAACTCAGTCAATTCAATCCACTCAATACATTCCTCGAATGCAGAGCTGGTACACTTGCATTTAAACTTGGTGATGTTGTGACATGATGGTTGTCATGGTGACTTTGTAATTTGTTGGTCCACCACCTGAACAATATTTCACTGAGGTCCTTTCTCTTCCCTGTACAGGTTCTGCAGGTCTGATTGGTGGACTGGTTGCTGCGTGTGTTGTCATCATTCTTCTCGCTGTGTTGGCGGGTGTCTTCTACCACAGAATGAGGTGCGTAAACGTTTCCAGCTGAGACCACAAGGACGTACAATTGTCGCAACCAGCAAATCCCCTTCCGTGTGGCTTTGGTGTGTGTTCTTTCAGAAGGAACACGAGAGAATCACAAACGACAAACGCAAGAACATCATCTGACCCATCACCACCTCAAGCAGAATCTGGCTCAACCCAACCCGAATCAACCCAACCTGACACCTACGAGAGGATCCCAGATCACATGGTTCAAGCTCTGCCCCTCCCAGACCCTGCCACTAAACCCATTGAGTATGAAGATGTCCTGCAGCCTGGAGCAACTCCTGCTGGGTACTACAACATACCCAAACAGGGGTCAGGGTACCAGAATGTAGAAGCATCAAAAGCTGTTGCAAATCTTGGATCAGGGCACTATGTTGATGTTGGATCAGGACCATATGAAGACATTCCGACTGGATATGAACTTTTGGCCAAGAAATCAGAGTATGAGAACACACCAGTAGAGACAAATGTGAAGGTCTATGCTGACCTAAAGTGAGAACAGAACCAACAAGTTTGAATCTGAATGAAGAGAAACACAAAAACGTTCCAACATCTGCAAATCTGTCTCAAAACATTAAATCTGGACATCTGGGGTTGAGTGCACATTGAAGATTTCTTTCCAGACAAATTAAGCACAAAGCAAGGAAACAATGAAGAGAACCTGCTGAAAGCAATGAATCTTACTTTGACATATTACCACCAACTGGGAAGATTTTTTTTTCAGTTATGTTTTGTGTTTGCAGTGCAACTCCTAAACAGCAAGAACAATAGCCCACGTTTTGATGCCACACATCTTTCAATAGCGAGTTTAAGTGCCACGTTTGAAATTGAAAACGTCAACGTCGCATCAACTTTAGACACCCTTACACAGAAAGATTCTGCTTGAGAAAGCCTAGTTTTTGGTCAATTTTGTTCAATAATAGTTTAAAAATATAGAATTACTTCTAAAATGTGGAAAAGCTAAGGTATGCAAAACTTTCTTTGACATTCACGTTGACGTTTTCAATTTCAAACGTGGCATTTAAACTCGCTATTGTGAATGAAAGAAAGCGTCTTTGTGTGAGACTCAGCTCTGCGCTCTGAGGAGCCTCTCTCTCGCTTCACCCCATCTCATCCAGGACTTTACTACATACACCCTACAGCTTCCATATGGGCTTCAATGAACTCTTCTACTATTTCGGGTTACCCCTTCTCATTTGTTTTGCACACTTACATTCTTCTTTCAGCTTGGGTCATTGACCGTCATTCTACACTCAAGTGTTTTCAGATCTTTGCCTGTCACGGTGGGTTCTTACATCCCAGCGCGGGGGGGGGGGTCAATGAAACCTCAGGTTGCAGCTATTGCTGAAATGTGCGCATCTTACTGTCTGCATCGTGTGAATTTCCCACTAATGTCCAACTCATAAACAGCTGAAACAAACCAAGGAAACCAGACCAGAGCTGAACAATTCCGATAATATTTTTCCTGTTCATAGCTTTTTTTGTGGGCAGTTTTCTTGTATTGCTTGCTGCACACTCTCTTGAATTTAACAAAATGTTTTTGCACAAACTTGCTGTCGGTGTGCAAGCCTCAGGCTTGTCTACTTCATCAACATTTGATATGCGCTTCTTTGGTGCACAATTTCTTGACAGCTTCTTAGTATGAGTTGTGAGTGTTGAAGCTTGAGCAGTGGAGCTCAACATACACTCAACAGAAAAGAAAGAAATGTCTGAAAAGACAGTTTCAGAACAGAATTGTATGCTGATACATTGCTGAAGAAATGAAAACAAATCTACAGACTTTTGATGGTTCTTTAAATTTTCAGCCACGTTTCCAGGTCCGTGTCAATTTTCTCACAGCATTTACCACAAAGACAAGTGAATTCAGAACTGAGTTGCCAGAAGTTCCTGCAACAGTTGTCCAGATAAACATACCAACTCGATATTGTTTGATGAACATGATGGTAATGTTCATTGCACCACTTGGGATCCAACACAAGATATTAGAAAAAGTAATGACAACAATTGCCAGAACAAGTGCAGTGTAGGACTTTTCTTCGTATTTCTGCATTGTATTTCTGAACAAAGCAGACTCTCTGGCACCATATTGGCACGTTGAAGAGCATACAAGAAACACGCACTTTGCTTCAGCTGAAAGAAACGTGAGGCTAAACCAGTCGAGTGCAGTTCAGTCGCTATTTCCAACAATGTTCAAGCTGGCTCTCTTTTGCACAGAACAAAGCTCTTTGCAAGACACAATCGAAACTGCAGCTGCAATTAAGCCAGTATGTGCTAGACAGAAGAAGAACAGGCCAAATATCATTTGATTATTGAAAGAAGCAATATCCTGTGTTTCACTTTGATGTTCATGAATCTTCACAGCACCATGTCTGACGTCTGAAACGAGAAACAATTCTGCGTGGTCAACATATGCTCTGTGCCCCACCTACACAAATCTGAATGCGAGAAAATGAACTTGGACAATTATTGTTCAGAATTGGGCACTGGTCTGTCAAAGCCCACAGGAAGAACAAGGAAATTGTGAACATATTTTTGTGGCACTGAATGTGATCTGATCTTTTTGCCTGACACACTGTCTCACCTGAACTGACTGTTTATGATGACCACACAGATGCAAATCATGAAAAAAGCCATGAATCCAACTGCTCCACCAACTGTTCCAGCAATAAGAGCAACTGGTGAGCCTAAAATATAATTGACACACATGTTGCACTCCAAAAAGCTCAGTCTATTGACAAACAAATTTGTTGCTGGGCAACTCACTGTCACTTTCTGGTGCACCTATTTCTGTGTTTGTGGTCACAGATGTTGTATGTCCTTCCAGAAGTGTGTTTTGTGTCATATTTTGTGACACAGGTATTGATTCAAGTGTGGGGTGAAAGGTGGTGTCTGTCTCCACAGAAACACATGAGAATCTAGTGAAAACAGTCAGTGTTGTCTCAGATGTCAGATTGATAGAACAGTTCCCACTACCAGGGAACTTTAAATCATTCAGACTGACTTTTATGTGGTTGTATCCTTTACCAAACAGAGTAAAAGTGGTCCTGAAAAAACACCAAATCCATCACCACAAGGAAGTCCGATGAAACGCAAAAGTAATTTCGTGTGGGCAAAGTTTCTTACCTCAACTGAGACTCCATAGACCACACACATGTGGCGTTCTTCCACCTGTCTGTCTTGCCCCTGTGCAGAGTTTTGCACAATGACCCAATTCCAGATGTGTGGGTGACCATGAAGTCAATGAGTCTATCCAGGACAAGATTGTAGTCACAACCGAACTTCATTCCATAAAATGGGAGAACAGGGACACATCTTGTGATCACTTGTGACTTCTTGTCTGAAATTGGAAACTGCTTGCATCATGTGTAACTTAAAGACAAAGTTACAGCCAAGTTATTTGTTGGCACTCAGGGGCAATTTGTAAAGTTTTTGAACAGTTTTATTTCTGATGGGTTTTGTTTCAAATATTTTCTGAAGAAACTGACAAGAAAACAGCCGCAAAATCAGTGACTTGTGTCACACATGAGGACAGTACCTATCTGTCAGTCCAAATTGTATGATCATTGTGACAAACACTGGGACACAGAAAGAAAGAACAGGAACGTTTCCCACCTGATCTTGTTGGAAGTGCAGGTGGTGCAAGACACCACATGGAAATCATCAAGACCAGTTGTCTTGTAGGACTGTCACCATGAGAACAATTGTCATGTTGAGGTGGTTTCAGCAGCCTGGGGTTCAGTGTGCACTGTGAGGAACCATCACATCCTGTGAATGCTTCACTGAAATCACACCCAAGTTCAACATGTCTCATTCTGAACTGTGAACAAAGCTGCTGTTGTGTTCGAAGACCATGAATTTTTCACCTGAACTTTGGGAGGACAGGCCAGACACACTGATAGTTCTCTGGGATACTCATCCAGTTTCCAAGACTATCCATATTGCAGGGTGAAATAGTATCATTGCTGAAACCAAAGCTGGAATGGGCAAGGATATGGTGGAGCACATGACCTTCTGGACAGTGGATATAAACTGGGTCTTTGTGTGTCTTGCAGATGACAGCAACACCAACCTTGCCATTCACCAGTTGAACTGAAATAATCATACAAATTTTAAAAGGTTTGTATAGTGGCTTGTTACTATTGAAGCTGTAAGCCAGTGGTGAGAGCTGTTTGTGAGACTCAGAGATGCATCTATTTGACTGTCAGGTTGGATATTTTCCTGTGCAGAGAGGAAGAGAGGTGCAAACCTTGCAGCAGCACAGCAACAAGCGACAACATGTGTCCTGACCAGTTTGCTGCTTGGAACAATCAAACTTTTGAGTCTGTTGGAAACGCTTAAGAATTCAAAAACAATTGTCATGTAGCTCATTCACTGCATTTTGTAAAGTTCGATTCCAAATGCAAATTGCTTGGCCAATCCACAGCAACAAACAAACAAACAAAAATCGATTGAACATTGTCTGGGATGAGGCAGTGCTGCAGGATTAATATTCTTCTGAACAAAGCAAGTGATGAAAAATCTGGGTTTTCTTTAATCCAACAAACATGTTCCAAAAATATTTGCTCAGCTGATTGCTAAAAATTTAATATTGAACCAACAAAACCAAAAAGATAATGTCTCTCATTCTTCTCCTGGCAAATCAAAAATGAAAAATTCTTCATGAATATTTTTCATTTCTCCGCTGCTTTATCCTCACGGAATTCCACTCAGAAAGTAATTGTTGCATTTCATTGGGAACTGGGCACACAAACACAGGGACACATTTCAATATTCTGTTCACTTTGCAGTTGCTGCTCACCACTGGCAAACTCTTCACCCCTGGGCCAGAGATCAGGACATCAGCCATTCGTCAAAACCCTTTTTGGCATCATGCATGAATTGAGCACAGCAAATGATTGAGCTGTGACCCACCAAGAAACAGAAACAAATGCCTGACAGCAGTTTCCCCTTCCATCCCTGGGTCTTTACTCTCATGATGACGAAAAGTCGCGGAAAGTCAGTATGTGTCTGTCCATAACGGTGTGAGCTAGGCCAGGACCCCCCCCCCCCCCAAGTATTCTTTTCGTTCATGGAAAAAAGCACGATATCTGGCAGCCAAGAACGCACAGATTCTCTCTTTGTATTCTGATTTGCTGAAGCCATTTTTCCTTCAAGGGGTTCTGGCACTGAAAAGATTATTGGTGCCTTGAGTCAACAGGGAGGTGCTGATGGTTTCTTATGGACTAAACAGCATGGTATACAAAATTTCTGCCACAACAAATGACCTGTAAGGAGTGATGCTTGCTCTGCTCTGGTCCACTCCTGTTTAGCCACATTTACAAGTGTGACCAGCCGGCAGCAAAGTCCCAGGAGCTCACCCCTTGGCTTTTGGACAGGGGTAACTGAGCCAGGGGCAAGCCACAATATAATGTGCCTTCTGTTTTTAGTGTCTCTAGTTCAAGAGCAATTTGTGCGCTCTTGTGAGCAGCAAAGACGATTACATGACCAATCAGAGGAAATTCTCTTCTTGTGCAGCAATTTTGCTCATTTGCAGTAATTTTCTTGAAAGGCCGAAGAGAGGTCAAAGCGAAAGGGCTGCGTTGTCTGGAATGAAAGCCTGCTTCCTTCTGTGGTTATTTATTGTGATTTATTCCAATGTGAAAACAACACAGGAAACATACAACAATGTGAAATAATGTGTGTTGTTGCTGGAAAGAAATGTAGCTGTTTGAATGTCAGTTGTGAAGAGCCTTCATGCGTTGCAAGAGCTGGAACCTTGGATGCTGTTTCAGGCAGGAGGGCCATCCCTGAAAAGAGATGCATTCTTGTCCAGAAAAAGACTGGTGAGGAAGAGATATTTGTTCTGTATTCCTGATTTTGATGAAAGAAATATTCACTCCTGGTGCATGTGGGGTTTGCATGTACACTTATTTGTCAACCTGTGAGATTTCTCACCTTGGCTGACACTTCAACACCAATACAGCAATGCAGATCAGAAGTAGGATTGTGGCTCCAACTCCTCCAGCCACTGAACCAGCTATCAAAGCAACTGTTGAGTCTGAAAACAGCTCTGGTCTGTCATTTTTCATATATTGTTCAGCCTGCACTGTTTACAAACTTGAAATATCCACTCAACATCAGCACAAAACCCACAATCAGTGCTTTCTGTTGGCACACTTTGTTGATTTGGCATCATTTTTGTGGATGAGAATATATTCATTGAAGAAGCTGTTGCCTGAACCACAATCTTTTGTTCTGTTGCAATCTCAGTGGCAGGTTCAACTGTTGTGACTTGTTTGTTAAACAGAAAAGAAAAGCAAACATTATTCTGTGAGAATATGGTCTGGCAAAGCAAGTATTGTTGTTTGGGGCAAATGTGTGTTGTGACTTCAGAACATTTACAATCAAGTGGAATCTTGGGTGCCCATCACCATTTGAATTTACAAATCTACACATTGTTCTCTGCAGCCACTTTGTGCTTTCTGCACACATTCAGTGGATCAGGTTCAGCAGATTTTCTTTGTCAAACTTTTCTGAGAAAGACAAAGAATATTTGCTCACCTTTTGGTGGAATGCAATCAACCCTAGCCAGCAGGAGAATGCTGGCGGGATTGTCACTGAAGGGACAATTTTCAAGCTGAGGAGGCTTGATTTTACTCAGTGAATATGTACAATATGTGTCTCCCTCACAACCTTGAAATGCATGGCTAAAAGCTGTCCTGAAATCAAATTGAGTTGTGGGTATTTTGAAATGAAACACTTTTCAGCATAACACAATTGCCTTTGTCAAAATACATTTGTATCAAACCTGATTCCTTGTGCCATAAACCAGACACAATCCTTATTTGATGGTCTCTGCATCCATTGTCGAATACTATCAGTATCACGATCTGAAACTGTCTTGTTGCTGTATCCCATTGTAAATTTACAATTCTATGTACCACAAGATCATTAAAACACACCACCTGCCTGGTTTGAGCTGATCCTGTCAAGCAGTCAGTGAAGGTGCCAAACACGCAACAAACCATGTGAGCTTGAAGATGACAATATAACACAACAGCCAAACCAAACACGTTCATGGTGTGGAAATCCCCCAGAAAACACTGTTGTGTTCTTGTTCACTTCATAACATTGAGCAATATCACACTGGTGACAAATGTTCCTGCAAAACTTGAAACAATCTCAAGCAAATAAAGAGCAGCAATAGCAGTGCAAAACAAGACAAAAATATGCTGAAAAAGAAACTTGTATAAAAATGCAAACCAAAGAACAAAAAATTGCATCTGATCCTGTTTTTGCCAATTTCAGAAGAAACGGTGTATATGTGATTTCTCACAGGAAACTAATTGCTACAAGTGAAATATCACATCCAAAAAGGAGCAGGGAGATGAATCAGGCAGGCATTATGATGAAAGACTGAAGCAAACAGTTGCACTCCATGAACTCTTGTCTGCTGCTCTTGCCATGGTCAAAACAAAACAAAATGGTGGTTTGACGTGACAGGTGTTGGCCATATTTTGGGACACTGCTTCACCATAAGGTTCTATTGAATGTACGGACCAGACAAGCCATTCTGACTCTTGTTTTGGGTACAATTTGGGATGCAGCACCAAGGCCCTGCTGATTCTCCACCATCACCTTCTCTGTGTTAGGTCAGTTGGTGCAGTCACTCAGTTTCTTGGCAAAGGACAACATTAAATCGAAAAAAGTCACAAACATTGAACAATTTGCAAAGTGATCCATCAAGGAATAAATTGCCCAAAAGGTCTGGAGTCTCCTGAAAATCAAGTTGGCTTTCACATGAGACCTGCATTTCTTGTTTTCAACCGATTTATTGATCGTCGTCTTTCACTCCTTTGCCAACCTTCTCTTACGCCGAGCAATTTTCTGAAGGCCAACCGCAGTTGCGCAGAACACGATTCTGATACCAAACAACAATTCACCCGGTGCACAAACCCCGCCACAAGCCGAACAAACCGTACCCTGTTCAGTCCCATTTCGAGTCGTTCTGACCCCATGTGTTGGGGCACGGTTCCAAGTTCAGTCCTTTCACTCATTTCTACAATTTTTGGAAGCGAGCCTGAATCGTGACACATGGGGCGCCCCGGCACGATATCCCTCCACGACTACCATACCCAATATGGTATGGCAATTATGCGTTGAACACGCGGGTGACACGGTCCCGCGTTGGGTGTGGCTCAGCTACCCTTTGTTGCCATCCTCTCGTTTATGTGTCACAAAAAATGTTCTTTTTGAAACTTTTCCTGAAAGAGTGTCAAGCTGTGACACTTTCTTTTGAAAACGTGTCACAGCCTAACACTTTTTCAAACAGGAAGAGTCAAACATATTGCACTTCCTGTTTGAAAATGTGTCACAACTTGACACTTTTTCAAATAAAGTGTCACAGCTTGACACTTTTCTCAAATAGGAAGTGCAAATATTTGACTCTTCCTGTTTGAAAAAGTGTTATAGCTTGACACTTAAAGTTTGAAATTGTTTTATTTATCTGGAAATGTATTTGTGTGTATTTTGCTCAAAAACTGCAAGTGCTTTGTACAGTTTGAATACTATTACAGTAAAGAAATTGAGAAAAGGTTAGGAAAAATGCATCAAAATTGGTTTTTCTTGGAACAATATTTCTTCAAAAGTTAGTTTTATTCTCTTGAATGATGTGAAAACCTCAGTGATCTGGTAGTTAGAGTGCAGGACTCTTACGCCAAGGGTTATGGGTTCAAGTCCCACTCAAACATTTTTCAAATTTTAATTTTTAATTTTTTTTTTATAGGTCAGGAATTTTTTTCAGACAATTTGCTACTCAGGAAAATACTTGGTTTTATTTCAAAATGATTCAATCAAAAGTTATTAGCAATATAAAAAATGAAAAAAGTCTGACAAAGTGCGACAAAAAATGTTTTAAAAATGTCAGGAAAACTGTCACAAAAATGGGTCACTTTTTCTGTCAAAAAAAAAAACGTTTTTCAACGCTTTATTTGCAAGAGTGCATGTATCCTCAGCCTGTCTGACTCGGGATTGGTGTGGGTAGTATTCAAATAAACCAGGTTGAATGATCAAAACTCCAAACACAAAACAGGTTGACAAAACAAGGTTGTATCGTTAGAATGCTTGCATGCAGAGTGCTCAAACTTTCAGGGTGGATGGGCTTGGGATTGGCCACATGCCACAACAAAAAAGGGTTACATCCATCTGGGTCAACAAGGAAGGCTGACATGCCCCCAGTTACCTGGGTACCGCTGGTGTAACTAAACCAGGCTATAACTCTGGAAGACATTCATGCAGAATATTCAAACTTTCAGTGTTGATTTGTCAAGTCACAATGACGAACTTTGACTGTCAAAAATACCTGAAGGGGTTGCGTGATTTGCACTCAACCACAACAACCTGTGATTTGAACAAAGAGCTTCCTCACACATCATCCTCCACATGAAACAAATCAACTGACCAAATATGGAGAGAATTGACTGTTATCTTCATGTAAAAGTGCTGTCCACAGAATCTTGTCCTTGACACCTCATGTGCTTTGAGCTCGCATTGCAAAGGGTACCCGTTCCAACGCCAACGGTGCAAATCACCAAAATGCACTTTTGGCTGGTTTGAAAGCACATAGCCCCCTCCAAATAAACTTTGTGTGCCCCAATATTCCTTACAGCAAAATTAGACAGTTTTGTAAAAAGTAGTTCACACAACTGGACAGCCATTTTTGATATTTTCTGAAAATGCAATTTCTGGCACATTTGCCCCTGTCCCCAAACTTTATTGCAGCAATGTAATAGGCAGGTCTTCCAAGATGGCTGCCATCAAAGTGTAGAAGAAACTGAACTGGGCGATTGTTTGTCATTCTGCACGTTGTTCAGAATGAATACAATATACAATATATATACAATATGGCTTCAAGTCCAGTGAAGCCCTCAAACCCACAACCTCTGATCCGGCCCTGACCGATTTGTATTTTTCTTCTCCAGAGCCAGAATGAAGACGTTTCCGGCGCTTCAGCTCCTGGTGCTGATGGTGGTGACAGTGGCACCCTCATACCAGGAGGGTGAGTAGAGAGTTTTTGGTGCAACACGTGGGAGCTGACGCGCAGTCCTACACCCGGTCTGAAAATTGACATTTTCTATGTGGCAGCTCAACTTGCCACAGAGCAATTTCCGTGGCATTCTCACAGTTTCTGAATGATATTTTCACTAAGTTTTCTGCACTATTTGGTGCATGAAATTCAAATCCTCTTTCCTGCTGAGTGCAACATTATGAACCATTCTCCCATGTAAAACGCCACGGAATTTGCTCTCTCGCACCGCACATTGGATGGCACGTGAAATGAGAGGGAGCCCTCACGTGTTGCATCTAAAACTCTCTGGTATCTTTTCAGCCAATCCTGCACAGGAAATGTTGCTTCCACGCGTCTCGCCCAATGAGGGGCCCTATTTCTCAAAAAATGTGCGCGAAAATAGATACGTAGAAAGTTGTGTGTAACTGATCAAATCCGTGAAATTTTGCTTTGAGAAATGACCAGAAAGCAAATCCGTGAAACGCAACTCACTTTTTTGCCAAACTTGCACAAATATTTTCGAGAAGTACGCACCAGAGCTGGAACAGTTAGTCACCAAAGTCAACTGCTTGTGAATTGTGGAAGAACAGCTGTGCTTTGTTTCAGTCGTTCCAGAGCACAGGACGGTCTGCAGGTTTGATTACAGTCAGGTGACGTTCGGCTGTGGAAGCGGAATCATCGATATAAAGTCGCACCTCATGGTTGGGACATCGCAACAATCGACTGAAGACTGCGATGCCGAGCACTTGAACCAGCTCTTCGTCATGGAAAAGAAATGCATTGCAAGTGTCCGAAACATCACCTCCTTTTATCAGAGGTGAGCTGTGTGCTTTTGGATGAATTTATCCGTCAAACTATCACCAAATGGCAAAAACAAAAACAGTGAATACTCCAGATGGAACACATGAACAAATGTCTTCCTTGTGTCTCTGTTGTAGGTGCTTTGGGCTACACAGCTGCTACCTGACGCCTCGCTATGTGAACTGGAGCGGCTTGGCACATGGCTGTGACCCGAAGGCGCTCAGGATCTTCTTCACCTGTCATCCAGGTCTCTGATTCCATCACAAACTTCTCCCGTTTGTGCGTCTCTGTGTTTATCTCCTGTTTTCTCTGCCGGTGTCTTCTCTTTCTGTCTGTATCATTTGCTCTCCTTTGCTCTCCGTCCCCATTTAACTGTTATGCTGTCAGTGTCTCTCTCTCCTCTGTCTATTTTTGTCTCTCTCTCTCTCTCTCTCTCTTCTCTGTCTCTGTCTGTCTCTGTGTCTCATTTTCTCCCACGTACAAATGCACACTGACACACACACAATCAATTTGACCACCTGTTACGTTAGCGAAACTTGAATTTCATAAGAACACACTCGAGCTTTCCTGGCAAGGTCGCTTCTCTTCCACAGTGTCTGGGGTTCATTTTCCAGTTCACACACATTCCACATTGTTCCTGCACCAGTCCCCAGCTGAGATCCGGGCTCCCAAAGTGGATGTCTTCCACCCGTACTACCCGTGCGAGCTTCAATCAGACGACTACATCTATTGCACGTTTTCTCCCAAGAGGTATACGGACGAACCCCTCAAATAAATGAACAAATGAATTTGTAAATAATTAAACAAGCAGGAAAAGGAATTTTTCTCTGCAATGTAGCAATGGAATGTTTACATATTTCTTTCAACGGGTGGCGAGAAAATATCTTCTTGATCAAGTTGTTCACCAACTACCCACAGCATCTCTTTGTATTTACAGGGCAGGAGTCTCTTCGCATGTATTTTACGAAATCACCCCCAAGTTCCTGAAGTGCTGGTTCCCCTCGTTCTCCTTTAGTATAGCGCTTGTAACAGAAGAACCCGTCGAAAGCTCCGAAACCTTGAAAAATGTCTGTGACTATCGGTACCCCTTGATGCCCCTGTGGAACCAGGAACTGATTGTAAGTCAATGGACACAGCACGATCTGTTGCTGAGCTACAGTGCATCCAAACTCTGGCTCACAGTTGAAGGTCAGTCACTTTTGCCGCAATAGGAGATGAAATTGTTTAGTGTCACAGGGAAACTTGGGTACAGTAGGGAGTTTTAGCAGCACGCTTCACGCAAACGCAAACGTATCTTTTGGTATGCTGTGACAATGAAAAGCCAGGTTTGCGTCTTGAGAGTTTCAGCAAAATGCTCTGTGGGCATAACATGTAGAGTAGAACAAGGTTTCAGATACAACTCCCTTGTTCTGGAAGATTCCACAATCAATATTGATAAAAAGATATTGAGTCTTGGCCTGGGGAAGTTGTGTGTTTTCCCCCAGGGTACAAAGCTTCAAAGGGCTCACAAACCCAACTGGTTAAATTTTGAAAATGTCAGGAATTTCTCTGTGGACCCTTCCAGAAGAGGGTTGTTGCAACTGCAAGCTATGCATTATGTTTATGTTTTGTGGCTACAGAATGTGGTGATGAAACTCCCCACTCGCCAGCTGCACGAAGCACGTGCCTTGCAGATGCAACTCCCCTATTCTGGAAGAGTCCACAGTGAACTTGACAAAACAATTTTTGGAATCCGAAAACTGAGGAACATCTGTTTTTATTCCTCCAAGTTATCATGTTTCAAAAGTCCTCTCAAACGCAATTTTTGTCTCAAGAACAGTAAGAATGTTTGTCTGTTTTCACTTTGTGGACTCTTCCAGAACACGGGAATTGTATCTGCAAGTTACGTGTTACGACTACGTTTTTTGGCCACGGAGCGTGCTGCTGACATAGCCCAGTGCATAACATTTTCTGTCGTACTTTTGATGCAGCGTTCACAGACTTTGGTGAGAGTGCTCGAGCTCCTGTTGAGGTGACTGTCTCCTGCAAGGGTCAGGACAATTTCCCGCCTCAGGTGAGACTGAACGTTGTTTGATTCTTTCTGCAGCAAATGGTGGGTCTTTCTGGTCAAATCTTGATTCAACCCCCATCACATCCCATTGCAGGAAGCTTGTCAGTCATACACAGCCGTTGAGGCTCCATCCACCACAACGCAGGGTGTCACCCATGAGCCCACCACCACCCGCGGAGCCTCTGTGGCTCATACCTATGCAGATGCACCGAGCTCCACCCTGAAGCCAAGTCCCGCTCCCACTGGGGTTGGTGGACGTGTGGATGAAGAGAACGGTGTTCAGGATCCGGAAACTCCTGGAGAATCAACAGGTGAGATGGACTGTGGGGGGGGGGAGGTATCAGACTGCCTGGTTCAGCTTGGTTTGAACTTCATTATCATTCAAATTTCAAAGCCACTTGACAAAGATATTTTTGACGCATATCTTCATAAAAGCTGATGATATGGCCCACTGAAGGGTTTTGTCCAATCATGTGGTTCTGAGTTGTTGGATTGGTTGCCATTGGTTTTGTTTTGTGTTGCTCTCCTGACAAGCTTCCTCCACCTCTGCCCTTGACAGATTCTGCAGGTCTGATTAGAGGTCTGATTGGAGGTCTGGTTGCTATGGCTGTTGTGATTATGGTTGTTGCTGTTGTTGCTGCTGTAGGCATCTGGAAACTCAGGCAAGAGAATATTTAACTGTCGCAAGATTTGGATGTGTTTTCTGTGTTGGTTCACCAGAAACAACTAGCACTGCTTGCAAATTTGTATGTGTGTTTTCAAGAAAAGGAAAACCACATGTCAAATAATTGTTGCACATTGTTTTGCAGAACAAACTCTCAGAATACTCAATTGCAGTCTGTCACTCAAGTTCCACCAGAAGCTGGAAGCAGAACCAACCAAACTGTGAACATTGAACTCACCTCTTTGGATGATGATCTTTATGAGGACACCAGCGTCGTTATCGCAAGCTACGGGAATGCTGACTTTGGCCCAGACATCACCCCAGGAATTTATGAAGAGACGCCAGTTGGAGATGAGGATATCAATGAATTTCAGGAGACAACCAACACCACAAGTCAGGAAGGGGATGAAGCTTCCATGGGCCCTGGGAACTCAATTTACGACACTGCATATGTGCCATCAGGAAACCGTTAACACTACCACACCTGTCTGACGTCAACAACAGGCACAAACCGCTTGAAAAGACACAGTGAACACCAGAAAAAATAGCTCCATGGAGCTGGCGGTGATTTCAGGAAAATTCTGATTTTGCTCACTCTGATTTTGCTCACTCTGATTTCACTCACTCTGATTTCACTCACTCTGATTTTGCTCACTCTGATTTCCCTCACTCT
>JAAUXT010024182.1_pt1 | contig 18429 bp, 15 predicted proteins | sample 7278171 | NCBI WGS metagenome assembly JAAUXT01 (sample SAMN14350112, study PRJNA611818) | marine sediment metagenome | isolation source: surface marine sediment (1.8m) | place: French Polynesia: Moorea | collected 2018-08 | reverse complement strand
AGGGTTCGTACATCGGTAGCGTGCTGTGACTGCGAGATCGCTCAACGTCATTGCGCCCAAGGGCATGGAGGTCATCCACGAGTGAGCGATAGTGAACTCGTGGATGACCTGCATGCCCGTGGGTGCGACAAGCATGCGATGAGCATATCACAGCACACTACTTATGCACAAAGTCATTTCGACGAATGGCAGACGCAGTGACCTGAGCATGCATCAACAGCCTCAGCACACAACAATTACTCTGTTGTGACCCACTTCCAGTGTGATAAAAGAGTGGAACTGACCTGATTTTGCTCAATCAGTTTGACTTTTGTTGATGGTGCATCCGGTGTTGTGATTTTGGTTTTTGGCTAACAAAATTGGTCATGATGTCCAATGATTTGTCATCCGAAACATGTTTTGAGGAAGACACAGACTTCAGCTGCTCGCAACTGGGCAGAACTTTGACAAGAATTGACTTCAACCCAGAGTGTGAGTAAGTATGCCTTTTCACGTTATTTCACTGTCTTTTGTGCATAAAATTTGCTTTTTTCTGTTTGCAAAATTGACTTTTGAGAATCGTGGGGAACACCTGGAAGTGCTGATGACGTCAGTTATCATTTTGTTTATTTGAAGCCTGATTTTGGGTTTGATTTTGGGGTTGGTATTTCTCACTTTTTTCATATTAAAAGAGTGTTGTGGAGCTTCAAATTTCTTATGTGCCTTTCTGAAGTCATGAGGAATGTTACTGTGTGGTTTTTAGATGGAAATTTTGTGTCAAAGTTGAGTTTCACCATTGATGATGCTGGACATGTATGCTGGAACTGGATGTAGGGAATTCCCTGACATGTCGGACATGTTGTTGCAGTGATGCGATTTCATTGACACAGCGTTCTGTGGGTCAGTTTGACCTTGGAGTAGAAATTTTGAGCAAATCAGACAAAAGTGATGATGGAGAAGACCTTCAGAGCCAAGCCCACGCAATTCCAGAGTGTGACAGAGAAGATTCATCCCCACCACATAGATCTATACCAGTTTTGGTTTCGTACAATGACTCTCAAGACATCACTCCTGATGATGGAAAACCAAGTAAGACTGTTCCAAATGAGAGGTTCAAGACTCCGTTGATGCCAGTGAACCAGAAGAGACTTACAGGCAAAACTTTTGCTAACTCAACTGACAGAAAGATTGCTTGGGCCATGAGTTTGTATCACGATTGGAGGCATTCAAGAATCGATTCCAGTGAACTGAGTGACATCTTTCAGATCATCAACTCTGATTTGGATGAACCAGGACTTGATAAGATCAATCTCTGCACTGCTTTGTGTGCCTTTTTGAGTGATGTGAAGCGTGCAGATGGGGGAAGTACCCAGGCAAAACTTTGTATTTGCTCTTGATCATGCTCCAGTTGCACCTGGAGAAGTCGGGTTTGAGTTGGAAACTGTTGGACGACAAATAATTTTTGAGTGTTAGAAACACTTTGGACAATCTCATGAAAGAGAGAGCTAGAACATGGGTTGGTGTCGTATAAATTTAATCCGATCATGGTTGAAAATGAGGAAGAACTTTGGAGTCAGGGACTGTTGGGTGGTGACATGCCAAAGCAGTTGCGTGAAATGGTCATGTACTTGATCAGTCTGTCATTCACTTTGCGAGGTGGAAAGGAGCAGAGGGCTCTGCGATGCCCACCATATGATCCACAAATCATGGTCAAAATGCGCTCTGACGGCATCAGATACCTTGAGTACAAAGAGGATCAACAAATAAAGTCCAACCAGGGAGGGCTGGCAACCTGTAAATGGCAACCAAAAATCATGAAGGCTATCGGCAACAGTGATGACAGTTGCAACATCATGACCTTGTACTCCAAGTACACCTCACTCTTGCCCCCTGATCCCAAGTGCAATGCTCTGTATAAATATGAGCTACCAATGACAAAATTGATAGCGCACACCTGGTATCAAGACCGTCCTCTGGGGGTCAATGCTGTTGCGAAGGTCATCAGTACACTCATGTCACATGCAGGTTTCAAGGGATGATACACCAACCATAGCCTCAGGGTCACTGCTGCCACACACATGTTTAATACAGGCATGGAGGAGTAGGTAGTGAAGGAAAAACTGGCCACAAAAGTGACACCGTCAGAGCATACAAAAGGACTACCGATGGTGTGTTGCAAGATGCTGAAAAGGCAGCTATCAGTGACAAGGCACGCATGAAGGTCACCAAGACTGACCAGTTTGGTGTAGATACCATGTCAGGAAGTGGTCTGTACAACATGTTCAATTTGGTCAGCAGCAAGACCATCAAAAGCATACATTTTGAGGTCCAATATCACAATGAGAAAGATGACAGTTGAGTTGAGTTGTGTTGAGTAATGGTTCTTTTGTGCTGTGTTGGCATGTTTGTTCACATGTGTTGACATGTTTTTTCTTGAGTTCAATATAGTTGGAAAAGCAGTCAAGTAGTCATGGTCGTCATTTGCGACAAAAAGGTTGCGTGGTGCAACTGAAAAATCACACCACGCAGCGATCAATAGCCGCGTGAAGGTCACTGCGTCCGCCGTTGTCGACGAAAAAATTAGTGAAGGGGACTGTTGCGCTGTTTTCGTCATTTGTTTAATTTCTTTTACTTTGCAAGGATTCGTTGTTTTTGTTGGTTTATTTTATCAAACTCACAACAGCAAAGAGAACAACAGAATTCGGATAAAATCTCAGCTGGTCGGTGCTGTGCCAGCTGCTGGAAATATAGATTGGCAGGATATGAATTTCGTACACGGCCACACAAGGGCTTCCAACGGAAACAGTCTTTGCCTATTTTGGCGTACTTTTGAGGAAAACAGCTTCCACTTTTTTACGTGTTGTTCTCCCTTTTTGGGATCTGGCAAATATCTGGGACTGGCCTTGCCACCGAACAGTGACACAAAAACGCAGATGACTGAATCCGTGGTGATGATGTTTGTTCAAAGACAAAACGCTCGTGTGCCAAACAGTCCCTTTTGATCTTTTCCGATCTGTTCATTCTGTGTTGTGCGAACCCTTTTCGTCAGGACACGAGTCTGTCAGCCGAACTTTCATCGGGAACCTATGTTGTGCACCGTCCCGTTCTGACCTCGTACCCACCACCCACCAGTACATGGCTTCTTTTTCTGGAACACAGCGCTTGCAACAGGGTTCTGCAAAAGTACCAAATCTTGAAGACCAGTCGCTGTCATTGTACGGACTTGCAATGCCATCACCAAGAGAACCCATCTGTGTTGGCAGTCGTTTCAGACTCTGCCCTTTCAAGCTCGTACTGTGTTGGGCCTTGGATTTGTGGGTGCTGGAACTCGTTTGTGTTTCCTTTCTGTAGGCTGGTCGCGAGACCAGCTCGCCGAGGCGTTGAGGATGGACATGAGAAATGAGTCTTGTCTGCCTGTTGGGGATCCTGACGTGTGAGCTTGTGTCCTGACAGTGGAGTAATTGGAAAACTTTCTGAGAGGTGAAAACCAATCATGAAACCCTTGTGTGGAAGCGAAACTGATTCAGCTCAGCTCCAAAAATAGCCTTCAGATCAGATTCGACCTTCTGCGGGCCGCCTGTTGTTTTTCCTGCCAATTAGTTTTCTCAGAAACCGATTTACGTAAAAGGTGATCACAGGTGAAGCCCCGTCAAGTCATCTCAGCAGGTAATTTAGGAGGAATTTGCGAACACAACTCGTGATAAAAAGTGCCAAATCGTCTGAAGGCTTCAAAATCTCCAGCCTTATGCTTGGGCCAAGTGCCCACTTGCCCACAGTCGTACCGGGTTTTCGGGCTTTCGAAGGATCAACATAAATCGTTGTTTTCTCTGGACATTAGATCGCTATTGCACCACGAAAGGGCAAGATTGTCTGAAAATTGGACCGCCCTTACTTCTGGAGACACAGGAAGGAAAGATGGAGGAAAACAAGGGAGACAGACGGACAGACAGAAAGAGACACAGAAAGAAGAAAGTGAGGATCAGATGTACAGCTGCAATTCAGTGCTGAAGATGAATTTCTTTCTTTGTTGAGCTGACTTGAGGAGGTCGAAAGAAACAAAGAAATTACAAAAGCCTCACTTTGGTGAATTTGTGATCTCATCTGAATCCTCTGGCATTACTACGGCAGCAAAAGAGTCTTTTCTCTGGCTGCTTTCGTAATTGGAGAAAATAAAGAAGGAAACAAACTGGTCTGTGCGCTGTTCGCTTGAATCTTTGGGGATCTCTTTTCTTTGGAAAAATCCTGTCCCCAGTGTTTTCTTCTCGTTGTGCTATCAGCGAAAGGTGCTCGACCTGGTCGCGTGCTGATCCCGCCAACTTGAGATCAGTGTGTTCTGCACAGATTTGGGCTGCACCGGTTTGACTTGACAAGGCGATGTGTGAGCGCAGCTCGTGTTCAAATTGTCGTTGATGCCTTTCTCGACATTGTGGAAACTATGAACTCCTTCAGGTTCTTGCACCTGCACCCACATGACTCCCGAAGTCCCGCTTGCCTTGCGACGCTCTTTTTCAGTGAATTTGTTGCTCACTTGTCTCTTTTTCTGTCTTTTCAGGTAAGCTCCTGCTGGCGTCTCGCGTCCGGTGCGGTGAGGTCTTTCGATGTTGTGGGTGTGGTGCTTGTGGAGTGACTGAAGCTGTGTCTGTGAGATGGCGACTTCGTCTTCACGCCCGTGTCGCGTCTGTTGCAGAAGGAACTTGACAGCTCCGCAGATGCACCAGATGCTTGTGTGTGTGTGTGTGTGTGTGTGTGTGTGTGTGTCTGTCTGTCTGTCTGTCTGTCTGTCTGTCTGTCCGTTCGTTCACTACAGGGGTTCTCTTATCTGGGTTAAAGACAGAAGTTTGCAGCGACGGATACAACGTGCGGGAGAAACCGTGGTTTGTTTTCGGAGCCGGTCTCTGACTAGCTATGTCTTCTGGCCATCGAGTCTGGGATGACCGTCCACCCTCTCTGGGGACGGGTTCTGAGGGCACGTTTGTCTGCGCTCAGAAAGTGTCATTGAGATGCCTCCACGCGACGAAACTATGTGCACGGATAAAATGTCTCAGAAACCCTCGTCTGAGTGTGGGAGAAGTGTCCTGTGGTTTCGGACACAAACGTTTGAAAGTGAAGTGAAAATGTGGAGTTTCAAGTTCCCGAGTGCCGGGACCCTGTTGAAACATGTTTCACACGGTGTCTCCAAAACGTGTTTGAAGGAAAAGTCCCGGGCCCGACCCCGAAGCCCGCCTTCTCCAGAGACCACTTGTGTTTGTACAAAACTTCGATTCGAAAGAAACGAAGACAACCTGAGTAAGACGTCTGTCGTATTGTTTTCCTCGCTGTTCATCTCGGGTGTGGCAAGTGCACGAGTTTGTAATGTAAATGGAGACAAAGCTGGTGATTGTCGTCTCAGCCTCAACTCATCATCATCACTGGCGAGTGCCACTTGGCGACACAGCCATCAAGAACCGCACGCAAGTTTGTTCACTTCCTCATTTGGTGGGGCTTGATTGCGAGCAATTTTACTGCGCAGGGATTCTGTTTTGGGAGAACATCCAGCCCTTCAACAAAATGCAGTTCCACAGAAAATACTCGTAAACTTGTCCATGAGGGGTCTTGGGGTGGCGTTAAGTAGCTGTAACAATGGTGATGTACGAGCGAGACCTGAGACTGCAGAGAAACGAATCAGACCCTTTTCATACAAGAGGCGTCATGCGTTGAATCTGTTTTGAAACCCAGGTGTGACGTCGTGACTGTTGACATGCACAGTGTGAATCAGCTCTCAATCTTCATGAAACCAGCCCGTGTGAGGCGCTGTGAGGACCAAGCCGAAGCGGGTCTGGTGGCCGAGAAGAACGGATGGTGCGTTCTCTTTTCAAGCAACGAGGTGAAAACAGCTTTGCCTGGATGGACCGCTTCAGTGGTGATCATGAGCAAAAACGGACGTGCAGTGAAAATTGTCCTGGAGAGAAAACGTCTGACAGAACTGATCCAATCCCGTGTGTGTGCTGTCTGAACACCACACTTCTGTTCCAACCACAACAGCGTCTGTGAGTTGTAAACAGACAAAGACCACTGGGTGTCAACACCTCAAAGGCCGAGTCAGGGAAGGATGAAAATGATCCCGGAAAGAGTCACTTCAGAGGATCCGAAACAACATGTGAATCAGACCCCCCCCCCCAGTGAAATATTTGGGCTTGTGACGTCAGCAGACGGCATGTCTTCAGCACGACTTTCCAGTTTGTGTGTGGAAAATGCTGCTTGTGCGTCATGACGGCAGATCAGCACAAGACAAAAGGGCAGGACGGCGGCAGGTCGAGTCGAACAGGCAGAGCCACGGGAGGGCTTCCACAGCAGCAATTGCAAGGAAATGAGAGTGGAATGACGGAGAGTCAGTCAAGTGATGCCTGAATATTCAAGGCAAACGTTTTCGTGAACTTTTCTGCTCTGTGAGACCTTTAAATGCAGGAAGTAACCTTTTGAAATGGTGTGTTCCTTTCTCCAATCTTCTTATTGTTCTCGAGACCCTGAACGGGGAAACCTTCACTCAGGTTGTTCCCACAAAAGAAAATGAGGCACGCTACTGGGGTGGCACATCTCTTCTGAAGACACCCAGTTCATTGTCATCAAATCCATTGTCAAACCTCAAAAACAAATCCTGATTGTGTCAGGGTTATCGAACACCAGCGAAACAAATACACGATTTTAATGCATGCAAGCACGAGCTTTAATGCATGAGGTAAAAGTGCATAAAATGTACTGAAACACTCCTAAAATGCACTTTTACCTCATGCAATAAAGCTCGTGCTTTCGTATATTAAAATCGTGTTTTTCTTTAGTTGGCGTTCAAAAAACCCTGACATAATGGATCTCGAGAACAGTGGTCGTGACATTCAAGAACAAACCCTGTGTTTTATGTCTCTTTCTTCATTGTTCCGCTGAGGTGTGTCCAGATTGTGACTCAGATACATCGAGGCTGAATTGTTGCTTCACCGCGTCAGTTCCTCACTCAGGGAACTTCCTGGAGCGACTGCAGACTCCTTGAAAGTCATCCTTTGAACTTCTCTTCCTCTTCATTCACTCAGGTGGATGCTGCTATTTTGAGAACACCTGCATCAGCACGAGCCCGAAATGTCTGAGAACTAATCCATAGCGGTGCACAGAAGCCCATTGAAAAGCTGATGTGCACCGATCTGCTTTGCAGTGCAGATGCTGAGTGACAGAAGAACTTGGAATTGTTGTGTGCGCCATCACAATTTTTGCTTCGCGTTGCTTGTTCTCGTCCTGCACTGAGAAATTTTGCAAATTTCTGTGTGAAGAGAAAAGAGGACGTGGCAGAGCGTAAAGATCTTTTGATGGCGTTTCAGTGCAGGATCTCAAATTTGTCGTCCGTTTTGATCCTTTTCACAGCAACGCGAATTGATCCGAGGTCACACCAGGACAAACAATTCAAACCAAAACATTCTGCGCAAAGTTTGGCTGTGTACGCACGGTATTTTTTGGTCATTTTCACATCCTTTTCATTTGAAATGGTCTTTTTGGTCCCCTTTCTCTTTGAAGTGGCCTTGCTTTGGTCAAATGTCATGTCCAAAACGAGTTGCTTTGAGCCGTCCATCAAACAGCTGCCAAAAGGGAAAATTGCAGCTAATGGGACGTCATGCTTGACAGCGGCTTTCCTTTCACTGTGTCTGAAACACACACACACACACACACACACACACACACACACACACACACACACACAGTTGGCTCCGTCATTGTTTCCAACGCAGTCCCGCACAAAAATTTCAAGCGAACACGCATGTGTTAGAGAATACTTTTGTGGTGTTATTTTGTGCTGTTGACGCAGAGGTTTTGCAGATACGGACGCGTCTCCCACCACCCACGCTTGTTGATGCCTCGTGCAGTATTTGTTCAGTTTCCATAGCTACGCTACTGTCACCAGCAGCTGTCGCATTGCGAGCTGTCTGTCTGCAAGCCCGAAAGGAACGAAATTTGAATTCTTGGTACGCCAGAAACAAAACATCAGAAATTTGTTCAGCTCGTCTTGCGCTTTGTTTTTGACATCCCAGTGCTATATGACTCACTTCAGGCAGGAATTAACTGATGAACACATAGGACTGAACAGTGCATAGTGTTACCAACAATGGCGGCCGATTTTTGCTCAACATGGGGGTGTTTCACTATGAGATGGGTGGGGGGAAGGGGTTCTATCAATCAGGTGACCAACGGGAGGGGGTTCGCCTGCTGTGTTGTGTCCAGACAGCATGGGGTTGATTTCCGTGGCGTCTTGTCTCTTGCCTGTCGTTTGGAGGGGTCAGAATGATTTCACCTACCAGAGGGTCTGTCTGAAAGCGGGGCAGGGTGGACTCGGATACACTCTACTCAGTGAGACATTCCAGTGTTCACGTGGCCAGCCAGCCAGTTGTTCAAGAGGTGTTTAAAAATGGACCTGTACAGGCAGCTTGCGTGTTGGCGTGTCACATGCAGTCCGCCATTCCCTTCTGCGTTCCCTCGGATCTGGCTTTCTGTCGACCTCCGGGAGCCTCCCTTGCATGTTCGGACCTGATTGTGAAGTACTGAAGCTTTTGTTAGAACGTTTCGTCACTTCCAATGTAGAAATGGTTCACGGGATTCATATTTCTGTCAAACTCATAGACGAGCGGAATCCCGTTGGGGATGTTGAGTTTCATGATGTCTGAGTTGGACATGTTCTCCCAGTGATGCACGAAGGCTCGCAATGTGTTTCCGTGGCAGGAGTAGAGAACGCGCTGCCCTTGCAGGACGGAAGGTACGATGTGGTCGTGCCAGAAGGGAAGGGCGCGCTGCAGCGTGTCGTCAAGAGACTCGGTGGTCGGCAGCAGGGAGCTGTGCACGTACCTGTAGATTGCCAAAAGATGGAAGACATTGAGCAAAGCGAAATTTGTTGACTGCCGTGTTGGATGCATTCTGGCCAATGTCTCACACAAAACGGATTCCTCAACGAGGCCCCCGTCTCACCTGTACACAGGGCTGTGGCCGGGCCAGCGCGGGTCGGATGTGGAGATGGCCGGCGGCGCCTCGTCGTACGACCGGTTCCAGCGGTGCAGCACGTCGGCGCCGTAGCGCTGCGCAGACTCCGTCTTATCTGCGCCCTGCAAGGAGCAGCGCAGGCAAACTTGATTGAAATTGAGCTGTGATTGCACGTCCTCACCAAGCGTGCCCTGTCCGGTAATTTCGGGAGATGGACTGCATCGAGGCGCAGTAGCTGCGGGAATGCGTCTCCGAAAATAGATGACAAATGTAAAGGACACTTGGTGTTTGTTGGCAGGTGTCTTGTTAAGTAAGCGAGATATTTTTGTCCGAGGATGGTGGATGAAGAACATGAATGCGATCGATAGTGGAAGGAAATGAACAATCGGTGCGAGGCAAAGGAACGACTGTGCGGTACTCCTCAACCGAATTCCAAGTGCAATTTTGGAAGACATGATTATTTTCGTCTTTTGGTCACGTTTCTCAAACGACCCGCACAGACAGTAAGTCACAGGTGGAATCGACGACCTGAGTCTCAGATCACGAACCCACGAGGCCTGATTGGACCCACATCGAACTGGTGTGAAGCTCGTGAGGCGTCGACTTTCTGTCGTGGCCTCGTTTTCTGCAACGGGTTTGGCTTCTGTTGCGGAATTTGCCAGCCTGTTTGTCATGGCCGAGCGCGCTTGGTTGATGCTTCGCATCTGTCACCCCCCTTTGGAGGATGTTACCTCCCTGGAGAAGATGTCATCCCCTGTGGAGGAACAAGTCCTCCAGTTGAAGACTCCCCCTACTGAATATTTGTGCCGTAGGCTCTTGCGGTGCTTGCCAAAACAAATCTAGTTGATTTCTCACTGCCCTTCGCACACTGAAATTGTTGCACAGGAGATATGCACTCGACTTCCATGGAGAACAGACTAAACGTCTGTTGACTTCGCGAAACTCGTCAGGCTGTGTCCTGTTCTTCGTCCTCACCTGCAGATCCCCGTACATGTGTTCGTTGAGCCTCCAGCTTCTCACGACGGGGATCCAGTGCAGATCGAGTTCGTCCTGCAGGTAGAAGAGCGTCTTAACGGAGCGCTTGAGGACGCTCGTGTAGGCGATGTCGAAGTGCGTGTGGCCGGCGTCGCGCAGGATGCGCCCGGCGTCGCGGGCCTGCTGCACCCCGAGCTCCGTCAGGTCCGCGTCGTACCACCCCGTGAACTGCGGAGGACACGTGGCGGTTCATTCAAACGTGGGCATCGTATGTTGTGACGAGTCTACAAATCCGTTGAGCGTCTGCTGTCAGTGGCAACAGGACGCTGAGCATTCGCAAGTGAAATCAGACTATTGATTATTGTGCCGGTGGACACGCGCGAGTTTGATGTGGCACAGTGTGCAATCAAGCTTTGTGCTGTTGCAGTTGTTTTGTTTGACGTGCCGCAATAATGGCTACAAAAGTGAAAGTCTGCCGGCCGTGAAAGGATGGGCACGTGTGTTGTGAAAAAATGACTGGTTGTCCCGAATTCTGCGAACACCCAACTTGCCAAACGCCTCAAGTGGGTGGGGCACCTACTTAAACTGGTGCATGAACCTCTCGTCGTCAGAAAATTTCGGAAACGTGTCGCTGCTACGAGGGCTATGGTTCAGCGAACATCAACACTGGCAAGATTCCTTGTTCACCCAAAATATCGATGTGTTCAGGACAGAAACATTGCAGCACGTTTTTCGCGCGGACTACGCTTGTATTTCCTACCTTGTTTGTGCCATTTGAAACGCTTTCACCATGACGAACCATCACAACCTGGTATTTCTCCATTCTGTGTGCTCCAGAGACACGCGCAAGTGCACGAAACTACACGTTTGGCTTCATGCTGACAGCATTATTTTCACTGAATAATCCACTGCAAAAAACGTGGCGAAAAGTCCCTTTTTGATGTCGATTCCGTGGCGTCAGTCCCGGCGATAAGTCAACTGATCTGTGCAGCAGCTTTCCAACAGTGTGTTGTGTGTTGTGCGCATTGTGACCGTGAAAATCGAGCGGGACCGGGATCTAGTGCGTACATACATGCTTATCAACAAAAGGATCAACAAAAAGGCTTTGGGTTGCAGGAATTTCAGACTCTGCTGAGTTTCAAACACTGATTTGAACCGAATTGACAAGGGCAAAGCAAGGGCAGGCCTCGAATTGAATAGAACTTTCAGTTGTGTGACACGTGAGCTGCAAACCAACGAGGTGTGAAACTCTCGCTCGTTCTTTTCTGCCATGAACATGAGGTTATCTTCTCCAATGCACTGTGCATAAATGCCTTTACATTTGTGTTTTGGAGAAGAACAATGTTGATAAATGTGAAACAGATTGTGATGGAAGGTCTCGGGTCACCCGGACTCTGAACAATCTGAATGGTATTCGTGTTCGTGCAGAAGTCTGCGTTTTGTTTACAATGAGGTTGTTGTCTGTTTCGAGTGGTGAGCGTTGTTTGTTTTCCACATGTTGGCGTTTGCGATAAGAGGATGTGCTCTCAATGACTTATCTTTCCCGTCCACAGGGACGTGTTCTCGAAACGACCGTTTGCGACAGTCGCGCGTGGTGAACATCACGTCCTTCAGCGTCCACGAGTCAGTTTGACTTGACGAATCTGAATCTCGTACACAGAGTCTACAACACTTTGTGTGAATGTTGTCAACAATAACAAGAAATCAGGTGTTTCCGTGTGTATGCGGGTGTGAGTGTTGTGTGTGTGCGTGTGTCTTCCTGTCTTCCTGTACAGTTTGCCTTTTTCCAACCGTTTCCTCGAAGAATAAAGTGTACACTGCACCAAACTTCAAGTTCGCCTTCCAGGCTGACAACAGAAGAAGAGTTGCAAATCTACTCGTACCATCAGGCTGGGACCAAAAGATTTTCCCGTTTACCACCTTTTCAGTGCGTCTGAAAGTTGCTGTAAGGGGCCTCTGGTTCAATCCTGCAGCACTTGGTCCTCTGTTCCAGCCTCTGTTCCAACTTGGCTGCACGTAATCGCAAGATCAAAGCTTGATATCTGGTGTCCTTCCTTCCTGACTCTCTTCAGGTAAATCTCCCCAGATTAGCCGCACAAGTTACACAAACTGCACGCAAAGCTTTTAGCAATTTTCCTCAGTGTTCATGGAAGGAAGCGGTGCAGCGAATTTGGGGTTTTACCATCTGCTGAAGACAAATTTTTGTCTTTCGATTTTTCAGCTGACAAGTGAAACAGGCAGCCAATTTCAGTTTCATAGTTGTCAAAATATGGAATCACAAAAAGTCACGCAGGCCCACAGCGTCTCTGGCCCTTTCCACAGCTTGCCGGGAAACTCAATAGCTGGAACACAGTACAGTTCAGGTGAACTTCGTCTTCTGAGTGGAACAGGGAGCATCTTTTATTTTATTCATCACACCTTCCAGTCACAAGGCCTCGGGGCAAATTAAAGGACATCCTTCCTGCAGAAGCTGCGCTGCGCAAGGTTTCGGTGATCTGGCAGCCCAGCTGAGCCGTTACATCAGGGTCAGTCTGGCCGTCTCACTTCGACCGAACCCCGCTTAAGTGGTCACAAATCCTCATTTGATGAGAATGAAGAGAAAACTTGAGGGAAGCGAGAAACCAACGCAGCCCTGGATGCGACGCACATCACCACCAATTGAATTGCACGGTGGATTTCTTGTGCAGGGAATGACACACGAGACGAGTTCGCAGTGGTGTTGCTGGTCTGTCCTGCTCGATTTATCATGGAGCACGGCGGCGGCGGACCCTGAGAGAAGCGAGGAAATGAATTCGCGAAGCGGCTCAGCGACGAAAGCCAGCCGGAGACGGAAATATGTCTGGTTCTCAAAGCTAGCCCGAGGCTCGAGTGAATGCGTGATGAACTGGACTTTGGTATTGGAGAAGGTCATCACGGAAAGCTGGTAGATTCTGACTGTGCTGTCTCCACACAGTCAGTGTGTGAAAATTTTACGGTGCATCCTGCCTGAGCCTCGGGGAAAAAGGAAAAAAGATTTTGATCCAGTTGAACGGTTGTTTGTTCATCCCAGAAGCTGCGAAAACGTGTCATCTCAATCTGACTTCCAACCTGGCTTCCTTTACGAGTGGTGGTCAATGACGAACGTATTCGTGTGGCTTTAGTTGTGACCATCGCATCTGTCTCAGAACAGTTTCACAAGAGTGTTGTGAAACGGGAAGAGCAAAGTCCGGAAGGTCGCGTTGTATAAATCTGTTCCAATTTCCCCACTTCCAGTGAGAAAGAAGATTGCAGCGCGCGCACACATATCGAGTGTCACATCCGATTGCAAGGAACGTCTGGTTGTCCATCCCCACTGGGCGAGAGCTGTGACTGACCGTGACATCCTGACTTTTGCTTCTACTTGGTCACTGGTGGCGCTGGGGAAATGCGGAAGTTGCGTGTTCGTGTTTCCATGCCCGTGCCGGAGAACCGTGGTGACAGATCTAGCTCTCTCCTGGGGGTCTCTACTTTTGCGGGGAATACGCGCTCTGCATGTAATCGCATTGCATCTCGAAAACCCATCACAATACGCCCCGAAGAGGAAACAAAAATCTCACTCAGCTTTGCCATGAACGTCGTCTGCTGCTCGTTGAGTGGTGCGGACAGCGCGCGTGACAGGTGCTTCTGGAGTTTTCAATTTTGAATGGCAAATTTACGATAGTCGTCAGTCCATGTCGGGACGGGGCTCAGCTGACCCGGGTAATTGTTGTTGCGTGATTACATAAGCTGCTTCAAATCAGCCGAGTACACGTCACGTTGATCCTTGTCAACTTCACAAACAACGAACCAACATGGAAGGTGCACACACGATTTGATCATTTCTGTCTGGTGTGAAATTTGGCAGTGAGTGTTAGCTGACATAATATTGGACGTTTGTGTGAGCATGAGCTGCTTGCTCGACGGTTGAACAGCTCAGAGCTGCCGCCTTCGGGCTTTTCTCGCGCTCAGCTGATGTTTGGCTTCAGCAGCTTCGCGAACTAAACCAACCGATGTGGTGAAGCAGAGCGATGCACACGTTGTACTGACTCGTGAGACACACGACTTGTGTCAGTTTTGCTGGAGCCTGACACTCTTCATGCACTGTGATACTTTTGCAGAGACTACTCTGGACTGCAGGTGTGTGCACGGATTGTGGTGCAAGATGATTCACACAGTTTCTGGAGAAGAATTATGGTGGACGAATGTTTGTAACCAGCTCTCGCAGTATCGTACAGGATATTCCGGGGGAAGACAATTTATTTGGATGTCGGACTATGACGGGAAACCACAGGAGAGTCTGACCAGAGGAAAGTCCAGGAAGCAAGGATTTGTCACGGACTGATCATGTCTTGGAGTTCAGCGACCTCTTGCGCACAAGCGAATCTGTTGCCTCTGATACAACGGTAAAAGTCCTGTTGGACCAGCGCGTTTGTGTGTGGAATTTGTGTGGAGTCTTGGGGCCGAAGAACTCAAGGCGTTGGTGTTGGTTTCAAAGCACTTCCTGTTGAATCACATCTCGGGATGAATTGTCACGAGGCAGGCTTTATTTTGGTTTCACCTGAACCTTGTAACAGCGGAGGAATGAGATTGAAACCAGACACGTTCAACCTGATTAGGTGAAAAACAATCAATATCGTTGTTAAACCTCGACAGCTGCAGGGGGCAAGGCTGATCAACACTTGCAGTTTTTTTGCTTGGCCAGTTGTTGGTTTTTGTCCTGTTTCAGTTTACCTTTGAACACACACACACACACACACACACACACACACACACCAACGAACCGTGCGATTCGTGGGGCTTTGGGACAGATCGCGGAAACATGGTGATCCGGTTAGTTACTGGCTCGGCCAGTGTTGTGGATCACATTGCGTTTCGTCCGTCGTGTCTCGCTTCAACACAGACAGGAGCTTCCGCTGCAGTCTGATCCTTGGCAAGAGCACAATTGTACAGCTCTCAGGTCAACTGCAAGCGTACACAAGCTGTGCCTGAGCTGTGATCGGCAGAGGGGTGAAGGTCCAAAGGTGATCCCCCCTGCACAAGAAGCAAAATTGGATCAAATGTTCAGGTGTCAATTCCCTGCGTGTATGAAGGATTGAAATAATGTGTGGTCGACACCATTTCATGTTTGCCTCTTTCTGATCTCGGAACAAAGTTTTCTTCAACTTTTCCAGTCACCTCAGCATTTTCTGTCATCATTTGCAGAATGAATAGATTCCATTAGGTTCTCTCCAAAAATGGAAAGCTTTAAAATCTGTTACCAGAAAGAAGCAATCAGGGTAATGAAAAAAGTGTCGAAGGGAAGGAAGACTTTTTGTCAGAGAATTCAGCTGCGGAATCGAAACAGTTGTGGCGTACGTTGATGGGGACAAAATTATCTCCAAGACATTCAGAAAGATTCCAAACAAATGAAACTGATTCAAATTCTCTCAGGTTTCTTTGTCCAAAGATGGGTTGTCGCCTGGAGCCTGTTCTGTATTCAGTTAGTTTGTTTTCCAGGGTCCACTTGATTTGGAACAAGGTTATTTGATTTGCCGATTCGTGATTGGAAACATTGAACAGCGGTTTGGTCCGGTCAATTCTCTGGTCACTAAATCTTGGCGTGCGTGGGCTCAACGGTAGTCTCTCCAGGAGGCAGAAAAAACATGAAGGGTTTTGCTTTACTCTGTGTTTGTTCCTTGTGAGTCTGGAATGATACCATTTCATCCGATGCTGCAGTGGCCACGGCATTCCGTTCGCAGTGTCAGGCTGTCTGCAAGTGGTCCCAACTGGCGTTGAATCAGTGACATCAAAGTAAATTCTCGCTGATTTTCGGCAGCAAGTCCCCAGCATAATCCTTGTTTGAGCGGTGATCATGATTGTCCAAAGAAGACGACAAGAAACCATTTGTTTCCGCCCCGGTGTTCGACCTACTTCCTAATGCCTGCGGATTAGAGGGGATCAGGCAGAGGATCAGAGAAAACTTTGAAACAATGGAGGCCCTGGACCGGAACAAGACGATGATTGATGCTGCTGCAGGTTAAATCTGAACACGGTCACAGAGCAAGTAATTACTGTGATAAGCTTCGAAGCTGCCTGGTCTTCCATCACTGCAAGGATCCTGCGGTGTCCGAGCCGTCGCTGCCGCAGACCTGATTTCCTTATCAGGCCACGATGTTGCCCGTCCGTCGTTTGTTGTGGTCAGGGGTACACAGCGAGGTGCAGCGGAATGGTGCCTGAAAATGGTTCAGACTTGTGGTCCTGTTTTGTTCCGTACAATCCGGTGTGACCGACAGATAGTATCTGCAGCTCAGGGCAGAAAGGTTGCAAGAAAGGTTGGTTCCGTACCACTGTGGTTGGCTCCCGTACTTTTAGTAGTGTGCCGTGGTGAGTTGTTGTCGTTGTGCAAGTGAAAACGACAAAGATCAAATGATAGACAACGAACGGCAAAGAGATATCTCGGCGAGACTGAAAGTTCCGAGGAGTGTTCAAAGTCACTGATGTCCATCTCTTGAAGTCGCTCTCATGTCTCTGTCATCAACTTTTTGCAACGTTTACACAGCGAAGAAAAAGGCTCGCAGTGATTGTCTTTTTGTCGCCAACCTGCCGATGTGTGTGCTTTCCCATTTACTGGGCTTTCTGAATTGAGCAGAGGGAGATGTGACTCCACACAAGTTCCACGCACGGTTCATTACTGCAGCTGGAGGGAAGAGGAGCAGGGGCCCGTCTACACCTCCGTTGGTTTGAAGAAAACTCAGTGACACCGTAAATTAGGTTTGACTGTGCAATTGGTGAAGATTACATTGACAAGAAGCGAAGATGCATAAAAAATTGGTGCGAAGTGCAGCGATTCGGGAAGAATCTCCCGTCAGGAGTCCTTTGCGGAAAGTGGCCAGCAAGGCGAGCAGTGCTCTGGGCCATATGTCGAGAGTCGTGGAGTCTCCCAGAAGCACGAGGGACAAGAACGTCAAGAAAACTTCAGGATCGGCGGGGAAATCTGAAGAGACGCAGACGGACAAAGGAAAAGGAGGAGAAGCCAAAAGCGCGACTGTGGTTCAGAAAAAGGTTGTCAAAGAAAGCGCACAGCGTGATGGGTCAGCGGACAAACAGAAGATCAGAGTCGAGGAAAGGAACGCTGCTGCATCGAGGGAAACGACAAGAGTGACGAAAATACAAGTGGACGAAGTGACTGAAAGTGATCAGCAGAAGCGTGGAAAACGCCCTGCGGTTGCCACGCCATCACCCGCGGATAACCACGATAAGAGTCCGACGGGCGTTCTCAAGAAACAGAGCTGCATTGAAGTGCCTGATTTGTACAAACTGACCCAGATCAAGTCGGACTCGCTGCCTGAACGAAGCGCCTTCGTGCACCCCGAGATAGCGCGGGTGCGCAGCATGGGAGATGTGCCGATGGGGCAGGGCAACTTTTATTCCGGATACATGGAGCGACAGGACTCGCTGCGCGCCGTCACGGTGCATGAGGAGGACGTGCCCGTCATCGTGCGTCGACGTGGCTGCACGCTGCGCGTGCGCATCACGTCGTTCCACGAGGACGGAGAGGAGTGGATCCCCGTCGAGCAGATGATCCTGCCCATTCACGTAGGTTGCTTTATTTCCTCTGCAGCGCGAAATGTAAAAACATTGGATACTCTGCGGGATGTTCAATGTGTGCTTTCTGGAGCTTTTTGCAGAGACAGACAACGCAAAGGCGGCGTCGGCTCGTCTGAACGAGTTACGCTCCTACAACGCTCAAGACTAAGGGATGTCTTGCAAGCGGCCAAATCTGTCTTGTGCCTTGTGTGGTTGCAGCGTTTTGTGCAAGCATCGCAACGGCTTGGAGCATGAGACCGAAAGACAAATGTGGGATGCGACGGTGGTGTGAAATATGCACGATCGGTTTTCGACACACCCAAAACCACTTTGACGCTCATAATGAAAGAACATTCGGTTGGCTTCGGCTCACATGACTCCAGAAAGTTCAAACCGTAACCATGAAACAGGTTGAAATGTTTTGCGCTGCAAGTACACAAGTCAGCGTCTCACTGTTCACTATGGGTTGCATGCGTGTGCAGGGCCTTCGCTTGCACCGACTTCATCTTAGTTAAGTGAATGTAAACACGAGATGCAGGAATTAGAAGCTTATTGATCGTTACTTTGTGTGGAGCTCGCTACCTCCTGTCAGGAATTGAGTGAAACCAGTGAAGGCTTGCTCAAGAAACTCTTCAAAGCTGAGCTGATGCGGGGAGGGGGGAGGTTTTCAGTCTCCTCCAAGCTGCTTCCGACAGGGCAGTGTCAAAATTTCTGGACCTGTCAAGAAAAAGGTGGAAAACGTTCCGTTTTTTTAAGCGCGCGGTTCGGCCTTCCGCGCGCTTATTGTAATGACACCTGTCTGTGTGTATGTGTGTGTGTGTCTGGACATGTTGAGTTACGGGGGGGGGGGTCACTCAACATGGTGAAGTTTAACTAGGATCATTTTCAGGCCATTTTGAGCATTTTTCATTTTTTAGCCATGTT
>JAAUXT010019834.1_pt1 | contig 18431 bp, 24 predicted proteins | sample 7278171 | NCBI WGS metagenome assembly JAAUXT01 (sample SAMN14350112, study PRJNA611818) | marine sediment metagenome | isolation source: surface marine sediment (1.8m) | place: French Polynesia: Moorea | collected 2018-08 | reverse complement strand
GGGTGGGGGTGGGGTGGACAGGTAGGGGTGGGGGTGGGGTGGATGGGTGGGGGTGGGGTGGACGGGTAGGGGTGGGGGTGGGGTGGATGCGTAGGGGTGGGGGTGGGGTGGACGGGCAGGGGTGAGGGTGGGGTGGACGGGCGGGTCTCAAACTCTGAAAAAGTACGTTTGGCATGAATATTTTTGGCGCGTGGTCCGGCTCTGCTGATAGGACCTGCGCTTATTGTAGTTACCAGTCAGTCTGTGTGTACACATGTGGTCACTTTTGGTTCAGTTACCCAGGCGGGGGGAGCACTGAACCATCATAAAAATTCACCAGGATGATTTTCAGGCCATTTTAAAACAAAGCAACTTTCATTTTTGGGTCACAGTTCAGTTACCCTGGTTCAGTTACCCAAACTGAACTGGGAGGGGGCAACTGAACCATCACAAAAATTCACCAGGATGATTCTCAGGCCATTTTACGCACCTTTCTTTTTTGGCGCAGTTCAGTTCCCCCCCCCCACCCGGCAGTTCAGTCAGGGTAGCTGAACTGGCCAACTGAACCGTGTTCACAGCTCAGGGCTCGCAGGAGACCGCGCGCTTTTTAGGCGACAGCCTTCGTGTTGAAATTGAAAGTTAGGCCCCGTTCCTCTAAAATTTTTACCCGAAAAGTTTGAGCTTCCCAGTGGAGATCAAGGTTTAGACTGATTTCCCATCCCATTTTGCTACAAACATTGGTGGGTACAATTCTGTTGAAACCACCAGAGCTAAATTTGTTAAAATTATCGGAAGATACAATGATTCGTCCTCACCAAACCTGTGAAGAACGTGTGATGTCAGTTTTGGAGCACTTGTGTACAGGCGTCACATGAACATTATCTGCTGCGAGTTGTAGAAATTTATGAACGAATCAATAACAAGCGTGCCGACAACTGACTTTCTTGAATAACGTCTCGAAGATAACGCTTTTCAGGCAGCAGGTGATCCACTTTCCTGTCACGTGTGCTGTGATCCTGTTTTGTTTACGGATCGATAGAACCTGCATTGCAACATTGCCTGTTGTTGTTTACTTGTGCAACCGATCCACCTTTTGGAATGAAATTTAGAACATGACTGTTTTTCATGGGGACGGCTTGGTGGGTTGTGAATTTGAACAAACATTTCATTCAAAATTTTTAGTTTCACTTGTCGGAGGAAGAAATCAATATTTTTGAAAACGGAAGCATTTCGTTTGGTGCTGGCAACAAAATTGCGTGACGGAACTGTTTTCTCTGTTTTGTGAGTTTTCTGGCTGCGAAAGAACTTTGGGGCATCAATGGGTAAATGGTGTTGAATTGCTTGATAGATTTTTTTGCGAAGGAAACCATTCCCTCTGACGCAAGCTCGGGGAACCGTTGTCGGTTCTGTCAGGAAGTCGGACAAGACGTGTCGCTTCACTGTGCAATTTGTCGCCTCTGAATGGCCGTGTTCGATTTACGCGTGCGGCTGGCCGGCGGCAAAGTCACATGCACGACTTCTCGCCTGGGTTGGAGATGCTCAGGGTGAAGTGGACGAAGTCAGCCATTTCGGTTCACTCGGCTGGCCGTAACGCGTATATGTAACGCGCCCATTGTCTTTTCCATTGCGCAGCTCGGTAGACTACTCGGAGGCAGGCGCCGTGACGGTCGTAGCGTGGCAGGACCAGTCGCTACTCGGGGTCCAGGGCACGCACCCTTCTCAGCAAAATCAGGTCAGAAAACTGTTTCCTAGGATGTGCAGGACCTGGTTCTGTTTTCTTCTGTTTCGAAAATCACCAAAAATCTCTTGACATTCGACTGAACACAGCCAAACGCCTCAGACACCAGGCGCTGTAACTTCCACTTTGCTTTCTGAGAAGTTTTTCGGATGAGGCACTCCAATAAATACTATTTGAACACAGGATACAGTCAACGGTGAACCTCAAGGAGCCGAGGCAGCGGCAGGAGTGTGCAGCGGCCACAGTAAAAGACTCGAGAAGGTCAAACATCTGCACAGTAGCATCATCGCCAAGTCCTACTGCTTCCCGACGAGTACCGGATCCACGCTCAGTGTCCACGAGTACATGGCCGAGAGCAAACTCACCTACTCGCTTCCCATCCAACTGCTGTGAGTTGCTCTGGGAGCGCAAATTCTCATTCGACTGCAACGTAAAATTCGACACATTTCAACCGTTTGTTGCCGAGTTGGTTTGGACAATGTCTGCGCAGTGGTGTTGAGGGGCACACGGAACGGTCGTGTCGTTTACAAAAATGTTGATCTTCATTTTCAGGAAGCTCTGGGTGGAAGAAGAAAAGGCGCGAATCGAGCATTTACAGAATTTGGGCGAGGTCAGTGTTTCTCATTTTTCTCCAACAGAAAGTAAAAATTTGATGGATGGTACGTACATCGCGCAGTTTCTTCCTGAGGGAGAAAAAGTGTTTGCTGTTTCAGTTACAGTTACAGAGCAGAACGAATGAAACGAAACGGCACTCGATCACTCAGAGCAGGAATCTGATTGGTCGTTACACTGAAGCGTACGAGTACCTGACCAATGTCAAAGGTGTCAAAACGAGACAAATAACGCTACACTGATTCTTGTCAGCACAGAAGGGAATTGGGAACTAACCTCTGTCTTGTCTTCAGTTGTTAAGATTCTTCAGGTGTGAGTGGTTCTCGTGGGGGCACAAAAGCTGGTGGAGAAATGCACTCACACACACGTGCACACACACGCGCACACACATACACAAACACACACACACACACACACACACCAGTGGCGAATTTGAGCAGTTCCGTGCTTTCTTCCACCTCGATGCCTCAATTGCCAGACAGGTGACGCAGATTTCCTTTGATCACTTGTCAATTTGTTGTCAGTGTAAATTTGGTCGGTGTGTCACCTATCTGGTAGTTGGGCAGTAGATGGATTATAATCGGTGGCTGCTGAAACTCGCCAGTTTGACTGCATAACCGGGACGTGGTCTTCTTCATGCTTCCTGGCTGCTCCTAACCATGACATGTTCAGCTGAACTAAACCCGATCTCGCTGTCTCTCCTCTCTTTGGAACCTGCAGCTCACTGGTGTGTGGGACGCTACGCGCAAGGAACTCATGGATTTCTTCATGAGCACAGTCACTATGTACATGCAGCATGCACGTTATCTCGCCTCCTACAAAGGTAAAGGACGCTGTCTGAATGGCGCCGTTCGATTTGAGTGTCTGACAAGCTGGGTTACAATGGGTTGGTGCAAATAAAACGGATTTTGGCCTGCCTGGATCGATCCACAGCAACCCACCCATGAGACGGGTTGCTGTTTGTGCTTGGGATCATTCGCTACAATTCAGGTTGGCAAATCGAACAGGGCCCATGAAGAGTGCACTGCTGTCAAGGAAAATAGATCTAGATCCAAGTCGTTCAACGAGATTCCAAACAAAAGCGTGACTGATTTCGGCAACTTCTATTTGTGAAATTCTCAGAATTGTTCTGTGCGCGTCATTCTTTTCACTTTGGTGACGAACTTCAACGCTATTTGCCAGGCCCGCCGTTCAAGCCGAGCGCGAAGAAAAGCCACAAGGAGGTGGAGTTCGCCGCAGTGAACCTTCATCTGCAGCGGATGTGGGTCAACAGCGAAGACGAGAGCAAAAGTACGCTTCTATTCCAATGTGAAATTCATGTTTGAGTTCAGTTACGAAGCTGGTCCAAAAAGTCCTTCACTGGCCAATATGAGCTTGTGTGGATTGTTTTGCTTTTGCTGTTCGGTCGAGATATTTGAACTCCGAATTGGACAGAAATTAGCATCAGGTGCTTTTGGGATCAGCGCCGTACCTTGTCACCATACACGGGTTCCGCGACTCCTCTTTCTCGGGAATTGTCAGTGTCGGAGTAAAATTGGATGAATTCACAGTTACTTGAGCAGCCTGCAGGTGTATTGTCTTGCCTTGCAGCTGCCTTTTACGACATGATCACTGTTGGTGGCTTCATCGCCTTTGCTCAAAAGTTCAAACACGGTGGTTTGAAGCGGATCATGAGACAAATAAGGAACCCGACCATCGACATCACCAGTGGGAAGAGTAGACTGGACAGGGTGAGCATCTGGTGCAATGTCAATGGAAGAAAATTTGAGCTCCACGGCTCGTTGACAGGTGCGAGTTTTGAGCTGCGATGCAATGCGGTTTTTGCAGGTCAATGAGGTGCTGAATCAGATTGTTATCCTTCGAGATTCCGTGGACAAGAACTGTGATATTTTGTGCCGAACGGCCATGCAGGGTGACGTGGGGGAACTGCAGTCCGCCATGGTTGCTCTTCAGGATAAGGTCAGACAAAACTCACGTTTTGCAATGAAATAAAGCTTGTGGCTACGTGCTCAATCCTTCACCGCAAAGCACTGAAAAGTACTTTCCTTGCTTTCACAGACGAGGCAACTGGTGTCTATTTGCGAAAGCCCCCTGGTGGAGGAAGGCGTTCAAATCTACATGGAGGCGAAGAAGAACACGGCGATGGGCGTGGGTCGCCCGTACTCGGACCCGGGAGGATACCTGACGGTAGATCGCGAGGTGGCGCCACCGCAGCCGTCACCGGAGAAGTCGTGGAAGTGGAGCGGGACCGACTTCATCAAGAGTCCCACCGAGGAGCCCTGGGTACGTGGGCTTTGTTTGGGGCAGATCCAGGGCAGAGGGAGATTTTGGTGGGGGCGGGCGGGTGTCCTGGACAAAGTAGAACTTGCCTCTCCCACTTGACCAGACCCTGGAACCGCCCCTCGTTGTCTTACTGCGATTATTTTCGCGTCTGTGTTATTGGAACCGAGTTTTGATTTGTGTCGCTGTGTCTTTTGCAGGAACTTACCAGACTGAACACAGAAGCTGCGGTTGTGTGTGTTCTCTCAAAAGTTGAAGAATTGGTTCAGCAGGCCAATGGGGAAGGGTCCCATTGGCTGGAAGAACTGTCGCCTCTAGTCATCAAACTCCGAAGCTGCGCCGAAGTCACGGCGGCCAAAGCCAAGGCCTCGCTCACTCTCATCACCCTCGAGGTTTTGCGTCTACTTCGTTTCAGATTTGTTGAACACACAGGATTTTCACAGCATGAGAATTTGCTCACAAAAATGCAATGAAAATTTCAATTTCAGGACTCTAGTCAAAACGTTGCATTGCTGCACGCCATCAAGTATCGAAGAGATGTTGTGTTTTCGCAAGCGGTGAGATCTCAATTCCAGTATCGTGTCAGTTTGAGTACTGTGAATTCAGAAATCTGTTCAATCTGCAGTGGAACATGCAGTTGAAAAACGCAGAGCTGCGCGGTGATGTGTCCTCATGGTTCACCCCCATTGACTGGTTGTTTCGTGACGGATGACGTTTTGTTCTTTGTAGTTGACCGCAGCCGTGGCTGGTTTCGCTACACAGTTGCTAAGCAACACGACTGACGAGGCGTACCTCAAACAACTCGTGCAGGTCAGTCGTCGTCTTCATGGTCGACGTTGGAACATCATTGTGTGTGTGTGTGTGTGTGTGTGTGTGTGTGTGTGTGTGTGTGTGTCGGCGTGAACGTGTTTCTCCACCGACAACCTACTTGTTCCAGGTGGGCGTGTTGATGCAGTTCGAGAGTTTCCTCAGTTGCCATGGAGACGAGATGGGGATGCTGGAGGACATGGCTGTTGCCGTGGCCGATCTGGACGACGTGTCGTTTAGACTGATCGAGAGCGTCGTTCCGCTCGACGAGTGCACGCCGCAAGTCAGGAGAAGCAGGTAACTACACATAAGTGGCAGAAGTCAAAGAAGTTTTTTGTATTCCCTTGCAAAAAAAAGTGGTTGAAGTGTTGTCAGGTTCTAGTGGTCAGTTCCAATATCACTCTCAAGGTTAGATCTGCAAATCTGGTTGGTTTAGTTCGACCACTGCAGAATTGTCTGGTGAATGTGAAAGTTCAATTGTTGTCGGGGATAAAATTTGTTGTTTGTGGTGATATTTTTTCTCACTGAAAATCACTTGTATTGTTCTATCTCAAGCTTGTTGAAGGACGGTCTATACCCGGACTACTATAGGTATGACTGTTCGTGTGCAGTGTTCGTTGTGGAGTGTCAACTCGAAGTTTCAGTGTGTCTGATGTGCATGATGTGTGTGTGTGTGCTCGCAGCCCTGATCATAGATCTCCAAAGCTTCCTGCGATTCTCGTGCAAAACCCAGCGTCTTGTCTATCGCGCTGTGGATGCGATCTCATGCACGTTGCTGCGGGATAAATTTTTAAGAATTTCATGTGTTGTCCTCCTGACTGTTCAGGTGTTTTGCCCCACGTGATCGTTCTTTCTCCTCTACATTATGTGTTCCACTGGCCAAGTCGTAGCTTGGAAAAGTCCAAGCGTCAATTTGCGATGAGACGCAGAGAAAACGCGAAAATTTGCAGAACAGACGTACGACCGCTGGGGAGGCAATTGAACCAATCAATGAAATGACATCCAGTCTAACGCTGGAGTCCAAATCACTTCACCTTTTCCTTCTCTTCGCAGGACGGGTTACGTCGTCGAGATTCCTATGACGCGCGACGCATTCTACAAGCTGCCGAGAGAACTGCAGAAGGGACAGGCGGTCAAGGTCACGGCAGTCATGTTCAACATTGGCATCAACGAACAAGCGACTTTCGCCGAAAGGTGAGGAAACGGTCTTGGTCCGGAGTGACCGAATTTTCCAGCCACTCAGGTTACGTGTGATACACTGAACTGATGTGTTTGAAATTTTATAACAGGTTTGGTGACACGTCCACACAGGAACAAATCAATCTGGAGAACTTTCAGCGACTCAGCGCTTTTTGCGAAAAGTACACCGACGTGATCGGCGAGCCCAGTGAGTTGTTGATTTGGTTTCCCGCACAGCCTCGTTCAATCACTTGTCCGTTGTCACTCTCCACTTGTATTTGAACGTGATTTTTGTCCTGTCTTGCAGAAGTTTCAGACAAAGGCGATTTGCCGATGGAATTGCTACTTCGGAATTTACACGTGAATGTCATTTCGAAGAAGTCCAAGAACGTGGACGTGTTTTACCTGGCTGCAGATGTGAGTACAAAGCTCCGGACTTCAAAACATGCAGCGACATGTGTCTGCGCAGTTCAACCCTGTGCTTTCCTTTCCATTTGTTTTCCTTTCCTGCGCAGTACTGCAGTTTGCTGGGCTTCAGTTTCTTTTTCGACGCTCCCTAACTTCTTGACAAGTTGATCATGATGATGTTCCTGTGAGATGTTCACGACAAGTTTTGACTCTGAACCGGGTGTTGGTTTTCAGGTATGTCGGCGGCTGAGGGGAATTCGATTCACAAACTGCAAGAGCGGAAAGGACCGAACTTCGATGGGCGTCACGTTGGAACAGACGCAGCTTCTGCAGAAATTCCACGACCTGCGCGCGGACTCGTTTCTGCACGCGCTGGACTGCATGAGAAGGTGCGCATGCGCGTGTCTGTCAGATGTCAGTGTCACGTGCGAAAAGCAACGCCGAATCAGGAACAGGAGATCAACAGACATTTGCTTTGCATTTCAGTGAGGGCGTGCGAAGGGAAAACACGCTGAAAAACTGTGGCCACAGAAAGTACGCGTTCAACAGTCTGCAGATGCTGTCCATTCCCAAACTGTACAGAGCACCAAGTGGAACCTTCGGGAATGTGCAAACATGAGGAGTCTTCTCCTCTGCCGTCTTCATCCAAGGATGAAGAACAGCTTTTTGGTGCATTTCCTTGCGCTTTCAATCCACAGTTCGAGGTCTCTTGTGTTCGTGTGATTGAGGCCAATCTGAGTGAATTCCATGAGTGAACGGAGGAAACGTGTGAAGGGGCAAACGTTGCTCTTCGTTCAGAACAGCTGCAGAAATGCGTGTGCGCGGCAGGCATCCATCCAGTGAACAATATGCTGCGTTCAATCAACACAGAGCCCGTGAAAAACAATGAGTTCACTTCTCAACTCCGCACAAATTGTTGAACTGTGTTCACGGAAGGTCTGTGAATTTTTGAGTCGAGTGCCTGATGCCTGACCGTGGCTTTGCCGGATGAAATTTGTAGGCAACAGATTTTTTTGTGATTTACTCGTAGTTTACACTGACGTTGTTTTTGATTGACGAGAAAAAAAATTGACACTGGTAGATTGACTTGTGTTGTTTCTCTGCAACTTCGTCAACCGAAAAACGATAGGAACACAAGAAAAGGTGTTTTCTTTGTGTAAACGTTTTGGCAATCATTTTATTCCCACAAAACGGCGTCAAACGCGAATGTTAAATTGAATCTCGGGAATAGACACAGTTAGTCGCTGCAACTTCGCCGTGAAACTGGGAAATTTGCCGCGCAAGGGACAGCACTGGAGAACCACCCCTTGACAACGTGGTTCAACGTGCTTTTTGCGATGAGCACATAAATATTTACCTGGTTGCCAAGGACCGTAAATGCCTGCAAAATGAAGTGGTTGTCAGATGTGGCAGAAACTGTTACACACACACCCCACACACATCGGATTTCCGTGCTCATGCAAGAACTGTGTTTGGAACTCGTCTATCCTGACAACGGGGCACCTGTTTCTGTAACAACGAACACAACAACGATATTGAGGAACATATCTACACGGAACCTGCCCAACAACAAAACATGCGCTCACTGATTTCAATCGTATCAGTTTCTTGCATTTTGCACACTTGTGATTCACACCATACCACCAGCTTGGGAAAAGCAAGCCAGTTCTCATTTTTGCAGAAAAAAAAAACGCCCTTTTGATTGAGCTTCTTGAACGCGCTGTTCAGCACGATGTCTCACAAAACAAACTCACATCATCCGTCAGGAACAAAGGAGACGTAATTTTGAAACAGTTTTCGTGTCACACGTTACAGGAAACGCAAACCGCTATCTGAGAACAAATTTATCCTGCACAACTGAGACTTCGACAAAACGGTACCGAAAGTGAACATCAAGCCGAAGAAATGGACTGCGAACTCCATTCCGTCTTGCAGCATCACAATCTCGCCACATATATTTCACACATACCCATTTGATTCTCGTTCGTAATCATGCAACAAAGGGTCAAGTAAACTGAACGACAACATGTCAGAACCTGGGCACTTTGTGGGTCCAAAATTCAAGTGGGAATACTCTTCGTGAGACGAGCAGACAACAGTAAATTTGAGCTCTAAATTTGCACCACAGAGACCCAAGAAACACACTGCGTTCCTTGGACAAATTGCACGAGGCATTGACACAGATTCAGCGGATGTCCCTGTACGTCTATCATTGGTTCTCCGGCTGCAGGGTCAGACCATCTCCAGCCAATCGTCGTCGTCGTCGTCAATCACGACGCCGTGGAAGAGTCTATTGAAGCAGGGGGAGCGGGGGTCGCTGAAGTGGTGGTACGGGTTGATTTTCGATATCATCGACAGGCACAGCCAGCAGAAGTACCCTCGACACTTCGTACACGTCATCTTGTTGCATCCGTCAATTTTCTGTGGAAAGAGAACGAGTCCATCTGTCAGTGCAGACACACGCCGCGCCCCTGGCAACAGCATTCATACGGAAAAAAGAGAAGCTTACAGCCTGAACACTCAGAACCGCCTCCCTGCATTTCGGGCAGCAAGCAAATTTGACAAAAAGAGCTGGAAAGCAAAGACAAAGACAGAAAGACAAGCGCGAGAGGGGATGTCACACTGTTTGCCTCACTTGTACGTTGGTGTTGCACTGAAGGCCTCACCTGTATATTCGTGTTGCACTGAGGACACTTCTTGCTGAACTCCTCTAGCCAGGCGTGCGAGAAGCTCTCCTCGATCACCTGGCGGATGACCTTCTTGCCGTAGCGTTTCTCCATGAAGCGGCGTTGCGTCTCGTCCGCCGCCTCCCATTCCCGCTTCAGGTTCAGCACTTCGTCTGCAAGGCGCACGCGCGAGAAGAAAGAACTTCAATGCGTGTGTGCTAGCAAGTGTTTTTTCGGGTGTGTACGCAGACGCGTCGCCAACGAGGCAACCGTGAACAATTTCAAAGTTGCCACCCCTGATCACCGAAGAGAATTTTTTTCCAGCCACTGGGTGGGTGGGTGTTTTGAAGAGGAGAATCACTGCTGACATTTTTTGGTGCTGATCAAAGGCGACCACACCAAAAATAGTTGACCAGTGATCAACCTTCTCCTGGGTCTGGGGTGATGGCTGCTGAAGGCTCGTGCCTCACAGCACAGGATACTCAACGAACGCGCCTGTGTGAAAAGGAACGGTAAAGAGCAGCCTTCGTCAAACTTACCTGCTGTTATTTTGCACGGCGACACACCATGGTAGGTCAGCTTGCATAATATGCAGAAAGCGTACTGACAATTCGGACAGTTCCCCAGATCGTGTTCGTGGTCCACCAACACAGCACACCCACAGGCCTGCAAAATAGAACACACTCTGTCAAGTGCTTCGATCATACGAGTCAATGTTGATGCCAATGTAGCAAGTCAAAACCCAGTGAAAAATACCGGTAACACTGCACAACAAAACGGCAACGTTTTTCTCGTTGATGCCCTTTCTCTGATTCTCAGACAATTTCTTGGGTCTTCTCGGAAAAAATGCCACGATATTTGTCCTCCGAGAATCTGATCCTGAATTCTCAGATGCTAATGCAACAGCGTCGTTGTCAATGATGAACAGAAACGTGCAGTGACTCACTTTTCGCGGACAGTAAATGACGTCAGACATCGTGTCCAGAGAAGACTGCAGCAGCAAACGGTCATAGCGGGCAAAGAGCTCCGGGCTTACAAGCTCTTTCACCTGAAAACAAACAATTGGCTTGTTGGAACAACGGCACGAACGGCTCGATCCAGTTCCATGACAACACAGTCGGGCAACTGCGAGCTGATGTGTGTGTGTGTGCGTGTGTGGCGCAAGCGCACGTGTGTGCGTGTGTAGGGTACGCGTACGTGTTTGTGCGTGTGTGCGTGCGTGCCTGTGTGTGGTGTGTGTGCTCACCTGCGAAGGATGCGCCTGCGACTCGCACTTGTCACTCGGACAGGTCAAAGCCTTCACCGACCCGTCCTCAATCTGCACCTCAAAGTATCCTTTCATACACTCCTTACAAAACACGTGATCACAATTTAAAAAGCTGAGACAAAGAGCCCCGAGCTTCTCCATAAAGCACACTTGGCACGTAAACAAAGTTGTTTTGAATTCATAATCCTCTTGCAGTTTGTTGTGTTCAAGTATCGTGGGCAGGAGCAGGTCCTGGGAAGCGATATCCTGGATGGCCCTCGGGTCGAAGGGTTCAGGATCACGTGAGGACAGGTCACCGTTGGCTGCGGGAGCGGTGTGGTTGGAGCAGGCGGCGGCGGCGGCAGCTGTAGCACCTTCTGAATCTGCTTGTGTGTCTGAACGCTGTCCGCTATCCGCGCGTTGTGGAGGGTGTGGTGATGGCGGCACTCGTCTTGGGATGACGGTGGAGAGGTTGAGGGGAGACTCGATGCCCAGGTACTCCACGGTGTCGTCCTTGAGAAAACTCGTCCACATGAACAGCACCACGTCGCCCAGGTTGTCTTTCCATATCTCGTCAAGTTTTGCGCACAATTTGCAAAGCTACAAACCAAAACAGTTGCAAAGTTTGGAATCGATCACGAACTGAACGCATAAACTTGAAGATTACATCACGTGTCTCACCTGTGCTTGCGTGAGCCATTTGCAGGAAAGGGTGAAATTTGGCGGGGAAGCAGAAGGGTAGTCTGCTGGAAGCTCGAAGTTCAGGACGATGGGAGGGAGGTGTTTGACTCGGTGCAGTTTTTCACCATTGTCTTGTTCTACAATTCAAAGCAAAGGTAACAGGGACCACTTGATGAATATCTGGAGAGTGACATTGTCACAGTGAATGACAAATGCGCTCAATGATCAAATGGGTGACAATCTTCGTAAACTGAATGTGAGAATGTTTTCCAGTGGTTCACCCAGGAATTTCCTTGCCGAGCAGGTTTGTGTTTTGGTTTGCTTTGAAACAAAACACCTGGGTCGGTTGTTGACAAGATTGTGGTTTACCGCTTGTAAAAAGTTTTGCGTTTGACGCTTTTCGTCCGGCATTTTCCTCACCTGATCCTGAAGCGTTTGAGGAAACTTTGACGCAGAATAAGGGTGGGAGTTCAAGGTGCGCGACGAACTGTCCCCCAGGAGAGTCTCCCTGCGCCGAGGCGACGAAGATCTGGGCGTCGTAGATGCTCTCCAACGCCAGCAGCTCGTCCTCCTGGGCTTCAGCGTCAGTCGTCATGGTGACACTGAAAGATTGAAGTGACACAGAAGACTTGAGTATTGGTGATGTGGTTTGGTTTGGTTCAAATTTCACAGCATCGATCTGCGACGGTGATTCCAAGTCTGCCTTCAGCGACCTGGTCATGATGCTGGTGAGATCCTATGGTGCAATAGAGTCTGACCAAAGAAAGATAGAAAAAGGAATCTCCCTCGTGGACACAAACTTCGTAAATCAACAGTCGTCTTCGATTCAATCTGCAAAGCTAGCCGATTCCTCAAGAACTTGTCGATATCCAGTGGATCCAGATCTGAAGGGAGATGGCTGAAGAACAAACCTACATCGACACAACAGACAGGGAAGAAGACTTTTTGGATCTTGCGACATGCGTCTTTTGTGAATCAAGTGCCGACTCCAGAAACTTCTGTCTGGGTCAAATTTTGTCCTACATCCGTGTCATTTTACGAAGTTTGATGTGTCTCGATACATAGGAGTTACGTTTGAATTTACTTACGCAAGGCACGAACATATTTGGACAGAAATCCCAGGAAAAACAGAAAACTTGGAAATATCCAAGTTTCTTTCGTTCTCTAACCTCATTCGAAGAACAGCTTCCCACATCCGTAGAGCTGGTCGTCGAAGTTGGCAACTAGAGAGCACCTCATTACCACAGCAATAACACTCGCCCAAAAGATCTAGTACGAAGTGCGTTTCTGTGTGTCGGTTTCCTATTGTTCTTCCGTGCGTTATTCTGTCCGCACAAGACCCAAACTTTTCAGACTTTTGAACACTTTATTGTACCAAACAAATGACATTCATGTGACAAACTCTGACAGAAATGAACTCAACTGCAACATGCAATCGGAGGACAACACTTTTGTCATCAGTTGCGCCTGTACTTCAAACTGAGCTTGATCTTTTTTAGTTTGTGCTCCGCCTGTTTTTTGTCAATTTGCTTGAGAATGGTACACATTCTGTTGCAACCACCGCTGTCAGCAGAGGAGTGGCAATGCATTTTGTGAGCCTTGTTTTCTCCGGGCATGACATGTCTCTCAATCTTTTCAGGTTTGCCAGAATTCAGCACCTGATCACAGTAATTTTTGTCGTCCCATTCAAACATATTTGGTGCTGGTTCTTGCTTCACTGGCTCATTGCTGATGACCTTGGTCGACGCCTCACGCAAAAGTTGAGTGTTGGAGTGTTTGTACATGCGGACAGTGTCTGATTTGTGACCTGTCACCTCTTTTATAATTTGTTCATCGACCCCACTTTGAAACAAGCGCGTTGCTGTTGACGCACCCGTCCTGTGGTTCGAAAATTTGCCCTCCAGGCCGGCCTCTTTTGCAATTGTCTTCACCACAACCTTCAGCGCGTTAACTCCCATCGGTTTATCAGAGTACCAAGTTCCGGGAGAGAGTCTGTTTTTGCCCAAACTGTACTTGTACAAGGCTTGACATTTGCCATTTGTCAGCAGAAGTGCCACGTACTTTTGATAAAGTCTAACCAAATCGTGCTCAGGATGCACTCTGTTTCCATGAATAGGAACCACTTTTCTCTTCTTGGGCCGAGAGTGAATGCCACCCTGGAAGGTTTTGGACTTGTCATCTTCTGTGTACACCAAAAATGCAGACCCGTCGACATCATGCTTGACAACAATCTGGGGGTCGTGAGGAGGGCAGCGGAGTCTCCTGTGTTCTTCCCCCCCGCGCAGAGTGCATGACAAACCGATGAGAAAAAGAACAGTATTGCAAAGTTTGTCGGGAGTGTCCTCCCCAAGCGCACCAGAGACCCACATTTTGGTCTCTTCCTCAAAGGATATAGGCTTCGCAGAGCCAACTGTACCAAGTCTTGAGCTACATCTGGACTTCAAATTTTGGAATTCTTTGTTGTCAATTAACTTCCAGAAAAGACCAGCCTTTTCAAAGTGAAACTGGAGGCAGATCACAATGTCGTACAGGGTTCGACCCTCATATTCTCCCCCGTCCTTACGCCTCACCTCCGCAATGAAAAAGGCGAGGACTTTGCCCAGATGATTCTTGTTGACCCTCTGAGGGTCGTTGAGATTGCAAAACATGATCTCATTCGGGCAAGTAGGCAAACGCAACCGATTCTGACGCCAACTGTTGAAGAGCGCAAGGGCCCAAGTGCTGCACTTTGCGCTCCGTTGTCACCGCAAAAGTCTTGCTACTTAGCTGCTCCATGACGTCTTCTGAAGTTGGCAGACGAAACCTGGACGCCTCCAGTGGAGCGTCCCCCCCCGGTGCAGATCAGCTCAGGGATGACATCAACAGAAGCTTGCGCAGAGTTTGTAGAGGCGGGTTGAGATGACGGCAATGTGTCCTCCAGAAGGTCAGGCAGAGTGGGAGGCAGCGCAGGCTGGCCTTGAGTCGAAGTTCCAACAGCACTGCAAAAGATCACCGGGATGAAGCCAAGGTTGCCAAAAGAGTTAGTCTTCAATTACAGCAGTTGTGAGCGCAAAGGTGACAATTTTGTTGACTTGAAAAAAACCTCATACTCACTCAGAGTCGGGGTCGAAGATGATGGCTTGCATTGTGCGGTTATGTTAAGACACAAAAGTGTCGAAATCCAAGTCGTCAGCACCACACAAATCGACACAGGACACATCCGGATCACAAAGAGAGTCCTCCTCCATCACCAGGCACAAACGCAGGAAACAACAAAGTCTGACAGAAATCAAGAGATGCCACGACACACGTCCACTCTCGCTGACATGAACACACACACTGAGCAAAACAGGTCCAACAGAGGCGACACGTTGACTCAGGCATGACCCACAAAACCCCAACTCTGAGGACAGAAACGCAAGTCGTACTAGATGACAGTTCTTGCACTCAAACTCATCGATCGGCGGACAAGAACCGGTTTCGACGCTCCGCATCTCAACCCGTTCTGAGATGTCCTCCGCTCAACTCGTACTTCGTACTAGAACTTTGTCTTCGCACAAACTACAGGGTTGTGCTGCTTTGACCCCAGGGGCAAATTTTCACAACAAGGAAATTGCTTTGAAGGCTCCTGTGAAAATTTAGGCCGAACCATACCTCCGCAATTCGTGACTCCAACCAACGAAATTTTCGCAACTGATTCGTATACAAAAGGCGTTGCAAGATATTTCTTGTGGTTCGCCCTTCAGAAACAAAGGCTCCCCTTCTTTCCAGACAACACGCACTGTTTGCGTTTGTCAACAATCAGCTTCGTTCACGCCGTCTGTGTGTTGTAAACGCGCAGCTGTCACACGCAGTTGGTGTCGAACAAAATATATTTCTCAGGCATCAAACAGAATCTATGCACATACAAAACGGTTTTGAAATCAGTTGATGCAGGGCTAGCTTCCAGCACGCACGCACGCTTGTGGAGAATCGAACTTTTGCACAGAAAACAAACGCGCACTCAAAAACTTTTTTTGTTCAGCCGCTGAGGCCCGGCATGTTCGTTGACATCCAAGTTGTGCAGTATCCTCCTCACGAGTTCAGTGGCTTCGACCAAGGCAAGCAGACTGCAGGTAGTTGAGTTCCGTCTGAACCTGAAACTCTCAAAATCCAGTGCAGTCTTCAACTGCTGGGATAATCAGTCTGTTTCAACAATGAACCCCTCCGTCCAGTCAGTTCCCACGTGGCAAAAGAGTAGTACACCGCTAATTCCCAGCATAGACAATCCAAAATGCTTGCAACAAAATATCACAATTGCGTCCAGTGTTCTTGAATGTTTGTCCCACTCGCTCTACCACACTCGGTATCTGTAGAAGTAACACAATCCTTTGCTAAAATTCCAGCCGACTAGCACTGAGATGAGATACAGGATGAAAAGCACGGTGAATGGCGTCAGAAGAACCTGCGTGCGTTTCAGGAACGGCAACGCTGTGAAAAGAAACGCAGTTTGTTCCAGAGCACGGTAGAAGGGTGCAAAAATTCTTCTCTTGAAAGAGCAAGGACCTTCATTCATTTATTCGAGTTAGCAAAATTCAATTCATTCGACACAAGCAACACATTTCTGTAGTTAGACTTACAGCTGTAGCCCAAGAATGTGATGTAGCAGTAGTATCCAAGAGCGAATAACCACAACGTGTTGCCGAACAATCTCGACACAAACCACTCCTGGTTGATAAAAGCTGCAAAATGGAGATCAAAAATACATTTCTTTCCGTCTTGGAACTGGGTACAATTCAGACAGCCCATAAATGCCTGGTAACGCCGGAACCACGCGATCCTTACCGTTCAAGAAAGGCAGCTGGAAAAAGTGCAGGATCATCAGGAGTGGAAAGAACGCGTTCAGGTGAACGTCGAAGCAGTAGCCCCACTCGACGTCCTGACCCTGGCTCGACATCGTCACCAGGTAACGATTGGTGATGAACCTGCAAGAGGAATGGCGTCTCGTAATGGCACAAGTGTCAGTGCAAGAGAAAGCAGAGCTTTGAACACATGCGGTGTCCCGAGCCATTGCGTCATGGACGAGAAGGGTAGGATCCGTCGAAATGTTGGACAGCCCCTCCCCGTGCCAATGTCTGTTTGTGGGGGGTCGGACATCACCAGGTCTCAACAACTCCAATCTTGGAACGTCACGCCTCGAGCTATTGCCAGTGCACAACCCAGTGTTTCGGGTTTCAGTCATTTTGACAACTGACGAACAGGGAAACTGATGAGAGGATCTCACCAGAACAGTGATGCGATGAGCAGGCCGACTCCGACGCAGTCAACGAACACAACCCACACAAAGAACTTGACAAATGCGAGAAACGTCAGTTTCAGCACGAACGCAAACCCCACCGAGGAAACTGCAGAAGAAAGTGCATTTGGTTGAAAAAATCGTCCACAAAATGGAAGGATTCCGCTTCATGAAAGGAGTAGAAAACCAGAAACTTACTGAGTAACCAAAAACTGAGAAGAACGAGGAAAGCTGGATCATCCCTCGCCCACTGGTCTTTCGTGTCTGCAAAGTAAAATGGAACTCCATTGAACAACCGGTGTAACTCACTGACTGAGACTGCAAAATACGATCGAGCCGCTTCTTTGCATTCAAAAAGTCTGATTGACTCACGTTTTCTGTACGCAAAGTTTCTGTAGCTGAAATTCAAAAGCAGAGTCCAAGCTAAGTTTGCATTCAACAAAGGTCTTTTTGAACAAAGTACAAACAAAAGCAACGGAACTGAAAAGCTTACACTTTCTGAGGTGACACGAAGAGATACAACATCTGCCAGAATGCATACTCAAAATCCATCTGGCGGAATTTCAGTATGCGCCTGAGATATTTGTATCTCTTTGAGCTGGCTGTGTGCCGACTCTGGTGACTGGTGGACGGCCCCCCTGGACTCGAAGGCGTCAGAGTGACTGTTGTACTTCCTCCTGCACAACACAGAAACTTGAGTTTCATTCTTGCGGAACCAACAACGTTGTTGCCTGAAAGTTTAGAACGAGAGACAGATCCACGTACCTGGAGACAGCGGAGGTGTGGTTGGAGGGGAGTATTTCCCGTAATCGTAGAAGGACGACGCCATTCTGTGTGTGACCTACAAAGTTGAAGTTTGAAGATCTTCATCCGTGTTCGTGTGACACAAGTTATCAGTCTTGACAGGATGCCACTGTTCTGAAGCCAGGTGAGGCACACAAGGTTCTGGATTTACGAAAGTGACAACACTCGACGTCAAGTGAATGCTATTTCAGGACTTTACAATGAATATTTCCCATTTTGTAGCAAACCTTACGATTCGCCAACGACTGTGGCACGAAGATACACACCTCGGAAACACGAACTTCGCAACGAACGACCAATTTTCTCAAAAAACTCTCTGACTCAAGTATTTGCTTCGTTGGCGGAAATGTTCGCTGCAGACAAGGTGATGCATAAATTTACCAAAGTTGAGTTAAATGTGAATATTTCGTCACTATCTCAACCAAGTGAATGGTATGCATTGTAATTAGACATAAATGTCTGTTTCCTAAACTTTAATGACAAGAAAAATATTGAAAAACACGAAACAACGCGCCAAAATGCTCCCCGACCACCACGCAAATTTCTGCAGAAGACAGTTTAAAAACATGGCTGCGCCCTTCAGTAGAGCCACGGACGCTTAAAGGGCCTTTCACATTGGGTGTCGGTTGTGACTGAAGCTGACGACCGGAGCTGACTTTTTTGTCCATGACTGAACTCTTTTAGGTCAACTGAAGATAGGTTGCAGTCACAACCGAGTTTGTCTTTCCCATTGCGGACTGACTTTTTTTTTCATTCGGACCTAATCTTTGTGTTCAG
>JAAUXT010018774.1_pt1 | contig 18433 bp, 20 predicted proteins | sample 7278171 | NCBI WGS metagenome assembly JAAUXT01 (sample SAMN14350112, study PRJNA611818) | marine sediment metagenome | isolation source: surface marine sediment (1.8m) | place: French Polynesia: Moorea | collected 2018-08 | reverse complement strand
TGACCCAAAAAAAAAATTCCCCAAGCCCATTTCAGCAGGATTGTGACTTGCAACGGTTGCTGTACGGTACAAGGGACTTCGCACTGCAGTTGCCTTGAGCACTGCTTCTCATTGTTCTTCCGAGTGCGAGGTCCTCTCCGACAGTACTTTGCACTTCGCACTTCTGGTGCGCGTGCTCTTGTTGGACGAGAACCTCTCCACTCGGTAAAGTGCGTCAAGTGCTTCCTGTGACGACGACGCGTTTCAGTTTACCAAGCGCTTTGAAACTTCATCGCTTCTTCCAACAGGAAAATCAAAAACTGGATACCTGATGGAAATGCCAGGCAGATCTAACACACGTACTCACAATTGAATTCAAATGTCAAACGCCGTGTTTGGTTTTGCGCGTGCGCATGCGCACAGCTTCGCAACAGGTGAAACTCTCGCTGAAACACGTGGGGACCTTGACTTACCGCTGTGTGGCCTCGAGCGATTTGTGACGTTTGACTCTGGCATTTTCACAGCAGGTTCACGTGGGACTCGGCACTGTCATTTCCTTATGGAAATGGGTCCCTTGCATCAATGCATCAATGAGAGTTGCCTCCAGCGGAGTTGGTGTCACAGACAAGTCAAAAATGAACATTGCGGACAGTCCTTTTGTGTGCCACTGGCTTTCCGCATAAAATCTCACTTGGGTGGGGCGACTGGAAATTGTGGACTTGGACACAAGGGGAAAATTTTCTCTCAGAAAGTGGAAGTGGGGATGAAGCAGGTGAAGGGACGCCAGGTCATGGGCGCGGACGCGCACATCCTGCCTTCTGATTCTCTCAGAGGTTTTGTCTCTGATTGTCAGGCAAAACAGTGGTGAATAAGGGCCTTTTGCGGCTTCGTGCAGTTCTGTTCTATCTACAGCGCACGCCGCGCAACAGAAATAGTTTGTGGCAGCGAGTTAATTGAGAAGAAGCCGTAGAGTCGGGTCTGTGAAACAAAGGCTTATTGTGGCGTCGTGGAGGGCGCTGCCCTTCTCGGTGTCGCTGACACCTGTTGCGCACTCGATCCAACCGAGAAATCTGACACCCCAAGTGGGAAGCTGGAGAAGTGTTCTGAAACATGTCTGATGTGATTGTCAGCAAAGACCCTTTGGGAAAAGAAAGACTGTGGAAAGAAAGGCCAATGGAAACTTTGTTGTTCCAGATGAATACGCTCGGGATTTGTGGTGTTCAACGCACGACGGTTCGTCTGCTGGAGCATTCAATCAAAACACACAATGCGCTTTCACCTCGTCTTTCATTTCACTCTTTGTATTTTGTGTCTGCAGGGAACATCCTGAGTCTGCTGGTGCTGTCGCGCAAGACGATGTGCTCGTCGACGTACAGCTACCTGTCTGCGCTGTCCGTGTGCGACAGCTTCGTGCTGCTGCTCACCATGGCGCTCATCAGCAACGACCTGGACCGGCCCGTGCGTGGCCAGGACCGCTGGCCGTGGGACGCGCTCGAGGGCGTCTACCCGTACCTCTTCCCCTATGTGCACGCCTCCGCCTTCGCGCTGCAGGTGCGTAAGGGCCAGGGTAGGACAGAGTGTGAGGTCCGTGGATTTGCTCGGTGTGCGAAATGTGTTGGAGTGCCAGATAGTCCCCGCCCAACCGGGTGAGTTTTGCCAGGGGCGAAACCGTGGAGCGTTTGACCTCAGCCGTTCACCACACAGGCCGTCAGATGCACAGCCCCGGAGGGAACTGTCACGGGGTGATATGTTGAAAATTGGGGGCGGGTGAATGAGAACCAGGACTTTGGTCTTTCTGCTGCGTGCGCAGTTTGGCGCTCTGGTCGGACCCGAGTGTTTGGCTGTTTGAGGGCATTTGCAAAGGAAAGGGAACGGATGTGTGTGTGTGTGTGTGTGTGAGTGAGTGTGTGTGTGTGTGAGTGAGTGTGTGTGTGTGTGTGTGTGTGTGTGTGTGTGTGTGTGTGTGCAAATTGTGCCCGGTGTTTGTGGTGCTCCTACGCTGCGTCTCTTCCCCATTCCTCTGTGTGAGTTGTGGGTCACCTGTTGCGTACGTCAAGAATAGAATTTTCAGCCCGAGCAACAGTCGCCATGACGACGCTTGTGAGTGAAGGCCAGGAAGCGAGAGAACCTGGACGTGTTGGAGGCTTGCAAGAAAAAGCTGTGTTTCCCTGGAAAAAAAGACAAAAGAGGAGCACAGAAAGCCCATGGCCTTTCACCACCTTCTCGACCTCATAATGAAAACACCTTTCTCCCTTCTGCGGTTTGCGCCTTTGAATCTGAAGTCAAGGCACATCCAAGAACCGGCTGTCAATGTTAATTATGGGATTGAAACTGCGCCCCTTGAGGTGTCGCTGTTTCAATGTGGGAGACACGCCTTTGTGTTGACGGATCCTGCTTCCACCGTGAGACGAGGTCTTTTGTTCAAAGTTTGCCGTCGCTGTGGTGAGGTCGTTGTTTTGAACGAGAATTGAGGTTGGGGGCAGGCGTCGGACTGAGATTATTGTTTTTAGGTCGCGCAGTGTTTGCACAAAATGCCACAAAAGACACGAAACCGAAATTGATGGTCCTCCGTTCTTTTGGAAACGTCTCGCCACAACCCCCCCCCCTCACCTCATGTTGCACAGAAACATGGAAGTAACTGGCAAAAAAAGTTGCCTCAAAAGGAGTTCTTTGAATCAAAGATTCATAAAGTCTGAGGCTTCGGTCTTTTCAGTTTCGAGGTTGATGTCAGTGCGCAGCTGCGGCAATTTCGAGAACAATTCTTTTGCTCCGATCATCATGCGTGGAACAAGGTCAAATTGAGTGATGTGACTGGCCAGAGTGCTCAGCTCAACGAGTGACGCAAAATCCATAACCACGCACGGCGTCCTCTGGGTATCCATTCAAACCTGCGCGCGACTGTTCCTCTCAGGCGGCGACGCACACTGCGCAACCGAAGCAATAAGTTGCGTTGTTGTCAAGGCGACAAAACGTGTTGTGGCCAAGGACGTCAATCATTCGAACGCGTGTTTTCTGCCCTGCAGGTGATTTCCATCTGGCTGACGCTGGCCTTCACGGTGGACCGCTACATCATGATCTGCCACCCGTTCACGGCCGAGCCGTACTGCACGGTGTCGCGCGCGCGCAGGGTCATCGCCGCGCTCTTCGTCGCCGGCGCGCTCTTCAACATCCCCAAGTTCTTCGAGTACAAGACGGTCGCGATTCACATGCCTCACCACAACGGGACTCGCATCGGCTGCGATCTGACCAAGTTCGGTCGCAGTCACATCTTCAGGGAGCTGTACCACTCGTGGTTCTACATCGCGTTTGTGTGCGGGGTTCCTTTCATCACGCTGGCGGTACTCAACTCGTGTCTGATGCACGCCGTGCGGCTGTCGCGGCTCCGGGGCAGGGAACTCAACATGGCCGAGAAGAAGCGCAACGACACGACCGTGATGCTCATCGGGGTTGTCGTCACCTTCTTCATCTGCCAGATGCCAGCGCTCGTCTCCAGAACTATATGGGCGTTCGAGCAGAACCCGACGGCGTTCAAGCGTATGCCGCTGTACACGCTGAACGAAGTCGGGAACCTCCTGATTGTACTGAATTCCTCCATCAATATCGTGCCATACTATTTCTTCGGACGTCGGTTCCGCAAGCAGTTCCTCAACCTGTTTTGCTCGTGTTTGTTGCAGTATAAGAGGTTTCGTAAGTTTTCACGGTCATTTAGTCAGACCGGTGCGCCGGACCCCGACCCAACGCACAGGCCGTCGAGAGGGTCCAACAGGACGGCTCAGCTCCTGGTGACAGTGGACGAGAAGGGGGACGGCGGGGGGCGGGACGGGGTCGACAGCGCCAAGGTGGAGCTGCAGACCCTGACCTTCCACCCGTCGAGTCAGCAGTCGAGCGACTGCTCCAGTCAAGCGAACGGAAACTGCGTCTCAGCTCCGGGCGACGCCACCACACGCTCAAGCGCCAGTCTACTGCTGGGCCCCGGGGCCGTGGTCAACAGAAACGGACAAGTCGACTTGTAGTCTGAGTCTCCCGCCTTCCCTGCCGTATCTCCTCAGCGGTGCCCTGATCTGAACGTGCTGCCTCACTGTGCCATGTCAGTTTTGTCGCAAAAAATGACGCGTTTCTTCGTGAGTGTTGTTGCCCCGAAGGAAACGTGGCGGCCTGGGAAATTCAAATGGTAAATAACCTCAGAAGAGCCGGGTTCCAGTTCCACTTATTTTGTGGTCACTCCGTTGTGTGAACGAATGATTCCGCCCAGTGTTTCCACCTTGTCCAGCTCCAAACCCACGTGTTTTGAACTGAACACCCACGTGTTTTTGAACACAGTGTGTGTGACATTTATGAGCCATTTGACAGACGACTTCTTTTTCTCAACAAAGAGAAAGTTTTTCTTGTCAGTCACGAAGTTTTGTCGGCAAAAGGTCAGTTTGGTCTCTGGAATCAGGTTTTGTGTGTTTGAGGCATTCAAAAAGGAGAAGAGGCTTTGTGTGGGTGTGACGCAAATAGACTTTTACCTGAGGTGTGACAGGATCCAGAAGGACAATGTCCGATGTGTCACTCTTCACGTCACGTTCCAGTTTTCATTTAGCGTTGAATTCAATTGCAGTGCATGATGCGTGAGAACTGTGCGCCGCATCCCACACGTTGAAACTGGTGGAAATTTTCAGAGCCTGAAAATAATTGTCAAAGAACCCACAATCAAACGTGTGAAACCAAAACATCACTGCAGAGGTCTGTTTTCAAAGAGAATAACATCACGACATAGTGTCACTGAATTTCAAGGTCATTTTAGCGGTCCTCGGATCGTGGAGAAACACCAAATGGTGAAAGTTATTCAGCCTCACAAGCAAACATTCCAAACCCAAAAAAATTGTTGATTTTTCTCAGATTTCCAGACAAAATAATTTTTTCAGGCTGGAAAGATGAATTTGTGTGGTGCAACAACAAACTGCACGAGAGAAGCAAAGTTCAAACCAACCCAGCAGCAGTCAGGTGGTGGGCTGTAGTGCCCCCCCCCTCTCTGTTGGAACCACCTTCCAAACAAGGTCAAGTTGCTTGATCTCCACAATCGAGAATCTCTCAAGGAACGCAGTTGATACTCAGAATTAATACAGCGCGGATGCTCATGTTACTCGACACATATCCTGACTGCAGCTCTTGTGCAGACCGTCTTTCTTCGACTCCAGTCACGACGCCCGACACACTAGTTCTGTCCGACGTTTGGTTGCAGCTTGTGATTGCGAGCAGGTGGTTCTGTTTACTTGGTCAGACACCAAAAACGTTTTTTCAAACTTTGAATTTGTGGAAGACTTGTTTTGCCAGACAGTGTGTGACTATTCTGGATGAAATTCGAAGTCTTTTTGCCCAGTTTGTCGTCTGCAGTCAGTCACGCACTTCACAAGATGACAAAGTCCACTCGTTTCTCCCGAGATTCAGTTTCTCACGACAGCTCCTTCTTCGTTGTCTTCAGGTGTCTCTGTGTCACGGAAACTTGTGTTTGGTGCCAAAGAATGTCATTGACGAGAGTATTTTTTTCACGTGTTGTGTGGTCGAGTTGCTTTGTAACTTCTTGGTGAAATAAAGATGTCAAGCAAGCGTGTGTTTTGCCGTTTATTTTCAGTCTTTTCTTCTATGAGCCCGCGGTGCCTGGTTTTGCTGCCAGCGCCTCCCCCCCCCCCTCGCTCCCGCCTCCCCCGTTTTCAGAATTTGGTCAAAATCGCCAGGTTTTCTCTCGGCTACGTTGGCGTGGGAAGTTCTCTTTGTCTTGCGCAGCGCATGTGCTGAGTTGCCGAGACGTGTCAACTTACTTTACTTTTTTCCATCTTTTCTGATGAAAACTATTTCTCGTTCATGACTGCAAGTCAGACGCCCACCCAGAAAAAAAAAATCGTTTCCTGTTGGTATACTTTTTCGCCGCGAGCTTCCCACGTGTCATTCGGAAAATGTCCGTGCTGATCTGGAGTTATGAAATGTTGCGTTGGCTGAGGGGAAAGGTCTGGGCCCAGGTTTGTTGGGAACAGTCTGCCAGAAACATTCCTTTTCCTTGTCATGAAGGTTGTGTGAACAGCTGTTTTGCACACGATGCAGATCAGGTCCCATGGAGGACGACCCTTCTCAATCTAACAGTCATTTGCTTCTGACTGAGCCCTTGCTTCGAACAAACCACGAAACATTCGTCGAACCCGTGTCAGAGTCTTTCATTGGAGGCAGACATTGAAATCTGAGTGGGTCCAATGTTCACCTTCTCGCCCTGAGGCTCCGTGGAAAGAAGATCTCATTCAGTCGCACCTGTCAGATTTCACCTCCCTTCCGTGACCAGTTCGTGATGCTAAAGAAACTCGCAAGCGTCGTGTTTTTGAGCTCCAACTTCTATTTTAGTCGACTTGAATGACATAACTCAATGACTTCACGACGAGCGCCTGTTTTGCTCTTTCGTGACCTCACTTTTGGATACGACTGCAAATTTTGCCAACGGACTTGTGAAAACTCGCAAAAGATTTCGTCGCACATTTGCCGATCACAGACGTACTGCGCGCACATAATTGGCATTTCCTTGCGCTTTGCTCCTTCTTGATTGGGTTATTTGTGTTCAGTCCAAAAGGACGAAGGTGTTGATTGTGGAGTCGTGTCTGTTCTGTAGATCCTACGCGTGGGCGCGTCTGTGGCGCGGTTCGTGTGTCACGAGTTCTCGCGCCCCTGGGTCCTCCACTCCTACCGCATCGAGGGGGACACTCCGGAGCGGAGGGCGAAACGGGTGAGTCTCTTCACTTCCGGTTTCTGGACGTAACTTCCGGTATAAAACAACGAGTGGCGCGGTGCTCCACGGAGAGCTGCGGTTGAGGTGTTGAACTCGTGGAATTGACTCCACTTGCAAAGACCGAGTCAGTTGACTTGCGTGCGCTTCGGCAAAGAATTTTTTGCCAGACGAAGGGGTGATTTTAACCCTGGAACAAACAACCAAACGATTCGCAAAAGAAATGTTGCCACGCGGAACACAAACATCAACACTGCGCTCCCGGTTTGGGGGAAACAAACTCAGGTCGACGCCCACTAGGGGAAAGAAAGGCCCTGTTTCAGCTTGATATCCGAAACATGTTGGTGCAGCTTGATCAGAATTCCACGTGTGTTGATCGGCCTGACGTTGCAGATGGCGCACGAGAACTTCGACTGGATGGACGAGATGCTGCTGTCCAGCTCCAGCTACAACCCGTACAAGGCGGCCGCCGACCTGGGTCACCAGCGCCGCAAGGAGAAGAAACGCATCGGTGAGTCGGGCGACCCCGCCCGTACCGTATCCACCCGTGCATAAGTCACGTCCATGTTTGAGACACACCCTGAAAACAACGCGTTTTGAGGAAAAAAGGCTGTTGTCAAAACAATAACAAGACGCACAATGAGAACACACACGCCCACTTTTGAAGTTCAATATCAGGACAACAAGGTGTCTCTTACACGGGTGGCTACGGTTACGCAAAGACGGGAACGCTGAACCGAGCGTTGGGACCGCAGGCCGCGGGGTGGGGACACTGGTCAATTACTCCAGCAGAAAGTCAGTTCACCCGTGCACACAGCCCATCCCCAACATTGCATCTCAGGGATGCTGAAAAGGTGAAAGCTCCTGTGGGTTATTTGGCTTCCCTGTACAGGTCTTGACAGGCGTTGTGCTGGTCGCCGCATCCTGGCAGGGGATACAGTAAGTACCATGCCAGTGATTGAAAGAGGCGTAGTCTGTGCAAAGGGTGCGCATCACGTTCTTGTCCGCGTGGAAGAGATGTTTGGCTTCCGTTAACTTTTGAGGAGCCTCCTTGGTTTCACAAAGACTCCGATGGCTGGTTTTTGGACGTCTTGCTGCAGTGATACTCGAAATATCTTCGTGTTTGTCTTTTCGTGACGAAAGCAGAAACTGAAGCTTCCACGACTTCGCGCGGTGAGGCAAAGAAGAAACAAACTGCATTGAAATCAGTCGTGACAGCAACACCTATATAGCACTCTGCTCGGTTCTTGAAACGCAAAGAATAATTTTCACCCACGTGTGAGCACGACCTTTTTGTTCCAAATTTGAACAAATGGACTGGTCATTTTCAAGACTTTTCCTGTTGTGCATTTACAGTTGTGGTGTGTTGTTTGGGGTTCGTCTCACTGGTGTCTTTCTCACGGGGTGTGTCGGTACAATGGTTGTCCTTCAAGAGTAACACGAGCTTGAGATCGTGCATCGTTTCCTTCCTCAGTTCACCACAGATGCTGAAGAAGTGCGTGATTTCAACTGTTTCCGTTGTGCGCTGCTTGCAGTTCAGGAAAGCACGGAGAAGAACTTCCCCTGGCTCAAGGACATCGTGCAGGAGGACGCGCCCACGACAGCAGAGGGCGCCACTGCGGCGGAGCAACCGGAAGTGGCGCCTCGACTGGAGCCCGACGCGCCGGTGGACGAGCGGCTCGACACGCTCGTCGAGTGCGTCTCCGTCATCAAAGTCGCCACGGCCATCGAGGTGCGGGTCACGGCGCTTTTCCACAGCGAGTCCATATCGCAAAAATATCAAAGAAAACGCGTGCTCGACGCAGCGCTCAACAAGTCAGGCAGTGGCAGCGAACGCGAATTCACACACCGAGGCACGAGTATTCAACTTGAGTCGAACAAAGTGATGGGGAACTGAAATATTCACATACAACGACCAGAAACTCAAAATGGAAGACTGGTTGATGACACCTGAAAAAGGCGGGCCTGAAACGTCTGAGGAAGATAGATACAGAAACATGCAGATGTCGGCCAGTGGGAATTCTGCGGTTTGTGACACTGACTTGGCTCTTCAGGAGGACGAGGTAGACAGCGCGGAGTCGAGCAGCAAGAGGCGTCGTGTCTCCTCCAGCGACAACGAGGAGCCGGTTGTGACCGCGACGCCGGCTGCAGCAACCAGCGAGCACGAGCAGCCGGCGCCCGCGCAGCCGCCGCCGGTGAGCCCTCGGGTTTCCTCATTGGTTTTGCAGAATTCCACGCAACGCAAGTTTCCTTGTCCCATGATACAATAGTTTCAGTTGTTTCGTGAGATGGAGGCTTCGTCGCATCCTTGGAGTTTGAATCGCGGAGACTTAAATATTGTTTTTGTCTCTCAACGTTTGGGTCATTATCGTGTTGTATCTCGAGGGTAAAGGGCAAGTGGACTGAATGACGCGTGAGTGACACAGCGTCGCACGACGTTTGGGAGCTTCAAAACTCGTTCCTTCATCCCACGAACTCTTCAATTCACAGTCAACAGGTGAGAGCGGCGAGGCGCCGATCTCCCTCGACCTTGACCCTGAGCCTCCAGCAGACGGCGGGCCGGACGTCGGGCACCAGACATCACGGATTTCCGCTTCCGCTACCATCACTTCCGGTTCTACCGTCCACAGCGACATGGGTCACGTGACCAGCACCATAGCAGTCGCCCATCCTGCTCCGCCCAGCCCGGGCGTCGCGGTGAGGTCCGCCCGCGCCGCGAGCAGCGCCCCCTCTGCCGGAAAACACGTGGCCGCCCCGCCCCAGCCTCTGAGACGCATCGCTCCGAAGGGAGGCCTGCGGCCCGAGAGTCGAGACGTCATGCAGATCTCGTACACCGGCGAAGTGAAGATGCTCACAGAAACTGAAGCCAAGGTTAGTTTTGTGCGCTTTCACGTGGTGACTGAAGCACCAAAGACAAGCTTCCAGCTTTGTGCGCGAAACGTTCAGTTTCGCTCTCTTATTGGCAGCCGAGAACATCAGGCGAACAACACTGAATGCACACGTTGAGTCTTTGTTTCCCATCTCCCATCACTGACCTGTACTGTGTGTCGCACCAGGTGGCAGAGGCCGCGGCAAAGAAGCGGGCCTCTCCGCCGCAGGGCCCGGCCGCCCCCGCCGCGGGGCCCCCGCCGTCGCCCCTGAGGAGCCCGGCTGCTGAGGGCCGCGCCGTGGACCCCGAGATGAGCAGAAAGCTGGAGGACATCATCCGGAGCTCGCTGCGGGACCAGCTCCAGGTGAGGGTCGCTTCACACAGGGGCTCCGCCCACGCGTTCACACTGGTTCTGCCCACGTGTATGTTCATGCCGGCCCGTCTCACACATTCACACCGGCCCTGCACACGCATGCATACCAGTTCCTCTCCTGCGTTCACACCGGTTCTGCTTACACGTTCACACGGCTCCGCCCACGCGGTCACACCAGGCGTCGCCACTGTTGGTTGATGGGCAATTCTATGCAGAGGAAAAGAACGTGCACACAAACGCGGTGTGAACTCGGTGTGGAAACGGCGGCTCTGACTTGGTCCTTCACTTGCAGAGGGGAGCAACTTGTGTGAAGAGGAGTGTTGAACAGTCTGCTGTGTTCTCTTTTGCAATCATGCCTGAGAAAACCACTTGCCGATTTGTTAATAAACTCGGACGCGCGTGCTTCAAATCAACTGAGGTTGAATGTCACGTGATTGCAGGGTTTCCAGAACGTGCGGATCAAGATCCCGGAGAACCTGAACTTGTCGGCGCTGACGAGTGGCGCCCTCAAACTGCAGGTCGTCAACCCACGACAGGTGCGCCGCCTGTCGTTCGTTATTGCGACCTCGCTGACAGATTTTTAAACCGCGCAGCCGTCTTCAGTTTGTTACCCGAGTCCACTGCTGCTGCAAACTAAACCTGTAAAGTTAAAGGACGTCTGTGGATCGTTTGGCAGATTCAGTTCAGTGTGCGTTAGAGTTCAGTTCTCACACCCTTGTGTGTTGCAGGCTGCTCCTGTTGTGGGGTCCATGCACGCGCAGAGCACGTCTCAACAACCAGCGACCAGGATCGCCACGCCTGCTCAAGTTGTCATGACAACCTCGCCGGCTGTCGTGCGACAAAGGCAGAGTGTGGCGGGAAGGACCGCGGTGCAGACATCTCAAACTGCGCAGGCGCCGGTTGCCCGATTTGCGGCGTCTGCAGGAGGAGGTTCCCAGCCAAAACCAGAAACAGTCGCAGCGGCGCGTCCATTTCAATTCGTTTCACGAGCAACCACGGCAGGGGCCTCGCAACGAACGAGGGATGCACCAAGTGTTGCCAGGGCGACACGGGCGACCGACGTGCACCCTGTCGGCGCCGTCAGTATTCTGCGCCCCCTGACGTCACCAACCGCAGCGCCACCTGCAGTCGTGACGCAGAGCCCTGCAACGGCGTCCTCTCGTGGCGGTGACGCTGAAACGGCCGAAGCGCCGGACAAGAAAGACCCGCTGCGTAAGAGACGGTGAGACTGCAGACTGCTTTTCTTGTCTTTGTTGAAATCAAAAGGTTCATAATTTGGCGCAACAGAGCGTTATTTGTTGTGCTGCTTCCAGTTGAGCGGGTTTTGCACTGGCTGCGTCGCGCGTTGCGTCCCTGCCCTCGACACAACCACCGTCTCCCGTGCGAACGCCGCTCGACATTGCCACCTTTTCTGTCCCACAGGCGTTCGGGACGGAGGAAGGGCCGCGGAGACGAGGACGACAGCGACGTGCCGCAGACGGACGGACCGCCCGACCGGCGGCCGTCGCCGCGCCGCTCGGGGCGCGGGAACAAAGGTCACGCGCGGCGCCGGCCGGACGAGGCGGCGCAGGAGGAGCTGGAGGCTCTGGATGAGGAGGAGCCGCCCCAGGGTGTCGAGGAGGAGGTGGAAGAGATGGAAGTGGATCCGCCATCGAGTTACTTTGAGTCATCAGCGGCTCCAGGTGGTGCCACCCAGGGAGAAACGATGGAGTTGGATCGGCCACCAGAGGGGACAGTTGCAGCACCAAGAACAGCTCAGACAGAAGCAACGCAGCCGCGAGAAAAGCCAACGGAACCTGCGGAACCTGCAGCAGCGCAGTCGTAAGCACAGCTTGGCTTATCTTTGTGCATGGAACTGTCACACCAATTGGGATCACTTTCTTCAAGCACATTCAGCACTCCAAGTGTTGCAAAACTTGATGTCAAGGTGCGGCCTGCTGTCCTCTTTCAGAAACTTTAACTGTTGATCCAAACTTGGTCTGCACATTCAGCACTCCAAATCGTGCAAAAATTTATATCAACTCGGGGACAGGTGGCGTCCTCTTTGCTGAAACGCTTGCTATTGCCTCAAAATTGGCCTGACATCAGAGCAAAGTGCGTGTCATTCAGTACAACATCCTCAAGCGACGCCTTGACACATGTTTTGTTTGACATGCAGCAGCGGGATGGTGCAGAAGAAAGTTCGGCTCGTGCCTCGGCCGTGGCGGACGCCAGACGGCGCTGTGAACCGCCCGGTGCTGCGCATGATGCTAGAGGGCGTGCTCACCTACGTCATGGCGTCGCCCGGCGTCTCGCTGCGCGCGCTCGAGACCAAGTACAACCCGATCCTACAGCCCGTCTGTCTCCACGAACTGCTAGAGGTCAGTCAAGAGCGCCAAACAGGGATATCGAACCGTTTCTGTGACACACGTAGATGCAAGAGAAGGGGACAGTTTGGATTCAAGTCGCAAACCAAAGCAAAAGTGGGAAAAGGACGTTTTGAACATTTCTCAGTGGTACTTTTGTGCACATGGACCACATGGCTTGTTCATGCCCACTCTATTTTCAGATTTTGATCAATCTCGGCTGTCTCCTGAGACGGAGCATGCGCAAACATGAGAAAACATCTCTCTTCTCCAGCAGACCCAAGTTTGTCGAAGGTAAGTGGTTGTGGTCTTGCACAGCTAAATTTTGAAGGATCGGTGGTGTGTGCTGTCAACGAGCAATGGATGAAAGTGCTCTGACAGACCAAACAAGCGCACGAAGTCCTTCGCCATATTTTTCTGGTCCACCACCCGATCGAAATTGTGAACAGTGATCTGATTTTGCGTATATTTGCACTGAATTCTTTTTGCGCGTGGATCAGTTCCGCCTGAACCAACCACGAGTGAAACTTGTTTGTTGCAGACGCAGCGGCGGCAGCGGCGGCTGGGACCGGCGGCATCACTTTCAGCCCGACCATCGACTGCGTCCTGCAGCTCGGTCAGTTCGAGGCGCAGCTGCAGCGCAGCCGCGAACCGGGCGTCCTGTGACCCCGCCCCCTGCCGGGCGTCCTGTAGCCCCGCCCCCTGCCGGGCGTCCTGTAGCCCCGCCCCCTGCCGGGCATCCTGTAACCCTGCCCCCTGCTGGGTGTCCTGTAACCCTGCCCCCTGCTGGGTGTCCTGTAACCCCGCCCCTGCCAGGTGTCCTGTAACCCCACCCCCTGCCGGGCGTCCTGTAGCCCCGCCCCTTGCCGGGCGTCCTGTAGCCCCGCCCCCTGCTGGGCGTCCTGTAGCCCTGCCCCTTGCCGGGCGATCTCTCCTCTGCCCGGCACAGAGAGAATCATGCCACACTCACCCCACCTGCCGCGCGGTTCACGAGGCGTTTGGTGCTGACTTCACGAATGTGCATCAGCCTGTGTGTTTTGTGCCGAAAAGCCTTCACGGTGCTGTGCAAAGGAGCTGTGGACCGAGAACAGACACTGCAGGGCAGAAGTTCTTTATGAATGTGGAGCATTTTTCTGAAAGAGCACAAACTGACGCCCTTCAAAGCCAAAACGATCAGTGGCGACACTCCTCGCTGTTCACAAAAGATTCTCAGCAAATGGAGAGAAATAACCACTTGCCACAAAGGCAGGATGAACACTCCCCTTTGGTTTGTTTTTTTGCCTCAGTTTGACAATGGCCGGCATCACTGCCAGAGTGGCGGTGGCATAATGCCTGTCCTCACCGAAAGGTATTCTTGTTGTTTGTGTTGTTGAAATCAATTGTTCAGAACAAGTCAGTTTGGTAATTTATTTCACAACTTCATTTGTTTGACGTGCGCGCGCACGAATGAATTAGATTTTGTGTGATTGTCTCATCAGGTACAGGTTCTATTTATTCTCCAATTTATGAATGACTTCCTTCATTGTGATATTTCGCCAAAAACATTTCTCTCGTGCAGATGGAAATCACGTAGAAATAGTGTCTGCAAAAAACTATTCTGTCAAAGCTTGTCGCTGAATCAAATCCAATGCACCTTTGCACACAGTATTTATTCATATGAGTCTTGGTTTTGACCAAAACGAGGTCACTGAAAAGTGAAAGTAAAACAGTGCAATAAAAATGTATTTGTGTCGTAAACGTCTTCCTTTGGCTTGAAGCCTAAACTGGACAAATTTTCAACTCGCAACAGGCGACTGACGAGAAGATGCCAGTTGATCAAAATGGTTCCTGTGAAATGAGACTCCACAACTTTTCGATACCTTTGGTCGAGATAGAGTTGCGTAACTCAACGGTGGGCAGAAAATCCTGTCGTACAAAGGGAGGGCACGTGCCACAGGTCTTTTGTTCGCACACCTACTGGTTTGTTCCTGTTCATTCAGACAACTGTCGTCTCCTTTCGCGATTTCACAAGAACCATTTTTCTAGTATGTGTGATATCCCCAACTGGGCATGGCCCAAAACAAATGAATGCAGATCCTTCGGGTGCACATGAACGAAACCCAGTGTTTGGAACAGAAACGTCTGACTGATGAAAATGGCGGTCTGAGAAAATAAGACTGACGAATTCCAAAGAATGCATAGACTTTCGATGACTTGCGTTCGACATTATCTCGCGAACTTATTTCACCACTCGCACCCAATGCTGAAGAATACCAGATATCCGTCGTTGACTCAATGTTCAAAATTCTCCGAAATTGATGTGTCCAGTTTGTTTGGCGTGTTCTTGAGCTTCGGTTTCCCCCTTCAGCGCTTTTTGACAGTTGAGGCAGCGCAGGGAGAACTGCGACAAGTCTGTGAACTGCCGGCTCGCCTTCGCCTCTGCTCCCAACGCCAAGGCCTGGCGGAGAATGCCTTCGTCCGCCGTGGAGAACAGAGTCTTTGCGGGAACACTTTCGTCCGCGAACTCCATCATGAGTGGGTCGTAGTGAATCCCGTCGTAGATGAGCAGTGCGCGCCGGTAGTAGCTCTGGTCCTCTCCGAAACGGTCGATTCGGACCGACTGCGTATCCACAACGTCAATTTCCGTGTTGTAGTGCTTGGAGAGAATGGAGACTTCGATACCACCGCCCCATGAATCGGGATTCGTGATCCACTTGCAGTATTCTTCGTTGCTACGTCCGAGAAAGACGTCGTTGTAAAATTCCTTGTCACTGGATACGACACTTGCGATGAGCTGCCGCATTGTCGGAGCTGCGTTCAAGTCCAGCTTCCCGTTCTCCATAACGAAGTGAATGCTGGTGAAGAGGCACGAGTTGTTGGCTGGAACGTCTTTTCGCACCAAATATCCCACGTCGCCGTCGAGCTGAGACTGCACCTCACGCAGGAAATTCTCCGTCTTTTTGCTCTCCTCCTCAGCCGCCGCTTTCTCCCTCTCCAATTTGAGGGCGGAGTTTTCCTCAACCAACAGAGTCTCCCCTGAGCGAATCGGAACATCAGAAAGCACCTTCCCATCGTCGGAGAGATCCATCGGCTTCGGTGGGTAACCGGTCAAGATTTTCTGAGCATTCGTTGGAATGTTGGTCAGTTCTCGAATGACCCTCTTCAGATCCTCCAGTGTCGACTGGCCCGTCAGCTGCTTCAGGACGTGCTGTCCGTCCTTCGCTTTCAATCTCAACGTCAGCGCTGCCATACTCGTATTCTGCAACAGACATGAACAAAACGTGAAGATACGAGTGGCCAGGCGTTCACGGGCTGCCATCCTTCATCGAATTTGAACCTGCATGAACTGTGGTCGGGTTCGATTGACCCAACAGAAGCACCGAACACTGTAAAAACTGTTCGCTCCTTGGTTGGCATCATGCCAGGACCGTTCACAAGCAGAAATTTTCTCATGAGCGTTGGTTTCGGCAGCTACGAGGACGTACGAGTCTTTACCGCCATGTTCAGCGCTCGAACCGCTCTTGACTACAGTGAACAATGCTTTGGCTGACAAGCTCAAAGCCTGATTACAACGAAGTGCTGAACATGACGGCAAAGACTTCAAGTATTACCCTCATATTTCTACGTATTTCGTGATTTCTCATGCTGACAACGACAAGCATGTTGACTTGGCCGTTTCAGGCAGCGCCACTCGTAATCGATCGGAATGCACGATGCACGTTCCTCGAAATCAAACTTCGAAGTCGACGTGCACAGCAGTGCATTTGAAATTCATCCTTGCAAATCGAACCGTCGAGAAAAGCTGAGTCTGCGAGTATACAACAGAGCCTGGTGGCTGGCTCTCTTCCGCCAATTCTCAACGAACCAAGATCTCTCGAAGAAAATTCAACATTATCTTGACTGCACTTGTGGCATCTCTTACTCTCCATAAAACAGTGAAATACGAAGATCAATTCAAGCTCGACTCTGGGTTTCACCAATGCAGGGCATCGAGTTTGACGCCTGAATAACGAATGTCAACTTTCATTCATGACGGATGCGGTCGAGTCGCGAAGAGCCAAAAACATAAAAAAAAATCAATTTCCAGGCTCCTTCAAACAGTTTTTGTAACAACGATGCAAACTGACGATACACAAATGGCATCAGTGGACATTTACCAACAACAGCATGACAAAACTCACCAATTTTTCTTTCTTTGTCAACTTTCTGCGAAATGTTTATGTGTAAAACGTCATCAGTATTGTGGCTTTGCCATCAGTAAAGTACACAACGTATAAAACGAAAACGCGCAACACGAAAGAGTGGGCGTGTCCCTCAGGCTGGAAACATACAGCGGCGTGGATATCCCGGCAAAACGCAAAACATGCATCTCAGTATCCACGCAACTCAGTCGAGCTCATTAAAATTCATAATGTCAAAACATACAGAACATGATGTTTTGCAAGATATCCACATGAGTCGCGCGATGTGCGACTTTTGCATGTGGATATCAGTTTTACTGTGTCTGCTGTTTTTGTTTTATATCGAGGAAGATTCATTTTTCAGCAAAAAATAAAGATTTGCTATAAATATCATGACAGAGAAGTTTTATAGTAATAATACATGTTTTGCTGTGTCATTACTTGTTATTGATTTATTTTGATATCCACGTGGCCTCTGTATGAAAGGTCATGTTTTGTGTTTTGACTATCCATGCAGCGAAACACACACTGATATCCACGTGGGTCTGTATGAACGCAGCCTCAGGATAGTTCAAACGGCGACGTCACAGCACTTGTCCTTTATTTCAACAGAAAACAGTGCACATTTGAGAACTCATTGGCAATACGCTGTTCAATTTGAGTACTCAGTGGTAATTTCAGTTGCTCAGAGCTGCTCTGCGTTTGACTCAGTCGTCTGATGAGAATGGCTTTCCACGACTGAAACTTGTGCAACTTGTCGACTTTCGTCCCCCACTAAGACCCAACAGAGTGAACGCTCAATTTCTGCGCAAGAATGCACAGAGCAAATTCACTCATGAAGGGTCCACATGGGGGCTGGGCTGGGTTCGGAGTACCCCACTAGCATACTGAAGAGTATGACTGCGTGTCTGCACGGGTCTCTTCACCACAGCACCAACCAAAAAAATAATTGTTTTGTCCATACGAAGTATGCACTGCAGTGTGTCACCACTGCAAAGCCATCCTAGTCCTTGGTACCAAGATCGGCTTTGTCACAAAAGTGAAATCCTTCATCGAAGAAGTCAGAGAGTTGGGCTCTTGGGTCGGGAGGTCAGCTGGAAAACTGTCCTCATGCTCCGAAGTATGCTGCAAAAGAAAACAACTTTGTCTTTCAGTTTGAAACTTTGAACGTTTGGCTGTGAACGCGCAGTTTTGACTGACAAATTGGAATTTCTGTCTCTTCAAAGTTGACTGAATAACACCTGTGGATAGACTCTACTGCAGAGCGAACTTACCAAGTCATAACAATCACAAAAGTCAGTGTCCTCACCCAGTGAGATGCGAGATCTCCTGGTGTCAATTTGGAAATTTCTGCACATGTCACTGCATTTTCATCACAGGACTGCTTATCCGAAGGCCGAAAGTGAGGCGCAGTTGCCACAACACAGCCTTTTATGCTCGAATCTTGTGATGATTCAGCAAACGTCCGATCCACGTTTTACGTTTCGGTGATGCTGCGTGAGGTGTGCACAAGGTGAGACTTCCAAGCAAAAAGTTTCTGTTCAATTTCAGGTGTGTTCAAAACAAGAAAGTTCGTTGTGAATCTCATATTGGCCGTGACACCACGACAGGTAGACAGAACATGATGACGACTGATGAAGTGAGCACCACACCTGTCATTGACAAACAATATCAATTGGGTTCACTGGCCACAGTGGCACTGATGACTGGTCAGCACACAGCCAGTCAATTGAACTGGCTTGCCAACAATTGCCAGCACATGACATTTAATATCGGAAGGTTTTTTGACATTGCCACCATTGACAACCAATTGTTGCAATGACCAGTGGCAGTGACCACTGAAACTTGTAACAAGAGAAGCAGTGCTAAGGCAACTGCAGGTGCGATGTCCCCCTTTGACCTTCAGGATTTAGCCATTTGCATCTGGTTGCTAGGGAGTTTTGCATCTGGTTGCTAGGG
>JAAUXT010104444.1_pt1 | contig 18434 bp, 11 predicted proteins | sample 7278171 | NCBI WGS metagenome assembly JAAUXT01 (sample SAMN14350112, study PRJNA611818) | marine sediment metagenome | isolation source: surface marine sediment (1.8m) | place: French Polynesia: Moorea | collected 2018-08 | reverse complement strand
TTCCAGACTGGCAATCATGAAGGATTGGCTGGAGTTGACTGTCAACGAAGCACATTACCTAGACGTGCCAGATGTCAGTGCCAAAGTGTGGGAGGTGATCGAAATCTTGGTACCATCCGTGTTGCAAGCCAGAGACGACCATGAACGTGCCAAGACAGCATTGGTGGCTCATGATACTCATCGCAGAGAACGAGAAGCACAAATCCCATGACGACAACCAATGTAGAAAATGAGCTGCACAACTGTTGTCACATCGAATTCGTTCAAACACTGTTCCTACCATTGTTAGTTCATACAATATCACATTTGTCTGTCACCGGGAGTGACACCACCTCAGTTGTGGTCGTCGCTGTACAATCTCAACCACTTTCTCAATATAAATACATCGAATCCATCACAACGAAGCCTATATGATGTACACTGCGCATTTCTATCCGTTATCGCCTTTGTGTTCGATGTCGTGCCGATATGTCCGACGACTTAGAACAAACAAATAGCAAATTCTAGTTTACAATTTATTTCAAAAAAAAAATAGCAAATATTCCAAAACAGCAGAAAATGGAAAACGGAATATTTTACTTTACCAGTCATTGGTAACGCAAAATTGAAAACGTTTCTATTTAGCATTTACCTCTCATGGAATATTTTGCAGCAAAATGTTACTCGCAAACGCATCTCTCGAGAAAACAGGAAAAAACGGGAAAAAATGGATAAAAGTTCCGTTACAAAACGGCAAACGCGTTACAGTGAGCGGCTGCTGCAGCGTCGACTCCGCATGGACTCGCCGTGCCGGCCACGCAGGCAGGAGTCGCAGGGCAGGGCTCAGGTCCACCTGGACCCCTGGAAAAATTTATTTGCCCCATGGCAACCCTCGCTCCACAGCACCATCCCGGTGAGGTTCCTTTTGCAGCCTGACCTTGCGCTGTTATTTTGGTAAAATCTTTCACACCATTTATTTGGCGCAACATATATATTTGGTTTCGCCATGTTGAACCCAAAGTCGCCGCCCCCTGGGGCCAGCCCCCCCCCCCACACACACACACCCGTTTACCGAATCTGCAGTCCTACCCTGGGGACACGGGTTTTCATGTCACACCTGTTTTGCCCCTGGGAGCCCCGACCCGATCGTTTGCGTGTCTTGGGCCCATGACAAGCCCTAAATCAGTTCTGTGGCTCCTTCATTTTGGCTTCACCGTTGACAGTCCCCAAGTACCAAGCAGGCCCCTTCCTATGTGACCTCAGCCGCAATTTGTGTTTATCCTTCCTTGATCAGTCACTGTTGAAGTAGGGCCCAAAAATGGGTTGGGCACCACCGTTTGCCCAGATCTTGGACCCGCCCCTGAAAACGCAGGATGAAAAGTCTCCACCCAAGCCAGAGACAATACAACTGGAAAACAGGCTTGATTCTGTCTGTTTTTCCTTTTTGCTATGATTTTTCATGCAGGTTGGATTTTCCCGCCATTTGGCTGGGGTTGAAGCAACGTTCCTCTATCAAAAGCAATTGTTGCGGCAGGGGGGCAGAAGTAAGTGCTGTGGTTTGGCCAAGTGCACGAAGCCGACAAAAAGATCTGAGAATCAATATGTTGGTGCCAAGTGGCTTGGCCAACAGCACATGTGTGTCCACATGAGGCACAACTTGGTCTTGGGATCGCTATTTGGTTGAGTATTGGAAATAATACCCTTATCTTTTCATGGACAGATCCTCTGGTTTCAGCAAATGTTGCTTTTATTTGCTTCAAATCACAAAGTGGTCTGTGGTGTTTGCTGACAGCAAAGTATTGTGACCAAAGTGCTCTCTCTAATGACAGGCAGTCATGTTTCCTTGCCTTTTTTGTTCTTTCATGTCATATCCAAAACAATGCCTCCATGAAAGGGACTGGAGAAAATAATGAGCAAACACTGCCTTCTGCAAATTCTTGTAGCCAAAATAGCATTTGTTCCTCTGACTTCTGCCCTGGGAGACACACTTCTTCAGTTGTGGCCAGAACAGAATCTGTTGGATGAAGCTCCAAAACACTGGTATCAATACATTAAAGCCCTGCTTCATCACACATTGGACACGCAAACAGTAATGCCAATAGATCAGGATCTTTCTGCCTTGTTATTCAACCTAAACTGCTCCACTTCATTTGCATTGATAGAGGTACTTCACAGTGACAGGAATAATAAGCCAAACTCAATCAACTACAAAAGAACACAGAACCATTACACATTTAAAAACAACATGACAGTCATTCAAGCCATTGGAGAAATTTTGCATGGGAGTTACCTCTACAAATCTTGCTTTGAAAAATCCATGGAGAATCTATTTTTCCAAGCATTTTTTGTTCACACATGGTTGTTTGATTTAGACAAAACCCTTGTGATAAATCTCACTATAATGGAAATGGATCTGGTCAATGATATTTGTGTTTTGAACTATCTATTGGTGACACTACCCACAAGTTTCCTTGGGGAAGCCAAGTATTGTGGGAAACAACCCCCATTCAGTTTGTATCCACCAGAACATTTTGTGTTTGTTCAATACAAACTTGATACCACAAGCCAAACACATCACTATGTCAAAATACACTACTCAGTGTCTGACCCAGGACTCCTGAAAAGTATTGACCCATCCTTATTCAATGACAAGAGTGACATTCTCTTACTTCATGTGCATCAGATGGGTGGATTTTCTACCTACACAATAAAATCATTCTTGGTTCAAGTGCACAAATTGTACATGCTCATTTTGCAACCTGTTGACTGCTCAAACAGAAGCATTTTGGTATTTGATGGTCCAGGCCCATTCTCACCAAGAATCACAGCACATAACAAGACTCACCAGATGTCTTCCTTTCAGAGTTTTGTTCAAACATTAACAAGTCTGCAACAAGTTGACTCCTGTTTGTTAAATTATTTCCCAATACAAAGCTCTTCTGTGCACACAATTTCTGTGACAAAGAGGGCCCTGTTTCTCTACAGCCAGGAGATTTGTACACTTTCACCTTGCATAATGCTCCTGAAAACTCACATCTCATTCCAACTTAATGTTACACTTGCTCACATGAATTACTTTGTAAATGGTTCCTTGCATTGTTTTTATGGTGGATTCTCAGTTTTGGAGCTTCATCCACAAATTCAGGAGGAATTGACCTGCAAACCAAGTGCTAAACACAATGTCCATCAAAATCTCTACTCACAAAGGTCACAGATTTTCTGTATATTGTACTGGTACAAGGCATATTCATTTGTGGATGTTGACCTTCATATCTCAATGGTAAAATGCAGAGCAGTGAAAATAGATATTTGTGCTCAAACAATGTGCTTCTACATGGATTTGTTGAACAATCCCAAACACTGTGAAACATATTTCAATTCACTGTATCTCCAATTTGGTATCAACATAACACATAAAAACACTCAATTAATGGCTGGCATACACAGAACAATGAAAATGGTCAATGTTGACATGCAGAATCAGTCATGTGTTGTGGTGCAGGCAAGAAATGAAGGATTGTTACATCTGTTTGGGAGAGCATCATTGAGTACATGTACTATATTTTTCAACTTTGCATTTTTCTGCAAATCTTATGTGATGTATCAGATCACAGGAAATATCAGCAGACAAACATTTCACATGCATACCTCAGGCAGTGCTGATGAGATTTGTTTCACCACTGTTTTGGGCTCAAATGGTTCATTGTCTCTTTTGTGTCAGAAATTCCAGAGGTTTCTCAGTGGCTCATTCAAGGCCCCATTCTTTTCCATGAAAGTATTGAAACAACACACAGGCAAGAGGAATGATATGTTCTATTTGATGTTGCTGCAGGACCAAAGTTCTGCTGTGGAGTTTGTTGTCAAAAAATGTGTTTATGTCAGCTCTCCCTCTGAGTGTGGTGTTTCGATTGTTAACCATCCGCTGAGATGTGTCTTTCCTGAAAATGAAATGCTGAAACAGTTCTCAAGTGAAACAGCATATCAATCTCCTTTCAACTACCCCTTGACTACCTCCCCATTCAAGAAGGAAATCTTCACCCTCTCATTCTCAATGAACCTTGAAAGAGTAGACTCAGTTCAAGCCCTCGCCCTCATGCTTGTAAATAACGACAGATATGCAAGATTGGAATTTACATTCACACGTTATCAACACAGAAGGTTGCTGAGACGATTTGACCAAAATGAAGACAGCAACATGGAAATTAGCTTTCCACCACCTGCAACTCAACAATCTGTCCTTGTAATCTGGATTCATGACAATTCAAGTGATCTGCACACAGCCAAAAAGTTGTCAAGTCAAACCCAATCTCCAATTAATGGTTCAGAAATCATGTGGTTTGACGTAGAGACAGATACAATGGAACAATATGTCTTGCATGTCCTTACTGCTGTCACCTCTTGGATTGATGCTGTTGTATTGTGTAGGAATGTGAAAGGTCATTTACCCACTGCAACAAGTGACAAAAGTTTGAGGGAACTTTTATCCCTTTTGGAAGAGATTTATCCCACTTGCATTATTGATGCTTTGTTCATTGGTCTTCTCTTTAGTTGGAAGGTAAGCTCCTGACCGATGTTCAACACAAAATGAAATCTCTCTTTTTGGTGATTTGCACCGTTGCAACCTGTTGCAATGGCACAAAGCACATGAGGCATCGTGGACAAGATTCTGTGGACAGCACCTTTTCCATGAAGATGTTGGTCCATTGTGCTCATATTTGGTTGGTCAATTTGGTTAAGTTCCAGGATGATGTGGCAGGAACAATTTTGTTCAAAGTTCCTTCCGTTGGAATCTTGGTTGGTGATGGGCAATAATTGGGTGCAAATCACGCAAGCTCCCTGGAGCTATTTTTGATTTGCCTTCTCAGGTATTTATTTCTCTGGCCTGTTACAAAGGGAGTTCCCTCGTGTTTGGTGGGTTTTTTTCGTGAAGAAACATTTGGGCCTTTGAAGAAACATCAAGTCACAAAACAAAATCCTGCCAGCGCTTCTCCATGGACTGAGCAGGTGTCCCCTGGAAAATGCCAACAATGTTTTTGAAGAGACAAAGATGCAAATGTCTGGCTTTCATAGACACAGAAAATAGTCGTCTGGGCCTCGCGGTGATTTGAGCTGCAGCCCATTACAGTTGCTCATTCCACTCACCATTTCGAATACACCATCGGAACAAAACCACAGCTTGTGAAACCGAGTTGTGCAAGCAAGTATGCCCTCACACCAGCAACTGAAAATTTTCAACTCCAGGGTTTGGCCACTGATAAAATTCTAGCTCTTTCTGTCCAAAACCCATAATGCCACAACTGATTTGCAGGACCTGAACGCCTGAACGATTTTCTACACACCATCGTTCTTTGTCCCAAATAAGCATTTTGGACACCTTGGTTCACATTTGCATCCAAAACACTTCACAGCTCACAAATCCATTTTCTTCTTTGTGAACAATGTGGTGCAGTCAGTCAAAAAATTACCTTCGAGCAACACAAGAAAATCAAGATTTCAATTACTGCAATCTAAAAATTACTGAGAAATTTTATCAGATGAACAAAACACCTTCATCAACAAAAAACCCATCCAAAGTTATGAAAATCATCAAACAACACACTTGAACCATTGATTTTTGTGCGATGCAGAACAAAGAGAAAAAATGTCAAACAATTTGAATCTGACATTTTGTTCACAGAATTTCAGAATGTAATTCCGAGTTGTCTAACTTCCAATTGAATGTGACAAGTTGTGGAATGGCATGTTTGGACAAGTTGTCATTTGGCATACAATGTCCTCTTGTTGCTGCACTTCTGTCTGTCTTCTGTGCAATACTCGTACACTCAGGCCTGTGAAATTCTGGATTACTTTCAGGGAGCTGGGAAGTGGGAAAGTGGAAGTCCTCTGTCATATCAACGATTTACAAATCAACTGTTGACAAAACACATTTTTGCGAAAGGCGTTGAGAATCCCAGTGAAACAGTTGTGCACGTACATGTACAGAGTTTGAAATCTGCGTCAGGTGTTCAAATTCACCCAAATGTTAAAAAATCTTGCACTGCCCTTCTTGCAAGTAACTTGGCAGAACCGACTTGGATATCCGTTCAATGCGAGGACAAAATGTTTTCAAAAGTTCTTTGCCGTGTCATATCAAAGAATTCAGCCTCAACAACAAAGCAAAACAAGCACAAGTTTTGTTCTCCAGCAACTATCTTGAAAATGAATTCTTGTCTTGAGTTTGTTTGGTCAGATCTAGATCCCCTTTGGAAGATAAAGGAAAAATATCTGATAAATGTGTCCTCTATTCACCAGCTTACATTTATCTTTGATGCAATGTTGGTCACTTTACCTCCTGTATTGGTGAACGGGAAGAATAATACAGTACAAAAATGGCATTACCAGAAAGTCTACAACAAATATTACTTTCAGCAAACAAAAAGAGATGAATCAAATGGTTTTCTCATTTTCTTGGAACACACAAAAGAATTTGCTCTGGGTATGAACATTTACAAGTGCAGCAATGGTACAATCATATCATATGCTTGCGTTTGTGACAGAATCCCTAACTGTCCTCATAATGAAGAGGAACTGCTTGCAGTTTGTACTGCAAACAATGATTCCAGAACCTACAATGAAGCAATAAAAATTCCCCTTTTTGTCACAAAATGGTCTTCAGCAAACTTTCCCAAAGACAAACATCACAAACCACACAAGACAATTTCTGACAGTGTCCTCTCTAAGAATGAAAAGACTTTTTGTTCCTGTGAGCCAAGCAAAGCAATCTTCAGTTCTCAGGTTGATGACCTCATTGTAGACTGTGGACCAGACTGCACTGGTGATGAACCAATTGTTACTGCACTGCTTAGTAGGGAAGGAAAGAGGTGCAAAAAAGATGGTGCTGTTGTGAGCATTGGGGACTGTTTTCACCTCACACATGCAGGGTCATTGTATCAATTTATGAATGAAGGCAAAGCTTGCAGCAATAACAATCATATTCATTGCAGAGAAGACCATCCAAAATGCTATCCTTTCTACAAAATTTGTTCATATGAGCTTGATGCACATGGATATCTCTCACCATGCAGAAATGGTGGACACCTTGTTGATTGTGAGCACTTTGACTGCAATGCAAAGTTCAAATGTACAAAGTCATATTGCATCTCATGGTCATACATATGTGACAACAAATGGGACTGCCCAGAGGGTGAAGATGAGAAATATGGATTGCAATGTGGAAAACTAGAACATTGTCAACACATGTTTTCATGCAGAAATGCAAACTTGTGCATTTATTTTGGACTTATTTGTGACCAATTTGTCAACTGCCCTGAAGGTGATGATGAATATTTTTGTGCTTTGAAGGGAGTAAAATGTCCAACTTTCTGTATTTGTCACACTTGGGTTGTTCTTTGCAAAGAAAGTTTGTATTCTTCCACCTTAAAATACCCTGCTAAATTTCTCATGTTAAACAATTGCACATCAAAAGTAGTACCCAGCACAAATGGGATCCTAGTACTTTACATTTATGGAGATCCAACAAAGGGCCCTTACTGCTCATCATTTCCTGATTCTTTGTTGTATTTACATCTTCAAGCAACATGGTTTAGCACAATTAAAAGCAGTTGTTTTCAGCAACAGAGGAACCTTAGTTACTTGCTGCTGCCTCACAACAACATCTCAGTCATTGAAACATTTGGTTTGGGATATCTTGACCAGTTGTTTGTTGTTAATCTCTCACATAATGCTTTGAAACAAATTTCAGACAATTTCCTTGTGTCTGACAGACTTCAAGTGTTGTCATTATGGGGCCCTATTGAGTGTATTGAAAACTTACATGCAATCACAAGTTTAAAATTTGAATATCTCGAGGTGTCTTATTTTTCATTCTGTTGTTTTGCTCAATTGGGGTCCAACTGTAACTTGCAACTCCCTTGGTTTTATTCATGTCAGCACCTTTTGATAAACAGACAAATTCAGGCAGCTTCCTGGACAATGTTTGGTCTGTTAATTTGTTTCAATGTGTTTTGCATAAATTTCTACTGTTTGCACAGAAAACCCACAAAAAATGTCATCTTGCCAACAATTTTTGTCAACTTCACAGATCTTCTGTACTGTTGCTATTCCATTATAATTCTGGTATCTGACATTTTTCATGGTGAACTCTTTGCAATCAAGCAATCTGCATGGAGAAGCAGTTTTGCCTGCATCACAGCTTTTTCTGTTTTGATATGGTTTTCCTTTCAAACAGCAATTATACTTCCCTTGCTGTCTTATCTGAGGTACAGTGTGGTTGCATTCCCAATGAAGGATGGTGGCATCTTCAGCTGGAAGATGCCAGTAAGAAACAGCTTCACATGTAGCACAGTTGTCACACTTTCTACTGCTGTTTCACTTGGTCTGTCAGTAAAACTTTTCCAATTCAACATACCAACCAACCTTTGTATGCCCTTTATTTATCCAAACAAGTTTCATACCTTTGTAAGCACTTTGACTTTGATAGTTGTTGCATTTCAGACTTTTGCATCAATTTTCATTTTTCTGTTTCACTGGAAACTCATTCAAGAGTTGAAAGCATCTGAAAAAAATCTCAAAAACCAAAAGATGAAAGAATCAAACAGGAGATTCTTACTTGTCCAACTTTTTCTCATGACCTTCTCCAACATCCTCTGCTGGTATCCAGCAAATGCTCTCTACATTTTTGGCATGACTATGAATACATTTCCCTTGAATCTGATCTACTGGATGACAATCTGTGTTTGTCCAATCAATTCTCTTATCAATCCAGTTCTTTTCAGCATCTCATGCTTCAGAAATGTCAACAAATCAAAACAACCCAGAAAAACACGTTTTAAGGACTGAATGAACCTGTGTCTGGACATACCAAAGTTGTTTGAAGCTGTTTCTTTTTTTGTGCACCTATTGTGTCCTGGACTGGCAAAATAGATTCAAACACCACTGCATGCCACCTCTGTATGGGCCAAACATGTGTCCCTGCAGTGACAACTCTCGGGGTCAGTGCCAACACAGCAGGGTTTGGAATATGAGAAAGAAAGAAGGAATTCAGAAGCAGGTAGTGACAGGAAGACATAGAAGATTCAAAGAAGCTACTTTCCCCAGGAAGATATGGATATTTGCCCCACAGCTTGGGCTCAAGCAGAAACAAGCAAAACTTTGTGTGACAGGTAAACCAAACCAGCCACTGGTTCTAAGGTGCTTTGATCAATAGGTGCAGTCATGTGTGAAAGATTACCACTCTATGAATTTGAAACAAGACAAAAACTCTCTGGCAAATGTTGTTGATAAGTGCAGCATCGAAGGGGAAATTTTGACTGGCTTGCCAAAAGGGCATGGTGGACAGGGAGCCTGGCCCCCAAGCCATCTTTCCTTACTCATGGCCCTGCCTGGATGCTGAACAAGAGCACAGTTGCCCTCTTCCCTGATGCAAAATCTACAGTGGTTCAAACGCTCATCTGAAAACTCTTTGCGCCAGGAGTATGCACTACATAATTTTAGTCCAGCAACTTTGTGACCTGAAAAACACCTTTTTGCTGAGGCTCAGCCTTCCCACTAATCCATGGGTTATGTTGCAAAAGGTCATCCAATGAACTTATAAATACCAAAGGCCAGATATGTACTGTCTAGAGGGTGCTGATGTGCATCTTGGATTTGATCTGGGGGTCCAACTGGCCAGCCAAGGGTACTTGATCTTTTGTTTGAACGTTTCTGCAGCACCAAAGTGAAAACAAAGCTTCCCCTTCTGTTGTGCCCTTTCTTGTGAGACCACCACACCCTCCTCACAGGACCACCACATCCTCTTCACAAGACCAACATATTCTCCTTTCAGGACCACCACATGCACCTTACATGACCACCACACCCTATTTACTGGACCACCACACCCTTCCAAAGCTTTCCATCACCTGAACTCTTGCAAGACCACCACAACTGCCATGAGTGAAAAGTTATTTGCTCAAGGAGCCTCAGAACTGATTTTGAAAGGGGTCCATGGGCCCATGACATGCAAAGGAAAAGACATGATTAGATCAGAGCTTACACTCCAACACATTCTTCATTTTCCCCACACGATGCTCAGCTCTATGGCATATTTCTTTCAAGGGACATCTTCAGGTGGGTTCCCATGTACCAGGCCCCTACCCGAGCAACCTCACCTGCAAACTGTACCCCCACATTCCTGGTCTATTTCACTCACTGTTGAAGTGCCCTCCAAAGAGGTTGGAAGTGTTGTGTAATCGAACCAGCATCAATCGAACCCTCGATTAGCGGTTCGATCACACATGATTATTTCCTGCTCTCCTCTGAAGCTGTGACTTTGCCCCAGCATCAGGTGTATGAAAACACTTGCACACCCTCACTCTGGGCTTCCTTCCTTGAAGCTCAGGTAAGTAACTATAAACAGCCCAAACCTCTCACATATGTGACTCAGCTTGTGCAACCTGGTCTATGGAGATAGTAGAGATCAGCTCCTCTCTCCTGAGGAACACTGCAAAATGGTTCAGCCAGCTGAATGCAAATGGAATGATGCTGGCCTGAACACCCATACATAACAGAAGCCACCATTTGCCCAGATCTAGGACCCTCCCTTTAGAATGTAGGAATGCAGGATAAAAGTGGAATACAAACTTGATTCTATCTGTTTTTATGCAGGTTGATTTCTCCCACCATTTAGCAAGGGTAAAAACATCATGCCTCTTTCAAAAGCAAGTGTTGTGGCAAGGGGTAGAAGCAAGTGGTGGGGCCAGCCAAGTGATGTGTGTGTGTGTGTGATAATCAGCCTGTGGGTGCTAACTGGTGTGGCCAACAGCATAGGTGTGTCCACTCAAGGCATGAATTGATGATGGGGTTCCTCTAAAGTTGAGCATAAGAAACAATATCTTTTCATGGACAGATCTTCCAGTTTCAGCAAATTTTGCTTTTGCTTGCTTCAAATCACAAAGTGGCCTGTGGTATTCGCTGAAAGCAAAGTATTGTGACCAAAGTGCTCTATCAAATGACAGGCCATCTTCATTTTGTAAACTTTGTTCTTTTGGGGTCACGGGCAAGAATAAGTCTGAATGAGAGGGACTGGAGAAAATGATGAGCAGACACTGCCTTCTGCAGTTTCTTGTGGCCAATATAGTTTTAGTTCCTCCAACTTATGCCATGGGAGATAGACTTCTTCAACTATGGCCAGATCAGAATATGTTGGATGAATCTCCAAAATACTGGCACCAATACATTAAATCTCTGCTTCATCATACATTGGACAACCAAAGAGTGATGCCAATAGATCAGGATCTTTCTGCCTTGTTTTTTGAACTTTACCACTCTACTTTGCATAAATTGATGGAGGTACTTCATGGTGCCAGAAAAAATAATCCAGACTCAATTAAATGCACAAGAACACAGAATGGTAACACAAGAACATTCAAAAACAACATCACAGTCCTTCAAGCTTTTGGTCAAATTTTGCATGGGAGGTACCTCTACAAGTCATGCATTGAAAAATTAATGATGGAAAGTTCTGATTTTAGTGTCCACATTATTTACACATGGTGTTTTAATTTGGACAAAACCCTTGCACCAAATCTCACTATAGATCAAATAGAAATAGATCGGGTCAATGACATTTGTGTTTTGAACTATCTCTTGGTGAGGCTGTCCATAAGTGTCCATGGGCAAGTTAGATATTGTGGGAAGCAACCACCATTCAGTTTGTATCCACCAAATCATGTGGTATTTGTTGAATACAGACTGAACATCACAGCAAAAACACATCACCACATTGAAATGCACCACTCAGTGTTTGATCCAGGCATCCTGAAAAGTATTGACCCATGGATCCATGGATCCATATTCAATAACAAGAGTGACACTCTCTTGCTTCATGTGCATCGAATAGGTGTATATCCTGTGCACACAATAGAATCATTCTTGGTTCAATTGCACAAAGTTTACAACCTGATTTTACAACCTATTGACTGTTCAAACAGATGCATTTTGGTATTTGATGGTCCAGGCCCACTTTCACCAAGACTCACAGCACACAACATGACTCACCAGATGTCATCCTTTCAAAGCTTTGTTCAAACATTAACAAGTCTGAAACAAGTTGACTCATGTTTGTTGAACTATTTCCCAACAGAAAGCTCTTCTGTTCACACAATTTCTGTGACAGAAAGGGCCCTGTTTCTCTACAGCCAGCAGATTTGTACACTTTCACCTTGCATAATGCTTCTGAAAACTCAGAATTCATCCCAAGTTAACATCACACTTACTCACATGAATTACTTTGCAAATGGTTCATTAGGTTGTAGATATGGTGGACTCTCAGCTTTGGAGCTTCATCCACAAATTCATGAGGAATTGATCTGCAAACCATATGCCAAGCAGAATGTTCATCCAAACCTCTACTCCCAAAGGTCACAGATTTTCTGTATATTATTCTGGTACAAGGAATATTCATTTGCGGATGTTGAACTTCATGTCTCCATGGTAAAATGCAGAGCAGTGAGGATAGATATTTGTGCTCAAGCAATGTGCTTACACACAGATTGTGAAACATATTTTAATTCACTGTCCCTCCAATTTGGCGTCACCGTGACTTATGAGGAACTTGTATTTACCAAATTTATGGGTGGTGGACACAGAATGAAAACGGTTCATATTGTTATGGAGAATCAGTCATGTGTTGTGGTGCAGGCACGAAATGAAGGATTGAAAAAACATCTGTTCGGGACAGGCGCACTTGTCCGAGCATTCTTACACACATGTTCCATGGTATTCAACTTCAACTTTTTCTTTTCCTATGTGAGGTACCAAATCACAGGAAATATAAGCAGCCAGACATTTCGCATGCATACCTTTGGCCTTGCTGATGAGGTTTGTTTCACAACTACACTGGGCTCAGATAGTTCATTGATGGTTCAATGCCAGCAATTCCAGAGGTTCTTTGAAGGCCCTTTTAGGGCTCCATTCTTTTCAATGCGAACAATCAAGCAATCCAAAGGCAAGAAAAACGATGTGTTTTTTCTCGACCTTCCACTGGAGAGAAGTTCTGCTGTAGATTTCATCATTAAGAATTGTCCTTTTGTTGACTCTCCCTCTGAGTGTGGTGTTTCAAATTTTATGTTTGATTTGGAGAGATTCAGAAGAATTTTCCCTGAAAACAAAATGTTACAACAATTTGTTTATCAAGTGGCTCATCAATCTGTTATCAATTTCCCATTGGACACTTCACCATTGAAAAAAGAACTCTTCATTCTGTGTCTCACAACAGATATAAAATTTGCGGACTCAGTTCATCTTGTTGGCCTCTCCCTTGCAAATGACAACATACAAGGTTACTTGACATTACCATTCACAACATATCAAAGGAGGAGGTTGGTCAAGATATACGAACAAAATGAGGATACTTACATTGAACTTGTCTTTCTAAATCAGACTGAGCAGCAATCTGTACTTACTATCTGGATTCTAGATAATTCTAGTGACCTACACAATGTTAAGAAGGTGCCTTGTCAAAGTTTACCTCAAAAACCTTTGAAAATGGATTGTTATGAAACTCACACACCAACAAAGGAACAATATAATCTACATGTCTCAGACAAAGCCTTGTCTTGGACTGATGCTTTCTCATTGTGCAGAAATGTTGAGGAGCATTTACCAACTACAACAAGCAACAGAGGTCTGAGGAAACTTTTATCTGTTCTGGAGAAGGTTTATCCTAAATTTGTAATTGAGGCATTATTTGTTGGACTCCTGTTCAGCCAGAAGGTGAGTGTAAATGACTGCCAAGTTTGTTTTGTCTGCTGTGGATACTTGTCAGAACATTGCCTGAAACTGCTGTAATGCAGTGTGTCAAATCACACAAAACAATGACATCAGAACTTCACTTCCTGTCTGGTATTTCATGAAAGTCGGTTTCACCCTGACCAATTGAGGATGTGAATTTGTGTTTTGTGTGAGTGTGTCAGTCAATGACCCAAGGCCCAAGATGCCAGGTGCTACTTTTCTTCTGACTCTTATTTGACGTGTAGACGTGTACAAACAAAGCATGCACAATTGATGGTGTGTGTCTTCCCTTGGATCCACAAAACAAATTGCTTGCGACCAAGACATTTTGTGACAAGGTATTCCCTGCACACATTTGGTGAATGGAGTACAGGTTGAAGGATACAAACACAGCGCTGTTTCCAAATGGTGACTGCTAACAATCAAAATGCATTTGCATCAAAGGTGATGAGAAAGTGATGAATTAATTGTATGGGGCTGGTGGTATATAACATTCAATGAGACAAAATTCCATGGACTGTCAGTTTTTCTTCATTTCTTGCCCAAAATGCCACACAAAATCCCTTTCTTTATTCATCTGTCTTGTCACTAATTTTCCCCAACATGAAGTGAACTGATTCACTTTTTTCTTTTAGGGTAATGGAAAGTGGGAAAGTGGAGCTCCTCTGTCATATCAGCTTTTCTCAAATCAACTTTTGACAGATTTTGATAACAGCATAGGAAGTACTCATTTTGAAGAATATATAAGTGTTGCAACCTGGTTTTTTCATCCAAAAGTGGAAAAATCCTGCACTGCTCTTCTTGCAATCAATTTGGCTGAACCAACATGGATTTCTGTTACTTGCCAAAAAGAACTATTGACACATGTTATTTGTCACAGCAAAGCAAACCATTCTGTATTTCCAACCGAAAGTAAGCAGAAGTTTTGTCATGAGCAAGCGCTTATGAAATCTAATTCCTGTTATCTGTTTGTTTGGTCCAATCACCACATGGTTGTAGGGAAAAATGGTCTGATGAAACTGTTGCACATAGATCAGCTTGTGTTTCTCTTTGATGCAATATCAGTTATTTTACCTGCCATCATTGTAACAGGGAAACTCAATTTGCTTGAAAAGTGGCAGTACCACAAAATACATCATACATATTACACAAAGGTGTCCACGAGACATACGTCTCAAGCATTTCAGGTTCTTGTTAGTCACAAAAATGACTTCATCCTGGGCATGAACATCTTTCAGTGCAGAAATGGGACTATCATATCTTATGCTTTTGTCTGCAACAGACTTGCTGATTGTTCGGACAATGAAGATGAAGATGAGATATTCTGTAATGTTGACAAAAATTATTCACAATTGAGTCATAGAGAATCATTGAAACGTTTGCTTGTGGCTGCAAAATGGCCCTTGGTGAAAATCAGAAACATCATTGTCAACATACCACAAAAATATGATGCTGCAAAAGATCAAAAGTTTGTGAAGAATGTTTGCTTGTGTGAGCCAGACAAAACACTACCTCACAGCCAGATTGATGATCTTGTTGCAGATTGTGCACCAGACTGTCCCAGTGATGAATATATTCTGACAGCATTACTCATGAGAGAAGGAAAAATATGCTTAAAGGATGGCACCATTTTACCTGTTTCAAACTGTTCTTTTTTGGCACAGACAGGGTCATTGAGCCAATTCCTGAATCAAAGTAAACCCTGCAGTGACAAGAATTTTATTCCTTGCAGAAAAGACCATCCAAAATGCTATCCATTCCTCAAAATTTGTTCCTTTCAGCTTGATACAAATAAACATCTCTCACCATGTAGAAATGGAGGACACCTTGTTGAGTGTGAACACTTTGAATGCAATGCAATGTTTAAATGTAAGAGGTCATACTGCATTCCCTGGGTTTACATATGTGACAACAAATGGGACTGCCCTGAGGGTGAAGATGAAAATTATGGATTGCAATGTGGTCAACCAGAACATTGCCAACACATGTTCAAGTGTAAAAATGCAAAGTTGTGCATTTATTTTGGATATATTTGTGACAAAATTGTCAACTGTCCTGCTGGAGATGATGAATATTTTTGTGAATTAAATGAACAAATATGTCCAAATTTGTGTGTGTGTCATATATGGGTGGTTGTTTGCAACAAACTTACCAATTACTTTTCCCTACAATATCCTGCCAAATTTCTACTGTTGGTCAACAGCACGCTATCAATAGTGCACAGAACAACTGGGACAATTGCACTTTTCATTGATCAAGATCCATTCAAAAGCTCTTACTGCTCATCATTTCCTCATTCCTTGCTGTACTTGTATGTTCATGACACATGGTTTGATAGAATAAAGCGAAACTGTTTCCAAAAGATCCAAAACCTCAGTATCTTACTGTTGCCTCACAACAACATCTCTATCATTGAAACATTTGGTCTGGGATATCTTAGCCAACTTGTTCTTGTAAATCTCTCACTCAACCCATTGCAACAAGTCTCAGAGAATTTTCTCACTTCTGACAACCTTGTTGTCATATCACTGAGGGGACCCATTGAGTGCATCAAAAACTTACATGCAGTAACAAATTTAAAATTTATTTATCTTGAGGTGTCAGATTTTTCATTCTGTTGTTTGGATCTTTTGGGGCCCAAATGTAACATGCAGCTCCCTTGGTTCTATTCATGCCAATGGCTTTTAAACAGGCAAACATGAGCAGTCTTTTGGACATTGTTCTGTCTGCTGTTTTGTTGCAATGTGTTTTGCATTTTGTTTCACTTTTTGTACAGAACGATCAACACCAAACATGTTATCATACCAACCATTTGTATCAACTCAACAGATCTTCTGTACTGTTTCTATGCAATCATAATTCTACTCTCTGATGTTTTTCATGGTGAACTCTTTGCAATCAAGCAATCTGCATGGAGAAGCAGTTTTGTGTGCAACACAGCTTTTTCAATTTTAACATGGTTTTCCCTTCAAACAACAAGTGTGCTTCTCTTACTATCTTATCTGAGGTACAGTGTGGTTGCATTCCCAATGAAGGATGGTGGTATCTTCAGCTTGAAGATGTCTCTGAGAAACATGTTTTTGTGTACCAGTACCATCACACTTTCTGGTACTGTTTTACTTGGCCTCTTGGCAAAAATTTACCAATTTAACATACCAACTAACCTTTGTCTGCCTTTCTTCTATCCAAACAAGTTTCATGCATTTGTGAGCACTTTGACATTGGTAGTTATTATATTTCAGACTTTTGCATCAATTCTCATTTCACTATTCTACTGGAAACTTATTCAAGAGTTAAAAGCATCTGAGGAAAATCTCAAAAACCAAAAGGTGAAAAGGGGGAAAAGGAAGTTTTTACTTCTCCAACTTTTTCTCATGACTTTCTGCAACATCCTCTGCTGGTACCCAGCAAATATTGTCTTTATTTTTGGGATGTCCCTTCACACATTTTCATTGAGTTTGATCTACTGGATGACAATCTGTGTTTCTCCAATCAATTCTCTTATCAATCCAGTTCTTCTCAGCATCTCTTGCTTCCGAAATGTCAACAAAACGAAAAAGCAAAACGAACTATTTCAGCACTCAACAAACAACATGTCTTGACAAAACAAAATTGTTTGAAGCTGTACGTGCACGTGTTGTTTTTTTTGTTGTTGTTTTTTTTTGAATTCATGCACAAAAACGCTTTGTGTCCTTGGCTGGTACAACAGCAAGTGTCTCGTCTCTACCTGCCACCTCTGTTTGGGCCAAACATATGTCATATCTCTGCAGACATTCTCCTGACGTCTGTGCTTGTATAACAGAGGTCAATGAGAGAAACAAGAAGAATGGAAAGCAAAGGACCAAGCGAAGAAAAGCACAGGAAATATGGAAGATGCAGCTGTTGTTGATGCATGAGTGCAGCATCGAAGGTGGAAATAGAGCGAGCACAGCTTACCCAAGGGCCATGGTAATGACAGAGGGAAATGAGGGTGGGCAACTTGAAACCCGCCAGGTTCACCGTCTACACTGGGAGATTTAAGACATAAAGTGCATCACACTCGACCAACTCATTCGGATTCAGGGGGTCAGGCAGCTTGGCCCCCGAGCCCTCTTCCCAAACTGATGCCGCCACAATTTTTCGCTCTCGATGCTGGATGCTGGATGAGAGCAGAGTAAGGTCCCTCCTCTGATCCAAAATCCACTATGGTTCAAAGACTCACCTGGATAATTTTTGTGCGAAGAAAATGGACCGCATTATTTGTAGTCCAACAACTTTATGACTTGGAAGTTTCCTATTTGCTGAGGCTCAGTCTTCCCGCCTGGGTTATGGGACAAAAGGTCATGCAACGAACTCGTAAAATCCAGGGGCCAGAAAAGTGCTGTTTGGAGGGTTCAGATGCGCATCCAGGATGTGGTCTGGGGGGCCCGACCGGTAGGCCAAAGAGACCAGATCTCAAGTTTGAAGTTTTCTTCAGTGTCTCAGTGAACAAGTGAAAACAATTTTTCTTTTGTCCTGTGCCCTTTCCTTGTGGACATCGAGCTTTGCTTTGCCTGAGGTCCTCACAGGACCACCACACCCTCCTCACAGGACCACCACACCCTCCTCACAGGACCACCACACCCTCCTCACAGGACTACCACACCCTCCTCACAGGACCCCCACACCCTCCTCACAGGACCACCACACCCTCCTCACAGGACCAC
>JAAUXT010056401.1_pt1 | contig 18434 bp, 11 predicted proteins | sample 7278171 | NCBI WGS metagenome assembly JAAUXT01 (sample SAMN14350112, study PRJNA611818) | marine sediment metagenome | isolation source: surface marine sediment (1.8m) | place: French Polynesia: Moorea | collected 2018-08 | reverse complement strand
GGTGGTTGATTCGAGACAACTGATTCCTTTCACATTCTCAGTGCAGACTGGCCAATTGGCTTCACCGATGAACATGACAATTCTTAGAATCGTTGGATAGAACCTCGTACAACACTGGTCAACAAACGAGGAACGCAGAATTTGGCAGTGGAATTCCAAGTTTGTGACATGTTCGCCTCACCGGACTTGAAGGATGCCTGTAGTTGCCTGGAAGTAGGGGTGAAACCAGGTGTCATTGGGAACATTCTCAGCTGAGATTGCAGCAGGGGTGGAAGATTCAGGGACCCCTGAGAAATGATTTGACCTCAAGGTCAGGAGGTCACAGGAAGGTCGCGATGTTTGGTTCTGCAGGCAACACAACTCAAGATTTGTCATCCTTTTCTGACCGCACTTCACCTGCAGGACAGAAATAAAAGAGATTGTGCGTTTTGGGCTGGGGAAGCTTGGTTACCTTTCCTGTCACGTACGAGAACAAAACAAGCAGTGGATTCAGCCAAACATCGCCATGTAGCTCCAGCCTGCTCTGGTCTGGGCTTCTGATCCACTAGCAGCCGTGTGGCTTGGCTGCATGAGGAGCAACAACGATGTGGATCTGCATGCCGCGCGCGTCATCATCTGCCTGTGGACACAAACACCAGTGCTTTTCTGTCCCTGTGTGCTCACGGCTAAAACTTGAATTTAGAATTTTGGTGACATTGTCTCTGTTGCAAACCTTTTGCTGCGACTCCTCCGAAACTGTGTCAACCTGCCCCAATCTGCTTCTCAGCGATACCTGCGCTCGGCTTCTCTGCTGAATATATCTCTGCCAAATACTCTGAAGCTCCCTTGATTGGACCAGAGGGATCTGGAGACCGGCTGACCCTGTTCCAATTTTCTTGGGCATTTTGAATGATCGCCTCAGCGTTTGGTCCGTGTGCGCATGGCTGTGAGAGGCTCATCAGAATCGGTGGCAAAATTTGAGATGACGGTTCACACCGCTTTGTGTCAGTCCTTTCGCTTGACGCCTGGACACTCCTTTGTTCTGCACCTCAAACCATGACGCGCGGTGTGCAGCCGGGAAATCAAAAATTCTTTTTGAGATGGACGGGACTGAATTGCACCACCAAATGTTTTTGGACCCCTGGCGCGACACTGCAGATGTGATTGTGCAACATGTCTGGCCTCCTGAATGCAGTTGAACAATGATTGAACGATCTCATTTTTGAGTTGAAAGAGCCTTGGCAGAGATCCTGGCGTTTCCAAAAAGAAAAGCTTCAAACCCAGGATCAGACAATTGTTCAGCCCTTGTAATGGTAAATGTTGATTGTGAGGATGAACACTGACATTCGGATGCGAACATGCGCGATCGGAATTGGGGTCCCGACCTGAGCCTCATCTGTGTGGTGTCCAGCGCGAGGACACCAAAGAGGGGGTGGGGTGGGAGATGTTATTTTAAGGGTCAGGGGGACAAGTGGAAAACAATGCACCAGTACCTGCAGCACAAAACAAGGGGGTTTGTGGGAGCAGAGGGGCGCCCTCGCCCCCAGTGCCGCGTTTGAGGGACAAAAACTTGAAAACCTTGGAGTTTTCACAAGTTGTGTTATGTATGGGTGTTCAGGCCAGCATCGTTCCAGAAGCCTTCAGCTGGCTGAACCGTTTCGCAGCGTTCGCCCAGAGAGGGGAGCCAATCTCTCCCATCTCTGTTGGCTGGGTCACATAAAGCAGTCACACACGTGTGGATGGTTCAGGTGTTTATTGGTACTTACCTGAGCTTCAGAGAAGCAAAGCCCAGAGTAAGGGGTGCATACAGAGGAGAGCGGGAAAGAATCATGTGTGATCGAACCGGCAATCGAGGGTTCGATTGGTGTTGGTTCGATTGCACAACAGTTGTCAGGGGAGACATCTGAGTAAGTGGCTCTGGCGGCGCCTGAGACTTAACGGGACGGAAAGACGTCACGTGATCCGACGGGAAAACCGTTAAGCTGCCAGCCTGTCTCTCCAGAAAAGCTTTGTCGCAAACACAAAGGAAATGTGAAATGATGTGAGGTTATCACTGTGCGGCCCCAAACAAATTGCCAGATACATCAAGAAATGCCGCGAGAATGCGAGTCTTGGAATGTCCCCACCGCGGATCCCGGAACGAGATCAGGGGGGGGGGGCAAATATTTGAACGCCAGTTTTGAAAATTTTTGCTCAGCGAAAGAAATATGCCAAACTCGTGGCACAACTTGGGGCGCGGTTGTATTTTTCGGGGGTCAGGAGGGCCCAGGCCCTTCCCCCCTGGATCAGCCAGAGTGTGTGCGCAGAACTACGCCAGGGAACGTTGTCGTGGCCGAGGGCGTGTCCCCGTGTCCCGACCCGATACACATAACAGTCACAGGACAATTGGTATTCATTTGGTCTCGAATGATCCTCGTTTATGGGCTGAAGCTTCTGCGAACAAAGGCACCTGCTGCGGCAGGCTGTGGGCTGTAGGCTCCGCTCCACATCTTTCGTCAAATTCCTTCCATTCAGGGCGCCTGGATTGTGGGATACAATGTTCATCTGTTTGAAGAATTTAAAACTGAGATTTTCGCATTTCAGGTCATTTGTATCAAGGAATACAACGAATAGTTTTTTGGGAGTTTTGATCACCCCACTTCCTGTTTTCACGACCGACACTAACAACAACGTTCAGCGGGGGGGGGGGAGTTCCCGTGACGCTCCTGTGTTTACAACTCTTTTTTTGTTGTCTTTTGTCAATTCAAGTCGGAAATTGCGTCGTTACGACACAAAGCAGCTGTTGTGTTTGATCTACACCTTCATTTTCTGCAGGTGTGCTTTGTTTGCGACGTTAACAAAATGTTGAGCTGAAAAAAAAACCCAAAACAAAAACCAAGTTGCTGCGGGTGAATCTTTTTGCGGGTGGGAGAAAGGAGGAAAAGCAAATCAACTGTGGCGAAACTTGCTTTCTCTTTTTTGACCAACCTGCAGGCACGCAGAACTTTGTTTTGGTGTTTTTGTCCTGCATGTAGCAAATGAACTACGACTCTGTTTTTGTGTAGCCCCGCTGACAGGGGGCTTGATCTCCCGCAGGTTTGTTTTGCCTTTCCTGACCGCTTCCTCTGCCATCTCCACCCACAAAGTTCGCGCAGACCTGTGGTGATTCAAAGCAACCTTTCATGGCAAACATGTTTTCGGACTGAGAGGAAGGTGTTCGCAGCTCTGTCAAGGGAACCTGATAAATTCTCGACATTTGGCACGGGATTGACTGATCAAAGGGAAAGGAAGGTTACCAGAGTAACAAACCTGGTAACAAAGGTCAGCTTTGTCCGACAAACACTTTCAGGTTTCCGTGCGAAGCCGGTCGAACCTGGAATCGTCCCCAAAGAAGCCGAAAGAACCACTGCCGGACCAGTGAAACCGGACCAACGGAACTGGACCAGCAGAACCAGCAGAACCAGCAGAACTGAACACACAGAACAGGCCAAACAGAACTGGACCAACAGAACGGGACCTGTTAAAATGGTGTGGTTTAGTCTGGCAGTGCCAATCTAGTTGCACTGGTCTCGATGTGTGTCGGTGGTTGTACTGGTGTAGTTCCCTACACTGGTCTGGTTCTGCTGGTCTGGCACCACGAGTCCAGTTGCGCTGATCTGGTTCCAATGGTTCAGTTCCACTTGTTCAGTTGCGGTCCGGTTTCCATGACAATAACAAAGTTGCCACTTGCACCGCTGACTCGCCACCAGCATGCAAAATGGTAGCTGCGATGTGGTTCATCCACATGTGGACGGCTGAAAATGCGTATCAGACTGCGAATCAATCGAGCGTACCGTATTCACTCGTGTGTATAAGACACACCCTCAATATTGCCTTGGTTTTCTGGTATCAGATTGTGTTGAAACAACAGTAATTTCACACCCATGTATGAGACACCCCCCACTTTTTGTGTTCAATTCAGAACAAAAAGGTGCATCTTACACACGGCTGGATACGGTTAGTGGGTGAATGAGCTCCTGCACTGAGTGCATGGACACAGGTTTGTCTGAAACAAAGAGTGGACTTAATGTTGCAGCATGAGGTGATCATCACAGAGTTGTAGATTCGCCTGGCCTTGACGGACTCCCAGTTGAGCAGCTCTGTGCACCCCTCCCCCCCCTTCGTCCTCCAGCCGGTCCAGGATTGAAGCCAATGACGAAAAGTTTGACGTGTGTAAAGGAAAAACAGAAGTTTGCACCTCTGCGCAAAAATTCCAAGGTCGGGGGGGGGGGAGGTGCAGGCTCCATGAACACGCACACACACGCACACTCACGCATATACACACACAAACACGCATACACACACGCACACCCGTCCAGATACTCAACACCCAACACAGACTCGATGTACACAAGCCGCACAAAATGCCACTGTATTCTGTGAGGTGTTTTCTATGCACAGCATCAGGCCAGAGGATTAATGACTGTCAGCAGCGGCGAATGTTGCGGACACGTTAGGGAAATCGTTCTGACGTTTAATGTTTTATTAATGCAGCTCAGGTTGATGCGGTTAAACAGCTCTTGTTTTCGCACAACGAGCTCAAAACCTTTCCCCGTTCGGCGGGGAAAGCACGCAGCGGGGAAACAAAATGACCAAACGAACTTGAGTGAAGTAGTTCGTTTGCGGAAGAAAAACGTGCACCATGGCAAGTGTTGATCGTCGAGCACTGCGCAGAGAAATCTCCGAGCTGAAGGCGAGGAGACAGGTGATGACAAGGTGTTTGTTTTTCTTCGCTTGTCGGATCATTTGATGCACCTTGTCCCTTGTGACAAACTTAATATTTGGATTGTTGTTATCATTTCACAAAATTTATTCTCTTTTTAGCCAATGGAGAACCGCATAAGAGTTCAGTGAACAGAATCTTTCAACGAGAACAACAGACAGTTGCCCCTGACGACAAAACCTAATCGTCGTTGTCAGGCCAAGTCCCACCGCACCCGTAGACTTGATCCTCGTCCGGATACACGCACTGGTCGGTCTGCAGGATGGGGGCCGGGCCCCTCACTGGGCCACTGAATCCCAACTTATCAACGAGAGCTGCAACGGAAATGAGTGATTACTTTTGTAATCTAACAGCAAGAAACAGTAGATTAATGAGTCCGAAGCGGAAATGAGTGATTACCCGACGTTAATCAGGACAAGGCTCAAACAACTTAGTGTCAGCGTCTCAGGCAGTGAAGCAGCTCGTGAGAGACCGGAGTCTCAGGAGTTGACAGAATGATGTTAATTTGTTTGTTTTGGGACACTTTGTCTCATTAGTGCCTCTTCTTCTCAGAAATCTCGTTGTCTCAAATTTGGTGCTCACCGAGTGTGGTGTTTTCGTAGAATTCGAAGTATTCAGCCACGTTCTTGGCGTAGATGTAGAGGTGGACTCTGTTTGGATAGGTCAGAATGAACCACTCATACTGGTTGTTGATGACTGGTCCCACCCCGACGACCCACACTGGAACAGAAGCAGAAGCGATTGGACCCACGTAGCAGCCAGGCAAATCACACACCAGACACTGCAGGGTCGGACCCAGGATCTGGTAAAGTCAGCCCATTTGTGGGGTGCAACTCCAACTTTGAAAAAACACAAACATGCAGACACAAGAAGAAATGGTGAACACAGAGGCGTTCTTTTTTTTTTGGGGGGGGGGGGCATCAAGCCCCCCACCCCGCCTGGATCCGTCCGCCCGTTCCTACCCAGACCGGTGTTCTCCCGTTTCATCGTCAACTTCGGCGTCTGCTGGGACAGATGATAAAAGTTGACATTCCTGGACTTGGACGTGATTTATCTTCGTTAAATATTAACAAAATTGCACAAGTCTGCTGCGACTCAGGTTGTGAGAATCTGCAGAGCACTGGGCCCCGCGCAGCCAGGCAATCTCCTCGCTTCCTTCCACTGCGTGCAGCTCTGACACAAAGAGGTCGGGCGGTCGGGCGGTCGGTCGGTCTGCTCTTGAGGAGAGGTTCCCATTACCCACGCTCCAGTTCACAGGGACCAAGTCCTGCACCTCGGGGTCTCACGGTTCGGATTGAAGTGGGTGAGGTTTTCCCCCCGATGGAATCCGCGCAAAGTAGATTGTACCTTCAAAAAACAGTTTTTTCTTTTGTACCAGGGCGGATTCAGGGAGAGACCCTTGCTGGGCTGGAGCCCCGCCCCCCTCCCATGGAGAATCTCGGATTTTTTTTCTTTTCCCCAAACACCCCTACCCGTCTTGTGTTAGATCTATGTTGCAGGCGTAAAAAGTATTCAACGTTGAAGCCGCCCCCCGAGAGGGTCGCCCCCTCAACCAAATCCTGGTTCTGCCCCTGGGCACACCCACGTTCGCGTTCGTCCTGATAAAATTGGCCACGCAGAAGTTGTTGGCAAATTGAATGAACCAAGCCCTTTATCCAAACGGTGCAGCCAAATTGTCAGCAGCTGCCATTGCTGCATGAAAGTTACGTTTCGAAAGTACATAACCCAAGCAGCTGCCACGAAAAATGAAACTGAATCCAATCCTAAATGAGGCACGTTCGGATCTGGTGAATGTTGCAATGCATGACAGGCATCAAACTCCACGGCCTTTCACGTTCGATATGGCGCCGAGTGCCAAGTCAGGTCCCACTACGTGCACCTTGCATCATCTCACGCAGTCATAAAAGTAACCTCTCAAAGGAAGTCCGCCCCACCAAGTGTTGCGTGTGCGTGTGTGTTCTGTCAACACGCACACTACCTGACTTCATACTCATCTGGCTTGCTTCCCCAGTGGTTGTCGTCCACCAAAAGCAATCCGAAAGAACAGCCCGGAGCTCAAGACCACCGTTTAAGATACATATGTTGTGGTCAGTCAAAACTCAATGGAAGTACCCATTGCAATGGCTTCACTGGGGGAGGGGTTCTAAATGGGCAAAAAAATCCAGCTCCATATTGATACGTAGTGAAGTCACGTTATCACACAGTAGGAACTCGGAATATTGTTCTCGTCTCGTCATTGGCCTTGCTGTGGAGCGAATGACGAGTGGCGTGCTTTGTAACCGAGCGAGCACTGTGACTCTGAACAAATTACAGACGATGCTTTTTGGGACTTGGTTGCGACTCCGCAGGTAACCGAAGACGAGGAGTCTAAATTCGTCCTCGCGACAAATTTGTTGGTGGCGTGTGAAGAATCCATGAGTCGGTCGGTCGTGGGCTCACTTACGTGTGTTGTAATTGCGCGTGCCATTGCCATCTGTGATGTATTCTTCCAAGATTCCGACGTCTTGCGTGAGGTACTGGAGTCCGGAGAGGTAGGCCAACTCCCCTCCCGGGTCAGGGCGGTTCCAAATGTCACAGAAGTCCCACGCAGTCACGTTGAAGAAATTGGCTCCAACTGCATGGGGACCAAAGCACGATGTTTCGTCAATTTTCACTTCCGGTCACGAAGCGTCAAAACGACAACAGCCAATCAAGGTCAAGGGATCTTAAAACTCAGAACAAGGGCCTGTTCGATTTGCCGTTCCGGATCAGTCTGCACCGGTGCACGCAATCTGGCGATCCAAAGCAATCCTTGTCAGGAACACATTAGGAAAGATCTAGATTGGCCAAACTGCGTTTCTTTCACGCTGACCCACAGAGACCGATAAATCGCGTATTAAATCGAACGGCATCCAACAAATTGCTTACAGTCGACCTGGATGCACTCGCCATTGATCAGACTCCGGACGTACTCCGTGACGTACATCTGCGAGAAAACCACGCCCTTCGTTAATCTTTCATGCGGTGCTCTCGAGAGCCTGATTCAAGTGGAGGTGAATCGCATCGTGTGTGTGTGTGTGGGGGGGGGGGGAAGTCACGCGTCAAGCGGTTTTCACATTGGTGACGGCGTCAAGTTTTTTTGACGACGTCAAAGAATGGTCAGAACCGTTTTCAGACACACCAATTGGGCGTCAGGTTAAATTTTGACGTTGACGTTGAAAAAAGCTGCAGTTGACGTCAAGAAAACATGACGCCGTCACCAACGTGAAAACTCCTTCACTCCATAATGCTGTTTTCCATGGTGCAAATTTTCAAGAAGCACGAAGTTTGACCACTGTATTCTTTCTTTGTTGTCATGGGTTCGTATACACAGGAACTCAGTGCAACTGCTCGTTCAATCTGTGTTCTCCGTCGCACTTCGTTCACAATGGATGAACCCAGATCTCTCTCACTAAATATGGCAACGGGATCAGCAAAGGTTCCTCCACTTACGATGTAGTACTTCCCCACGAGGAAGAACGGATTGAACTCGTCCACCACGGGAGGGTCGCCCTGACCCTGCGTCCCCGGTCGGAACAGCAGGAACACGCATGCGCACCACAGCGCCAGGAACTGCAACGAATCAGGATGCGAGAAGCAGGTGCTCATCATGCACAGCATGTGTTGACTGCAGTATCAAATTTACGGGGATTGAAGACCCAAGGAATTGCTCTTGCGAATCCAGGATTCAGGTCAGCGGCGCAAACCTTGAGGGGACCAAACTCCCAACCTGCGGCACAGAATTAGAGGGCGGGGCGAAAAGATCCTCGGGGGATCAGAGGGAGGGAGGGTCAGGCCTGGATCCACCGGAGCAATTGACAGTGTACCTTCAAGAAGAGAGACATGGTCCAACCCACACGGAACGAACACTGTGAAGCATGGAGGAAGGAGGACTGTGGGAAAGTGTCTGCTGGCTGATAAAGTGGAAAGAGATAACAATTTAATTTCGTGTGACCGGAGAGTCAGGGTCTCGGGAGTTTTGAGGCGTCATCAGGATGATGTGTTTTTTCGGTGCGCTCTTTCCGCCCAAATGGTGATTGCTTGTTCGGCGACGACTGTGTCACTAGTGAACACGTTTTTCGCTCCAGGACCGGATCCAGGGGTGGCGGCAGCCTCCCTGCCCCACCGAAGTTGAAAAATTGAGCGCACGCCAAGGGGCGGGCATTCCTAAACCAGATCTTGGACACGCCCCTGGTTTCTCTGGTGATGAACCTGTGACCTAAGGATCGGATTTTGCCCCCCCCCCCGGGGGGGCTCTGCCCTGAGAAAAGAAATCAGCCAATCCCCGCCCAATTTTGCACGAACTCCAAAGGTGCGAGTTGATTTGTACATTTTGCTTGTCATAATTTTCAAGTTGATGTTGGGCCCTCAAAAGAGCCACCCCCGCCCAACCTGAACCAGATCCTGGATCCTGGTTGGGCCCTTGCTTCTCTGGCAAAGAATTTGTCACCCTTGAACATTTTTTGGGCCTGTCGGTGGAAGTCATTGTGAAGCTGCCTGCAGGACTCCCGCGACATCCTGCTGACTGTTCCCGTCGCGGAGGCCTGCGAGGGGACAGAGACAAACAGAGGTCTGTGCGTAGCTTGTCTGGGGTGGGGGCGGAGACCTGACTCCACTGAGCCAAAGGGCCTCATCGTCATCGCTTGTCTGTCCCATGGAAAGGCTGGATCCGGAGAGATTTTGCACATTAGATGGATCCAGGATTGAGGTCAGTCAGAGGGGCCAAACCTTGGAGGGGCCAGTTGTAAAAGTCTGTTTTTATTACTGGGGTCAGGGGGCCTGGGCCCCTGGGGCTCCCCTGGATGTTACCCTGGGGTCTTGACTCTTGGCACCACATCCAAAGCGGTTCTCCTTGAAGTCGTGGGTATCTGCCATTTCAGCCGACATCTTGGTCGTAATAATGTGCAAGCTTTAACCTTTCAGGAAACAGCACGAGATCGAGAAGTTTTGTCTTTCTTTGGCACCCACTCCTTCCTCTCCTTCTTCTCGTCAGATGTCTTCATCAGAAGGCATTTTTAACAAGCTTGCATGATTCCCCTGTTTTGTGTTTGTCTCTTTTTGCTCGAACAACCAAACACACTGGAAATTGCTTCCTGAACAGTGGAACTGGTCACAATCCCCCATTCTTTAAGCGCTCGGTTCGGCCTTCCGCGCGCTTATTGTAATCACCATCAGTATGTGTGTATGTATGTGTGTGTGTGTGTGTGTGTGTGTGTGTACATGTTGAGTAAGGGGGGGGCACCCCTCGGGTAACTCAACTGGGCTGGCTCAGCTCAACATGGCATGTTCAAACTGTCAGACTGAAGTTCCTCCAATTCTCTGCAAACAATGAGCTCGTGGCGTGAACCGCGCGCTTTTTAGGCGTAGCCTTCTTGTTTTGGTGCTGTTTTTATGAGCGGCTTCGCCTGGACAGAACGTTGGCGCAACGATTGGCGTTGCCTGCAGGATCCCTGTAACAGATGGTATGTGTCGTGTGGTCATTGGACGTGACCCTCCCCTGCAGCTCTCCCCATTGCGCACAACGCCAGGAACTTCATTGGATCGTTGTGTACATGCGGCTGAATATACATGGACAGGTCATTGTCTGTCAAACAGACCCCCCGGGGGCAGATCCAGCATTTGATTGACGAGACACAATGGCCGTGGGAAAGAGGCGCGACGTCAACCCTGAAAAAAGAATTTGACAAGAAAAACATGAACAATGTGCCACGCCCAAAAGAAGGGGAGGTACATGTGCCCTTGACCCCCCCAGTGGATCCACCCCTGCGGTAGTTACTGAGCAGTGGATGTTTCCTGTATTCACGACGTTCACCTGCAGTGGCCACTTCGCTTCCTCTGCGTCGCTGCAATCTGCAGGCTGCTGCTGAAAGGTTTCTCTCATTTTCCCGATCGAGTTAGATCTTGTGGTCTTGATTCCTGTGTGCTGACCGAGATTGTGTGTTCCTTGTGCGTGAGAAAACAGGGGGAGGTGAGCGGAAGACTCACAACTCTGGCCTCAAGTCTCGCACGAGCAATTTGGAATGGCATGTTTCTGGAGGAGGCGGCTACGCCACCACTCAGCGGTTCCATGTTGAGCAACACAATTTTTTCTTCCGTTCGTCTTCATTCTCTTCTAGTTTGGCTCATCACCTTCAACACCTGAACTCTCAGATCAGGCCTGCCTGTGGCGTGAAGTTGGGGGATGTTTTTTTCCCTGGGGTGACGAGGGACAGTGGCACCCGTCTCCTGGATCTGCCTCTGGTCACCTGGCCATTCTCAACAACACCTGCATGAACTATGCTTCCAGGAATCATTTTTATGGTTTCAGTCAGTTGTTGTTGTCAGCTATATGATGCTCATTTTTGTCGAGTCAGGTGTGCGCGTGCAAGGGTGTGTGTGTGCGTGTGACAGAGAGAGAGAGATAGAGAGAGTGAGTGTGTGTGTGAGTGCGTGAGTGAGTGAGTGATTGAGAGTGAGAGTGTAAGAGAGAGAGAGAGAGAGAGAGAGAGAGAGTTCGTGGTGTGCGCGCGCCTCTCCTGTCCCCTGTACGAGCGTAAGGGAGTGTTGTGTGCATGTGCGCCTCACTTACAGTCAACGGCTGAACGAGAAAGCTTTTCTCCTGCGGAACTCCGGTACTTCTCCGGACTGAACGTTTGCAGCAAGTGATACAAGCCCCTGGTGAGATCAAAAGCAAGACCGTGTGTACGAGAACAATGCCGCGTAAAACAGGCTGCGATCGCTGAAGGGCCGCGTGGAGACATGAGTTCCTGGCGTTGAGAGAACACAGCGCAGCCGATCTGAGGAGCCGATAGCGGTTCGTTTCAAGGTGGTCCTGTCCCGAGCGGACCCCAGGGCCGGAGCCCCCCCCCCCCGACCCCGAAACCAAATTGTCTGCCCAAACATTGGCTGAACGCTGGTCAGGCCCCACTCCATCTCGATCCTGAATCCCTCAGAGCTCGTCACACTGGTTTACAGTTTACAAAAACTTTGTTGGCATCATTTTTGAGAAAATGAATCAAGAAACTTCCTTGAAGCTGTGGAGCCTCGAACATGGAAGGAAGGATGTTCGTTTTGACGGAAGGACCTCCGAACGGGCGGCGTTTCCTCGTCACACAATGAACAATAAACAACTCAAAGTAAGTACACCCACGAACGCTGCCAAACCTTTCGCCTCAAAAAGGTTTTTGTCGGCGACACCAAACACGTTGGCCAGAAAAAAGTCTCCATTTTTGATGTCTTCCCAGATCTGCTGAAGGATGATTTTTGAGGTTGACGCAGTGTGACAGAACACCATTTGTGATTGATGCTGATGGTTTCAAAAATTGGATCAACACAAAGAAGCTGTTCCTCCACTGAAGAAGTGAAATTTGGTTCTCAGAAATTTGCTCTCAAGAACTGATGAACTGATTTGTGAGATTGATGGAGACCTCCAGTCCTGATGAAAGTCCCTCCCTCCAGGTTTGGTGGCGAGCCGAGACAATAGCAAGGGCAACTCTGCAATGGTTCCCTCCGTCATCCGCCAAAGCTCATCGCACCAAACACAAAAAGGGTTGCCTTCAGCAAGAAAATGAAAGTGAAAGTGAAAGTGCGACTGTCCGGTCTTTTGTGTCACACTCCCTGCAGCACTGAGATAAGACCCGGGGTTTTCTGTCGCGTCTGGGCGCTGAAAAAAGGAGTCTCCGTTTTCCATTCAGTTGCCGGAGGGTCCAGCAACAGCAGTTCCAAGAAGGGAAGTCTCCTCCCCGCGCGAGTTTACAGGTGAAGCCAGTGCGAGCGTCTTTGCTGTCCGCCAACTCCTATGATCCTGTAGTTCCGAAGTTGAGACATGCCCAAACCAACGAGCGCAAATTCATATTTGTAGCACTCTGGGAAGAGCTTGTTTTCAGGTGGGAGTCGAGTATGTCCCGGCTTCTCCCCCATCACATGGTGTGGGTCTCATGGATCCAGGGTCTGATCAAGAAGGGAAGCAAATCCCACTTCAGGGTTGGGGGGCGACGTCAACTTTGAAAATTTTGATACATCAGAGTGCTTTCATCTCTGACCCAAAATTGTCGTGGAACACAACTTTTTCCAAGGATTGCCCCCCCCCCCTTTGAATCGACCCTGGATGGACGGGGAACTGTTCAGCTGTTGTTGCTTGCAACCTTCTTGGTCTGTCGGCAAGTTTATGTTTCGGGGAATCAAAAGGCTCAAGAGAAAATTGTAGCCAATGATATGGAGTAAATTGCGTGAGCACGACAAGAGTATGTTCTTTGACTTTGTCGAATAAACTGCGGCCATCGCAGCGAAGAAACAACCAGGAGAACAGGGACCTCAATTGACATCTTCACCAGGACAGCTTGCCTCCATGCACACAAAGACTGCGCAGATGGCGGTGGTATCTTCCATTGAAGAACAGGGAGTTTAAGCACGACGTTTGAAATTGATATGTCAACCTCAACCTCGAAATGTTTTTGCATACCTTGACTTTTTCACATTTTGAAAGTGATTCTGCCTTTTCAAACCTTTCATTCAACAAAATTGACCAAAAACTATGGTTTCTTATTCAGAGTATTTCTGTGTAAAGGGGTCTAAAGTTGACGCGACGTTCAAGTTTTCTCTCCAAACGTCGCTGTTTGATGAAAACTCTGCGTTGACCACAGGCGCACAATCGCCACATCGCCACTCCAGACCGAGTGTCCATCAGGGGCGATCGGACTGCCTCAGCCAGGCCCAGATCCCCTCTGGATCTGCCAGACATCGGAACCGTCATCTCATTGTGTAGCCAAGAATCCAGGTTTCCAAGGAAACCAGACATCACGTGTCGGCTGGCTCCACAGCCAGCCTTCTTGGTTACAAATGAAATGCAAACACGCCAAAGTGAGATGCAAGTTTTCAAACTACATGGTTTTGCATTCCTCTTTATTCGTTCACTGCGAGCGCCAGGAAGAACAACACACAATTGTACAGTGCTGCGTCTTCAATATTTATCACGGGCAAAAACCAAGGATCTGGAGACACGGGCCCAACCTCGCAAACTGCTGGCGTTCCATTCTCGGAAGCTGAAACTTGGAGCGAAATGTTCTGAGATCAAAGGGGCAGGTCCAACTCCAACTTTACCATTTGACAACTTGTTGAAAACCAAACAATTCACCGAACGTGCAAAAAGCAGGGGTAAATAAGTTTTTGGAGCACATTTAGGAGCCTGCCCCCTGGCCCCTTGGCCCCTGAGCAGCCTGGACCCCCTTGGTGCTTGGGCCCCTGGCCCCCGAGCCCCCTGGCCCCTGAGGCCCACTGGATCGCTGGACTCCTGGAGCCCTTTCTACACCAAACCAGTTGACAAACATCCTGAAAGAAAACCAGAGATACATTTGTCTTCACGCGCGCCCGAGGAATCTCTACTGAACTGCACAGCTATTGAACTATTGAACGACGAAGAAAATAGATCTACGACTTTGAAAAAAATGTTGTTCGGATCCATTCATATTGTTTTATATTCATGAGATTCTGCCTCTTCGTCCATCAAAACAACTCCCCAACCAGCCGTCTATCTTTCCGCCTTCTTGTATCAGTTTTCCTCAAGAGAGTGATTTGCAACAAAAATCTGAAGCGTTTCTCTTCCAAGGTGAACACGAAGTTCATTGTGAGACGTGTGAACTTAATCAAGACCAGCTTCTTCACTTTCGCGGCCAGGTTATGCTTGGTGGAGAGCTGGGATTTCTGAAAAAAACCGTGTCGTCAATTGGCGGCGGACAGCTCCAAGTCGGAGAAACCAACGCCTCGCCTTCATGTGGCATTTCACGGAATTTACCTGCAATATCCGCAGTTTTGTTCTGAATGTTTGTTCAACATGCGGTGCAATCACACCACTGAGAGAAAGAACACTCAGGTCTGTTTGGAATTGAGAACACTATAGCTCGAGAAAATCCAGGATTGGCGTCAGGGGCCCAAACTTTCGGAAAGGCCTCAACTCCAATCTTGAAATGCGACTCTTGACTGCGGCGCAAAAGATTTCCTTTGTTCTTTCGGGAGTCGGGTCGGTCCAGGGGGCGACAAGTCCCATGTACACCCCCTCCTCTGGATCCGCAGGAGGGCAAAAGAAGTCAGACAAAAGTCTGCGCCTCCTCCGCAAAAGCGCCGTCATTGGCGGTGACGGCGGTGGCGGTTCCGTTGCACTTGCGCATCATCCAGGGGCTTCCGCTTCCTGTTTTGACGAGCGCGGTCCTGGTCGTGGTTCCGATGGACGTGCCTCCCCGCAGGACGCGCTGCTTCTTCTGGCAGGGTCCGCACAGCACGTCCTTCAGATCCTGCCTGAACCTCCGGCCTGCCAGACAATACAGGTAGAAGTTGATTCCGTGATTGACATACAACAGCAAGAAACAGAAGGTTCTGAAGAGAAAGATCTGAGCCCTGGCTCTGAGGCTGCCGCGCGGGATTTTCAGCACGGACCACAGGGTGAAGGGTCCCGTGAGTACGAGCCACATGAAGGAGACGGTGAGCAGCATGATCGTGATCCGGTTCTGCGCCGATCGGCTCGACGACCCGGCTTCAGAGTCCGACGCCGCTCTCCTTATGGCCGCCCGGTTCGTCCACAGCTTAATCGTGATGGCCAGGTTTAGAATGAGCACGATCATAAAGGGCAAGACTGAATACGAAATTAGCTTCATAACGGGGAAGATATTCTCCATGAAGGTGTCGTCCATGGAGGGTCCGCACGCGGTGACCTTCCCTCCTCTGTAGGACCTGAGGCCTAATGTCCAGAAGACATGCAGGTTGTACAGCATAATGACGAAGGTCATGACCAGGGTCACGATCCTCGCTCTACGCGAACTGCACCAGATCGAGGCTTTGAACGGGAACCAGACGACGAGGAACCTGTCGGTCGTCATGGCGACCACGAGCCAGGCCGACATGTGGATACTGACGAGGAATATCCACATGATGATCCTACATCCAACGTCGGACACGTGTAGAAGCTCCCACTTGAAGACTGCGCGAATCCACGTTTTGAAGGCGCTCAGGTAGAGTACGACGTTGTCGGCGCACGCCAGCGCAGCGAGGTACGTGTACACGGACGTGTCTCTCACGCGCCTGCGCACCAGCACCATGAACGACAACACGTTTCCCACCGTTCCAACGAGTATCACCGCGGGAAACACGTAATGCACGATGACCATGGATGCCTGGAACTCCGGGTATGCATTCATTGTTCTGGGTATCCGTCGCGTGGCGTTCTCCATCGCCTCGATCGCGTCATCGGTTGAGAAGTTCGCTGTGCCCAAACTCGTCTCGTTATAGACGAATTGCTGCTGCTCTCCCGCCATGATGATGATGGTACCGGCGTGCTGTTTGCTTTTCGCTTCAGTCTGAAAGGAAATACCAAAGGAAATTGGTCACAGATCCGGCTCTGGCTGTTCCATGAGACCCCCAAGCCCGAGGCTTCAATTACCTTTTTCTGCATCAAGGAAGGGGAGTCGTCTGTTTTTGTGAGACATTTTTGACTTTGCAGTTGGGTTGTGTAACCCTGAAAATAAATCACACCTTAACCCCAATTTTTAGCCCCAAAGGGTCAATGACCGCGTGAGAACGAGCCACGATCCTCCCGTGGTCCGATCGTGTATCCGCCCCTCGTTTCTTTCACTCAGCTGCAGTCCAAGCAAAGATTCTTCGTCCAATCGACTCACTCCAGCGGGCAGGGACGAGGTGTCAAAAGTTTTGAATGAGCTCAAAGCCTCGAAGTGAGAACAAACATTAACTTTTTGACATTGGCCCAACGCAGTGGGGAGCAATTTGTCAGCGGGAATGGCGCGGCTCGTCACGTGTTCACGCCCCCGGCTCAGCGCTCCGGTATCGACTTCCGTTATCCACTTCCAGTGGAACGAAATGAGGAGACACTCCTAATTTTTGACATGGGTGTTTGACCATTTCAGGTGGGAGCCTGAAATAGTCAGATACATATCTTCCCATTTCAGTTTTGGGGTAAAATGACCAAGCACCCTTGCTTTGTGCACTCAGAGATTATTTGCCCCATGTCTGGCCATTTCTGGTGAACTGATATGGCCAGACACCCATGTCTCCCCATTCAAGTTTTGGGGATGAAATGGCCAAACATCCTTTCCTTGTGCACTCTGAGATTGTTCACCCCATGTCTACGAGCAATTTCAAGTCAACTGAAATTGACAGACACCCGTGTCTCCTCATTTGGGGTGTTTGGCCATATCGTTACACCGGTGCGGAGCCTCGTCTTGAAAGAAGAGTCGGCCTCTGAGCAACCAAACCCGACACCGTCCACAGGTCATGGCTTCGTTAATGTCAGAGGAAGCGGCAGAAAATTGAAGGACATATGGATCTTTGAGATAGCCACTTACGGTGATTGACCTTCTTGACGCTTCTCTGCATCAGCGCAGAGCGTTGGTCACAAGGGTTGAGACATCAAATGCCTCCGTGGACCCTGTTGTCCCTTTTGCGCACAACTCGTTGGGGAAATTAAGGTTAATGGGACCTTTCCCAATGCGTAGAAAGCGTCGCATCAGTATTTTTGATCATACAACGAGGTGCGTGTAAAAGGAGTCTTCGTTTTCAACTCCTGTCGCTCTTTCTCCTGCCGAAAACGGAACAGATGAAAGTTTCGAGAAGACAGCGGTTGTTCCGGCAATCACCAAGAGCGCAAAGGGGGAACAGAAAAGACAAAGGTTTTCTGTCAAACGAGCGTTGACGTCACCATGCAGGGAAGTATTGTGTTTCATTCTCGTAATTCGTTCGCTTGCTGATGTCTCTTTTAAAGCAACACATTGTTTTACGATGCATGAAATGAATTAAAAATTCCTCAAGAGGAAACAAATGAAATTGATGCAAAACTGCACAACGGTCCCACAGAGTGAAAACAGAACACAACACACGCACACCTTTGTTCGAGAATTCAGAAGACGTGGAAGCATCTGTATGGTTTCTCCCTCGCCCCAACCATGCTGATCTATGCAGGGTATACATATTCTGTTACCAATCTGTCAATTCCTCCCTTGGAACCAGGGGAAGGTGCTCCCAAACCCTCCGTACAGCTCCTTGTTTTCTCTCTTTGTGTCCATTGTGTGTCCAAGTTTTCAAAGTCCAAGCCAGCCAGACATGGACAATGCTCACAGAAAAACTTTGCTTGAACCATGCAGATGCTGCATCGTCAACCACTAAAGCTCGGTTGGTAAACCTGGGTCGCTGGCCCTCCAGCGGATCCAGAAGAGCTCAGGTCCCTCTGACCCTTGGCTCGTGTCCAGGGCCACAGTTTGTCCTCGTTCTTGGTTTTGTCCCTCTGGCCTCAATCTTGGGTCTACTTGGGCACCTTCCAAACAGGATCTGGTCCCGCGTTCTGTCTCACTTCTGCCAGGTTGCCATGGTGACGATGCCACGGACAGATCTTTTTTCAGATCTTTTGACACCCGGTGCACTGGAGCAGAACTTCAACTGTTCCTGTCCTTCGCGGTTCTCCAGCTGATCCAGTGGGGCCCGGCCCCCTCATCTCTGAAAAATAAATTTGCCCCCTTATTCAGTGCTGCAGGTGACTTTTGCTTCTTTGCTTCAGCACTTTTAATTTTTATCAGCCGCGGTAGCGGTCTGATATTGGTTTGCCCCTGTATCCGCGTCCATCCGTCTTGGGTGGACAAAACCTCCGTTTTACCCCTGTTCCAGTGATCACAGACTGGAATCATAGTGGGTGCAGACACTCTTAGGGGTACTCTACAAGTTG
>JAAUXT010138307.1_pt1 | contig 18435 bp, 23 predicted proteins | sample 7278171 | NCBI WGS metagenome assembly JAAUXT01 (sample SAMN14350112, study PRJNA611818) | marine sediment metagenome | isolation source: surface marine sediment (1.8m) | place: French Polynesia: Moorea | collected 2018-08 | reverse complement strand
AAACACGGAAAATGGCAGGAACCAGCGGGAACTCTTTCAATGGCTCTTACCGCGTACAGTGTTGCATCGTTCACCCAGAGAAGGGAGCCGATCTCTCCCATCTCTGATGGCTGGGTCGCAATGAATCAGTCACACACGTGTGGTTTGCAGAAAGTGTTTATTGTCACTTACCTGAGCTTCAGAGAAGCGAAGCCCAGAGTGAGAGAGAAGCCCAGAGTGAGAGAAAGCGGGTGTTTAAATACACAGGGGTCTGAAGCTGTGCTGAAGGTACAGCTTCAGAGGAGAGTGGGAAAGAATTATGTGGGATCGAACCGGCAATCGAGGGTTCGATTGAAGGTGGTTCGATTACACAACAATTGGGAGAGTGGATGCGCCAACTTGGACGCCTGCGTGTGAGTGGCGTGTGCGAATGACAGAAGAGGAAGCGGCGTTTTCCCAGCATTTGTTGCCGTGGCAGGAGCAGGAGCGGAGGGAGGAGCAGGGGCTGTCAGAACAGAAGGAAGAGAGTCTATTCCCAGGAAACGGAGAGGACGCACCTCAAAAACGGGAGAAGGGATTGCGGTGGGCAGCGAAGAATCTGAAGCAGAAGCGAGAACGATGTTGGGATTGGGAGGTGCCTCGGAATCAAGATTAGTCACTGCTGTGAGAGAAGCTGGTTGAGTATCAAAAGCTGTATTGGAAGCTGCAACAGGAGCTTTGTTGAGAGCTGTGTCAGGAGCTCTACTGAAAGCTGCATCTGGAGGCCATCAAGGGAAACATGTGGCTGTGGAAAATGATGGTGTCCACAGGAGTTGATTTGCGAACACGAGCTGCATTTTAGAGCGTTGTGTCTGCTATGTTGCGACCTCCACTGGCGGAACTGCTCGCTGCGTCAAATGATGGTGGAGGGGGATCCTGTCCTGAAGCGTGAGCCGTATTTGACACAGCAACGAACGGTGCACCAGGACGAAGAGACACAGGAGCTGTCCCACTGCGCGTAGCGAACGATGGAGGAAGAACATGAGCTGGTGCTGGAGCGGGAGCTGCCACTGGAGGATGCGAAGGAACCGCGCTGGGAACAGGAACAGGAAGATGCACAGGGTGTACGATTCTGAAGACCTGCGGCCTCAGGTTTGGTTTCCCCAAGGCTTCGGCTGCTTCCAGCAGAACCTATAGATGAAAGAAACCACCAGCGACAACTCTGAAAACACACCTTTCTTTCTGTGCTTGGCTTTGTTCTGTTGCTGAAATTAAAATATTTGTTTGGGACTAAAAACTGGCCCACCACATTGTCCACAATATGGAGAAAAATTGTGCACAAAAGGGGAATTGTTTTTAAATAATGTTTACAACAAGGTGTTGATTTTGTGTTGCTTACTTGGGGTTGGGTGAGGGTTCAAGGTCTGCCTTTCAATTTTGTTGATAAAATGGGGTTTGCTATGTAACCTTTCTGTGCTTGTTTGAATGTTCAAGCACAAGTGGAAACAATAGTTTCAGTAGTTGTTTTTCACGTCTTGCAATTGGACAAGGTAATGCAGAACTCTGGCCACTTGTGTGAGCATGATTTTGGCGCAAGAAGGGGTTTTGTCAGTGGCCTGAATTGTGGTGAAAAATGACCATTTTTTATGATGCTAGTGTGACAGTTTGGTGGGTCGAAAGAGGATTTGGAGATGTGATTTGTAAGTTGGTGCTGGAAAGTCAATTTCATGTTGTTGACAAACTTCAAGCAACCTCAACAAGCTGATTAAATCAGCAAGAGTTTGAGTCACCGGGAGGCCTGGGGCCTGTACTTTTACCTGTTGCTTCATTTCCCTGGATTCATCTGTGTGATCCCACCAGATGCAGGCGAGTCTGTATGCAGCTCCCTCTATGTTGTTCGGGTTGTTGTTTTTCGCCCTGTCGATCTCGATCTGAGGCAAACCCAGGTGGAGCCCGAACAAGTCAAGATCCTGAGGCCACGTGACCAGCATTTGGGCGACTTGGTGCAGTGCCCTGTGGTCTTTTTTGGCCTCCTCTCTTGGTAACTCAACTGTATCAGACGCCGCGGCAGAAGTTTCCTTGGATCGGACAGAAGAAAGTCTGTGGTCTTCTGTTGTCGTGGTTGAAGAAACTCGGCTGAGGGGCTGTTCTAACTTTTTCTTCGTTGCACTGGCATTTGCTTCAAGAGCATGTCCGCCCACTGCCCCAGCAGCAGGCAAGGCTTCTGGATCTGGTTGGGGTCTCCTGTTCAAATTGTGCTGCAAAGAAAACCAAGAACAACAATCATTGTTCGTCATCAAAAACCTCGAAGACACAGTTGTTTTGGGAAACAAGAAGATGCCAAAAAATCGCATCACACTGCTATTCTCTCCTGCCTGTAGCGAATCCAGAGTAAAGATTGGTGGGAGGAGCCCCACCTGGCTGTCAACCAGCAAATTGCCCTTTTGGAAGCTCAAAGGTAGGAGGATAAATTTGGTTCTTTCAGAGAGCCTTGCTCAACTTGAAAGATTGAAAAGAAAGAAATATGAAATGTGTACCCCTTGGCACTAGATCAGGCACTGGGCCCCACAATCCCCAACATGTGCTGATAGTCAACAATAATGTCTTGCCTCACTGATATCAAGGTTGGTTTGCATAATTGTGACAGGCTCATCATATGTAGTGAAGTAATACATCTCCATGTGACCTGAGAAGGCCTCACTGCCAGCAAGATGATCCTGACCAGAGATTCCGGTGCTATTTGGCTGAACAAAGTCAAAAGTGGCAGCCACAGTTGGCTCAGATGTTTTGCAGGCATGGCACAGAATGAGATCTTCCATCTCTCTTGTTGGTGTAACCTGAAAGTGTTTCAAAAATCGTGTTGTTGTCTTATCTTTGTGTTCTTGAAAACAAAACAAAAAGCTTGCTCATCTGGTAGTCTGAAACACTGCATTCTGGGTGATTTGAAGAGGGCACATGTTCAAGCTGCTCTGCAGAACAACTGGAATATGTGGCCTGAACAAATCCCCACAAATCATCTCGAGTGGATTTCAGGCACACAAGACATGGATCTTGTGAAACATCTTAAAAACAACCAATGTTTGGTCAAGGGTGTGTCTCAAACATTTTCTTCATGGTGGAGATGAATAAGGTGTTTTGTTTACAAAGATAAACTTTTCAGTTGCTTTTCGGTTGCTGAAATTAGTTCAATTTTTGTTGTTTTGATGGACGAAGTGTACCAGCCATGTTATCTACAAACAGCCAATTTTGTGGGTTGGAAAATAAACTGGTTGTTGAGTAGTTCTGATGCCCACGGCAACGAAAGTTCCTTGCCTTGCCTGTTTGGGGCAGAGTGGAGGCCAAATTCAACTTTGACATGAATGTTAAAATATCATTTGCAATGTAACATTTACGCCCTTCATCTTGTTTGTGTTGTTTTGTGGCTTATTCTGCTCAGTATGACAAAGTGCGTGTACAGATGATCATTTTTGATCATCCTGAATTGGTTGAGGGACAACAGTGGTTGTTTCTGTGCAGTTTTTGGTTTTGAGTATTTTCATGTGGCTGGTGTTTATGGGCTGCTGGCAAACTTGACCAAAATAACTTTGGATGCTGTCACTTACATTGCGGTGGAGAGTCAATTTCATTTTTGTGCGAATGAAATATGTTCCGAAAGAGCAACCCAAACAAGCAACCTGAATGTTCAAATCATACCGAGACCCAGGAGTCAAACTTTTTCAGTTCTCATGAATTCCACAAGCTACTCACGTGCACCAGTTTTCGGGTGTTGGGAAACCATTGCTGCCTGAAGTGGATGGGTTCTCTTGGCTCCCAGTGAGGAGATTGCAAACTGATACAAATATTATTGGCCGCTTGGCACTGCTCTGGATCCCACTCGATGCCAATCTGTTCCAGTGGGTACCTTCCATAATTGGCTTCATTCTTGTGTAATTTCTGTCAAGGAGAAGAAATGTTTCTTTCTCTTTTTTCACCATGAAGTGATGAGACCAAAGACCACAAAAAAATCTGACCAGAACTGGAACATCACTGCAGTAAAGTATGGTAGCAACCAAGTTTACCTCTCTGTAGTCTTTTATGACATGCAGTGGGCTACAAGTGTAGAGCCTCAGTGAAGTTACTGAGCCAGCAGCAGTATCCTTCAACATTTTGCCAAAGACAAAGGCCTGACCTTGTCCCTGGCACACCAAATCACAGCTTGTACAGATAAATTGACTGAATGTCTTTGTACAAATCAAGATATAGTGACTGTGCACTGTGAAAAATGCAGATAGTGACCCTGGTGCTGCAAAGCCATCAGCCTCTGTTTGATACTGATCCAAAGTTCTGAAATGTCCTGCACTTCGCTCATAAACATTTCCATGCCTCACTTTTACAGAAGAATGGTTTAACTTTTGGCAGTGGGGTACTTTTATGATAAACCAACCAGAATTGGTTTGTGCTCCTGAACTCAGATGGTAGTCCACTATTGGTGCTATGAGGCACTCATTTTTTGGGATGTAGGGAAGGAAAGGCCTTGGGTCTGTGTGAACATAGCACCAAATAGTTCCTTGAGCCCCTTTTGGTGTTGTCATACTGATGTCAGAATTATGAAGATTGAAATTCGAACTTTTTCCTGCAAATGTAAACTCTGGAAAAAAGACGAATCACGAATTGCTTGCACAGTCAAAGATGAAATGATAAACAACGCTGCACGATGCGATGGACATGGAGTGTAGTTGCTACTGTGGATTGGTTACCCTGTTCGACACCTCTCGTTGTGGGGAGCTGCCTTCTGTCACTGCCAAACTTTGCTGTTCCTTGCCCGCGTCTCCTGAGAAAAAACCCAACAATGTGCGATTTTCTTGTGCGTGTGTATGCAAGCGTGAAAAGAGAGAGAATAGAAGAGAAAGAGAGACAGAAAGAGAGAGGCTCCAGACGTAACAATTCGGTTTTGCTAGTGCCCCCTCAATCCCAGTACCTGTTCAAATAGAGATGTAAACCAGCTACAAGTGCTGACATGATAAAACCAGACACGATTCCTGCCAAGATCTTGTAGAAAAGGCCTGCAAAGAAAAGAAAACCGGGGAAAATCACAAACTTTTCTGTGAGCAAATTTTGTGCAGCTACGCAAGAGAAGACAGCTGATGAGAATTTGTCGTTGAACCTGTCGTCGAAATGTCAGGGCTGGTCGGCGAGAGCGTGGTCTGTGGGTGCCTTGTCGAGGTCGGCGGAGGAGTGGGCAAAGTACTTGGTGTTGGTGAGTGAAAGAACGGACGAGTGGTTGGCCGGTGAATTGAAGATAACCTGCAAAAGTCCTCCAGACATCAGAATGCGAGAGGGCACTAGGATGATTGTGTGGTTTGCGGGTTGATTTTGCGATCATTCCCATTTTTTGTATGTCAGAGAACCAACTTTTGGAACACCACTTGGGCTGAAAGCATCAACAGCTGACAGACATACATGTGTGTTTCATGTCTTCGCAAATGTTGCGGCCCAAAAGCTTATCCAGCCCGGTTTGGATTCGCACAGGGAAAGACACAGATCTGCAGACTGTCTGCACAAGTTGGCCTCAGAGAAATACGTTTGGACATACGTACGTGGTGATGTGGGTGCATCGAAGAACCGGCGTCGGAGCCGGCCGCAAACCAGGCCGGACCCGCACGTTGCGATCCCACACCAGGTATTTCGACTCCTCCACCTCCGTCAGTATTTCATTGCACTCAAAGACATTCCGTTGCAGGTTGTTGAAAGACAGTGTTATTTTTGTTGGCAACAAGGACGCGGGGTCAGGAGGAACAGGACGAATGACAGAAAGATCCAGCGTGGAAAGTCTATTGTTGTGCAGGTGAAGAACCCTGAGGTTTCTGAGACTGTGGAAAGCTCGAGGTCCAACAAACAAAATCCAGTTGTGGTCCAGATATAGTTCCTCCAATGATGTCAAAACCCCAGTCCATGTTGTGGATTCAATTTTATCAATACGATTCCATCCCACATCCAGGACTTTCAGAGAATCCAGTCCTGTCCAAGTCTGGTATTTGATTGTCATAATTTTATTGTCAAAAAGATAAAGACTCTGTAACGATCGAAGTCCAATGAAGCTTCCTGAGTCTGTCCGAGAAATCTGGCCCCTGCTGAGGTCAAGGTACTGAAGCTGAATAAACTTGATCAGGTCACCACGTTCGAGAAATCTTAAATTGTTGGGGTTTATGGTAAGAGATGTAACGTTGTGGGGAATATCATCGGGAATCGTCGAAAGTCTCCGGGAAGCGACGTAGGTGACTTCTGTTTCGTTCTGGCAGAGTGCGCGGACAGCCAGGCACAGCATCAGCACACCTGAAAAAGAAAAGCGTGCGAGTACAAGTCATTTGACGCATATCCGAAGGAAATCCGAACCTGGTATACTGAAAGGTAATTGTCAGTTTGAAATATTATTCTGGGAATTCGTGCGACACGAAGACGAAGTTGATCCAAAGAACTGTTCGCATGGTTATCAGATATGTGCAGTCAACCTTGCATTGCACAGAAAAGCCCCGTCAGCAGAACAGAGGAAGTTAGCCTCTGCACTGAGTCAGTGATTCGATGTTACACAATCCTTTTGAAGACAAGACCAAATGTGTTTACCTTGATTGCAAGCAGAAAGGACAGAACAAAAAGGAGGTTTGTCCCACACTGCCCCCCCCCAAGATGGACGCGAACCCGTTCCTTTTGTTTGCGGCCGAGAGGTCACAAGGAGACGGAGAACAAAAAATGCTGCACTTGGCAACAGATTGAGATGCATAAATTTGTTTCTCGAGGGTTTGGAGAAGCCATGTTAATTCCCCTGATCAAAGAAATTCTGAGTATCAACACAGCGCACAGACAAGGTTTTGATTTGTTTAGTCCAACGGGTTATGTCGTCTCGTTTGCACGCTCGTCCATTGTGTCTGACACACGCCTGCAGGTTTACTTCGCTCTGCCTCACTTATGTTGGCAGAGCGGCACAACGAAAACATGGCATGCATGACTGCCATGTTTTTGAGACTCACGTTTTCAAAGAACATGACCCAACCAACCATGCGTTCAACATCGTGTTCTTGTTGTCAACCTCAAACACAACAAAACTTCGAGAACTTCGTCAACTTACCTGTGGTCCACGTCCACGCCATTGTTGACTTCAAACTGCAGCTTCAGAGGCTTCTGACGAGCACTTCCAGTTGGCTATCAGGTGCCAGAAGTGATGATGGGTCACGAATTCATGCATTGCACGCCTCGACTGGCTGCGCATGACAAGAGTCGCCCAGATTACAGAGGCCGCTACCTTGCCTCACTTTTTGGAGCTCTACGTACACAACGTCTTGATGATGCCTTGAATTGTTTCCTTCCTCTTTTGGTGAGTGCAGGATCGCTTTGAAAAACAGAGGCCGCTATCGTCCAGTCATTTTGATGTGTGTGGCCACAACGTCTTCGTCAATGTCGGACATATTTCAAGTCAATTGCGCCTTTTCGTCCCGAACCGTGGCGCGTCTGCGTGCATGTTGTCCAGTCGCGACGTGACCGCGTCTGCAACTCACGTGAAGAACTCCAGTCAATTGCTTTGCTCTGTATGACGCGTGTGGCTGTTGTGGTGGTTCTGCGTGAGAAGGGGTTCTCCAAGAAAAGTGCTGTCCCAATGTTGCACTGTCAGATACGCAGAAACTTTTTCTTGTCGACATTTGTCAAGAGCTACATTGAACCAAGCTTGAATCATTTTCTTTCTGTCGTAATTATGACAAATATTTGTTCAATGAGTGTGGCTTTATTTACAACAAGCGAAAGATTTGAATGACATCAGCAACAATGAACAATGGGTGCGCATCAAAAGCTGCGCGGAAAACAAAGAGTTTTTGACAAAATGTGAACCTTCCCAAATGGCGTCTGCGATCGTTCGTCTTGCTTATCACTCATTCTGCGAACGAAAAAGGTGATTTTATGTCTTTTTGAAAGACGCTTCGTCCTGTTGGAGACCTTGGATGTGTCACATGACCTCCGTGAGTCCCTTGCAATGAGTGCAGCTCCAAGTGTTGAATCGTCCTGACAACCTGCAGAAACCTGTGTTTGTTCGTTTTTGTGTGCGAGTTTCTGTCCGATGAGTGTCATCGTCTACAGCCGACGGATGTCACGATAAAAACTTCTGTCTCAGAATGAACTGAACCAAACACTTAAGGAAAGCCCACCAGGAACATGAGCTCACTGGGAAGCAGGGGAACTGGCTGAAGTGGGAATATTGCTGGTGTTGGCTAATGTGGGAGCAGTGCTGGCTGTAGCGAAGGATGGAGGAAGTAGCATCACCGGAACTGGAGCCGGAGTGGGAATGGAGCCGGTTCCAGCAGCCGGGGCTTCAGCACGTACACTGCTGGCTGTGGCGAAGGACGGAGGTGGAGCCGGCTGAGGAACCGGCGTTGTGATCGGACGAGGAGCAGGAGCTGGTGTCGGTGATGGACCAGGAGTTGCAGCTGCAGCAGGAGCAAAAACAGGAGCAGGAGCAGAGGTGACTGCAGTAGAAGTGGTTGGAACAGGACTTGCGTCAGGAGCTCGTCTGTGAGTGGAAGAGTTCCAACCAGCAGCAACCACACCAGGAACAGGTACCGTTGAACAATCAGGAATTGCAGCTGCACCAGGAGCCATGCCAGGAGCAGGAGCAGAAGTGACTGCAAAAGTTACGTGAGGTGGAGATGACGCGTCAGTAGCTTTTCTTCGAGTGGAAGAGTTCCAGCCGGCAGCAGCCACAGCAGGAACAGGAGCTGTGATAGGAGCAGAGGCCGAGGCTGAACCGGACGCCCCCGGAGTCGGAGACGCATGCGCAGGAGCGCGATGAGACCCGGATGGACGATGCTGAAGATCTGCGCTTTCATGTTCGGTTTCCCAATGGCCTCTGCCGCTTCAACCAGAACCTGAAGAAAATTAAAGTCTGTTCAGGGAACATTGAAGAAACTTACACACCAACTCACACACCTACAAACGCCTGTCCTTTTATTTAAACATTTGTTCTGAGAATACGTGAATCGCTTTTGTACCTCTAGTTTTGTTGGTCTTAGCCCTACGGTTTCGTCCCACCATTGACATGCCAGAGTCCAAGCAGCTCCCTCGATGTTGTTCAAGTGATTTGCCTTGGTTCGCTGAATTTCTCCTTGGAAAAACCCCAGGTGGACCCCGAAGGAGTCGAGGTCCTGGGGACACGTGACCAGCTCCCGGGCCACGCGCTGCAGCATCAGATGGTCCCTGTTCGTGTTATTTCTTGATGGCTCTGCAGCATTGAATGCCCCTGAATGTTGTGCTGGAGGACGGTCCGAAGCCGGCTTCAGGGCTTCAGTAACGGGTGCGGCGGCACAGGCGCCACCAACGGGCAACGGACGACGTTGAAGCTGTGGAGCAAGACGAAGAGCGTCCGTGCACGGTGCTGGCACGAGAACGTTGTCTGCTGCTCCAGTGGTGTCTTGTGAGTGCTCCTGGTTGCCTGTTGGTTCAGGTTTCTGAGGGCTCTGCGAAGACAGATTTAAACGGAAAAAATTCAAATCGCGAAAGGGAAAGCAGGGAACGCAAAAGCACAAGCGACACCTCCAGCATGAAGACCAATCATTCCGCTTCTGTTTGCCTTTGAACAGATTCATAATCAGCGAAACAACACAGTGACCAACCCCGCTCATATCCAGGTGTGTCTGCATGATGGTGACAGGTTCGTCATCTGCTGTGAAGTAGTACATCTCCATATGACCAGAGAAGGACTTGTCATTGCCGTGGGTTTGGGCCAAAGCTTGATGAGTCCATTGTTGGGTCTCTGCGTTCTCTGGCAAGAAGAGGTCGAAGGTTGAGACCATGGTTGGCGCTGACTTCTTGCAGGCATGGCAAAGAACGAGGTCTTCCATCTCTTTTGTAGGAGTGACCTGTAAGAAATACCCAGCATTTTTCAACATTTAGTTTGTCAATTGAATTGCTTTGCACCCATGTTCAGTCCCTGAAATGGCGAGTTTGAGCGAACAGCCCACAACCTGGCAACGCAGACGCAAACGTAACTTTTGACAATCACAGCATGCCAAAAGTTACGTTTGCGTTTGCGTTACCAGGTTGCGGGCTGTTTGCTCAAACTCCCTATTGTTATGTGACTCACGTGCACAATTTTGCGAGTGTGGGGGAACCACTGTTGTTGAAAGTGAATTGGAATACGTGGCTCCCATATCGGAGAGTGCAGACTGACACACATGTTGTTGGCCGCCTGACACTGTTCTGGATTCCACTGAATGCCAATCTGCTCCAGTGGGAATCTTGAGTAGTCTGCTTCCATCTTGACAAGTTTCTGTAAAGACAAAGACAAAACAGGTCTTTGTGAAAACAATGCAATTGATTTTCATTGAGTAGAAATGTCAACAGATGCACCAACACACAGGAATTTGAACAGTAAAGTCCACATTACCTCTCTGTAGTCAAGGATGGCATGCAGTGGGCTACAGGTATAGAGCCTCAAAGATGCCACAGGACCAACAGCAGTTTTTTCTATCATCTTTCCAAACACAAAGGCTTGACCCTATCCATAGCAGACTGACTTGCAGCTGGTACATATGAATTGACTGAAGCTCTTTGCAAAGACAAAGATTTGTTGGCTGTGCACAGTGAAGAAAGCAGTGCCATGCCCTTGTGTTTTAAACCCTTCAGTCTCTGACTGGTATTGAGGTAATGCTGTGAAACTTTTTGAAGTGTACACATTTCCACACCTTACTCTCACAAAATATGGATCAATCATTTGACAATGGGGAACCTTGATCACAAACCAACCACCACTGGGTACCTCTGACCTCAGGCAACAGTCCACAATGGGGGCAACAAGACACTCATCATCTGGTATGTGATTCCGAAAGAGGGTTGGGTCAGTGTGAACCGAACAAGACAAAGAACCATGAGCTCCAGCTGGAGTTGTGATTGTGACGCCAGAGTTTCGAAGCGTAAAGGTTGAGCTCTGGCCTTCAAGTCTGAAATCTGAAAGAGAATTGTTTGTTGTTGGTGAGGGAAAGTTGTGGATGGATGAAACGCTGAAAATACAGAGTCACTGGAAGACAGAAACAAGCAAAAAGACACAAAAGAACAGGAGCTCAGAACAAACAACTTCCAAAAATGCCTTTGAGGTTTCGGTGAAGCAGAACAGCGGGTTGAAAAAGGTACGCGTATATGATCATTACCTTGTAGAGGGTCTCCCGATTCAGTGTGTGGCTCACGACCTGGGGTTATGAACAGGTCAATAACGGAGCAATCGCTGTCGTGGTCAGAGAAAGAACCTTCGAAAGTCCTGAAAGAGCAAGTCTGCGGGGGTCGGGTGGGTCTTTCTGTGGCACCGCTTGACCCCTTCAGGCATATTTTTTTGTCCTGAAGTGTCCCGAGCAGTTTTGTCCCGAGGCGGTTTTATGAGGACGAACGGTAGAGCTGGTGGAGGTGTGAGTACTGTACATACCCGTTCGCTGCCAGTTTGTATGGTGTTCCGTGTTGCATATTGATGGGGACCAGATAAATCGAACGGCCCAGTTCTGATGCCTTGCGTTTCTGTCTGCAGCATAAAATGTTCCGTTGACACACGTGCGAAACCGGACGTGAAAAATACATCTATGAGCTTTCATCGTGTGCATGTGTGAGCATACCTTCCAAGACAGAACAGTCCGCAGAACAGCAAAACAAGGCCACTGACGACACCAAGAGACACCGAAATCAAAACTACGAGCCCGTAGTTCTTAGGAACACCTGAAATGAAATCAGTGGAACCTTGTGTGAGTGGCAATTGGAAATCCGAACCAGGAGCATTTTCGCTCTGACGAGCACTATCAACACAAAAAACCCTCATGGTGCCTCCAACCTCGTATGTGTTTGAATAAGGCTTGATTCAAATTTGTGAAGGTGGCTGATATCTTGAGCAGAGTACCAAAGTTGGTGATTTTGGCAAAAGGCCAGGTTCAAAGTTGATCAAATTCAACAAACTGCATTGTGGTGGTGCGCTCCAGCGTCCGCTATACAGACAGGTGATGGTTGCATTTCCGTTCAATACAAAATTATCTGAACATCTGTAGGTCAGCTGGGATCCAGCGTGGTAGGTACTCTTGGTCCCCGTTGTGTTTGGGAGAAGAAAGACGCCTTCTGGTTCTTCACATACAACTGCAGGGTGAAAAATTGGAATGATGTCATGAATGGAATTTCATACGTGCGTGACAATCTTGCCGCCCTTCAAGACATTTTTTTAAAAACACACAGCGCGGACGGCTTCAAATGTTCTTCTCAGTGACAACACTTCGCACACCATGTCCCACCTGTTTTAGACACCTTTCTACAGACTTAAAACTGTCGTTTATCAGAGTTGGCAATGGTGAAAGTGAAATCTGACTGAGTGTTTGTTGTGCAAATGAGCTGAATTCGAATCGGTTTTGCGTCGAAATGAAGTAGCTGGACGGGATCTCCTTTGACACGACACATACCTGGGTGGTGGTGGTCATCAACACAGAGAGCATCCGAATCATTCGACATGAGGAGCGAATTCGGTGGGGGAACAAAATCAAGCATTCCCGGCCGGAGTCGAACAGTGTAATCCCAAGCCAGGAATTTCGACGACACAACATAGTCAAAGACCATTCCGCACTCAATGAATTTTTGTCTCAGAAGGTTGCCAGAAAGGGACAACAAAAGACGGTGTTTAGCTGCCTCTGTGGGAACATGAACCGGTCCAGGAGGAAATACAGAGATGTCCAGTGTTTGCAATTGATTGTTGTGCAGATGAAGAACTTTGAGTCCAGAAAGGCTGTGGAAAGCTTCTGGGTCAATTGATGATATCACATTGTTGTCCAGATACAGTTCTTCCAAAGACTGAAGGCCATTTCACATGTTCAAATGTATCCTGCTTATTTCGCTGTGTCCCAGATCCAGCACAGATAAAGAAGATAGTCCAACCCAAGTCCCATTGGATATGCTTGATATTCTGTTGCTGTAAAGACTGAGATTTTTCAGAAGCACAAGGTGGTGGAAACTTCCAAATTCAATTTCTGAAATGTTTCCCATGCTACAATCCAGAAATCTGAGGCTCAAAAAATGTGTGAAGCTTGAGGCTTTCAAGCATGTCATGGTGTTTCGCTGAAAAACAAGAGATGTGACATTGTGAGGAACGTCATCAGGTATAGATGACAGCGTCTCGTTGGCGACGTAGATGATTTCCGGTTCTGTCGTTTGGTTGATCGCGCAGGCAGCCAGCAGCAGCAGAATCAGGAAGCCTGGAAAAGCGAACGTGAAACTGTATGACTCCCAGAGTCACACACAGTGATAAAGGGCAGATTCAGGGTCTTTGGAGCAACCCTCTTCGCGGCGATCAAGAAAGAAAATGTCCTGAAGCAGAACGGAAATAATGCACGCAAGTAGGGGCAGCACAAAGCGAGAAGGTCAGCCACCAAAATTCAGCGGCACACGGTGTCCATCAGCACCACCACCAGAGCAACACGTTTTTGTTTCGTTTGAAACCACTCGAGCTTTTTTGGCGTTCCAGGTTTCAGAGAGGGAAGCCGCATTGAAAAGCAAACGGTGCACTCGTGCGGAATCGGACAACAAATGCGCAACAAATGCATCACTTCCTCAAGGCTTCCTTCAACGTCTGTGCATGCTTGCCAAAATTCCTGTGTGTTGTTTGCTTTGTGTAAAATCTTGAGATTTGTCGCCTTGTTACAAAAAGGAGCCAGGAATTTGTTCAATTTGTTCCAATTCTGAGAAATTTTTCGCTGGGAAATGAAAGATTTGAGCACCAAAAGAACGCGTACACAACAAGCAGAATTCTTCATGAGACCTGATCTCCACGCCATTGTCGGAAGGCAACCACAGTGCGGCCGCTGTCGCTTCTGGCTCCGAATCCAGGTGAAGGAAAACAGAGATTCAAGTCACCCACGAATGGTGCAGTCTGAGCCAAAGTGGCTTGGAAAATTTCCTCATCGAGCAAAAGAACTGCTTTTTATGTTCACCACTTGCCCCACTTGCTTCCTCAATGTCACGCACGATTTTAGTCACAGAAGGTTCGGAACTGAACACAGAGGTCGCCTTCTCTCGGTGTGTTCGAGCGGTGTATCCACAATGTGTCAGTAAAGTTTCTGTTGCTCAAGGAATAACCTTTTGTGGGTTTTGGCTTGTCCGCTGCTTGTGTTCTTTGGCGGTGCGTTGTCAAAACGAGGCTCAGATACAACCGTGATCAACTGTCTTGTCTGTCCAAGGAGTAAGAAAAGTGTTCATGTTTCACTTTGTGGAGGATTTTTGTGTTTTCATCTGTCCTGCACCACTGGTCCTTCTTGACGCACACAGCGTGTACCAGCGTCAGTTTCGGCGCGCCGTCGCGCACGCTACGACAAGCCGGAAGTGGTGACATCGGACGCACCCACGCCGCCACGTCGCTTCGGTCGCGTCCAACGTGCGCACGAGACGAGAACGCACGTCTTCTTCAGACGCATCCTCGTGTGAAAATTTATTCGCTGAGAAATGCGGCTCGGACGCTACCCGAATCAGTCTTGCAGAGATCCCCCGAACAAACCCTTAATTTCTTGCCCTGTCCGTGGTTTTGTCTCTGTCTCTTCGCGTGTCTTGAATTTCATGCCCCAACGAAACGGCACAGGTGAAAGGCTGCATCCGGATAAACCAAAATTTGAACTTTGGTTTCCGTGTCTGAGACGTGAAGTCCCACCTACGGGAGTGATTGCCCAGTGAAAAAGATAACCGCGGCAAACAGGCGCAAAAATTGAACATTTATCCAATAATTCTTCAATGTTTGCAAACAAGAATAAACTTTTGCGTCTGCCAACGCAGTTATGAAAGTTTTACTTTCAAACGAATTCGGAAATAGGTCAAGCGCGTCTTTAGTTTCTCGACGTATCTTGAATGCAAAAAGCAACTTCATTCATTCATTCATTCATTGAGCGGCAATGTCACTCTGTCACTCTCACGCTGTTGTCCACATGGGTACGTTCAATCGACATCTGCCACCATTCATTCAATACCCACAATTGACAGTCAGTGCGTTTCCACACCAAGGCCGCTGATCATTTTCCCAGGTTGTTCGAAAAGTGTGGGTGCGCCGGTGCGCCCCTTTCTTCCTCGTGCCAAATCTGCCACAGGAAGGTGCACGACGCCCGCGAAACTCGAAAGAGGAAAATGATCGAAAATACACGAAATTCGATCAACACCTTCTTGTGCACGCGCACCACGCACACACACACACACACACACACACACACACACACACACACACACACGTCAGCGTTTGATCATACACGAAATTCGATTCACAAGCTTTGAAAAATTAAACTGTTTACGTTCAGTAAGACCGAAGCGTCACATTGTTGATGCAGGAGAACAGGCATGGACGCCCACGCACACCTTCTTGTACACGCACACACACACACATGCACACACAGACATACACGCACACACACACACACACACACACACACACACACACATGTCAGCATTTTACAACGGACTGACGTTTATCCTTGAGCGTGTTCGTTTCTCAGGCGGAACGTGCACTGCGCGTTGCATTCTTGTTTCTACACTTGTGATGAATCTACATTGCCACGGTGGATTGATTGGCAGGGCCAGATCCAGGATCTGGTCGTGCACAAGGGGACGACTTCAATTTTGGCTTTTTACGTGGAAAAGGGAAAACAAGAATTTAACGCCTGCGATGCAAAGTTAGACTCCGGTGGAGTGAGGGAAGACAAGTTTTTTTCCACAGGTCGAGGTGAAGTGACCGGGATTTAGGCTCCACTGGATTCAAGGCCTTTTTTCACGTGTGAAGGAACGCGTCGCAACACGTTGGCGAGAAAGACGAACACGCCAACCTTGAATGAATACAATATTTACAAGAAGCCAAGCGTTCAAACGGCAGTTCCTTCGTCTGTTCCCAGAAACCGGAACTGGTCCGTCTGTCCACGGACTTCAGATGTACGAGCGAAAGTTCTTGTTGCGCGAAAGTTCAGAACGGAAGATACAACGGTCCCTCACCGCAGACCGTCCATGGCACAGTTCGCCATCCGTCTGAGGGCGCTGTTGTTGTTGTTGTTGTTGTTGTTGTTGCTTGTGGCTGCTTCAGGCGTTGCTGCGTTGTCCGCTGTCGAAAGTTTGGGCGTTGTTGCGTCATGGCTTGTTGCTGCTGCCAACGAAGTTGTTGGGGTGCTGGTTGTTGTTGCTTGGGGTGCTGTTGCGTTGTTGCTGGTTACTGTTCTCAGAGCAGCAGACATCTCGTTGTTGTTGCTGGTTGCTGTTGCAGCGGAAGGTTGGATTGCAGGACGTGGTGCGTTGTTGCTGGATACTGTTCTGCAGGAGGGTGGGGCAACAGGTGTTGCGTTGTTGCGAGTTGTTCTTGCTGCAGCTGTTGTTGTCGAGGACGAAGAAGGGGCAGCGTTTCTTGATACACTGCTGAAAGCTACAGCTGCGGAGGAGGGAGGGCGAACAGACGTTGCGCTGTTGGTTGCTGCTCTTCCAAAGGATGGAGGGGGAGCAGGTGCTGTTGCGAAGGACGGAGGGGCTGAAAGCGTCGCTGAGTTGTTGCGAGTTGCTGTTGCTGCACGGGAAGTGGTGACTGCTGTTGGCCTTGTGTTGTTGCCAGATGCTGTTGCTGCAACTGGAAGGGCTGCAGGTCTTGCCCCGTGGTTGCGTGTTGTTGCTGCAGTTGGCCGCTGCCCAGAATCCGCTGCACCGTCACGCGTTGTTGTGGGCGTGGTCAGGGGCTGAGTCGCCATGCTGTTTCCGGATGTTGCAGGCCCGCCCTCGATCGCTTTGGGCGTTGTTGCTGTTCCCACAGCCTGCCGCGTCACCTGAGCTTCAGGGAAGACCAAGTCTCGAATCGAAGCTGTCCGGCTCGGTTTGCCCAGCTCTTCAGCCGCATCCACCAAAATCTGCAAAAACAAATGTTTCCGCCGACTTGTACAAGTGTTCTCGTTTTCAGACGTGGATCAGTTCTGCTGTCCAACAAACCGTTTGGTAAAACTTCAGAGTGGAATCTACGCATTAATTGCAGACAGCAATGATTTTTCGGCGCATTTGATTGAAATTTTCACTAGCTTCGGCATGCGACGCATGCAAATTTCTCTGATTTTGTTCCTTGTGTTTGATGGTTATATATTTGCCAATTCTGTGGTTGTGACAATTTCAGCACAAACAGATGACTCACCTCGCCCTTCTCTTCGCGAGTGCTTTCGTGCATGTCCCACCAGATGCGGGCGAGTCTGAGCGCTGCTCCCACCAGGTTGTTCGGGTTGTCGTTTCTGGTTCTATCAATATGATCCAGATCGAGTCCGAGGTGGAGCCCGAAGTTGGTGAGATCGTCGGAACACGTGACCAGCTCTTGGGTCACGCGCTGCAGCATCCGGTGGTCCCTGCTTCTCTGGGGATCCAGCTCCATACCAGTCCAGGACCTTGGGTCCCATGGCCCCAGTTGGTTCGGGAGCACCAAGGTCTGGAATATCTGTAGATGCTGGTTCCAGATCTGAACTGCGGGGCCTGGTGCGGAGAAAGGTGACAGAGAAGTGGACGCAGGAACCAGAGACTGGTGAGTGGAAATAGCTTGTGGTTCTGACCGGAAGTGTGGCTGCTGCTCTTCCGGTCGACGAAAGGACATCCCGGAAATGGATTCTGCTTCTGGCTGGAAGTTTGGCTGCAGCGCTTCCGGTTGTCGAGACGTGGAAAGTAGAGTGGGTTCCTGGGCACGGAAGTGTGGCGTTGCAACTTCCTGCGAACCGCCTTGGATTCTCGAAGCAAGTTCTGTGTCGTTGGACCCAAATTGGGGCTGGGGCATTTCCGGGTGACCGGGGAGTTTGGGATGCGTCTGCTCTCCACGTGGTGCTACGTCATCATCGTCTGAACTCGCCCAAGTAGCATCTCGTGACCGAGGGTTGTAGCCACGACTCGAGGGTTGGCGACAGTCCTGGGACATGTCTGACCTTGGGTTGAACGGCACATCGACGGGGACCTGCAGGAGGGGGACGGAGCTGCGGTCTCCTGTGAGGAGCGACATCTCAACGTCAAACCGGCAATCTGGTGCTGGACTCGAACCGGCGGCGGAGTCGTCTCGAAGTCTCTCGAGGTGAAACGTGGCCACTTCGTATGGACCATGTCGGAAAGTCTGGCAGATTCCTTCCCTGTCTTTGAATTTTCTCATCTGGAAACAAAACAACCGTTTCTTTCAATTCCAGCGACAGAGATGCAGAAGCAGTCGACACGTTTCATTCCATTGGAATGTTTCGCAAAAACGCGGCGGGAATGTTTTGCACATGTGACGCAATCTAAAGTGCGGTGACAATGTAACACGAAGACATGATTGTTTTTAGGTGATTTGAGGTGGGTTGCATGATTTGGGCTGATGAGCCAAATCGGTGTGAGCCAAATCGAAGCACCTATAGGCAGCCTCTTCCAAAAGTATGTCAGCAGCACTTTTATGGTCAACATGAGGATTGATTTGGGATCTTAAGGACTCTTTTGGTTCATTTT
>JAAUXT010102969.1_pt1 | contig 18437 bp, 13 predicted proteins | sample 7278171 | NCBI WGS metagenome assembly JAAUXT01 (sample SAMN14350112, study PRJNA611818) | marine sediment metagenome | isolation source: surface marine sediment (1.8m) | place: French Polynesia: Moorea | collected 2018-08 | reverse complement strand
GGGGCAAATGGCCTTTTGACCAATCAGAAGGCTGTATTTTGAATTCTAGACCAATCAGAAGCCTTCCCGCCCTCATTTGCATTGCCCCATAGTGGGGGGCTCTTCTCTAGTCCCTTTGACAAACAACCACTTCCAATGTTGGGCACATTGTGTGGGGAGGCGATCACACCTTGAAATCTCGATCACACTGAACAGTGACAGAAAACAGAAGAAAAGTTACACGTTTGGGTTTGTGTGATATTCCTCTAGGAAAGAAAGATGAGTGAGGTGTGAGGTTCCTCTCTTCCCACTTCTTGAAAACGGGCACCGCGCTGCGGCCCTGCGCAGCTTCAAGGGTGCTCTCGTCCCTCTCCCTGCCCCCGGGCTTTGTGCCGAACAAGGAGCAGGGAAGAGATTTATGGCCGGGAGACAGTAACAAGACAGTGAATGGGAATGTGTAGAGTTAAGTGGCTGGTACAGATTGCCGAGAGCGCGACCCCTGCGTGACTTCACAACGCAATTGCCTTCACTTTCACAGTCACATGATGCTCCATTTTTTGAGGCGGTGAGTGGATATCTGTTTGGAGATGATGCATCGGAGGCATTTCAGCTTTCCAGAAATCACTTCTTGGTCTCAATGTGTTTGTCTCACTTCGAGTCAGAACAGATCGAGTGACAGAAACTCAGCCGATTTGGGTGTGTCGCCACGAGCGACTCTGAAGATGGTCTGTTTGCAAATCCCCAAACTTACAGTTGCCAACTCCTCCATGGGAAAACACGCCATGCCACAGTCACAGTCACCTTGCGATTATTTCCCTGACTCCTTCTGCTCTCACAAATCCACTCGGCCGGCTGAAATCCATAACAATCGCCTCACACCGTCTCTTTGATGCTGCGCAAGATTTATGTCTCCTTTCCTGGACAGACACAGTTGCTGTCTTGCGAGTGAGAAAAGCACGTAAATTGGGAACGTGTCTTTACCGGAGTGGTGATGGTGCCGCAGAAGTTGGAAAAGTATGAAAACACATTTCACTACGATGCCAAAGGGAGGTTGAGGAAGTTCGGTCAGTCCAATCCACCCGTTGTTCGCATGATGTGGCAAGGCGCCAGAGTTCGTTCTGGGTGATTGAGGATTGTTTGACAGTTTCAAAGGGCGTTTGTCAGCGTTAAAATGGTCGGCACTTTCTTTCTCTTGGTGCTATTCATTCAAAACGATTCCCAGGTGCGAGGAAACAAAACCAACTGCAGTGTGTTCGGAATCGTTCTCCCAGATTTCTGACCTCGGGCACACACTTATTGGATGTCGGCAGAAAGCTTCATTGAGAGCAACTCCACGGTCGTCGATTTCGAAGGAAACGTACTTTCGTGTCTAATGTCAAGACTGTAACCTCTAAAGAATCACACGATCAAAATTCTGTCTGAGACGCACTTGGATGTTGCAATGCTGAGACAGACGAGCAGTCGAGCGGCTTTTTTTGTCCGCCAAGACAGTCATTTGCACAAGCAACAAGAGCCCGTATGTAACAGATATAGAACGACAACGAGATGTTTCCGGGCTGGTTATGGAACGTTCCTGGTTATGGAACGAGTGCGTTAGCGCGAGTGCCATAACCAGGATTCCATAACCGCCGGAAACATCAAGTCGAGTTCAAGATCTGTCGTATACCATGAATTTGCAGTTTGTTGCACATTTCTGTGTGCACTGTTTTTCAGAGTGAAGCACTGAGTAATTTCTGTCCGCACTCCGGCAACGTCTGTCAAAGTGAGACAGTTTGTCTGTGGTGTTGGTAGCGTGCGGATGTTTGAATCTTTTGGCTTTTATACGTGAATATGGCTGAATTTGCGGACTTCAATTTGAACTATGAAGGAATGTTTGGTATTGGTGAAGAAGACGAGGATCTTGTTGATCCTGCTTTGGAGGAAAATGGGTCTGTTTGTGACACGGATGAGCATGACCAGTGCGACGAAACGGGAGTGTGTGACGAGAGTTTGACGTCCATTGAATTCGACCCTATTTCCAGGTGAGTTAGAATTTCATGTCAAATATTTTTGTGCGCATTTGCAACATGTAGTGCTTGAACTCAGAATTCATATATGCAACATGGAACATTTCTCAGAACTCAAAAGTCGACTCTTTTGTCAATTCAGCGGAGGCTTCATGTCCACACAAGTGACAGATGCAGTCTGCAGTTCTGAGGGTGCAACTCCTTTCGACGCTTCTCTTTTGAGGTTGGTACACTTCATTTGCAGGATTTTTTGGATCACTTCTGCTGGAATTTGTGTCTTCAAAAGTTGGAAGCAATGAGTCAGGACTGTGAGCAAAAGGTCTCTGAACTTTTTGTCATTTTAGTTCCGAAGTCTGAAAAGTGGTGACAATCATGATGTCGATGACAATGCTCAATTCAAGAAGCCCACAGACAAAGCAACTTTGAACCTTCTTGCAACCAAAAGTTTCGCACAAAACACGAAAAAAAAGATGATCTGGGCTGTCACCTTGTACAGAGAATGGTGGTACAGGCATTGTAATCAATCTTTGTGTCCTCCGCAAATTGTTTGGTCAAACATTGAGAAACCGGAAAATTTAGTTCTGCAAAATCTGCAGACAGCTTTGTGCTCTTTTGTGTGTGAGGTACGCCGCAAAGACAGGAAAGAAAGCAGATCATGATCATGATACAATTGTATCTTGAGAAACAAGGTTTGAATTTCAAACTAATTGATGACCCAAAAATGGCAAGATTCTGCAACACATTAGACAACTTGATGAAGAAACGTGCGGCACAAGGAATCGGTCATAAAGAAAGCTCTCTTGCGATTGACCTTGAAGATGAGAACATCCTGTGGGACAAACAGGTTCTTGGCAACTCTGACCCAGACCAGTTGAGAGACACCCTTTTTTTTTTTTTGCTCGGCATTAATTTTGCATTGCGGGGTGGAGAGGAGCAAGAATTTGCGTGCTCCTGGATTCAATCCTCAACTGACAATGAATCGTGATCATGCTGGGGAAAGGTTTCTTGAGTACAAAGAAGATGTCAAAGGAAAAACTTATCAAGGTGGTCTCGGATCCAAGGTCAAACCTCGAACACTGAAAGTGTACGGGTCGCTGGACCCCTCTCACAACGTCGTGAATCTGTTCTGTCAGTACACAAGACTTCTTCCACAAAATGGGAAGAATCCGTGTTTGTACAAATATGCTCTGAGTTCAGCCAAATGTACCGCAAATCAGTGGTATTCTGATCACCCTGTCGGCATAAATCAGCTCAAGAAAGTAGTCAAGTCAATCATGACCAAGGGGAAACTTGAGGGCAAATATACCAACCATTCGCTGCGCGTGATGTGTGCAACACGTATGTTCAAAGCAGGCGTCGACGAACAACTTATTAAGACCTTCACCAGTCATAAATCAGACTCTGTGAGAGACTACAAGCGTGTGAGCGATTCTCTCCTGAGAAGGGCAAACAGTGCAGTCTCCAGTGGCAAGAAACCATGCGCAATGGTGACAAGTTCTGAGGAATACCCATCCTTAGAGTCACCCGCAAAGAAGGCCAAACTGGACGAAAACAGTCCACCAGACACAGACGATGTCAAGTTTGTTGCTGAAGTCATGTCAGAGAAACCAACAAAAGCTCATGGCAAACCATGTCCTATCAGTGATGACACTGGAAACTGCACAAATTTGTGCTCAGTTCTCAAAAAGATCGACGAGCAAGTCGACAAAAAGTGAAACGGGTGAAGTTTCTTCTCAAGTTTGAGACTCACTAACATCTCAGCCATATTCAAGGAAAATTGTTGTGTTGAAAGATGTCTGTTTCTGTTGTCCTCACACTGTTATCATGGTAACATGTCGACCAATAAATGGTGACCTTGGTCATCCAGATATTGGCACTCTTGTCGTTCAATACCCGGTCAGAAAGGAACGCTCGAAATAACAGGAATCATAGTGCAAGAAACTGCAACAGTGGTATACTTGTCATTCAATGCTGTTTTGGCTGGCGGTGTGACGGCGCAATGGTGGCTTCAGTCTGGCAAGAGTTTCAGTGTGCAGCAATGCTCGTTTTGTCGGCCTGAACAAACCTGAAAATATCCCACAGTTGGGACAGCTGGAGCCTCAATCGCGATGCTATCTATTTTAATGAGTCTGTAGCTCTCAAAATCACAAAATCAATTCAACTCCGGGACACCCGGTTTTGAACTTTCAAAGTAGTAACAACAGCAAAGCTCAACTATTTTGGTGCGCGTTTCCACTGGAATTGCTCCCCCAACAACGATCTTTGTGCGCACCTTCCACTCTGACAGAAAACAGTATTCAGCTTTGTGTTCTCCGACATTTCGGTCAAAGCTCGGAACCAGACGGTAGTGGCAAACGAAAATTTTGTGAACGTTGCAAATATACCAAATTTCTGAAATGTGCAGATGCGCAAGAAAACCCATGTCATGTTCTGCTCCCCGGCCACCTTGGTCCGTCGGGAATCGAGCTCGCTCTGCGAGCATCAAGAAGCACGTCTGTATCAGCAGCGAGGCTCAGCTCCATCAAACCGCTCTTGTCTCGTAATTGCCTAATTGGCCCTGAACAGTGTTAAAGTGGGTTGTCTCACCCGATCCGATTCAGCCTCCGGTTGTGGGTTCTTAATCAGCCACGTCAAACGTCATTACAGATCATTTCAGTCTGTGAGCGTCTCCACTGCCTCGAGTGGGCGTGCCGAAATTAACTCCTGAACTCCTGAGCAACACAACGTTCTGACAGGAAGCATCGTGTGCAGAGCAGTCGCATTGTCACCACCTGAGGACTCGATCTCAAAACGTGTTCAGATTTCTTGGCGCGACTCAGTTTCTCTGGATGTTACTCAGGCTGTAATGACAACATACCATCTGTAATATTTCAACCTCGCATGGTACGAAGATTGACAGCAAGCTACATGTGTCGATCCCAGCAAAGCACTCAAAGGGCGTGGTTCAAACACTGCGGGAATGGAGTTAATCAGATGATACTCGAGGGGAAACAAAACCAGAGAATCTATCATGTTTCTAATACGGTTCTTCCTGCGTGTCAGTCGATACTATCACTTTATCTCCGGCAAGGTGAAACATCAAAGGTGTTGCAATCCGTGACAAAGCCGGCTTATCCTGTCTCTTCTCGTGTCTCTGTCGTCAAACGTGGCTCTGGAATGCGTCATTCGTGGATTTGGTGGGTTTCCGTTGCACACTAATTCACGTCAGGAGCTGAAATGCTCTCGAGACATTCAATTTGGCAATTTACAACGGAAGGTAATGTCCATGATCTCTGCTTTCACCGCACAATTAATGGCGATGCATCGATCGGGACTCAGACACATCCTGTCGCCGCGTCAAACCGCAACGAGAAGCGTGCAATCCGCTCCACATGTGCAAAATGGATTTGTACTTCAAAGGTCATCCACAGAACCACACGCGCTGCAGACGTCTCTGACTTTCTGTGTGACCTTGTCAACCTGAAAGTTGAAATGAGAATTCACCTGAAAGGAGAACTGAGATATTTGTGGCAAAGCTGCAGCAGACTTTGCCGGTTTCTAAGGCTAAACCAAGCACCCACCACCAAAGTTCGCCTTTGACCACAAAGAGGAACTCAAGAAAGTTGACTCAGCAAGCTCATGGATTCTTTTCAGAGATTTATGTACACGCGTGTCCCAGAAAAAGAGACCCAAGACACTCTGGAAATTGCTATCTGAGTAGTGTAAAATAGCTGCAACCCACAGAATGCAAGAATCCACAAAAAGGATTATTGCCCTTCAAGGAGCACTGCTGAGATGATGACATTGAAGAATAAGAAACTGGGTCATGACACGGAAGGTGGGCTCCTCCAGGCAACAACCTGCCTCACATCGGGAAGAAATCCAACACAGAACCGCAGATGAGAATTGCAGAAAACAAAGGTGAATGCCTGAGGCTCCTGCAGTCTCAGAGTGTGTTCATGGGAACCGTCGCCTTGATCACAGTGCACCACATATTTCACCACTTCACACATAGTTGACGATTCCACTGATCATTGATTTTGTTTGTTCTTCTTACAAACTGAGTTGCTGGAGATTCTGCACAAATGGACAAAGCTTGTCGAAAGGCAAAACGTGTGGTCTCAACTTCGTCGGTTGTTGACCACAACCAATTTCCTCCTCTTTTCGAAACAATCCTCAGGAAATGGAAGAAGTAAAGCCTGGAAACTAAAACGCTTCTTTACGAGACATCTCAAGCAGCGCCAGTCCCTACCCTGGAGAGAGCAGTTGATCCCGGCACTCTGCGCAATAATCTGTTCCTTCACCAGCGCCTCAGGTCCTGCAGGTGACACTGCGCATGACACGGGCTCCAGGCATCTCCACAACTACTGCAGCACAGCAGGCTCTGCCCACCTCTCCAGATCCATGCGGAGCAAAGGATCTTCCCGAGGGCATGTAATTTGAACCACTACGCTCAAATTACGAATCCACTCCAAGACAGGATCCAGAAGACAGAGGATACGTGACTTCAAACAACTGCCAATGTGACAACTGTGACCAATGCAGTCCCAAGCAGAAATATCTTTCTGGCTTTGTCACAACGGCAAGTGCAATGTCCTCTCAATCCGGAGAGCAAGATAGATCAACTGCAGAAGACATGTGCACCGTTCAAATCGACATGCGTCTTGCTGATCGCTGTGAATCTGTAGCTGTTCTCAGCTTTGATTTATCAATCGGCAGCCTCGTCTTTTGACCCGCAAATCTTATTTGTTGGCGACCACATTGGATGTTCAATACAACAGTCAGGCTGCACATCTATCACCCATCATCTGATGGAGGCGCCACTCAGAACCAGTCTGCGTTCAGGGTCTGTGTCTGTCAAGGTTGTGAACATGAATGTGCAATACCGAGTACCTCAGCCCCTAGGAAGTGTTGTGGGGCCCTGGATTCGGTGATTGGTCATTGCCTCAATCATGACGAGCAAAAGCTTGTGTCTACACATCTCAGTTTCTTCCACAAGTGTGTTCTGAAGACACTGATCTGATTCTTGTTGGACAACCCTGCCAAAGGGCACGAAGGCAGTGAGTTTTCCTTCAATACGTCAACCAAGCACAGCGCCCGCTTCCTCGTAAGAAGCGAACGGTGAACGTTACTGAGGCGACGCACGCTCACCACAGGACGCACACAACAGACGCAGCCAGTTATCGCTTCCTTTTCACTTTAGCCGCTCCTTTGCAGTCAGTCCCATGCATCTTCCTTTAACACGCCACTGTAAGTCAGTCCGCCTTCCCAGTCACACATTCGAGTGCCTTGCGCTGCAGTGCCCTGCGCCACAATTGGCTCAAAAAGCCAACAACGGTGGAAATGATCTCACAATGCACAAGGATTGAATAACCCGACTGATGTATCTTCTTTTGCCATGCCACTGACTCCCCTCGTCTGCCGAGCCATTCTGATGGCGAACCATGCTCACAATGCGGGGTAATGTTCATCTCTGGGAAACGGCTGTTTCGTAGCTGGAGGAAGTGGCGTTGAAAAACTGAACAGCGTGAGCATGAAAGGCTCAATCTTGCCTCACTGGGAATCTACATGTCTGTCTCACCCAATCTTTACCGAATGTGCTCTGGACGAATCACAGCATCGGCAATGTGTTGACTGACCAAAAAGTGCCCACTGCCTCCAACATCGCTTCACAGGACAAGGTAAAAGACAAAGGCCTTCATCAGACTTGATTTTTCTTCACTTGAAAGTCCTCACCGTGTTTGGACAGCTTTGGGTTCTGGACCACCTCAACCTTCACTGTGGTCTTCGCACCAATTCACGTTCGCGTCAAGTGAAACGGAGCCGAAGAATCCAAGGACCTGACCAAACAATCTGTACCGAGAGAAAACATGACGAGTGCCTTTTGCTCTTCCGCGTTGGTCACAGCAGTTGAACAGTGCAGTTGGTACTGACCTCTCCTCGACGAGGAGGCCGCGGTCGTCGACGCAGCGGATGAGGCGGGTGCGCTGCCCGAGCAGCCCGATGTACTCCTGCATGCGGCGCCGCCGCTTCCCGCTCATCACCGCGCACTCCGTCCACTTGCCTGGAAAAAACACCCAAGTAACTCTCAGACTCATCGGATGGACAAGAAAATCAGCGCCTAAAGCACACGAGAAGACAAGATACGTACGCTGTGGATGAAAGAAACATCACTACAAATATCAGAGGAAATCGCTATGAAATGTAGGGGTTGGGGTTGAATGTGATGTCTCGCGAGTTGACAGTTGTGTGAGTAACAGCCGTTGAAGCGGACGTTGTTGTGGTTTCCGGTGCACATCTTGTGCACAGTTAGTTCTTCGCAAATCTGTACTTCTCACCGATTTTGTATCTGAAGTTTTTGTGCTTGTTGTTCTTGCACTTGCTCGAGTGTCGGCAGGGCCGCGTCTCCGATATTCCGCTGCAGTTCTTGCCGCCCCCGCTCGGTAGCGCGAGGATGGTGCGCGCGCGCGTCTGGTTCACCGCCGAGCAGCCGTCACAACCCGTCCACGCGCTGCGTACGAGCACAGGGGAAAAGACGTGTTCAATGGCACGTTGATCGATCGCGCTTTTGACAAAAAAAGTACATCTGCCAACAGAGACAAACACACAGAGGCCGCTCAGTGTCTCAACGCACCTAAACTCAGTCATGATGCAGTCCTCGGGGCAGGAGAGTTTGCAGATCTGCTCCGTCGGGGGACGCGGCACGAACTTGGCGCAGATGTAGTCGGCGCTCGGCGCGTCGCCGCACTTGGTCACACACGTCACGTTGCGCGATTGCACGCCGTACACGTCTTCACAGGGCGCGTAGCCGGGACGCGGGCGGCACACGCCCCACCCACCCGTCTTCCACAGGAAATGGTAGCGGTGGTACTCGCAGATGTGAAAACACCTGAAAAATAACAAGCTGTCAGCTCAGCTTTGCAAGGTTGTCTGACGTGTTTGAGATAAAATAGAAAGTTCTCCAGCACATCTTTGTGTGCACACACACACACGACGCACGCACGCATGCACACACGCTCTGTCTGTCTGTCTGTCTGTCTGTCTGTCTGTCTGTCTTTCCCTTACCTTTGCTGCACGGGTGGTCTGCGGCGCGTGTCGCAGTTGGACTCGAGCGTCGCCCATCCCGAGTTGTGCGCGCACCAGACCTCGCGGCGCTGCAGCCCGCCGTCCCCGCACGTGTGATGCGCGCACTCGCTCCACGGCCCTGCAAGTGGAAGACACAACATACAGTTCTTTGCGCTCTCAGCAGTTTTAATCCCATATTTCAAGTCCACATCACATGGAGATCTATTTCGGACACAGATAATTGGTAAACGTCGGTTGAAGTAAAACTTTGAGAAAGTCTCGGAGAACGCAGCAGACAGAAAGCAATTCCTCTGTCACACGGACTTGAACAATGCCAAATTTATGCAACGCCAATGCCAAGATGCAGACAGTGAGCAGATGTATATTGACAGCGTCTGTTAAACGGTATCGGGTTGGATCTCACAACGAAAAACTACAGGAGAAACTTGGGTGAAATGCCTCGATCAATCGCACAGGTGCAACCGAATAGTTGCTCCAAGGTAAAGCGGGGTGGGCTTCAAACAAAAGTCGTCTCTGTTGTGTTATTTTAAAGCAAGGTAATGGAAGTCTAGGGTTACGCTGTAACATTGTCTACCTCTGACTGCCCGACACTTGAGTTCTTTATGACACAAGAGTCATGTTGGTCGTCGAGCTCAGTGTCAATGGTTCTGCTTCGTGATATTGTTTGCCCTTTTCAGGAACACAGACAATGAACAAAACTGAATCGAATCTGCAGAGTTGCCTTTGTTGGTCAAGACATAAATTTCAAACAAACCGATAAACGGTAGTTTTCAGCGATGAGCACGCCTTGTTCCGCTCACGTGGGTCTGAGTGATCTTTCTTTGCCCCTGGGGAAGGGGTTCACAAAAGCAAATTTGGTTGGCAAGATTGTTGAATCTTTTATTCCTCCTGGCCCTTTAGACAACATCATTTCTCCGCGGACGGGGAGTGACAGAAGCAAAGTTTCGAACGGCCTCCCAAACACATTCCAATCACCCTGCTCCCCACGAAAATGTGTCTCCTCTGGGGCGCATAACACGCAACATCATGTTCACTTCCATAAGAGCCTCTTGGACCATCCCTGACAGGTTTCCTTTTTGGTTCTGTGCACATCTTCCAAACGCGCTCGGGTGAACGCACGAGATGCTCCGATTCACGAAACAGCACGTCCAAAGAACAACTCGAACACAACGCCCACATCTCCGCCTCTGCAGCTGTACCCACGGGGAAGAACACTCACAGTGCACATTTCGTCGAGTACTTTGTTATTCCCTTTTATATGTGTGTCCTCCAATCATACTCGTACTTACTGCTCAGCAGACGAGCAGCAGCAGAACGCTATCAGATATCAAACGTGTGTGGAACGCAGCCCCATCAGGCTGATTAGCAATTTGCCCTCACAGACGCTGATGCAGATTGTCTTTCTCAGCTCATTGTGTTCCTGCCCATTTTGTGCCTCTGCACGACTAATGATGAAGTTTCTTGGTTTTCAGAAACAAACGAGCACGGAGACTTCTGAGACATGTGCATCAAGTTTGGTTTTCGTGAGCAACACATTTACCTTCACTGGAAAATGGATATTCTGAGTGTGTGATCGTGTGTTTCGGTGGCCTTTCTTCCTGTCATGGCCAAAACGTGTGTCGAGTCGCAGGGACCGACACTTGAAAACTTCACCACGAAGGACAGAGACTCAAGTCTTCATCTCGGGTCCCTATTTCATGCGCATTTCCGGTGATTAATTGTAACTTGGCTGTTGTGTCAACAACTGTAGATCCTTTCGGAGACACGACGCCTCCCATTGTCTGCTGCCGCAGAGACACATGAGCTTTCAATCCCATCGCGTGCTCCGTCAGCTATTGTCTTCATAAACCCGGGGCTGATGTGCAGTGATTGTCACTACACGACAACCAAGATTGTCTCTTGGCAACATCAAGGGGTTTTGGCTCGTTTCATTCGTTGGATGCTTCTGGGTGGTGTCTGGCATGTTTGGAACGCGAAGCTGGTTTCGGAGACCCACGGATGCAACACATGAATCTGTGCTTGAGAAAATCATTCATTCGACACCGACAATTTCCTTGAAAACACCCTACACGTTCAACTTCTCACGTGGTCGTTGTCCTGATGTTTTGTGTTTCAGACTCGTACCCCTGTGCAGTCCTTATCTGTCACGCGCTGCCTTCTCTCCCTTTGCACCTGTTCCTTTCCCTGCGATGCCCGTTACTTCTGAAGACAGCACAGCGTGGACACAGGTGTGACGAGATTTGTGATTAGATATAACCCGACTGTACCGCTGTGAAGCAGCTCCACGAGGAAGGACAAGCAACTTCTGCACGTGCTGCGCACAGTGTCTGTGGCTTCAAAACAAAAGTCTCAGCCGGACACACCTGGGGCCCTTCAACAAAAAGACTCGTTGATTGCCAAGAAAGCCTCAATATGTGTGTTTCACCAGGCCAAGTCCTTGATTTTTGTTCGGTAATGTGAGGTGACTGCACAAGTTTATTGAACGACCATGAGAGTGATGCCTTTTCGCACGAGAAAAAGGCGCAGTCTGAATGAAGACAATGAGTGTCGTGTGCCACAATGCACAAGACGCTCCTCGAAATTAAACGTCCAAAGAAGGGGTGCGCCTTTTCTTGAATCAATGGGACCATTACCTTGTGTGTGACTTGATACGCTGGGAAAGTGTTGCGTGGGTTGCACAGAAACTTTCTTTTCCTCCCTTCCCACGACAGAGGGCAATGGCAACCAGACAACAGTGCTTGTGGACCCCCCCCCCCCGACAAGCTGTGCTGTGCTGGTTCTGCGTGTTGGCTGAAAGGTCACTGTCCGCTTGCCAGGTACACATCCTGCGGCCTTGTTTTGTGCACAACGCAAGAACCTCAGTGAGACAGGAACGCTCAATTAAGGCAAATCAGCTTATATCTTCCCAAGGGGTCGTTTAAAATACTCCAGTCTCTATCCCTTCTAATAATGTTCATGTCACATTTTAGATCCTCCAGTGTTCATTCATTTGGTTTTGCTGCAAGGAAGGAAAGGTTTTCACTCTACGTACTCGTACAAGGAACTGTTAAACCTTGTGTTACGTCTGGCAATCCGTTTTGCGTGACGTTGTCAACTCTGGAGTGAATCTCCTGCTGCAATCTTCTCCACATGAAGACTACCACAGTGCCTTTGGAGAAGATTAACGGAGTTGCTCTGTACGTCTGAGTAGTATTTTTGTCTGAAGCAGAAGTCTAGAGGGGGAAAAGAAGTCCCAGGTACCTTGATCTCTTTCATGTGTCCCTTTGAGCATTACGTCTTCATCCAAAAGGGTACAACGCCACGATACGAAGATTTTCCTGCAACATTTCGTGTTGCTTTTCTGGCCCAAAATGGCCATGTTCAAGCTCAAAACTGAAGCAACATCTGTTTTGGTCGAATAGAAATAGAATATCGCACACGTGGTGACTGTTAACTTGGTCTCTCAGCCCGGCGCTGGTGAAGTTTGATGCTTCGCCAGCCGAAGCTGTGCCAACAAAACATGCAGTCGAGCGTGACAAGCTCTTGGACTTGGCGAGGGTCAGACGGATTTGTTTGTTGTTGTGAATGCCCAGAATAAATGTGGAACATTTGGCCAAAAACCGAAGCAGAGATTCTGAGAGTATTTAGTGGGGTGGGGTCTGGTGCATTGGGTGAGTGTGTTCAGTTCCAAAGGCCCTGATGAGTGCAGTGATCAGCGCTCTAATTGTTCATGTTTCAGATGGGACGTCAGGCGTCACTTCATCGACTGCGCTTGAAAACAAACTTTTTCCTTGACAAACTTCAAAGACAATGCAACTTCCTTTCTTGAACACATCAGCGCCTCGTGTCTCAGATTCAATTTTCTTGTAATCTCCGTTCTTCACGAAACAATGCAGCACCAGGTCCAAACACATCAAGAAAAATAGCAAAACCAAACGTGAATAAGAAAAAAGCTCAGTGCGACACACACAACGTAGACGGGCAGGTGGAAATCACATTTCCGGTGATAATTATCCATCAGAAGCAAGTTTGTAAATGTTTTCCCACCACCCCTTGAAGCACAGTGGAATTGGTGATTATTTTCTTTTGGAGACTCTTAATTAGACGCAATTGGAAAGAAATGAAGCTGCTCATCAGATGTTGTCATTCTGATCCAACGGAAGAGAAGATGTTGATCCTTCCCCTTTGTGTCCGTTGTTTGACATTTCTTCAGACTCAAAAATGCACCAAGATCAGCATCAAGAACACGTTTTCTCGAACATTTTCACCCCACTAATGAGACTTTCTGTACCTTGAAAAAAATACTCGTTGATTTGAATTGTGTTCGTCACGAAAAGTTCCGAACCGAGATTTTAATCCTCTCAACAGATGCACATAAAGATAGTATTGATTGAGGAACGAGGCATTCTCCACTCGGAGAAAACTTTTTCTTTCAACGCATTAAAATTTAACAAGCTTCTGAAAGGGCTTCCAAAATTCATTTGAGTGTGATGGCAGTTGTCAAATTGATTTAAATCTCACAATGGCGAAAATTTACAGGGATGGCAAATTGGAAAATTATGAGTTTTAAAATCACGTAAAATCCCAACAGATTGGAATTATTTTCTTCAAATATAATGGGCCTTAAGATGATTGTGAGGAGGGAGGAATTAGTGGAGCTGTCCTCTTGATGTCAATTACTTCCACCAGATCAGGTCTGAAGAAGCACCGTCACGAAGCCGAGCACGGGTGCGGCAGTGGATTTCTCTTTTGACGTGAGTCCAACCTCGAGGTGCATCCCAACTGGAGAGTGCACCTGACAACTCAAAGTTATATCCAAGGCAGGGTTCCTACACCCATGCTTCGTGTGAAATCACAAAACAACCTATTTGAGACTTGTGGCTGACAGAGACTTGTGCAATGAGCAGAAGCCTTTTTTTGCAGGACGAAACCTGTTTCCACAATGATGAGGGCACAAGTCATTGTGACCAGAGTTCCAGACTGCAAGGCAAAGGTGAACGCTGTGAACAAGAAACGCCAAAGCGCCAGTGGACAAACCCCAATGGCTGTGTCGTGAATCCTTCGAGTACAACACAGGGAAAGCGGCTCAGAGAGATCACAGCAGCTGGGGATCTGTTCTGAACACCTAACAACAACTGACTTTGACCGTGGGCACAACCGGAAGTAAGCTTTTTGAGATCGGGAGAACGTAACTTTGTTGCCATTTCAAGACTTTACTCTGAATGAATACGAACCAAACGAACTGCAGTTGATGTCGCTCTTTGTTCCAACAGACAAACAGAGCGCCGTGTTGCCCTGCCTGATTTTGGTGGTTCCTTGGATCCTGCGGGCGGCGGAAAGAACGCTTCTGCACCGTGCCCGCCCGCACTGCCTCGAGGAATGCACCTACACGTCACCGCCATTTCCAGCTGTTGTAATTAATAAGCTTCTTCCCATTCTCCACTCTCAATTTCTGGGTTCCATTTCGTCCTTTTAAAGAATTTCAAAGTCCATTGATCCAAAATGTCGCAGCAGGTGCAGATTTTAGATCACAAGAGGCAACCCTCATTTGCACTGCTCTTCAAAGTCTCGCTGTCTGTGCAGAGCGCGGTGAAAGACTCTGCGAAAGAAGACTTCCCTTTATCCTTTTTTGTCCCTGCGAGTTGGGCCATCAGGAAAGAAGTTATGTTGTGAACATGCGTACGTCGCACGAACTTGTGAAAAGAGAAGCACACGGAAACGAAGGTGTTCCAAGAGGACACAAACTCGGAAAAGAGACAAACAAAACCCTCGCCAAGGTGATCAACGGTGATCAGATGTGTAGATCTGGCTGAATCATGACACAAGCGCCAATCTGCGGATGACTCAAGGCGGGGAGTCAGACTGGCGTGCGTGAAAGGGCTTTGGGTGAAGGATTAGTTCTACAAATCTTCTGTTCTTAGCGACTCACACACAGAAATCTAATCGGATTGGTGATCAGCTTTGGGTTGTGAACCACGAAAAAGTCAAAAGGATCGAGCACAGGCGAAAAAAGAGAGCACAGCAAGCCCTGTACAAAGTTGGTTCGTTTCCCTTGCGCACCACCTGCTCTCTGACTGCTCCAGACTTGTTTGTCTTCGGTGTGACAAAAGCATGGAAGTGCTTGGTCTATTGCCGGTGTTCTGCAAAAATATCTGGGGCCACTAGACACAACAGACCAGACATGCAGTACAATTCTGTGCTCTGCAAGAGGTCACTTCTGCTGGCACTATGAAAGAAAGAATATCAACTCTGATGTTGGTGCAGAATCCGAAAAAATGGAGATTTCAGAATGTGACGATGCCTCCTCTTCAGTCACCTTGAAAACATCTCGCTTGTGTTCTTTGTCTTCTTTCAAGGCCTTTGCCTTCTCACGGCAGAAGATTTTTTGCCTTTCACACAGGGAACAAACTTTTGATTTTGCGTTGTGTCTTGTGTATCAGATTTGTCGCCACATGTGCACCAATGCTCGTGCTGCTGATGCAGCTTCCTTGTCCACGATTGTGGAAACAATCCTGCTTCTCCTTGATGCTTCGCGAAAGTTGTCATTTTTACACTGCAGAATCCATAGACGTGGGAACCTGAACATCTGTTCAGAATAACTGGAGCCATGAAATATTAAACAAGGGACGTTATTTTTCTGATGAAAAATTGATGCTTTTGTCTTTGGAGTTTCTTGGTGGACAAGCAGCTCTGACGCCGGGGGCAGTCCAGCCCTGATGAAAATCTATGAGAAGCGCTGCACCTGTTTCACTGTGGCTCCAAGTTTCTTCTACCTGCGCTGTTTCGATCATCTTCCCGTGTTTGACCTTGTCAGAGACAAGGAAGACGCGTCTTGGAAAAACTTCCCCGAACAGAGAAAGCCGTTTGCTTGCCCCCGTGTTAGCAGGAGAGTGTGCAATCTGGTTTTGAGGGTCGCGACGGTAACAACGGGAATCAAAGCCACTGTCATTCTTCATGTTTGTCGGCAGTCTCAAACTGCCCATGTAAATTCCGTTTCCTTGTGGTTTGTGCGAAAGAAAGGGAAAAACTACTTCCCGATGTCCGCGGATTATGCCGTTTTGTTTTGTCCAACAGGACTTTGATTCCTCGGGTCCTGCGTTCAAACCTCTCACAAATTCGCGTTCCAGATACTGGCTGAAGACAGGTGCTCCCACGGCTGCAGCTGGGTCTACCTGGCACGCACGTTTCTTGCATGTTTCCTCACAGCGTAACTGACGGGAAAGGAAAGTAATTCTGGTGGCAATTTGTACGAGTCAGTGAGAAGCTGTGATGTGGAGGGCGCTAGAGCCGCGGGTCTCCTGCGGGGCTTATGAAATAAAATTAATTTGTCGAGATTTACTGAAGCACAGATGAAATATAGCGGGCCTCTCAGGAAAACTGGAAGCCTGCGGTGATTTAAGATGCGCTGCGCACCAGATATGCAGTTTGACGACAAAACATTTTGATGATGGACTGATGGGTGTTTCTGAAATGTTGGGACATTTTGTACCGAGCAGTGGAAATCAGTCTGCCGGGTCATATTCATGTCTATTTCCCACTGGCTGTCGTCCTGTGTGCAGTCAATTTGAAGCAACACTGACGCGACTCATGCATTTTCATGGCTCTGCAAGTGGAACTCGCCTTTGATGTACGATTTTCATGTATTAAACATGAAATAGAAACTGAAGGCGGAGTAGATTCAAAACATTTTCGGTACCAAGAGACCATATTCTGGACACGAAACTGTGTGAGAGTGTGACACACCGCAGTACACTTGAAAATGTTTCCACTGACATTCTGGCTCGCACAAGCTGTTGGAGTCCAGGGACTCTTCAGTTCTCTCAGTCTTGGAATTTTAATGACATCGATCTCACCTGACGTGAGGCCATTAGATGGAAGGACGTACAAAGTATCCAGCAACTTTGAAGCAAGATTATTTGACAGCGCTGAAGCTGCATCTTTGCGTGACATAGAGCGAGTCAACAGAAACGTTCGCTTTGGACGCTGCACTGTCACCAGGAACCTGAACTGTCCAGAATACATCGCATAAGCATCACCAGAAACGGCAAATTACGTTGATTTCCGTTGGAAATGACCTCTCTCTGCTTCTGGGAAACGGGCGAAATGAAAGTACCACAAATTGTCTCAGTTTTGAGCATTTCTCATCAACAAGTTCAAGATGGACACCAAGTCTTCAGCAGCTGCCCACACTCACCGCTTCCAATGTGTTTCCAGCTTTCCCAACAGTCGAGACAACGAAACATGAAGCGCTCAGCAGTTCCGCTGAAGATTGCTTGGGAAGGCAGGGTGAACCAAAGCAAATCCATGTCAAATAAAAGCTGTTTTTGGAAGACGCAAGATGATCCGATTTCCTCACACACGATGCAGTTGTCCCGCAGAAGCGGTCTGTAGGTTTATTGCTTCGGTGTCGCATATTGTCAGTTGCGATTCAGCTGCAATTCGTAAGCATCGACGATCAAACTGAGTGTCATAAAACCGACCACCGTCGCATCTCCGGCTCTTCAAGACCCATTATGAAGGAATGGTCTCGTTTCGCCCTCATCGAGGGGCTGAGAACCATATTTATAGATGATTAGATTGTGTTTATTGAAAAGAAAATGTTGAGGCCCAAAAACAGACCGTGTGAAAGATCATGCGCGCTCAGTATCTTGTGAATCGCTAACAAAACAGACGCGCTTGAAAAGTGGAAGGAACTGCCAGGAGAGCAAGAGAGATACAGCATCGATCTGCAGACCCAGCATTTTCAGATCTCAGTCATACTCGCTTTTTGGTCACTTTTGAAACTGGCGACAACGTACACCAGACATTGGCCCTCGAAACACTTTGAATCAAGGAGCCTTTCGCCGGATTGGTGCTTGCGGCAAATTCAATGCTTTCCACACCATTCAGACATTTTGCCGGGGCCGCAGCTGAATGACAAATCTGTGAGGTCTGCAGCTGATACGATAAATGGACAACTGACCAGAGAAGCCTCATTCCACTCGACACTTGACTTGCTGCAATGGTCGTCTTGTGGTTGCGTCCTGAGTGTGGCCAGGAAAACATGTTGGTGGACACATCAATCACACAACCTTGGAATGGTGGTCAGTGGTGGTCAGCCCCCATCGGAGAACAGGTAGCAACAACACCAGAATGCACGACTCGTATTCCCGAGATGAAGAAACCCACACGCACTCGCTCCTGTGTTTCATGTACATCTAGATGCCACTTCGCACCAGCCCTGGACGACGCAGTAACAACGCTGTGGATACACCGGACTGGGAATCCCTTCCGCTGCTTGGTGGACGATGGAGAACTGTGCTTTTTAGGTGATTTGAGGTGGGTTGCACGATTTGGGCTGATGAGCCAAATCGGTGCGAGCCAAATCGAAGCACCTATAGGCAGCATCTTCCAAAAGTATGTCAGCAG
>JAAUXT010091785.1_pt1 | contig 18439 bp, 13 predicted proteins | sample 7278171 | NCBI WGS metagenome assembly JAAUXT01 (sample SAMN14350112, study PRJNA611818) | marine sediment metagenome | isolation source: surface marine sediment (1.8m) | place: French Polynesia: Moorea | collected 2018-08 | reverse complement strand
GGTGTGCGTGCGTGCGGGCGTGTCCGGGAGCGTGTGAGCGTGCGTGCGGGTGTCTGTGAGTGTGTGCGTGCGTGCGTGCGCGAGTGTCTGGGAGTGTGTGCGTGCGTGCGTGGCGTGCGTGTGTCTGGGAGTGTGTGTCACAGAAATCGAGTCCCGTGTGAATATCTACCTGATTCACACTGAAGTGAAGGGTGTGAACCGGGGGCTCCAGCGGGTCACAGAAGGGGGGGGGGGGGTCGGGGGCGACCTTGATGTTGGCTAACTTTTGACCCTCACACATTCAAAACAGGGTGGAGTTGTTTTCTAGGTCAACAAAGGTCACAACGTCGACTTGGTAATTTCGTCAAAAGTGGCAGTGTTCCATAGATCTTCGTGTGCTGGCTGGTCCAGTGAACTCAAATGGCGGACTTTGCCCACTTTGCCTTATTTCCAAACCAGGGGCGAGGTGGCGCCACTTCGCCGCGGCCAGCCGAACGCGTAAACGGAATGCGCTGCTGCAGAATAGGAGCCAGGAATTGGGTTGTTAAGGGTTCTGAGGCCTGCGTTGCCTGGAAGCGATCTGATAGCGGCAACAGGTCTACGGGGAGTGTGCATGTATGTGTGTGTGTGTGTGTGTGTGTGTGTGTCTGGGGGGACGATCCATGTCTTGGTCCCTGTGCCCTTTCCTTGGCAGGCCACGCCCAAACAGCCCTGTGGATGGTTCTGCCCCCTGGAGGGTGAAACGATCTCAGTGAACCCACGTGATCGTTTCAGCCGCTGTGCAATCAACTGAACATTGGCGGATCCAGTGTGGAGTCCCTGGTGGATCCAGGGTCCCCCAGCTGGATCCGAACTGACAATCACCTGCTCTGACCTCCCCAGACCCCTCCTCCTGCTCCTCCCCGCCCAGCGTCTCCGCCCAGCCCTCCGTCCCCGCCCCGCCCTCCGCCCTGCGGGCGGGCTCGGGCGGCAGGGTGGGCGGGACCGACGGGTGGCACCAGGGCCACGACAGCACGCAGCGCGCGTCCGCTGAAAGTCACGTGTCTCGGCGGGTCATGCGTGAACAGTCCAAGACCCTCTCCTGCGTGGTCCGGTCCAAGAGGTCCTCTGTGGGTCCCCCTCCGCCCAAGGACCCCAAATCTTGTGCCACAGACCCAAGTTCACTCTTAAATTTTCATTTTTAAAAGGACTTTGGGTGGGAGGCGTCTCCCTCTTGAAGCAGATACGAGGCTGTTTCCAAGGTAATGTTCATGGTCGCATGACATTCCCTTCAACTTCAGTTGATTACCAATCACCTGATACTGTTTTTGACTAATTAAAATGTGAAGACTTTAAGAAACAGCCTCGTACTGGGTCCACCCGCGAGTACATCCAGAATGGAGGTCAGGGGTACCCGACCTCAGGGAGAGGGGGCGCCAAGTGTCAGTTCGACAACCTCAATGTGTGTACGAGTACTGTGTCTGCGGCGCAAAGGTACGGGGCATTTTTTTGGGGGGGGGGGCGCAAGGGGACCAAAGGGATTTGAGCTTGTGCGCCCTGCCCCCAGGAATACGATAAATCAAGGATTGTGACACAACTCACTCAGCCCCACCCCAGTTCGAACCTTGTTCACTTCAACCCCCCCCCCCACCTTCGATTCTTTAGAACCCGAAGTTTCCTTTGAAGTACGTTCTCCAATGCAAAGGAATGAGATGCGAGAGGCCTAAATTCCGTGCCCTCCCAACCCCTGGTCGTGTCTATGGGGTGAAAGAGGAGACTCGGGCTCAGTGGCCTTATCGGGTAAACATGACGCGTTATGTAAGGTCATTGGGGTCAGCCGGTGCAAAGTGGTCACTCCGCCTCCACCAGGCACGATACCAGGCACGACTGCGTGGCCACGGCAGAAAGGCAAACATGTCATAGCGTTGCATGTCAGAAGCGTCACGAGCATTTTGAGTAAAAACCCCTTGTTGATTCCCGTGGGGTGAGATCCTTTTGCATTTCAATGAGTACACGTGTGTGCGTCTGGGCTGAAACAATGCAGGGGGGACTGAGGCAAGTGGTGCACAAACGTCCGAGTAGAATCGTCACCCTAACGAGCAGGGGGCGTCACCAGATCGTAGACCCGCCCTTGGTTTGGTTGCCCTGAGTCTTCCGCCCTGACTCCATCCCCAGATCCATCCCTGGAACTTCCCCTCATCTCCCCCTATGAAGCCCTTGCAGCTGGGATTGTTTCTTTCCCCCACCAAAACCCCCAGAGCATTTGTACCCCTCTTCCCCAGAGTCCCCCACGATCGGTTGGGTACGAGTCCACCTCTGACCCGCCCGGTGGTCACTACACTGGATCCGCAAGACTCGGGGAGAATACTTGTTTGCGGGGGTCGCCCAGGGGACAGACGGCTCCATCCCTCACTTGGTCAAACATGACCTGAGAACCCAGGCTGTTCCTCGGGGTCTCGCATCAGGGGCTGATACAGGGCCTCATCTGGAGGAGGCAAATCAGACACTCCCCCCCAAGGGCCCCAGATGTCAACTTTCTGAATTCGTTTTGGCAGAATTTTGGCGCCCGTGTGGTGAGACCCCCCCCCCCCGGACCTGTTCCCCAGTTTCGGTGGTCATGACTCTCTCAGAGACAGATCGTTCCTTTGCTAGGCCGGTCGTGTGCAACTGACTGCGAATTCGTAGCTCAGTTCCGCACAGGCACCCCACACACGCACACACACACATGTGCGAGTATTGTCCACGCACACACGCACACACGCACGTATTGACGTCAGAGGCGCCCACAATTTGGTTCCCAAGGCATCAGGGCGCGATTCCAACCTCCTACACACGCACACGCACACGCACGTACACACACGCACGCACACTTACCGGCTTCCCACACGAGTAACAGGAACAACAAACTCCTCACTCCCTCCATCCTTCAGTCGTTATCCACGTCTGCCGCTCCTCTCTTCTGTCTTCGTGTATTCCTCCACCCTTCCTGTCTCTCCGTCTCAGTCAGTGTCACTCCCCTCCTCTGCTTTCTTCCTTCTCCTCTGTCTATCCAACTCTCCTCTCCGTCTCAGCTCCGTCCTCTCCTCTCTTCTGTCTTCCTGTATTCCTCCTCCCCTGCTTCTCCTCTCTGTCTATCCTGTCCACGTCAGCCCTGTCTGCCCTTCTCCCTGAGAATGAATGGGACGTTCCGAGTCACGTCTCCTCTCCGTCTCCAGAAACTTCGGGGTTTCTTCACGCTGTTTGAGACCGAGGTGCCGACACTCTGAAAAATATGAAAATTTCAACGCTTTTAAATTTGTAAAAATCACGCCATCTTTCCCAAGCTCATCACCCGATGCCCGAGCCACCCGGGAAACTATGATTCTTTGGGGAAGGAAATTTATGAGCATGTTGGAATGTTTCCATTGTTTATTTTTTCCAAACAAGAATGCTTGAACGCGCTGGGGACAGGCCGTCAGGGTGACGCCCCTGCCCTCGTACAGATTTCACAAGAGGGCGGGGGGTCAGGTGACTGCCCCTTGAAGGCCACAAACCAAGGTGTGGCCAGTGCCACAGGGCTGCTCCCAACAGATTGAACATGTCTTGTTTCTTTCGAATTGACCAGCCAAAACTCGAGTGAGTCGAGTATGTCCCGAAAAATTTTTCACTGCTGCTGTCACACTCGTCAGTATTTCGTCAAAGGGAACGAATCTGACGCGATTTGGGTTCGTCCAGTTTTTGCGTGTTTGAGAGTGTCCCCTCGCCGGGCCTGTTTGGTTCGTGGCCCGCTGCGCAGAGGTTTTGCGCTTGACCTGAAAGCGTCACGGTGGTTGAGAAAGAAACCATTGTCGGCGGCTGGGATCGAGAGCAGGTGTAGGGGGAGACACAGGTGATCCCAGATCCCTCTCCAAGATTCAGCCGAGACACGACGCAAACCTGCACAATTCTTCATAATTTTGGAGCCACAGCATGGTGTCTTGTCCTGTTATTTTTGTCTTGTGCTCTGATCAGACCAGGAGGCGGGGAAGACAACAAAACTTGTGTCTGACTGATCGAAATCAGTGACGAACTGTTTAGGGGTGGGGCCGGCCGTCTGGATCGACCGAAGGGTCCTTGGTTGAGATGGGGTGTGGGCGGGATTTTCGTTCAGGATCCACCGGAGGGTGGTTGGGGTGGAGGGGAACTGGAACCCCGGGCTGGTCATAAGTTGAACTCGTCAGCTGGTTTCCTGACTGCACTCAGCCGCCTCGAAACAGGTTCAGTAGGGGGTCATACCAGTTGATTTCTCTTCCCTTTCGAGGATGATTTAAACGGGGCTGACTGATAGCATTTTGCAGACCACGAGACTCACTGCATGCATGAGGTCATCCAGCCAACAGTGAACCCTCCGTTGAAGCCTCGTGCTTGACATAAACCGAACCTGCAGCACGTTTCTTGTTGGGCGGGGGTGGCGAACCCTCCCCTGGACCAGCCCCTCACTTCTGCCATAAATGGACCACGGTCCTGTGATCAAGAGTCCGGTGGAACCATTGCTGCACGCTCTCACCTTCCCATCGGGGGATCGTTTCGGACGCGCGTGTACCTGGTTCCCGCCCCTTTCCCTGACGGAGGCCGGCCTCGTACCACGAGACGAGCCGGGGTCGGTCGCTCTAGAAAGCGCCGCACGCCGCTGCACTCTCGATTCCACGGGAAAGGGCAGGGTGCCGGGGCGAGGGACGAGACCGTGCTGAGAGCGGGTACCAGACAGCGCAGGACACCACCGCCTTGGTCTGAGATAGGGGTTGGGTCAACTCTGACCTCTCGCACACACGTATACACACACATACAGACTTACATACACACGCACACACACACACACACACATTCTCCCAGTCAAGTCAAAACCCTGAAACCCTGATAGTTTTATGATCCACGTTGAAATCTACCCAGCATGGCAAATAATACAGGTCTTTTCAGCTGCTCTCCCAGGTTCTACGCCCAAGACGCACACTGTGCAGGTCAACGGGCGCTCAGTGAACACACGGTATACCAAAGCACATGTGTGACCACGCAAAACGTGACGCGACGCGACGCAAAAAACATGACGTGACGTCAAACGTGACTTTCGTCAGCGCGCCTCTGCAAGGACTGGTCCTGACCTCTCTCCCCACACACACATACACACACACCTGACCAGTCCCAAACATTTGGTTCACTCCCCGTCTTTCAAAGTTGAAATTGGCATGACCAGATCAGGACTGTATCGGCTTCAGGAATGACGCTGCGTCATCCACGACGCTACGCCCCAACAACGCAACGCCAGCAGTGCTCCCGGCTGCACAGTCTGTGCTTGCGGACCCACACCCTGCTTCCCACTCTCACCAGCCTCACACGAGGCACCCAGGCAAACATCGCGTCGTCACCCTGTGCTCGGGGCAGGCTGGTGGAGCCAGGCAACCGCGGAGGCTTCGAGACGCGTGCGCAGGACAGGTCCGTCCAACATGCGCACAGACACGCCGCGTCACACACAGCGACGTAACGCCTGTTCACGTGTGCAGGGCCGCGTCGCAACGCGTGCGACTGTCGCGACGTCTCAAGGTCAAATCGGCAAGGTCAGTTGCCATGGAAACATACAGAGAACGTTTCTTGGCGTCCTAACCCGCTCCGCACAACACGGTCTGGGGTCCCACCTGCACATTCCTCCACTTTCTGCCCCAAAAACTTCGGTGTCAGAGAAGTTTCTAGAAGCTCGTTAAAATTCATCGCTGTCTGTGGTGTGTTCCCGTGGAGGAGGATCCTTGTGGGTCCGCCCATGGGTCCGCCCATGGGTCCGCCCATGGATCCGCCCATGGGTCCGCCCATGGGTCCGCCCAAGGGCCCGCCCATGGGCCCGCCCAGGGTATCTGAATATCCAACCATTTGCATTCAAGACCCGGCCAGAGGGGAGGAGGGCGACGTCGTGTTTTTTTTTCCACATGACAAAATGAAATTTTGTGGACGTACAGGAGTAGGAGGGGCTCCATTCCCTTGCAATGTGCACCACCATCATGCCTGACACCAACTTTCAAAATTTAAGGGTGCAAATCTGGAGCAATTCCACACCTATTCATTTCCTCTTTATCGGGGGCTTTGGTGGTTGTGTCAGGCTGGACTCACGGCGTTCACACGTGCGCTGATGCCTGACAGGAACTGAGCAGGGTCCTCACCGCCCCCCCCCGAAATCTAGACCTGAGGGGGTGGCATGGTTTTGGGTTCGGGGCCCCGGGTGTTACACCTCCGATTGACATGTGTGTCAATTTGACACGTGTTATTCAGACACCCCGTGTCTGATTCACATGTGTCAATTGGACACACTGGTAGACCCATGTCCAATTGACACATGTTAATCGGACACGGGTGGAAGGCCCTGTCTGATTGACACGTGCCAATCGGACACGCAAGCCAATCGGACGCGTTACACCGGGCAAGGATCCTCTTCACTGTCTGAGCAACAGAACTTCAGCCACTGGCACTACACATTGTGTCACAGGGAGGCTGATACACCAGCTCTCAGAGAAACTCAGTCTGCAGCTGCATGTCATACAGAGTCCACACAAAAGGAGTTTGAAAAAAAAACTGGGTTGATTTTCTGCTCTGAAATACAAATCCTTTGTTTATTTGTCAGGTGACAATTTTACTGCTGAAGGTGTGGTGTCATTTCTTGATGTTTTCTGGTCTGAAATTTCCCAATGGGTCATATTGAATTCATTTGAACATTGGACAAAGAGTGGGAATTTGTTTCAAGGTCTGAACTTCCAACACAAAATGATAATTTTCTTCTGTTCTTCTGAACATGATGCCAGTGTTGACCAAATTCAATGTTGGCAATTTAAAAACTTTGATGGTCAGTTTGTGAGGTGTGCTGTTGATTCCCCTTTCAAATTGTTGTGAGGTGTGCAATTCCTTTCATAGCTCTGTGAGGTGTGCTTTTAATTCCTCTCTTCATAGTTCAGAAAGACGTGATGACAATTCTCCATTCTCTGTGAGGTGTGCTGTTACGTACCCTTTCATAACTTTATGAGGTGTGCTGTCAATTCCCCTTTCATAACAATGTGAGGTGTTGTGTTAATTCAGTGTGTAAAGTGTGCTGTTCCTTTCATAACTTTGTGAGGTGTGCTCTGCTGGTAGATCTAATTCTCCTTTCAGAACTCTGTGAGGTGTGCTGTTATTCCTCTTTCAAAACCTTTCCTTCCTGCATGAGGTGTGGTCATAATTCCTAAAGCTCTGTGAGGTGTGCTGTTGATTCCCCTTTCAATACTCTGCGATGGTATGTTCCTTTCACAACTGTGTGAGGTGTGCTGTCAATTCTCCTTCAGAACTCTGAGGTGTGCTGTTCCTTTCACACCTTTGTGAGGTGTGCTGGTAATTCCCCTGTCATAATAATGTGAGGTGTGGTGTTCCTTTCATAAGTCTTTGAGGTGTGTTGTCAATTTTTCTTTTTCCTCTGTGAGGTGTGGTCTTGATCTCTATTTCATAACTCTGTCAGGTGTGCTGTTTCTTTCCTTCCAGCATGAGGCAAGGTGTTGGTTCCCAAAAATTCTGTGAGGTGTGGTGGTAATTCCCCTTTCATCACTCTGTGAGGTGTGCTGTTCTTTTCACAACTGTGAGGTGTCCTCCAAATTCTTCTGTCATAACTTTGTGAGGTGTGCTGGTAATTATATACCCTTTCATAACTTTGTGAGGTGTGCTGTTCTTTTTACAACTGTGAGGTTGGCTGTTAATTCCTCTTTGATAACTTTGTGAGGTGTGCTGTTAATTCCTCTTTCATCACTCTGTGAGGTGTGCTGTTCTTTTCACAACTGTGAGGTGTGCTGACAATTCCCCTTTCATAACTTTGTGAGGTGTGCTGTAAATTCCCCTTTCATAACTTTGTGAGGTGTGCTGATAATTTCCCTTTCATAACTTTGTGAGGTGTGCTGTAAATTCCCCTTTCATAACTTTGTGAGGTGTGCTGGTCTTTTCACAACTGTGAGGTGTGCTGTAAATTCCTCTTTCATAAATTTGTGAGGTGTGCTGGTAATTCCCCTTTCATATCTTTGTGAGGTATGCTGTTCCTTTTATAACTGTGAGGTGTGCTGTTAATTCCCCTTTCATAACATTTTGAGGTGTGCTGTTAATTCCCCTGTCATAACATGGTGAGGTGTGTTGTTAATTCCCCTTTCATAACTTTGTGAGGTGTGTTGGTAATTCCCCTTTCATCATCCTGAAGTTCACTTTGTTGACATAAATACTTTGAAAGTTGAGTGTTGGGACGATGCACAGCACTTCTGAAGTTGATGTCATCTTTTCATGAGTGAAGACTTCAGCATTCATTTGAATTTCACAAAGTCCAAGAACTTGGACTGAACACACTGTTGATATTCCATCAACCCTTTTGTTTCAGTGAGAGAGAGAGATAGAGAGAGAGAGAGAGAGAGAGAGAGACAGACAGACAGACAGACAGACAGACAGACAGACAGACAGACAGACAGACAGACAGACAGACAGGGAGACAGACAGACAGATAGACAGGGGCAGAGACAGAGGTGGAGAGACAGAGGACAGCGAAATCATGTTCAACTTTGTACAATCTTTTCCTCCTCACAGTGATTGTTGTTGACAGTCCAGTGCCTACAGTGCCATGAGAACACCAAAAATCACTGCATTAGCCATGAGTATCAACAAACAGGTAACAGCTTTGGCTACAGGAATCCACAGAGGGTCCCCCAGCCTGTCTGTGTAGATGTGAGGCTTGAACTCCCAGTACCACGCCCCTTCCCTCTTCCTGAAGTGCTTGCTGTGATGACATAGTGGAGCAAGAAGACAATGAAACCAGTGAGACAGAAGGTGAAGGTCACAATGGCAATGGTCAAAGGGAAGGAATATGAACCCTTAATGGTGAAGTCCGAGAGGTCAAAGGGGGCGTAGGTTATCATCAGCAAGGCGTGCTCCACAGTACAGATCACGAAGTATGTGAGGTACATCATGGCCTTGGGGGTGTGTTTGTCCAGACATCTGAATCTCATGAAGGTCATGTCTGGAAGGAAGGCAAGAATGAAAGCAAGGAAGACAAAGATTTCCAGTGAATATGCCACAAGCTGTCTCCACAGGGCACAGGGAACTTCATTCACTCTTCTCTGGCCTCTCCCTCTGACTGTCATGTCTTCTACCTCACACGGAGAATCCCTGGCAATATGGCCCAACACTTGTTCTGTTGTGATTTCCATTTCCTCCATGTGTGAGTGTGTGCTTGTACGTGGGTTCTTGGTGTGTGAGTGCGAAGGAGGTGTGTAGAAAGCAAGGTGCGCGTGCATGTGTGGATGTGTGTGAGAGGTGTGAGAGGTGTGTGGCATGTCTGTATGTCTATGAGGGTCAGCGAGAGGTGTGTGAGAGCTGTCTGGCATGCGTGCGCGCATGTGTGTGGAAGGTGTGCGGGGTGCATGGTGGTGAGGCCGGGTGAGAGGAGTGTGAGAGGTGTGCGGGAGGTATGCGTGCAGGTGTGTGCGCGTCGAGAGTGTGGGGGAAGAGTGTGAGAGGTGTGTGCGTGGGTGTGGGCGTTTGGTGGCCAAAGACCCATCACTGAACGCCCGTCGAAGGATTCGTCCTCCCCAACCCAAATGTCTGCCTGTGCGCACGTGTGGGTGTGTGAGTGTGCGTGGGTGTGCGTGCGCGTCAGCGTGCACGCGTGTGCGTGTGTGCGCACGCACGTGTGTGAGTGGGAGCACTCTCCCGTAATTCAGAACCATCTTGTCTCCGACTTCCAACTGGTAAATTTCACATTCTCCCTCCCTCTCTCGCTCCCTCTCTCTGAGGACCCGGAACACGTGACGATGTATCACCATGACAACCACGTGTGCCGCACAAACGCCAACAAACACCGCAGCACCAAACGACGCCAGTTTCCTCAGAAACATCACCCTGGGCACCATGCCCCCGATGTAGAACAGAAACACAAGAACCTGCTGCCCCAAAACAACCGAGTCGTGCATGTGGATGCAACGGTACATCTTAGACAAGGCCCAAGCGAAGGACACTGAAGCCAGGGCCATATTCCAAACAAGGACTGTGTTGTATTGCACAGCGCTGATCTGCTCAGACACACTCTTCCTGGAGAAGGACTCCAGGTCATAGGCGAGCTGGTAGATCTGGAGCAGGAGGGGGAGAACAGACCCAGCCACAGTCTCCAGCAACACAGACTTGATCCGCATCTCCCGACGCCTCAGCCCACATCGTGTCAACCGGACCAGGTGTGCGTACCCTCTCTGGGTATGCTGCTTGGCCCGGGTCATGTAGGGTATGCTGTGGAACAGGAACAGGACAGCCCACCACCTGGGTACCTGCAGGGTGAGACAACACAGGGAGAAAGAAACCCACGTGACCCATTTCTTCCGAATTCCGTAGTCCGTTCTCCCGAACTCCAGGACCCCATGCACCGCCAGAGCAGCCCCGGTGAGACCTCGGAAGACCAGGGTTAACACCCCTATCTTATTCGCCCCGTAAAAGGCGTACTCCTCGATCAACAGACCATCGAGAACCAGATCAGAGATGAGGAACCCACAGCTGAGGATCAGGAGGAAGACGCCCTTGACCTTGGACTCGCCCTGACACACGTGGGGACAGTGTTTGCGCTGGATGCCACTCTCCTCAGCACACACCTCACACCAGTCAAAGGGAAACTGAACCTCATTCTCCTCACACTGTGCACAGTTCTCCCAGTTGGAACACTTGTGTGGACAATGCAGTCCGTTGGCATAGCAACTCTCCGAAGAGCACGTGGTTACAAGCCTCTGATGTTGTTTGCAGGAGATACACATGTTTGGAGAGATCTCCACCCCTGTAACACAGAACAGTTAACAGTGTGTACCCCATGCAACAGCCTCATGAAAAGAACTGTTAACCTGTGCTTTGAACACAACTCAGGACTCCAAAACCTTACAAAGAGCAGGCAATCATAAGATCTGGCTGTGTCAACTGGTCTGTTGCACTTCTCTGCCTCAATGTGCTGCTGGGTGGCTCAACCCAAGTATGAGGCACCACCAACAACCAAAATATTGTCTCAGCACTGTCTTCTAAATGTGCAAAATTTTGTCCAGGTTTTGAATGACAAATCACAAGTTTGGTTTTTGATCTGTTGTTTTTTACTGGCAGCACACAAGAACTGCCACAGTGAATCACATTCCTGCCCTGGAAGTCAACTCTCCCAAACACCTCAATGGACAACACAACAACACTTGAAAGGGACTCTGCTTGACAAACTGGAAATTTCTTGTGAAAGTGGGAAATTGTTGTTGAGCTCTCAAACTGTCATTTTCCTCAAATCTTACCTTCTCCACAATCAGTGATCCCAAAAATTATCATCTCTTGATTTTGGTTTTCAATGCTCATGGTTCTGTTTTTCAAATTCACACAAAAGGACTTGGGCTAAATGTGTAACATTTAACTTCAGGATTGACAAAAATTGTCCAGCACACAAGGACAGTTCAAAGAATCAGCAAGATTTCCAATAATATGTCCATATCATTATACAGCTGAGAAGAGCCCTCAGACAAGCCTGCACTGCAGCTGCGCAGACAGAATGTAAAACTGCGCGCGCAGTTATGCTCAAAACAGAGCAATTGTTGCACATCAAAGGACCCTGAAATAGATCAGAGAGAACAGCAGCAAGGTCTGAGTGCTGCAATCATTGTCAATTTCTGAATTCTGCCCATGCACTTTTCTCGTGTCTGTCCCTTTGCCGTATGTTTGAGTGAATGTGCTCAGTGCATCATCAGTGAGTGAACTCTCACACAAACACTACCTCAGGCAGATCCAGGACAGGCCAGAGACACGGGATCCCGACAATCGAAATGGGGGGAGGTGTGTGTGTGTGGTGTGTGGTGTGTGTTGGTATGCGTGTGTGTGTTGCAGGGAAGGGGACCGGGGTCTCTCAATGTCAACCCCATCGTGTCCAATTTGCACCAGAGGCATAAACATCATCTGAGGGTTGGAACCACAGAGGGCTTCAGAAAGACCCCGTGGGTGTCGGCCTGCAGCACCAAAACCTTCCACAGCACAGCATGACACCTTTGCCCATTGACACGGAAGAAACTGAGATGGCAAATCCGACTCGAGACGCAAAGTCCACGAAATGCCGCGCACAATCAGAACTACAACTCCTTGGCCTGTGCCGCCGTCAGATGTTGTGTTTTACCCAGCTTGACGCACCCACTGTGAAACGGCCTTCAGAGGCCTGGTCAGATCAATGTTGCAAACACACCCTGATTCACCACCCCCACCAAAGTCGTCAACGCATTGAAACACAAAGATTCGCTGCTTAGACACTGAAAAATTATCTTTTTACCTTTGGTTTTCTGATGGCGGAGCAAAGTGCCACGTCGCTCCTGAGTGAGTGAGTAGATCAAACCATCCACCGCGCACACAGGTCGCGCAGCCTGCAGTGAGTACTGCTGCTGCTGCAGGTACTCACAAGTAGGGCACTGGTGCAGACGGGCGGGTTGCCATGACAACTATGTAAACAGTGCGCACCAGACGTCTGGAGATGCGAGCTTGGAGAAGGTTGCTCGGGGCGACAAGTTGGTTACTTTTGTGGCGGATCCAACAGGGTCAGGAGAGTGGTGCGAACATGGTTGGAGGGGGAGGGGAGAGCAGAAAACGCCAACTTTGTGTGAGAAACACAAAAGTGCTTGAAAGGTTCCTGCAGGGTCAAAACTCAAGGGCGGGGGGGGGGCAAATTGTGTTGGGGTCAGCCCTCCACAGGATCAACTCGTCAATGTGTGTGTGCGTGTGCGTGTTTGTGTTGTGTGCGTGAGTGTGAGCGCGCCCGTCTGCATGTGTGTGTGTGTGTGTGTGTGTGTGTGTGTGTGTGTACGTGTGTCTGTCTGTCTGTCTGTCTGTGTGTCTGTCTGTCAGAAGATGGACTCACCTGCAGGCACGGCTCATGCCGCACTCCTTTCGTCCGTCGACAATGGATAAACTCTCATATATCCAATGAAAATCGTAAATTCTGGGCCTCACCAGATCTTTCCACACTGTTCCTCCAACTGACATGTGTTTTTACGGAATCTCCCCTTGATTCAATTTTCTGAACATTTTCTGTCACGTTCCACCATCACAAACCGATAAAACCATCGCTCGCGCCGTCAGCTTTTGAACCCGTGTGTACTGAAACTTTCGCCGTTTTCGCGTTTCCAGAAGTAAACTTCCGGTTGGTGATTTCCACGTTGACAGCTGTGTATTTGGTTGTTTTGTGGAGTTTTGGGGCGGATTGCTGCACATGTGTGGATACAGAGCTGACGGTGAGTAGGTTCTTGGGTGAGGCAGACGAGATACTGCTCGCTAGATAATGCTGGATTGCGTCTGGCCGTGTTGCTTGCATGCACGATGTTCAGCTCTGTGTGTGTGTGTGTGTGTGTGTGTGAGTGCATGTGTGTTTGCGTGTGGTGTGTGTGTGCGTGCGTGTGATGTATGTGTACATGCGTGGTGTTGCAGTGTTGAAAGCCTGGTGGTGAGGTGTGTGTGATGGCTGTACGTTTCTGACGACGTTTGGAGCAAAAACTTCCGCGTGAATTTGTTTGGACTTTGAAAATGTAAAAAAATGTTCGATTTTGTTGGAGGGTCAAATTTACGCCAGGACGGGATAGAGTTGAGCTCAGACTGGAATTGTGAAGAGCCTGCACCGAAAGTGTCGAGAACTTTCTGGACAGGTAGGGATAGATCTACCCCTCCGCCTCCTGCTCCTTCTTCTGCAGAACAAGTTGGGCGGGCTTTGAGCCCCCCCCCCCCCAGCAGACTTTTCTTGGGAGCCGGTGTGAACGGTGTCGCGACAAGCGCGATTTGAGACCGGAAGTGTTGGGTCTTCTGACTTCTGAGGAAAGTGGGTCAAACCTGACTGATGACAGTTCTTCCAATTGAAGAGGGAGACACGAAAAGACACTGATTTTGGTCAGCTGGACTGTTCTGAATCCTTCGCACTGTCGGCACAGTTCCGGAAACGAAGTGAAGTCACAACTCATGAATTGTGTTCTTGGTGTCAGAAAAATGCAAAACGCCTGATGACAGCTTCAGATTGACAGTTTACATGAGTCACGCCAGACTGCCATGGCGTGCACAACGTAATTGAGGTTTCTTGCTGCCAACACCAAGTTCGGGAGACAGTGGACATATGGGCAGCCTGAAAGAAGTACGAGGTCTGCCTAAGAATCAACCGGTTCTTTGATCTCAAGTTCAACAAAACAGTTGGTATGGTGAATCTGGCCCTACTGGTTGGTGTGGTGAATCTGGCCTCACCATGCAGTTGGTGTGGTGAATCTGGCCTCACCATGCAGTTGGTGTGGTGAATCTGGCCCCACCAGTTGGTGTGGTGAATCTGGCCCCACCAGTTGGTGTGGTGAATCTGGACCCACCAGTTGGTGTGGTGAATCTGGCCCTGCCAGTTGGTGTGGTGAATCTAGCAATCAATGTTTGTTTTCTGAGAAAACGGGAAATTCATGGAGGAACCACGTAAGTGTTGTCCTGAACTTTGCGAAGGTCTCTTCAAACATGTCAAGACTTCCTGTTGGAATTGATAGCGTTGACGGAGAGAAATCGGGCGTGCATGTTCATGGTCCTCACGAATTGACCTTTGTTACATTTTCAACTGTGTTAATTTGGTGTTGAAACGCCGCGAAATCACCCCTTTGTTCTGTGTAAGAGTGCGAATGCAGTTGAAGCATTATCACAACCAAAACAATCGCCATTTTACGTCACGTGCACGGACCAGTTCAGTTTATCATGCGCGCGCCATCATTGACCAGTTCCTTCAGTCGCCTCCGGTCCCGACCACGAAGCACGACTGCAAGGAAGGCAGCAGCAAGTACAAAGACCTCAAGGTGCAGGCAGTCTTGAAAGAAAACCTGGAGAGTTGGACAGAAACTACGACGCGGCTGACGGAAGAACACAGGTTACTGATGGCGTACGCGCAACAAAGCTGCAAGGAGGAGTCCACGCTGCTCCTGGGGAGCATCGCTCGGGCCATCCTGAAGAAGATATACGAGGAAGTCTTGGAGGAGCCACACACAGGCCACAGCTGCCCGACCCCAGACTACATGGTACAAGCATTGACGGTAATGACAGTTTTCCTGGACGAGGAAGACGGGACAAGAAAGTTTCAAAAATACTGTAGCCTCGTAGGACGAGAGGCACAGGCAATGTGGAGGAAAAGCCGAGCCGAGCTGGTCCTGGAGAAGTTGTTGTTTGCTCGGCACTCCCCAGCGCATCCAGAATTGAGCCACGAAAATGTGACCCGGACATTACAAAATATGGAAGAGGGAGAAACAAAACAAATTCTTCAACAGCTGGTACAAACATTTCTTCTGTGATGTTGTGACGTGTGCAGGTGTACCATGCGCGATATGATTTTTTGGGAAAATTGATTTTATGGACGTGAAAAATTGGAGTTCAGAGTAGTCTCTAGGTCCGGGGAGATCTGTGATGTTTGCTGTCAATTCTCTGTTGTCAATTGTACCCGCATGTATGGCCAGAATCTCGTTCGGTATCGCAGAAGGCAACAATTTTTTTTTGCACCAAATGAGGTCTGTTTCCATTACAGACTTTCGTGGAATTGCATGTGATGTGTCAGTTGCAACACAGCAATGTGGGGCCTTTTGGCTCCAGAGCTGTAGTTTGGTGCGGACAAGACAGGATTTGTAGATGTATCACCAGATTTTTGTGTTGGAAAACCTGCAGGCAGTGTTGTATGAGGCTTGTCCCAAAACTCTTTCCTGTGCATGACAATTGCCGTGACCTCTGTTGCCATTCTTGAGGCCCACTTTGGTTTGTCAGTCTGAGACTGGAACCCTCTCAAGACTGTTGTTTTGATTGTGCAAAGTCCTTTTGGGGCAAAACACCTCGTGGTAGTGCAGTATGGCAGCCTGGGCCAGATGTCCCCACTTTGTCCCCCCCCCATGGACTTTGCCCCTCCGCAAATCACTTCTACTGAAGATAGAGCAAAGATCTTGGGCTCATATGAAAGGTCTTTAAAAGCACTTTTCAAAAAAAAATTTTGGTTGCTATGGTAACCCTTCCCTAGCAACCATAAGTGCAAAAAGGTCAAATAATTAAGAATGTTTAAGGCTATTATTCAAGTCAGAATTGCTTTTTGGGCTTCAGAATGATGGAATAAATGGTATTTCAGTTAAAACTTCCAAGTTTCACTCCCTAGCAACCACCACAGCAACAGACTGTATCTCATGCTTCTAATTGAGATAGAACTTTGATGTTGGGTTCATATGAAAGGTATTTGAGAGCACTTTGAAGTCCACTGTATTTGGTTGCTATGCTAAGTTTTCCCTGGCAACCATTAGTGCAGAAAGGTCAAAAATGCAGAAAATCTTCCAAATTTTGCTCCCTTGTAACCAGCTGAGCAATGGACCATATATCAGCTTCTAAAGTTCTGAGAAGGAGATTTGATGTTGGGTTCATATGAAAGGTATTTGAGAGCACTTTGAAGTCCATTGTATTTGGTTGCTATGCTAAGTTTTCCCTAGCAACCATTAGTGCAATAAGGTCAAAAAATGCAGAAAATATTTGAAAGAAGATGTCGAAGTCAGAATTGCTTTTTGAGCTTGATAATGATGGAAAAATGATATTTCAGCCAAACCTTCCAATTTTCACTCTCAAGCAACCACCATAGCAATGGACTGCACCTCAACTTCTAATTGAGATAAAGCTTTGATATTTGGTTCATATGAAATGTCCTTGAAAGCATTTTATGGATCCTACAATTTGCTTGCTAGGCAAGGATTACCAAACAACTTGTTACAAATTTTTGTTGTGTAGCAACTAGCAAAGCAAAAGGCTATATCTCAGCTTCTAATTGAGATGAAGCAATGCTACTTGGGACTTCGCACTGCAGTTGCCTGGAGCACTGCTTCTTGTTCCAAAAAGTTGAGCTTCTGTGTCAAAAGACCACTTTCTTGACAAGACAACCTGGTGTGTTGATGGAGGTTTTGCTGTGGTCAGACTTGATTGGCATGCATACGATGCAACAAAGTCGGCTCTCAACACAAACAGTCGCTGTCGGACAGGAAAGACTTTTGGGAAAAGCCTGGTACACATGACGGCTTAGGCAAATAAATTATTTTCACTTGTAAAGCATTGTATCTTCCGTAGAACAAGCGTTTGTAAAATGCTGGGTTGCGTGTGGTCGTGTGGCTTGCAGGACTCTCGTGTGTGTGTGTGTGTGTGTGTGTGTAAATGTGCGTGCTGTTGTGTTGAATGTGCGGTGAGGTGTGTGTACCTCTGTATGTGCGCATGTGTGTGTTCCGTGTGTGTGAGTGAGTGTACGTGTGTCTTGGTATGTGCACAGTGTGCGTGCGTCTGTGTGTGTGTGTGTGTGTGCAGAACCTCAGAAATGGACTAAGGTCAGGAGGACACTCAGTGATGTCCCCCCTCCCTTGTTGCATGGGACTCGACCTGGGCCTGGGATGCCTGGCTCACAGCCACCGAACGACAACGACGGATCCCTGCATGTGGGTGGGTTTTCAAGTGGAGTGTACGAGATACGTGTCTGTGAGTCTGGCATGAATCCATGCTCCTGCGTGAGCTCATTTATTCGCACTTGTATAAATTAGTGTGGGGAAACTGGGGAGAAGGAAACTGTACTCGGAGGGTTTGGATATTTGAGGTGTGGGGTGGGAGGCGTGACCTGCCCCCTACCGGTGCCTCGTTCTCAGGGTACGAGGGCACCCCAAGGGTTTCTCAGTGTTGCCCTCTGGTCTGACATGCAGGAGGAATCGGGGTAGCGGGCGTTGAGTGGGGCAGGGAGGTGTCCTGTGGGTTACAAATACACGTCAGTGCGTGATTTTGTCTCTGCACGGAAATTGTACGCAAATTGTACGAGGTTGATTCAAATAAGTTTGGCCAAGCACGTTATTGGGCGACACATGGAAATGAATGAGTGCGACCGCGGCACTCGTTTGCTTTCAGACCTACGCCGCACGTCAACAAGTTTGGACACTCGTACGCATGGGTGCGACACATGTTTCGCATCAGGGCGAACCCAGTCTCAGTGCATCCAGTCTGCACCCGGCCAGTGTGTACGAGTATCTGAGGTGCACCCTCCAATTTGCACCCAGTGCAGCCAACTACACGGCGCAAACCCAGTCTGAGTACTCAGGGTGTGCACCCAGCTCGAGTGCGTCCGGTCTCGCGGGGAGTGCAACCCCCGCCTGAGTGCATCTGGTGCAACCCTGGCCTGAGTACATCCGGTGCAACCCTGGTCTGAGTGCATCCGGTGCAACCCCCACCTGAGTGCATCTGGTGCAACCCCGGTCTAAGTGCATCCGGTGCAACCCCCACCTGAGTGCATCCAGTGCAACCCCCGCCTGAGTGCATCCGGTGCAACCCCCACCTGAGTGCATCCAGTGCAACCCCCACCTGAGTGCATCCAGTGCAACCCCCGCCTGAGTGCATCCGGTGCAACCCCCACCTGAGTGCATCCAGTGCAACCCCCGCCTGAGTGCATCCG
>JAAUXT010133617.1_pt1 | contig 18441 bp, 21 predicted proteins | sample 7278171 | NCBI WGS metagenome assembly JAAUXT01 (sample SAMN14350112, study PRJNA611818) | marine sediment metagenome | isolation source: surface marine sediment (1.8m) | place: French Polynesia: Moorea | collected 2018-08 | reverse complement strand
GGCAGCTTCTACTGCGTCCGAGCGATGTTAGTCCTCCTCACCTTTGTCATAAAGTAAACTCCTCTCCTCCACCACAAATTTTTCTTTGTCAAAATTCACCGGCTCCTTGTACGGAGTCTTTGTGCTGGCCTTTGGCATGACGATTTTGAGTAAAGCTCTCAGAAAAACAGCCTTGTTGATGGAATGAGCAAGTGGGTTGAACATGTGCTCGTGCTCGAAGGTCGAAGGAAAGTGATGCAAAAAATCACGCGCAACAGGAAGTGGGGCTAGACACGTTGAAAAATTATGATGTCATGAACATCGCGCACCCAAACAGTCGCACATGGCTATGCACGCAGCTACGCACGCGGTATGAACAGTCTTACGCACGATGCGCTCGAGCGTCACCATCGCAAACGTGTGCGTGAGTGCGTATGCGCTCGGTGTGAACGAGGGGTTTGGCCCCATATTTGGAAAGTGTGAAAGGAAGCACGCATGGAGGTCGACCTTTGTTCACAAGAGTCATTCCATCAACAGGCCACATTTGGCTGGCTCCACGGGCTCCGGTTGCGGATGGGGACCCGACCTTTGGTGGGGCCTCTCACTCCGGCTTTGCAACCTCCGCCTGTGCAAAATGGAGACAGGCTGTTGTATTTGGCAGCTCAAATTTGGAGAAATGGTATCAGTATATTCGTTCCATCGTGGTTTGGTTAATCGTGCTTTTGCGAACACTGAACCGGAGCAAAAAATGTCTGGACACAGCAAACTCGAGAAACTTTGCATAAACTGCGTGCAAAATGGTTTTCGAATTGTGAGACACATCACGCTCTGAGCCAAATGTTCTTCTGTCTCCTGCTCGCGTCACAACGTTTGATTCCTCGCCTGTTTTCTTGGTGCAAAATCTGCAATCAATGGTTTCCATCAGGAATCGCAGAATTCTATTGAAAATCAATCGTCGCCGGATGCATGAACTTGGTCTTGTTGCATCAGCTGAATGATTCCAAATAAACCTTGTGTCTCTTTTGCAGAGACAAACAAGGCCAGAACAATTGTGTCTGCGAAAGGATGACAATAACTGCGCACTTGTTGAAGATGAGCTGCAAAAATAAACTCTGCATGAATCGTGCATTGAGAGAGACGCCACTGGAAATATGATTGTGTTGTTATTGGGAATCATGCCAGCTGCCTGACAGACACCTCAGCAAGACCACTCGCGGCACGAATCCATTCATCGTTCAGCCAGCACAAAAGCCGAACTCTCAGTGAAAAGCTTGTCAGTTGAGCATGAAAGGTGACTGAATGATCTAAAATTGTGTGGACAAAGATGAGAGCACTTAAATAGTCACACGGCTTGCAGCCTGCGTCACGACACGATTCCTACGTTTCAGACCAGGGGAGCGTGTGTGTTTCACCTGCCGGCCTCCAAAGCATCTCGTACGAGGCTCCAAGCGAATGCCTTCATTTCATTCACTCGAAAACAGCATCATGGACGCGGAGGATAAAGTTGTGCTGACATGTCTGTTGCTGGTGAACCTGGGCTTCAGTGTTTACGCACATCCACAATGTTTGAACTTCAAACCACCGTTCACGCCGAGCCGACCGCTTCAGTTCTGCACGGAATACGAGTCGTTCACGTGCTGCAGCAACAACAGGGACGAGCAACTGAGACGAAGGTACGATGACATCGTTGCACAATATGCGAGTACGAGTACCGGCAGGTCTTACTCTTGCCGAGATGAAATGAAAGCTGTGTTGTGCCAAGAGTGTTCACCGTACGCTGCTCATCTGTTTGATTCCGAATCAACGGGAGTTGAGAAGCCTTTGCCAGCGATGTGCCCCGCCTTTTGCCAGGACTTCTTCGCGAACTGTCGCCACGCCACGCCTTTTCTGGCTCGCGAAGGTTTCACCCCGTTCACGCCTGGATCTGCAGATTCTCTCTGCAGATTCCTGCGGGCGTCAGACCCGGATTATTGCTATCCAGAACTCAAAACAAACCCGGTGCTCAATCAAAGGATAGTGGACGACGCTGCGACAGTCGATGGATGCCTGTGTTTGGAACTGTTCGCAACCAGACTGCGCAACGCTCTGGTGTTCCGCGCCCCTCCAGACGGAACCGGACGCATCTTCATTGCGGAGCAACTGGGCGTCGTCTGGATCTACTTCAAGAACGGAACGAGGCTTCCGAACTATTTCATGGACATCAGCAGAACAGTCTTGACCACATCTCGAACCGGAGATGAGAGAGGGTTTCTCGGACTCGCTTTTCATCCTCAGTTTGAAAGCAACCAGAGGTTGTTCGTCTATTACTCCGTCAACACCGACACGGGTCAGAATGTGCGAATCAGCGAATTCACCACCAGAGATTCAGACAGAAACCAGGTGGACTACGGAAGTGAACGATTCCTCATTGAAATTTCCCAACCGTACACAAACCACAATGGAGGAGAGGTGAGACTTTTGTTGCTTTATCTTCCTTGAGAACCTGTCAGTGTTGTCTGAGTCATAAGCCCAAAAACGCACAGTGTTGGAATTACAACATTGATCATTCTTCCTTGTTTGACATGTTGCTTGAGCTATAGCTAGCTCGTAATGGCTGAAATGTCACCTCTGTGCTTTCTTCTGCGACACTTATGAAACTCACTGTTGTCCATCGCGCGTTTGTCCAGAATCATGCGTGCTTGCACGCTCCAAAACGAACCAGCGCCAGATCTCACTCGATGAGATTCACTGTGGCCAAAATATGTGTACTCATACACATCCACTGAGGCCTCATTCTGTGCACAATTTGACAGAACTGCATGGGTTTAATCTTTCAAACAAGCTGTTCCTGCAGTAAGTGAAACACGAAAAAACTGCAGTCGGAGTCACACGCAGTCATTGGAGTTTCAGTCACACATCAGCACAAAAATGCACTCAAAATATTTACACACATTTTTGTTCTGCCTGGCAGATATTATTTGGAGTGGATGGCTACCTGTATCTGTTCGTTGGCGATGGAGGTGCTGGTGGGGACCCTCAGGGCTTCGCTCAAAACAGGCAAGTGCACCGCATTGTGCATCTGTCCTTTCATATCTCAGGCCGAAATAATTCTCAATGAAAGTAGAACGGCACCCTGTTGAATTTTTCAAAAGGAGAAACCTCGCACATTAGGTGTGCGCAACGCTTTATGTGCAAGCAAAATGGGAGACTCAAAAATGCTAACGACAAAAATTCCCTGCAAGGCACTGTGATTCACCGTGGGATACGACTCGTAAAAATCAATGACGGAGGTATGTGAAGGTGTCTGCACCCGGGCGAACCATTTCATCCCAAATATTACTTGTCACATCGAAGTGTCTGACTTTTCCGATGCAGAAGCGCATGCGGGAAGCATTTTTCAACTCATGCAGATCTGCCATGCAGCGCAGACTGTCACTCAAATACGGCCTGTTGTCAAAGTGAGAGCCAATTTACAATTTTCCGCCTGTTCATGTCTTCGGTCAAATTTCCTTTGCGGTCATACGAAGGCACGACAATTTCAAATGTTCTTGTTGAAATGTGACGATTTTCGCAGGCTGCGATTGCAACTGGAATAGCTTGCCTTGGTGTCAAAAGAAACCAACCATGTTTCTGTCCCTTTTGAACTTGTTTTTCGTTGGTGCGGAACAAAAGTTTGAAAAGGAAGACAAATCTTTCAAGTCAAAAGTTCAACATATATTCCATTTATGATATTGACTCACTCGAAAAGAAAAAGGTTCAGACATGTCACCTGTGTACTCTTCGCCTCACGAAAACAACTTCATGACTTTCCAAAACAAATTCTGTGTCCGTGAGATTCCGTCGTTAGTTCAGGACCATTTTCCTGCATAAAAATTACCACGTTTCACGACTGAAGAATGTCTTTATTAGATAAGTGGCGAGTAGATGTCAAAAATTTCAAGGCAAATCACAAGCGATGCACGCAAGTAGCAAAAATGTTTGTCGTAAGAAGGGCCAGGTGCTTCGGAGGTGAAATGCGGAACGAAGTTCTTGGGAAACTTTCAGCAACTTCAAAGTTTCTCAACAAACCCACACACAGCTTTTGCCCTCGCCTGAATGCCTTGAGATCTGCACACTCGTTGACATTTTTGTCTTTCGGAGTGAAACTCTTTCACAAAGGATGTTCTTTCATGGAAATTCTGGAAGTGGTGTGGAATTGACCTCGACCTCGACAAATCGCTGAGATTCTGTTTGTGGGCCTTTTCAAAGAAATTTCTTCCAAAAAAAAAAGCAACAAAAAATTTGAGCAACAAATCCTCAACTCCAGAAAGAAAACGTCCTCGCTTGAACACTCGATCAGATTTTCATACATGTACGGGCCAATCAGTTGTCATCCTTTGCGTCACGAATCTGAGAGTTTCAACTTGTAATTTTGGAGGTCGTCCTTGGTCCAATATTTCGGTCCCACGAACAGGAAATCGCTGTTGGGGAAGGTGCTGCGTCTCGACGTCGACTCGAGGCCGCTGCCGGGGAAGCAGTACGCCCTGCCGCGCGACAACCCGTTCCTCAACGACCCCAACACGGAGCCCGAGATCTACGCGCTCGGTATCAGGAACATCTGGAGGTGTGACGTCGACGAGGGAGATCCAGACACTGGTACCTACAGAGCCCTTGAGGCTCGACGCGAGCACGCCCGATGTCATCCCCTTCCCCTGTACTTCCTGTCCAGGGAGTATGAGGACTTCAGCAAAATTTTGATGGTCCTTCCATCAAATTTAAGCCCGGTTCATGCGAACAAACAACCACATCGCACAATTCTTTTCACAGTCACCTGGTCCACACACCCCACAGGATTCACAAAATTTGGAAACTTTTGCACAAAAATTGTGAAGGTTTGCTCTCTTCTGAAGGTCTCTCCCATTGCAAACCTTTCGTCATGTCCGCCGCAATTCACACCGGTTGGAGTTGTCTGTATGGAAAGCAGCCAAAGTTCCTCAAAGTACACGCGGAAAGCGAGAAAACAAGATTGATAGGTTCTCCTTTGGTTCCCACAAACTTTGTCAGAACCAAACACCAAATAGGTTGATCTGAGCTGATCCTCAAGACCTGTGACAGATCGAAAGGTCTGCCTGCGGAAGATATTTGACCGCCGTCAACAGGAAAGGAAATCACATACCATGCACAAACCATCGAGAGTCAACTTTTTCCTTCATTGTCCTTCATTTTCTTCATCCTCATACATGTTATGTTGTTCAACAAATGTCAAAGCAAAACCCTCCCGTGAGAGGAGCTTCTCTTGGAGCAAAGAAACGTGGTACACTATGGAATTTTGAGAAAGTTGAATGTCGTTCCTCATTGTGTAGGCGCCGGTCGAGGCCGCATCATCTGTGGAGACGTCGGGCAGAACGCCCGCGAAGAGATCGACCTCATCCAGAGCGGGGGAAACTACGGCTGGAACTCTCGAGAGGGAAACCGGTGCTTCCGCAGGCAAACGTGCGGCCAAATAGGTGCACCTGCACTTCTTCACAGCTGAGGCCGAAGATGCATCAGTTCGATCAAAATAAAGTCTCCATGCAGCACTTGAACAACGGGGACTGAAAGCAAGTTTTACGCCATCAGCCAACTTTTCTCATACAGGACCAGAGGTTTTTCCCATATTCGACTACCCACACACGGAGGGGAAGTCTGTGACTGGAGGCCACGTCTACAGAGGCTGCCTCAACCCTTCTCTCAACGGGAAATACATCTATGGAGACTTTGTGCGAGGGTCAGTGGTAATTCTTTCACACTGAAAACTAAAACTAAATTCTCTCGAACATCACGTGGCTGCAGAACCATGCAATTGGTGTGAGTTGCACGACTCTGATAGACATCTATTTCCGGCGGCAGGCGGGTGTGGCACCTGACCGAGGACCCGCGCACGGGGCGCTGGACGAACCGCGAGGTGACGATGTGCGGGACGGACCTCTGCTTCAACGGGCTCGTCAACACCTACGAGCGAAACATCCTCTCGTTCGGCGAGGACGACGATGGTACTGAAAACTCATACGAGAAATAGCCAAACATCTTGAGTCAAGCCGAGCACGCAGTTCTGCCTTGGGTGTCGCTCTCGCTATTGTCCAGCACACAACTTCAGAACCACGCGGGGTGCTGGGAAACTGACAACTTGCAGTTCGCAAAACTTCACAGCAACTTTTCTTTACCCTTTCAATGCAAAGGTGAAATCTACATGCTGACCACGAGCTTTGCCAGTACAACGCAACCGCGCGGCAGCGTCTACAAACTGGTCGACCCAAGAGTGTGAGAAGAATTTTTTTCCCAACGAGATTGTTTCTGGCCTGCGTTTGAATGTAGCTTGACATCGAAACTTGCATCGTTTATTCACACGACACAAACAAAATCACATTCGTTTCTGGTGACCACGGACTGTTGCCTCAATGCACGTTCCACGCAAAACTGACCGTCACTGAGAACAAAACTGCGTCGATTTCAGGCGTGGAGACCCGACGAAGTGCAGATCGTACGCTGCTCCAACCACAACAACGACGACAATGACCACAACTCCTGCACCCACTACCACAACCACAACCACAACTCCTGCACCGACCACCACAACCACAACGGAGCCTCCTGTCCAAGGAGGAGGAGGGCCTTCAGGTTGGCCTCAGTATGCTTCCACTCTGTGTCAAAATCTCATCGAGAACCAGCAGCGACGCGGCGCCCGGGTCTCGCCCTTCTTCTACACCTATGTGTGCGGCTCCCCCAGACCCAGGTCCGGCGGTGCTCGCTACTCCTTCAACAGCGGTCGGGTCGAGCGCGGGAGATTTGATGTGATTCAGCGCTCTGGAGCAGGCAGATCCGACACTCCGCTGTTCAACCTCTTGAGGCCCCGGGCTTAGGTCTTTACGAAATTCCGCGTTGAGCCAGCGATGCATGGAGATTAGCTCAGAGCATTTATGTCTGCACTGTGAGTCCTCTCAATTCTGCAGTTCGACAGCATCAGAACGGCAGTTTTGAGGGGACTCCTCTGTGTGCACGCACTTTCCCTCGTGCTTCAGAGGTATACAGTGAAGTGCTCTTTTTGATGGAAAGCCAGCTTTTCTTGACGCAGTTTGTTTGCATGCAGATTTGAATACGTTTGCTTTTGAGAATTGTGGAGATAAGAAATCGAAATAATTTTAACCAAGGCTTTTCGTGGCTTTATCCGGGTGTGCTCTCATTTCTGGTGTTGACATTCCTTCATTTGCCCGCCAAACGGAGCGTGGAGTCATCTTGTTGATCACAAATCATTCAATCTTTCGTTTCGAGCATCACATAATCTGGTGCAAATGACTTGTCATCATGTTATCTGGTGTTTGCATGCAGTTGGAAACAGAAACGAAGGGCGTCTCAGAAGTATGCGATTTCTTTCAAGTTTTGACTTGAAAGCAACAAGGTCAAGATCCTTGCTCTGCACTCAAGATTGATTCCCATTGGCATTTGGACACGGATCCCTCTGACATTCCTTGCGGCTTCGCCGTATTCTCCAACTTTCTCGAAAGGAGGATGACGTGTTGGTCATGCATGTGAACACTTGGTGGTCCTGAACAGAAAATAGGGGAAATATAATCCTGCAAAATAATTTGGTGAAAGTGCACGTTTGAGACGCCGTCCGTTGTGCTTGGCACGTGCTGTAGCAGTTTCAAATGCACGCATGTTTGTAGTGCACGCACAGTATTCCAGGTTTTGCTTTCGTCAGTTGACATTTCCTTTCTCTGTGGCTTGGTTTGCACGACATCCCTTCTCTGTTGGCGAGACTGAAATCACGGCCTGACAGAACACGCTGTGCAGTTGAAGTCCCGTCCCCCCGTTTGACGTGCATTGTATCGGTGGAGAATATCGAAAAAATCTGCTTCTCCTTCACCTGTAATTTCGTGTTTTTTACAAGGTCCATATTTCCGTTTTAGGTGTGTCGAAAGGATTCCCTGGACTGTACGCAGCTTCAAGCGCTTTAGTGCTGATTTTGAATTTTCATTTCTCTGGAACGTGAAGACACAACAACTGCCTTCACAAACATATCGAAATCAAACTCCACATCCAAACAGTCATCCTGGGATTGCTGGTCAAGAGACTTTTTGCAAAGCAGGATAATCAAAAGCGGGGTACACACTGGATTGAAACTCTGTGCCTTTTTGGGACACAGAAAGTACGGACTGAACGATCACGTTTTTCACAGCAGTGATCAAGTGTTGCGTGCGCCTCTTCGGGCATTTGTTGAGCAGTATTTTGAGCTGGCAAACATCTCCTGAACGTTCCGCAAGAAGGGAATCCACCTCAGCAGAAAAAGGACAGCAAACTTTTGTGTCAGCACTTCTCGTCAACACAGAAGAAGAGCAGTGTTAGAGTAGTGTTTGCTTTTGGGAGATTCTGGCACAGGAAGTGAAAACATCAGCTTTGCACGTGTGCAACACGGGAACCTGACAACTATCTTTCTGCAGCACGTCGTGCACGCACAATCTGCCTCCAACCACGGCATCCTTTCCTGCAGATTATCAAACGTGAATCTTCGCCAACGGCGAGGCACATGCCCCAACTTTTCGTGGGTCACGATCAACTGGGGAAATTTCCTCAAGTTGACAACACCTTCGCGCGGCACGTTTTGGTGCGCCAGTTTTTTTTTCAAAATTGCACAACACAGTCATGCCAAATCAAACATTCCCAAATGGTGTGAAAAACGTGCAACTGAAATGTGCAGTGGTGAGAGCTACACAAGCAAAGGACAGGGCCGCTTTCCATTTCGCTCGGTCGGTCTCCGTGCACAGCTGCCACATCGAGGCTGGTCTCATCCTGCCATCACAGACTGCGTTGATGGACGCTCTTCCATTTCACGTCCAAACACACGCACCGGACATGCACCTTTCTAACAAATATGGGGATCTAAAACTCTGCAGGCAGAGTTTCCGACCTGCTGTGCAAACACCAGATAGTAAATGAACTGTCATGCTTGAGCAAACTTCGTGGTTCCACACCATATCAGATTTGTAATGAGAACTTGAAACCAGTCAACGAGATACTTTGTACGGTATCCAGCTGTGCCACAAATAAATTAAATGAACATTGTGTTTGTCAGTTTTATTGCAACACTCTCAGCAAGGAACCATCTTGCAGCAAGCAGCCCAAAATTTGGCTTCCGCGGCAAATATCTTCAGAAAGAAGGTGCACAAGAATTGCAGCCAAAGCCTTCGTCCGAACCAAGTAGTTTCTGACAGACATTTTCATTTTTGATTTTACCTGTCACAGCGACTGAAACGAGGGAAAAGGTCCACGATTTTCAACAGAAAACAAGAAAATAAGTGAAACGGTAACAAAATATTTGGAACAGATCTCAAGAATATTTGGCTTCAGCAAAGATAATGGGACTTACAGACCTTCGGAACGTGTCGTCCGCGAAAGCTTGTTTCGAGCACAATGCCATCACGCAGGACTGGGCTTTTATGTGCTTGACGCTTGATCTCCAACCAACAAAAACACGGAACCAGTCTCACCTAGAGAACTTCTGAATGTCGGGGCTTCAATTTTCAGAACTTGCTCCATAACGACGGTTGTTTCGTTGAGTGTATTCGTAGCGCTCACATTGTGTGCCCCGGGGCGTACTCCACTCCCCGCAACAATCTTCCTGTTCACTGTAGAGCGGACCCTGCACACCCAACACACCTCAGGTCTGAGATCAGGGTACACAGCGCGCACTCACGAAATTAGCAGAGTGCGCAGGGAGCACGGGACACGACGAACGAACACGCTCACTGAAACGACCAACCGACGCCGGCACGCAAACCTGTCCTGAACCCCTATTCTCAGCGACTTGCAAGGCAACGTCACTCAACTTCTGTCGAAAACTCAAACAGAACGGATGGGCGCACTTCCTTGTCAGTCGCGAAATAGCAACGTCCACTGTGTACTCAGAATGAGAACCTCCGCAAAGTCTTTACAAAACTCTCGTTCAAATGAACAATTCTTCACATTGAAATTTTCCATCACAGCTGGTTGTTTTTGATCGGATCATGTTGAAATCACGGACAAAAAGCTGCTTCCAACATTACAGAAATACACTTCGTACTGTTTTCACCACACACAACTGGTACCCGAAGCTGACAACACAAGACTCGTACGAACCAGATCATTGACTTCTGCCCAGAACAAGGTGGATTGAGCAACACTGATAATCCCGCTTCACACGCGCACATTCGTAAAACCACCAGCGGTTGACTGATAAGAGAAGGCCGTCAACACACAACACAACTCTGTTCAAAAGAATATACGAAAATAAATCCACCCTCACAATACCCGCAAGAGCCAGTGCTTCCCAAATTACAGCCCTCGCACATTACGTGCCAACACAAGGTGCTCCCTCCTGTACAAGCACACGAACCTCGAAATGGGAGTTGTTCATGACAAGTTTATCTTTTGTTTCCGGCAACTTACTATTTTCGCAAAGGACAAAATTTAATCGGTTCTGCCGTGTGTGTGTGTGTGTGTGTGTGTGTGTGTGTGTGTGTGTGTGTGTGTGTGTGTGTGTGTGCGTGCGTGTGTGTGTGCACGCGCACAGAAGAACTCCTTCCCACTACGACTATCTTTACCTTCTGTGACTTCCCTTTTGGTTGAGTTGTCAACCAATGCCAACGTTCCAAATTTGCCAACAGACATTGACTTAGCGACGTTGCATCTTTCAAAGAGAGTGAACAGTGTTGGGATCTTCGATGTCGTCGCAATTCGACCGTGTGCGCTCAAACGGTGCTCCAAATCGGGGCAAAAGACAACCTAGCAACAACTGGTCTGACCGTAAAACCAAATCGGACTCGAGTGCGCACAAACGAAAAACAGCGCAGACAGCAACAAATAAATTAACAAAGACAAAGGCAAATAATGCTCACACTCCCAACATTTCAAAACGACACCAACACTCCAAATAGACCGCTACATGACAGTAAACACTCGCAAAGTTGCATAGTTTGCGAAGAAGTTCACAACAGCGTGTACACCCACTCTCATTGGGTAATTCTGGCTACACAGACCCCAGCAGCACACGTACCGCCTGAACGATAGCTAAATTCCCTGTAGTTACGAATACAATGGTACCACCAGACGTCCGCAGGGGACACAAGTACTCTTGGAAATGTGTTCGAAATTGCCTACCAAATGCACGTGGATTGTGCGTCCGCGCCGGGACAAAGCGCGCGCGGTGCGTCATCATCACAAATGTCGACCTCCGTCTCTAGCACTGAAATTGTAGCGCAAGCCTGAGCGCTGGGACGAAAGCGGCGGGTTGCGGGGTACTCACCAGCGCTCAGCTCGAGTACTCGGTGACGGCTGCGGCGGTAGCGGCGGCGGGGGAGAGGAGCGGCACGGAGCTGGCGTCGCCATCCACAATGCCACCGGGCGCCAGGTCGGCCGGGTCCATGTCCGGCAGCAGCTGCTGCAGCACGGCGGACACGAGCTGCAGCGAGTCGGGCAGACCCTGCGGCAGGTTTCGCCCCACCCACACGTGCCGGTATGTGTCGATCTGGGCCAACAACCTGCGCGCGACAAAAAAATTTAGTATAACTCGTCCACCAACAAACAAACATGGCCACTGTGCATCATTGCGTGGAATTTTCACAGAGTTAGCTGTTTTCTTATCATTCGCCGCTCAAAGGGAAGTGGAGTGAACCGCAGCTTAAAGTGCCTGCCTGTTTGCGAGGTCCGTCTTCTGGACGGTGGGCAGGTTGGCAACGCCCAGATTGATGACGGGCAGCCCGGTGAGCCCGGCGCTCGGGTTCTTGCCGACGCTGACGAGCAGTCGCCCGATGCGCGCCGCGGACATCATGAGGTCGCACGTCAGCTGCAGCTCGGACACCATCTCGGGCCCCTCGGGGCAGTGTGGCGTCGCCTTGTTCAGCTCCGTCTGACACTTGCGCACGTGACGCATGGTCCTCTGCAAACACAATGAGATCAACTAATGTCTCGGTGAGAGACCGCAAGACGCGTCTCTGAGCGATGACGTCAGTCTCCATTCCCACATCAAACTACGAAACAGGACATCACTGGGTCATCAGCAAGATTGGCTTCGGCTCACTCAGCCCAAGTTTGCAAACGGGCGTGAGAATGAGCTCACAGAAGGCCAAGACTTGGTGTCGATGGGATACAGTGGGAACCGACCTGAAAGACCTCGGTGGAGAGATGCTCCAGCGCCACCTGGTTCGGGTTGGACAGCAGCTGGTAGAGCGTCGAGCCCTTCTCCGCTGGAAGGTGACTCACGTCAGATCCTGAAGCGACCAACGCTCAGCTATGAGTCTCCCACCACAAAAATCCGTGCAGACATCGCAGTGCAAAATTTCCAAAACGCGTTGTCTGGTGGCAAGTTGATCGCTGAACCTGTGCCAACTGAATCCTTGAGAAGCGATGCTGAGCGGTGACGTGCACTTATCGACAGGGTGAATTCTGCTCGCAAAACAGCCAACAATATCTACGGGAGGGATGAGAATATTCGTAGCGTGCGTCATGCACAGCGCACAAACAGGAACAAGAACAAGCAGAGTTGAAAAACCTCCTCGCTTCAGGCCGAGACCCGAGTTCTTCGTGAAGCACGTACGAAACAAACCAGCCGGTTGGCAGAAATTCCGTTTTGATGTCGTGTGTGATGAACACAGCAATATCACAACACGGACATCAGAAATTGAAGTCTGATCACAAAACAACAAAAGGCAGGATGGAAGGAGAAATATCACTTTTGCTGTTGCAAAAATCACAAGAAATTCTGAAGAATTTCAACAGACGTAGAAGGCATGCGGAAAGCTGAGCGCACTTTCTGACAGAGCAGTAATTAGGAGTCTCGATTGTTTTGGTCTTATTTCTGCACTTGAGGGGAAACGTTTTTACCACCACTGGTTACATACCAGGTTTGATGTGACCTTTGCAAAATGTCAACTTCTCAGCTAAAAACAACAGGTTAGTGCAAAATCAAATTCAATCAAATCAAACAAAGGAAACTGAAAACATCAACCCCTGTCCTCAGTTCCTCAAAGCAAAGTCACCCTGGGTTCGTAATCGGAGGCACACTTCGTCTTGGGCGACTGCGCTAGCGAGAAAACTTTGCAAAAACATCTCACAGTCTCAATCAGGCCTGGAGGCCCCGCGAAAGTCTATCCACAAGGGTGAATTTGACATGTTGAGGTTATGGAAAGGCAGCTGTCTGACAAATTCCGTCTGCTAGAGGAACCCCTGTTGGTGGAGGAAGGGGGTTGTGAAAACAAAGGTTTACAACTCGTGAAATTTTGTGTGGATGGGAGGAGTTTGCGGCAGCAAACCACGAAAGACCCCCACCTCTGGACAGTCCTGAGGGGGGTGGGGGTTCTCCAGTGTGTTTTTATCTGTTGACGGACGGTTGAAAACAATCATCAGTTTTGCTTTCAACCATCAGTTAGACGAGTAGTGGAGGTGTCCTGATCGACACACACACATACCGAAGAGATCTTGAAGGTTGAGAATGACTCACCCGTCAAATTGGCAGCTGATCTGACGACGTACGTCTCGGCCCTGCCCAGCTCGACGAGACACTGTCCGAGCGTCCCGGACGAGTCCTGCGCCACGTGTCGGTTGATCAGCTCGGCGAGGTGTGCGTTCAGAAAGTCCTGCATCGAGCAAGACAACTTTCGTGAACCGTACTGTGCTGCGGCCAACAAAATTTGTCCGTTGTGGTTTCTTTCAATGTTGTGGACTGAACGGGAACAGAGTCGCCACTTGAGTGAACAATGTGTGTGTAAACGTCCACCGGAGAGCTACAGATCTCAAACACTTTCATTGGTCAGGTAAAACACTTTCATTGGTCAGGTAAAACACTTTCATTGGTCAGGTAACCCTTCCAGCTCCTCCTGCTTCCCGTCACCCGACCTCATCTGGTCACCCTGCTCCTTCTGGTCAATCGTTTGCTCTTGTGACTGTCATCACAACAGCAAATCCTTCACCATTTGGAGCTCAAGGGCACAAGCACGTCTGCTTTCTAACTGTCGATGCTCCTACCCAGTCGACGTGTGCGTTCCAACCAAGTCCGGCTGCAGCGACCAGACCCGGCCACGACATGGTTTGGTGCGTGATGTGGCCGACTCCAGCCCAGTGCGCGACGGTGAGCCCCAGCGCGCCGTGCCGCACAGCCGCGCGCGCCGCCGTGTAGATGTTGGTGACGGCCGCCTCCGGGCAGCCGGCCACGCTGAAACAACCCAGCAGACAACTCAATACGGTGTTCAGTGTCTTGTGAAGAAACGTTCTGCCTGTCAGCGAGCTGTGCTTCGTCCAGTGTGAAATTTGTTCAGGAAATTCCTGCAGTATTCTTTGTGCTGCTGTTGAACCAGAAACAGGCATTTTCTTTGGCGGAACAAATACCACCCTTTTCACTTGGCTTTGCGGTGTACTGATGTGCGATTGACCGAAGCTTCATACCTGTTCCACGCTGCTGTTCCTGGCATCACACTGAACGGAACCCTGCAAGACGAAAAAATCTCGTGGGGATCTCGACCTGCAATTCCAAACATCTCTTGTGAAAACGCATGAAATTTTCGTGGCTGACTCACCCGTTGTCGCTGTACTGCCTGCAGTGAGACTCGAAGTCGTAGCTCGCCTGAAAGCCGTACTCGACGACAGACATGTTGAACGGGAACTGCTCCAAACTCGCCGGATTGTCGTGCATCACGAAGCCACACAGCTGGATTGTCTGTTGACTCTTGATTGGCAAAAGTCTGAAAAAAGGACGGGGACGTTTTTCACGTCATGTTGTCAAAAAAGAAAACGAGGTGCAACAGCATGCACGCAAGGACTAACGTGAAAACCAACACACACCTGCACACATCCTCTGCCTTCAGCTCACCGTCTTCAGTAACTTCCACAAGCAGACTCGTCAGTCGTGGTCCAACACCAATCGTACTGTTTGTGAAATCAGAAGACCACTCATTTCCGCACATCCGATGCGTTTGTTGAAACAAGGCACAAGCGGCCACAGACGAAGCACAGCCTCAAGCTTGCAAGTTCAAATGGAAGAAACAACCGTTTGTTTGCTTTGTTTTTGGCCAGAGACCAGCTTGTCCAACATTTGAAAGTGGGAAATGATGGGAGGGCTGTTCGCCCTCTTTTCTGCTGACAGCTCTCGGACAAAGAACGGGACCTCCCCAGTCCATTCCACCAGAAACAAACATGTTCTTGGCCAGTTTCTGTTGTCTTCCACAGAGAGTACGAAGGGTTCCACTCATATTCCGGGATTCCCCCAACGCCCTATTCATGCGACACGCGAGGCGCTGAAGCCACACAACAGCAAGCCCACTTCCCCCCTTCCCAAATAAACTGGTTCACTGTAGAGCCATTTCCCCTGCACGTCAGAACGCATAATGCACGCCACCTGGAAGAAGGGAAGACGTAGACGAATTGGCGGAAGGCCTCTCGCAGCGCCGGTAGCTGGTGGTAGGTGACGGACGGCACGACGTCGAGCACCGGCACTACCTTCATGTGCAGGTCCCGCAGCAGCCGGTCCAGCGCCAACATCCCCCTGCAACGGCAAAGCCGAGCAAAAACCTCAAAAAGTTGTTGAAAACATTTGATTCGTGCACGGCTTTCTGCCACACAGTTCAGCTGCCCAGCGGGTACAAGCTCTCGGAAGATGACTCCATGACCTTGGAACAAGTGAGCCGGTGACACGGGCTCAAAAACATTTTTGCTGCCACTCATCTTTTGTTCAGGTGTCACAAGCTAGAGTGCAAATCCTGAAATTCTACTCACGTTTGTGGATAGGGAAGTTGCCAGTCATTCTCGAGTTCATCGTCAACCTTGAACCTCATGTACAGTTGGACCTGGGATAGAAAGTTCGACACGTAAACAGAAAAAAAAAAAAAAAAAACAGAATGGAATTTCAAGTCAATTATTGACTGGAAAGCGGTCCACAAAATACCTGATTGACTTTCATCGATGCCAGCACGATAATGATGCTTCGCAAACCCTCCATGTTGGGGATTCTGCCTTTGGAGAGATCCACCAGAAATCCTCGATCACGTAGGGAAGGCCAATCATTGATCTAAACGGTCAAAAACCCCGAACGTTAAAAGACAAACTCACCGCACATTTGCAAAACTAATTGGAGTTTCACCGACAAATCAATTTGTACCTGCAACGGAGGAATTCCTGCATCTTGGCAAAGAACCATCAACTGCATAAATGTATTGACAGCGTGAAAGAGACCGTGTATATCCGATGCTTGCACTTTGGCCTGCAAAGATATCGCATGAAAAAGTTGTGGTTCTGCGTACACTTTCTCGGTGTTTTCAGTACCAAAAGGTACGTATGCGCATGTTTCGGATAAATTTCGTGCCCTCGGGTGTTGTTCTGTTCGAGGGACCCGGCTGTCCTGACAAAGCACCCAACAGACGGTGTGTGCACCTGTTTTTCGGTGATATGTATCTTGTAGCTCTCGGCGTGCTGAAAAAGGCGCTTGTTCACTTCGCACACGACGTGCGCGCGCTCCGCGAGGCGCAGACTCGCGCCCATCAGCGGGTTCATCTCCAGCTCCAGCTCCACGTCGCGCAGGGAGCCCGAGTACGCCCACCAGATGTCGCCCATCTCGTGGCTGATGTAGGACCAGTCTGGCAGAGCGATCAAAGATCAATCACACGCTTGTGTTTTCAGTGCATCAACTCGTGGACGAACACGCGGCAGCTTTCGAACTGTGGAAAACTGTGTGAAGGTGCACGGATTTGTTTTTCGTTGCTGGACATGCGAGACAGTTTCGTTGACGCGCTGAGAAAGAGTGAATTTTGGCTTATTCGAAACTCACCCGTGTCGTCGTTTGTGATGTTGCTGATGTATATGGGCAACACTTCCTTCGGAAGGAAAGCTGCTCCTTCTTTCTCCACGATTTTCTGTGGTGTGGGCCACAGCAAGTTGAGACGTGCGTCTTTCAAGGAGATTTGTTCAACTTGTGAGATTGCTCGCGAAAAAGTCGGAAGGTCTGTCATCTGTTGACAAAGCACGAGAAAATCATGATTTGAACGGTTTCTCAACAGAGACCTGACTGCACATCCGGTCACCGCCAAAGCTAATTTCGTGCCAGTGCCCACAAGACCTTGAAAAAGACACCACCATGTCACTCAAAATTGTTCCAGAGCTCACAGGTCATGTTCTCGTATTTCCACCTTGACTCATTGAGACAATGAGCAGCGAATCAATTGAACAAAACTTGACAAATTTTGAAAAAGCGAGAAGATTTTTGACCTTTCCAGTGAATGACCCTGGTCCTCCCGGCAGGAATGCGTTCGAATCTTCGGCGTGACCATTGACGAGAGGTGGCCCGTCCGTATCCGACAGATTGTCATCATTTGTGACGGAACCGTTGACCAAAAAGTCACTGGCACTCTCTCTCGCAGCGTGGTGCTTGTCCAGCACGGCTTTCAGATCCGCCATGTCGACAGCTAAATCTTGGATCGTGCTGCCTGACCATTTTCTACAAGATACGTTTGTTCGAAATCCATTTGAAAGTGACATCTCTCAAAGAATTGTGAAAGGAACAAAAGCAAACACGCGTGTACCCGTTTGTTGCTCTTATTGTTGTGGAGGCTCCAGCCTTGACGAGTTCTTCTATGATTTCCATGTTCCCTCGCGTGATAGCGTCGTGCAAAGCAGTTGCTCCATCGCTGTTTGTCGCATCCAGTTTCGCTTTGTGCTCTTGAGATTCAGAAAAACACCAGATACTTTTGGTTTGTTCTTTTGTGAGCCTGTGAACTCATGTGCGTACCGAAAGAAGATTCGAAGCTTGATTACTGAAAACTTTATTGCTGAAAACTTTACTCACTGCAAAGACAATCCACAACATCTTTGTTTCCATAGGTGACAGCCCAATGAAGAGGAGTGTTCCTGCTGTCGGGACTGTCCAGCAGGTTGACCTCGACGCCTGCCGCGACCAGCTGGTTCACCCGGTCAACACTGCGAAACAATGTCACAGATGTGTCAATGAACACCAAGTGAGCGAGCTGAACTCCCCGTGTTCAGAAACAAAACGCGGATGAAAAGACACACCCAGACACTCACTTTGAACTGGCCACAGCTTGCAAAAGTTCTCCGTTGTAAACATCACAGACACTGGGACTTGTGGCCATGTCAAATGCTGTGTGGCCTTCATCGTTCTGAACCCCCGGATTTGCTCCCGCCGCCAGCAAAGTCCGCACGATGTCCGTCTGATCAAGCTGGGTGTTGTCAAGAAACATTTGTGGCATTCATATTGAAAAGACAGTCTTGGCTCATGCCTCTGTCATCAGAAAATTTCCAAACATGCAGGCTGTGTACTTGAAATGATCAGCTCATACCTTCGTGGCCAAGTGAAGCAACGTGCCGACAGCAGTGATAGGAGTGTTCAACAACCCTTCAACAGTCAGATCTTTGCCTTCCTCTTCAACCTCACCTGAAAATGAACAAGAAGTTCCGAGGCGGGAACCCTGATGGTCGCGGAAGCGCAGGGGG